>OFCM01000091.1_pt1 | contig 68173 bp, 40 predicted proteins | sample 1520841 | NCBI WGS metagenome assembly OFCM01 (sample SAMEA2699037, study PRJEB24076) | metagenome | biome: Human gut stool | place: Spain | collected 2012-11-21 | reverse complement strand
CGATGTCCGTGCCCAGGAAATCGTTCAACGAACCCACCAGGCCGTACTTCGCGCCATACACGAAACCCCAGATCAACGTCGACACCACCGCCGGCACCGCGTAGGGCAGGAACGTCGAGATACGGAAGAACCTCGTGCCATGCAGCTTCATCGAATCCAACGCCAGGGCCATCAAAGCCGACAGGCACAGCATGATCGGCACCTGCACGCACGTGAACAGGGCCACACGACCAACACTGCTCCAGAACTGGCCATCACCCAACAGGCGCGCGTAGTTCTCGAAGCCGACGAACTTGGTGCCGCCGATCATCTGCTTCTTGAAGAACGAAATATAAACGGCGTACACAATCGGCACGATGAACACGAACACGAACACCACCGCAAAAGGCCACATGAATTTCCATCCACGCCAATCGGCCTTGTGCTTATTCACACGAGCCTTGCCCGAATGCACGGGCGCAGCTGCGATATCGGCTGAAGCCATTCCCAACCCCTCTCCTTCGAAGGTTGACCAAAATGTTTGCGTTATCATCATAACACCATTTGTAACATTGTCCAATCGTGTTGAGTACCGTGTTGAATTAAGGGTTTCTCAGTCACTCTGCTACAATGGTCACGAAGACAACGATGTTATCGTTACCGTAAGCGGCCCTAAGATAAGCGTTGCAAACGAAACACCGACATTAATGAGTCAAGCGAGGGTGAAATGTCGAGGCCAACACAGGTGTCCATGCAAGACATAGCGAAAGCCGCCGGCGTTTCGCCACAGACAGTGTCCCGCGTGGCGAATGGCAGCGATGCGGTGAAACCCGAAACACGCCAGCGTGTCGAAGCTGCAATGGAACGCCTTGGGTATCGTCCGAATTATGCGGCCCGAGCCCTAAAGCACGGCCGCTTCCAGGATATCGGCGTGGTGATGTTCAACACCGCCACGTTCGGCAACGCCCGCATCCTTGATTCTATTGTGGCCAACGCGGCCGATGACGATTATTCAGTCACCATCCAGACCATGCGCCACGGTGCGGAACGCACGCTTTCCGCCGCCATCGATCGCATGCAGCGTCAGCCGGTGGATGGTGTCATCGTAGTGCTGGAGGAACGCATCTCCGATTTCGTCGGATACAAGCCTCCGCGAGAATTTCCAGTCGTGCTCATCTGCGAATCCGCCGCCGACCACTGCCCCACCGTTGACGCCGACCAGTATGGCTGCTCGACCGCTATCGTCGATTACCTGATGAGCAAGGGGCACAAGACCGTCTACCACATTGCCGGACCGTCCACCTCGCGCGCCGCCGAAAGCCGCGCCCGCGGTTGGCGAGAAGCGTTGGAACAAATGGGAGCACGCGTACCGAGCATGTACATCGGCGATTGGTGCGCGGATTCAGGCTACCAGGCCGGCGTGGCGTTGGCCCACGACCCCGACTGCACGGCCATCTACGCCGCCAACGACCAAATGGCATACGGCGCAATGCTCGGGTTGCAGTCAGCGGGCAAGCGCGTGCCCGAGGATGTCAGCATCGTGGGCGTCGATGATTCGCTGGTAGATATGGTTCCGCGCTTGAACCTGACGACCATGAAGCTGCGCTTTGACGACATTGGCGCCACCGCCTTCTCCATGGTCCGCCGTCAATGCGAAGGCGAGAAGATACCGGTCGGCGTCAAAACCGTAATCCCGCCGGAACTGATCGAACGCGGTTCCGTGCGCGACATCAGCTGACGAGCGGCATGTGCTGGCATCCACTGGTACCTGTCAGTGATTCACCTGCCAGTGATCCATAGGCAATTCCGCACCGACCAATCGACTCGGTTGTGCAATATTCTGCACATTTCCAACTATGTGCAGAATATTGCACACTTTACTATACTGTGATATATTTTGCACATGATTGTCATGGATATCGCCGAATACGCGCGGCTTATCAAGGATGAAAGGCAACGCCAGGGCATCAGTCAGACCGACATGGCCCAACGGCTGGGCGTGTCACGTCGCTGGCTGATCGAATTTGAACACGCCCGAGTCCCCAATCCCGGATTCTCCACCATTCTCAGCGCTCTGACTGAGCTTGGCTTGTCGCTGGATGTCCGCAAAACCCCGCAGCCCGCCGAACTCTATGAATGGTGACACCATGAGCGAAAACACTCTCAATGCATTTCTCGGCGAAGCACCCATCGGCCAGTTTCGAAGAACAAACGATGGCAGCATTATTTTCCAATATCACGATTCCTATCGTTGGTCGCAATCACCCACACCAATATCGCTTTCCATGCCCATTACCGCAGCCGAATATTCAGGCGACATCCCGCGTAATTTCCTTGAGGCCCTGGTCCCGGAATCCCCTCAGGCCCGAGATGAAGCCATGCGATTGCATCATGCCCGATCGACAAGCGCATTTGATCTGTTGCAAGCCATCGGATTCGATGCCACCGGCGCATTACGGCTGTCCGCCGACCCGCACTTGCCCATAGATGACGATTCGCTTATTCCAATCAGCGATTCGCAGATCGCGAATCGACTACGCGCAGCCGCCCCCACAGGCATCCAGTCCGCAAGCGTAGACGAGCATTGGTCGGTCGCGGGACAGCAGGGCAAGATCGCACTGAGGAACCGCAATGGATCATGGTTCTCCACCACTGGAATCGCGCGGACGACTCATATCATCAAGCCCGGCATACCGACCCTTCCACACCAAGCATTCAACGAACACATCACCCATGCGCATTGTGGAGGCGATGGGAATACCCGTGGCCCACACCTCTTTTCACATCTTTGATGGGGTCCCAGCCATCATCAGCGAGCGGTATGACCGTATAGTGTCCGCCAATGGTACGGTGACGGCCCTGCACCAAGAAGACTTTACCCAAGCGCTGGGCATTCCCTCATCGCTGAAATACGAGGAACACAACGGCCCAACGTCCAATGCATATGCGGAAATGTTGCGCAAGCACGGTCTGCCCGGTCAGGCCGAAAGCAATATCCGAGCCTTCACCGACGGCATCCTCGCCAGTTATCTCGTCGGGGCAACAGACAGCCACGCCAAGAACTACTCGCTATTGCTCGATGGCGCGTCCGTGCGGCTTGCCCCGCTCTATGACCTTGCTTCGGTGTTCCCTTATTTGGGGCATGGCAAGCAGATCATAAATGCCACTTTGGCGATGAACATCGGCGGACGCCGAGATCTTCTTCGATTGCGCCGCAAACATCTGGAACGATTCGCACAGCGGATGGGATTAGATGAGGAATCCGTGATTTTACGATTCCACACCTTGGTGGATAGGCTGCCGGAGGCATTCGACAGCACCGTGCAACCCGCTCACGACGTTATCGCGAGCATTGGTGCGCAGGAATTCATCGATAGCTATCGCAAGCGCATCATGATGGTGTACGACGATGCAATGAGCTGGATGGCCAGTCGAAAGGGACAGTGATTCGGACGGGCGGGGATTGGTCTCGCCATCCCCCCTAAGAAATCAGATCTTAAGCGGCACACGGGAAACGAATTCGCGCTTCTCGCCTGTTATTGGATCGGTGAATCGCAGCATGCGTGCTACCAACTGCAATGGTTGGCTGAAATCGTCGTAGGGGCGCGTCTGGATGCGCGGGTAGAAGTCGTCGCCCACGATGGGCAGGCCGAGCGAATTCATGTGGACGCGCAATTGGTGGGTTTTGCCGGTGCGCGGGTGGAGTGTGTAGCGGCAGATGGGGTGATTCCCCGGATGGGGACCACCCTCCGGCGCTTCGCGCCACCTCCCGTCAGCGGGAGGGAAACAGAGGTCGCCGCGCTCGATGAGGGTTTCGGCGTTGGCCAAACCCGGTTCCTCGAATGCGGCCATCGTGCCGTGTTCCTTGGTGATGTGCGATCGGCGCAGCAATGGGAACGGGCGTGGCGGTTCGACCTGCATGATCGTGCCGAATCGCGGGCCGCTGATCGGCCGGCAGGGTGCCAGGCATTCATAGATCTTGACGGCCTGCCGGTTCTGGAACAGCATCTGATACGCGCCGCGGCAGGCCGAATCCCGCACGAACACCAATACGCCGGCGGTCATGCGGTCCAATCGGTGCGCTGGCGTGATGTCCGGCTCCCCCAGCCGCTCACGCAATCGGATCAGCGCGGTCTGCCGATACCACATGCCGCGTGGCATGGTGGCCAGAAAATGCGGCTTGTCCACCACGATGATCCGCTCGTCCTCATACAGCACGTCCATCTCAAACGGAATATGAGGCTCGTCAATCACATACCGATGTGGCTTACTCAACGGTCACGGACTTGGCGAGGTTGCGGGGCTTGTCCACGTCGTAGCCCTTGAGCTTTGCCATGTCCATGGCGAACAGCTGCAGCGGCACCACGTCAACCAGCGGGCTCATCAGCGTTGGGCAGGCGGGGCGCCAGAACACCACGTCAGCGTACCGTTCCACATCCGGGTCGCCCTGCTCGGCCACGGCGATGATGTACGCGCCACGAGCCTTGACCTCCTCGATACCAGAGATCACCTTGGCGTGCAACACATTGCGGCCGCGCTGCGGCGGCACGATGAACACCACGGGCTCACCCTCGTCCACCAGCGCGATCGGTCCATGCTTGAGCTCGCCGGCCGCGAAGCCCTCGGTGAACGTGTAGGCGATCTCCTTGAGCTTCAGTGCACCCTCAAGCGCCACCGGGTAGCCCACGTGACGGCCGAGGAACAAGAAGGAGTTGGCGTTCACCATGCGCTCGGCGGCCGCCTGGATGGTCTTGGGCTGGGTGTCGAGCACCCACTGAATCTTGCGCGGCATGTCTTTCAGGGAGTCAAGCACCTGATGAATCTCATCGCGGAACATCGCGCCCTTGACCTGCGCCAGATACAGGCCCAGCAGGTAGGCGGCGGTGATCTGCGCCACAAACGCCTTGGTGGATGCCACGGCAACTTCCGGGCCGGCGTGTGTGTAGAGCACGGCGTCGGATTCGCGCGGAATGGAGGCACCCTGCGTGTTGCAGATGGCCAGCACCTTGGACCCCTGTTCGCGCGCGTGGCGCAGGGCCATCAGAGTATCCATGGTTTCGCCGGACTGAGAAATGGCCACCACGAGCGTACGCGGGGTCAGAATCGGGTCACGGTAACGGAATTCGTGCGCGAGTTCGATTTCCACGGGGATACGCACCCAGTGTTCGATGGCGTACTTGGCTACCTGGCCGGCGTAGCTGGCGGTGCCGCAGGCCACGACGATGATTTTGTCGATGGCCTTGAAGTCGTGTTCGTCGATACGCACTTCATCAAGGGTGATGCCGCCATTCGCATCGAAGCGGCCAAGCAGGGTGCGCTGCACTGCGGCAGGGTCTTCGTGAATCTCCTTGTCCATAAAGGAATCCCAGCCGCCCTTTTCGGCGGCCGAAGCATCCCAATCCACGGTGTAGGTCTTCGGGTTTTCGACCACGTTGCCGTTGAAATCGGCGACGATGACCTTGTCGGCGGACACGCATACGGCCTGATCCTGGTCGACTTCCATGGCGCGCTTGGTGTAGGCCACGAATGCGGCGACGTCGGAACCGAGGAAGTTCTCCCCCTCGCCAAGGCCCACGACCAGTGGCGAATCATGGCGGGCTCCGACCACGATGTCCGGCTGGCGGCAGTCGGTGGCCAGAATGGTGAACGCGCCTTCAAGCATGCGGGCCATACGGCGCACAGCCTTGAACAAGTCTGGCTTGCCTTCGTCCGCGATAATCTTGTCCACGATTTTGCCGAGCAGCTTAGCGGCCACCTCAGTGTCGGTGGCGGAGGCGAATCGGTAGCCTTCGGCTTGCAGGTCGAAACGCAGCTGAGAGGCGTTTTCGATGATGCCGTTATGGATGATGGCCACCTTGCCGTCCATGCTGGTGTGCGGGTGGGCATTCACGTCGCTCGGCTCGCCATTGGTGGCCCAGCGCGTGTGGCCGATGCCCACCGTGGCGAGCGGCATCGGCTTGCGCTCGATGTCTTCGACCAGGTTCTTCAAACGGCCGGCCTTCTTGCGCACGACCACCTTATCCATGCCGGGCGCGGTCAGCGCCACACCGGCCGAGTCATAGCCTCGGTATTCCAGACGTTCCAGGCCTTGCAGGCAGACCTCCAAAGGCTTGCCGCATGCCGTTTCAATATTTCCCGCGTATCCAACGATTCCACACATGGCTCACCAGCCTAGCGGACGATTATTGCGCAAAGCGAATCCAACCCGCCGCCTTTGCAGGATTGGAACATGCCCCTTCGTGAAAAGCGTACGCTGAGTTCATCAGCGTACGCTTTTGGAGCTGCAACAACGAGCCTTCCTACAGCACGTGCTGTAGGCGGAGCCGTAAAGCGGGGAGCCCAGTGGGCTCCCCGTAGGCGACGCCGAAGCACGACAGTGCTGAGGCAATATAACAGCCTTCCTACAGCACGTGCTGTAGGAAGTCCTTAAACCTAGGCTCGGTGGGGTGGTCGATGATGTCGGGGCCGCCCTTTTCTACGACTACGCCGCCGTCCATGAACACGATCTGGTCGGCGACTTCGCGGGCGAAGCCGATTTCGTGGGTCACGCACACCATGGTCATGCCTTCCTTGGCCAAGGAACGCATGACGTTGAGCACTTCGCCCACCAGTTCGGGGTCAAGGGCGGAGGTCGGCTCATCGAAGAGCATGATCTCCGGCTTCATGGCCAGAGCACGGGCAATGGCCACGCGCTGCTGCTGACCACCCGACAGCTGGGAGGGGTAATAGTCCATGCGATCGCCCAGACCGACGCGCTGAAGCTCGGCCACGGCCAGGTCACGGGCAGCTTTCTTGGACTGGTGCTGCACGTGGATCGGGGCTTCCATCACGTTCTCCAGCGCGGTCATGTGTGGGAACAGGTTGAAGCGCTGGAACACCATGCCGAGGCGAGAGCGCTGTGCGGCGATCTCCTTATCGTCCAGGGTCTGCAGCATGTCCTGGCCGTTTTTGGTCACGTGCTTGTAGCCGATGAGTTCGCCGTCCACCTCGATGGAACCGCCGGTCAGGGTTTCCAGCTGGTTGATCAGACGCAGGAACGTGGACTTGCCGGAACCGGAGGGCCCCAGAATCACGGTCACAGTACCGGGCATAACGGTTAGATCGATGCCCTTGAGCACATGCAGCGGCCCAAACGCCTTGTGCACCTGCACGGCCTTGACAGCAGGAATCACGGAACCGTCAGCCGCCTTGCGCACGACCGGGGCAACACTGGTGATGTCATTCGTAGTCATAATCGCGCTCCCGCCTTATGCATTCAATCCGACAAATGTGGTCTGGTTGAGCTTGTCCACGTCATCCTTCGGTTCACCGTCGGTCTTACCCGGCAATGGCGTCTGCTTGCCCTTGGTGCCCACCGGGCGGGCATTGAAGCCCTTGCCGAAGTGCGCCTCAAGGCGGGACTGCACAACCATCAGAATGGAGGTGATCAGCAGGTACCAGAAGCAGGCCACGAGAAGCAGCGGAATCGGCTTGTAGATACGGTTGGCGATGGCGTTGGTGGCGAACTGCAGTTCGAGGGTGAACGGCACGGCGGTGACCAGCGAGGTGGTCTTCAGCATGCCGATGGTCTCGTTGCCGGTGGGCGGGATGATGATGCGCATAGCCTGCGGCAGCACGATGCGGCGCATGATGAGCGTGCGGTTCATGCCCAATGCCTTGGCCGCCTCGGTCTGGCCGGGGTCCACGGCTTCAAGGCCGGCACGCACGATTTCGGACAGGTAGGCGGCCTCGTTCAGAGCCAAACCAATCCATGCGGCGTTGAATGCGGTGACCACCACGTTGGAGTCGATGCTCCAGAACTCCACCGAGGTGAACGGAATGCCGAGGCTAATCTTGGGAATCAGCACGGCGAACAGACCCCAGAAAATGAGCTGCGTGTACACAGGCGTGCCGCGGAAGAACCAGATGAAGAACCAGCTGACGCCGCGCAGCACCGGATTGATGGATTTGCGCATGATGGCGAGAATCACCGACAGGATGATCGCCACGACCATGGAGATCACGGTGAGCTCCAAGGTATAGCGAATGCCTTCAAGCACGTTCTCGTTGAACAGGTACTTCCAGACGGTGGGCCAATCCAGTCGCGGATTGGTAATCAAGCCTTGAATGAGCATCGCGGCGAGCAGCACCACGATCACTGCGGCCACAATCGGGCCGGGGCGCTTGACCGGCAGCGCCTTGATGCGGTTGGGGATGTTCACTCCCTCACCGTCGACTTCTTTCTTCGCCATAATTTGGTTCCTTGGACGTGTTGGGCAGCCTGAACTGCAAGTTGCAACTAGCGTTGAACCTTAGTGTACGAATGGGGCGACTGTGTTACAAACAGTGCGCCCCATTCGAATTTTCGCGACAGCTTGTCGACTATTCGACGGCCGGGTTGATTTCGGCCTTGTCCAGTGCGCCGGATTCGACGCCCCAGTGCTGGAGGATCTTGGTGTAGGTGCCGTCGTCCATGAGCTTTTGCATGGCCTTCTGCACGGCTTCGGTGGTCTGGGAATCGCCCTTCTTGATGGCGATGGCGTTCGGCACTTCATCGAAGTCCTTGCCGAGCTGTTCCAGCTGACCATCGGTCTGGGCGATGGCGTAGCCGACAACCGGGGAATCGGCGAAGAAGACGTCGGCCTTGCCGGTCACCACAGCGGTGGTGGCGTCGGTCTGCTGCTTGGAGGACTGGATGGTGATGTCTTTCTTGCCGTCCGCCTTGCACTGCTTGGCGGTCTTGTTGATGGCCTCTTCCTCGACGGTGCCGGTCTCGACGGCAACGTTCAGACCGCACAGGTCGTTCTCATCGACGTTCTTGGGGTTGCCTGTGGCCACTGCATAGCCCATGCCTGCGGTGAAGTAGGAGACGAAGTCGACGGATTCCATGCGCTCCTTGGTGATGGTGAAGGCGGCGATGCCCAGATCGTACTTGGAGCCGATGGCCGGAATGATCGTATCGAAGTTGGAGGAGACGATTTCGGTCTCGAGACCGAAGATGTTGCCCATGGCGCGGGCGAGATCCATGTCGTAGCCGATCTGGGTCTTGCCGTCGGCGTCGAGGAATTCGGCCGGGGCGTAGGAGGGGTTGGTGCCGATGGTGAGCTTGCCGTCCTTGGTCACGGATTCAGGCAGCAGTGCGGCGATGGTGTCATCCTTCTCCACGGAGCTGACATCGTAGCTGGTGATGGTGGCGGCATCGGAGCCCTTGGCGGAATCCGTACCGGCATCGGCCTTGTCGGAGGTGCCGCAAGCGGCGGTGGCGAACAGCATGGCCGAGCTCAGTGCAATGGCCATAATGGACTTCAGTTTGGTGGACTGCATAATCGTTTCTTCTTCTCTCTTACGCCGCTTCAACGGCAACGATCAACGGTTAAGCATATTTATACACTACAGTGCATACATATACAAAAAGACTCCCGCCGCAGGGCAACGGGAGTCTTCATAGTAACCGAAACTACTCGACGGACGGGTTGATCTCGGCCTTGTCGACGGCGCCGGAAGAGACGCCCCACGTGTCGAGGATCTTCTTGTACGTGCCATCATCCATCAGCTTCTGGATGGCCTTCTGCACGGCTTCGGCGGTCTTGGTATCGCCCTTCTTGATGGCCACGGCCTCGGGCACCCCGCCGGCGTCTTCACCGAGCGTCTCCAAGGTGTCGCCGGTCTGCTTGATGGCGTAGGCGGACACCGTGGAATCGGCGTAGAAGATGGAGGCCTTGCCGGAAGCCACGGCGGTGGTCACATCGGTCTGCAGCTTGGAGGACTGGATGTCGATGGCATCCTTGCCGTCCGCCTTGCACTGCTCGTTGGCCTTGTTGACTTCCTCTTCCTGCGTGGTGCCGGTCTGCACGGCCACCTTCACGCCGCACAGGTTCGAGGAGTCGACCTTGTTCGGGTTGCCCTTCTGCACCACGTAGGTGGAGCCGGCCTTGAAGTAGGTGACGAAGTCGACGGCCTGCATGCGCTCTTTGGTCACGGTGAAGGAGGAGATGCCAAGGTCGTACTTGGAGCCCACGGACGGAATGATGGAGTCGAAGGTAGAGGAGATGGTTTCTTCCTTCAGGCCGAATACGGCGGCGATGGCCTTGGACAGGTCGACGTCGAAGCCAACCGGGGTCTTGCCGTCTTCGGCCAGGAATTCGGCCGGAGCGTAAGAGGTATCGGCGCCGACGGTCAGCGTGCCGTCGCTGGTGACGGAATCAGGCAGCAGTGCGGCTATCTCGTCGTCCTTCTGGATGCTGCTGGTGTCGAAGCCTTGAATCGAAGTGCTGGACGAGTCCTTGGATGAATCGCCGCTCTTGGCTGCGGTGTCGGTGCTGTCAGTCGTGCCACAGGCTGCCAAGGCGATCAGCATGGCCGCGCTCAGGGCGGCGGCCGCAGCGGATTGTATTCCCTTGCTTAGAGACATTGGATTTCCTCTCTCCGGATAGTCAGCTGGGCGGGTATGTTTCCCAGATGGTTCCGGAGCGTAGGAGTGCAATGCTACGGAAGCGTTAATCGCGGGCGAAATGGCCCACAACGTGGACATCCTACTCTTGGCTCCCCTCCGGAGGGGAGCCAAGGGACGGGATTAGTGGCGCATGTTGGCGTAGCGCATGGCGCGTAGGGCTTCGCGCTTGTCCTGCTCTTCGCGCAGGGCCTGACGTTTGTCGAATTCCTTCTTGCCTCGGGCCAGTGCGATCTCCGCCTTGACGCGACCGTCCTTGAAGTACAGGCTCAGCGGCACAATCGTGTATCCCTTGGCCTCGATGCCGCGGGCGAGCTTGGTGATCTGCAGTCGGTGCAACAGCAGCTTGCGCTTGCGCTTGGGCGCATGGTTGTTCCATGTGCCGTTCAGGTATTCGGGGATGTTCGCGCCCTCCAGCCACATCTCGCCGCGGCGATCGATGGAGATGAACGCCTCGGACAGCGATGCGCGGCCTTCGCGCAACGACTTGACCTCGGTGCCGGTCAGGGCCAGCCCTGCCTCGTACTTGTCTTCGATGGCATAGTCATGCCGGGCCTTCTTGTTCTGGACGATGAGTTTCTCACCGGTTTCCTTGGGCATGTCTCCTCCTTTCGTGGGCAACAACTCGTGGGTAGCAGTAGCAACGCAACATCCGACGATATCACGGACCGGCCTCGAATACGAAAAAGGGTTCCTCTTCAAGAGGAACCCTTCAACCGCATATATCGGCCGAACCAACCGGTCAGTGGACGAACCAGTACTGACCCAAATTGGTCAGCGTGCGGTAGTTCATCATCCACAGGCCGCCCACGTTCATCTCGGAGATCTGGAATGTGCCGTCGCCATACACGGCTTCAACCACGGCAACATGGCCCCAGGTACCGTCGGCACCGTCCTGACCAGGCAGGAAGGAGAGCGCGGCGCCGACCTGAGGGTTGTGGTCCACGCGCAAGCCGTACGAGGGGGCGTTGCGCCACCAGTCGCCGCCATTGCCGAGATAGGACGGCGTGCCAATGCCCATCTGCCTACGGCGTTCATACGCCCAGTACGTGCACTGGCCGGTGGCATAGGCGTTGCCGTAATCACCGTTCGACGTGCCTTGGCCGCCGACGCTGGGGGCGGGGGCAGGCGCCGGAGCCGGAGCCGGAGCCGGAGCCGGAGCGGGCGCCGGAGCGGGGGTCACCGGAGTGGACGGCGTGCCGCCCTGGTTACCGGTATCCACCCGGTTGGCGGCGTCCTGCTGCTCCTTCTGGAACTGACGATTGTAGGAATCGACCTGGGAGGCGATCAGTACGGTCTGGGCCGCCTGCTTGGCGGATTGGGAATCCAGACTGTCGACCATGGAGGACAGTTCGTTGCGCCGCGTCTCACCCTCCTGGCGTAGCTTGTCCAAAGCGTCACGTTCGCTTTGCGCGGTTTCGGCGGCGGTCTGTGCGGAAGCGGCCTTCTCATCGGACTGGGTCTTGAGCACAGCGATCTGCTTTTCGATGGCCGCCAAGCGCTCGCCACGGTTCTTCGACGTGCTCAGTGAGGTCGCGGCGGAGGAAGCCGCATTCGCCTCGTTGCGGGACAACGCGTCCCGGGACTGCATGGAGTTGACGAAGTCCTGTGTGCTGGTGGCACCCGTCACCACGCTCATCACGTCGGAAGCATTCGAGCCGTGCATCTCGTCACGGGCCAGCTGGGCCACGGCGGCGTGCGCGTCATCGTAGTCCTTGCCGGTCTGCTTGATCTGCTCCTCAAGCGTCTCCTTGTCTTTCTGCGCGGCGGAAAGACGTCCGGATGCGGCATCGGCCTCGTCCTGAGCGGTGGCGGCATCCTCGTTGGCCTGTGTGACCTTGGCCTGCGCGGCGACAATCTTGTTGTTGGTCAGATCGTCCAGCTCAAGTACCTTATTCGCCAGGTCCTGGCTGGCACCGGCCAGCTGCTGCTTGAGTTCGGCCTCGCGCTGTACCGACGCGGCGTGCTGGTTCTGCGCATTGATCAGGTCGGAATAGGTGTCTGCCTGGGCAGGCTGTGCCGAGCTGAACGCCAGACCTCCCACACAGGCTGCGGCGGCCACCAGTGCCGCCAGTGCGGGCTTGATCACACGTACGTTCGTCATATGTGAATAGTCCTTTCGCTCACTTAAGCCAATACCATAACATGCGAACCTGAGAGGCTTGCACATGATGTCATCACATTTCTCGCGGGTAAGCCGGTCGCGTTACGCCCTCAAATAACGCCGCAACGAGATGGTTGAAGCGATGATGGACAGCAGTATCGCGCCCACAACCAGGAACGGCGATATCACCAGTACCGTGAGCTGATTCACATAAGGAATCCATGTAACGGATTTCGCCAGCCAGCCGGTGACGAACACGTTGACGATAGCCGAAAGCATCAGGCACGAGAGCACCGAGCCGATCAGCGAGGCGATGGCGCCCTCCAGAATGAACGGCAGACGAATCGTCCAGTTCGAGGCACCCACGTACCTCATGATTTCGGTTTCGGTTCGTCTGGATGCGGCGGACATACGAATGGTGGTTCCGGTCAGCAGGATGGCGACCACCACCATCACGCCGGCGAGCACAGCCGTAACCGCCGTGGCTCGGTTGAGCACGGCGAACACCGGGTCGAAGATCTGGCGCTGATCGGTAACGTCTTCCACACCCTCCTTGCCAGAGAGCACTTCGGAGACCACCTGATATTTGGTGGGGTCCTTGAGCTTGAGCCAGAGGGAGTCCTGCATATCGTCCGCGGTCAGCGTACGGCCTTGGAATTCACCGTTCGGGTACTGCTTGGTGAAGGTGTTGTCGTAGAAATCCTGCTTGCTGACATAGTCGATGTTGGAGACCACGTCGTTGAGTTCATCGCGAATGGTTTTCTGCAGTGCCGTGATCTCATTGGCTGAGGGCGATTTGCCGGAAGCACAGTTCGCGGACTGGCTGGTGCCGTCGGGACATAGCCACACCACGACCTCGACCTTGTCGTACCAGTCGCCCTTGGCTTTGGTGATCTGCGCCTGAGTAAGCACCGAAGCGCCGATGAACAGGAATGAGATGAAGGTGACCAGCGTCAGCGACAGCAGCATCGACAGGTTACGGGTGAGGTTGGCCCACGTTTCGGACAGAATGAATCGTGCTCGCATGATGATCCCCCTTACTCCTTCGCGCCCTCAGCGGGTTGATCGTCGGATGTTTGGTCTGCGGCGGACTGCTCGTCAGCAGGCTGCTCGGCGGCGGACTGCTCGTTGGCCGGCGGTGCGGGCGGTTCCGGCGGTGCGGGCGGCTCCGGCGGGGCCGGCGGCTCGGCGGCGGATGACACGGACGTATCGGCAACCGCGGCGGTCGCGGCGGACTCGTCCTTGAACGGGTCGAACGCCTGGGTGCTTTCCAGGGCGGCGGCCTGCTCATCCAACGGAATGCCCTTGCCCCAGGTCAGCGTGTCTTCCAGCGGCGCAAACGTCTCGCCATAGCGGCCGGTGCGGCCGGAATGCACGGAATTGGCCAAACGGGCGATGCCTTCAGACGGCTCGTCACTGCCCTCGATGGCCTTGGTCGCCGCCGCCAGCACATGATGGGCGGTGTCGGACTTGGCTTCGACTTCGGCATCCGGGAAGAACAGGGCGGAATCGTAGGAGCCATGAGCCTCGTCACGCACGATCTTGCCGTTGTGCAGTTCGACCACGCGCTTGCGCATCGAGTTGACGATCTCTTCGTTATGCGTGGCCATGACGATGGTGGTGCCGGTGCGGTTGATGGCGTCCAGCACTTCCATGATGCCCAGCGAAGTGGTCGGGTCGAGGTTGCCGGTGGGCTCGTCGGCCAGCAGAATCTGCGGGTGATTCACGTAGGCGCGGGCGATGGCCACACGCTGCTGCTCGCCACCGGAGAGCTCATGCGGATAGTTCTTTTCCTTGCCGGTGAGTCCCACGGTATTCAGCACCTTGGGCACCAACGATTTGATGGTGGACCGCCGTGTGCCGATCACCTCAAGGGCGAACGCCACGTTCTCCCACACGGTTTTGTTATTGAGCAGCTTGTAATCCTGGAACACGAAGCCCAGCGAACGGCGGTACTGCGGCACTTGACGGTTGGTGATGCGCCGCAGATCGTTGCCGGCCACGCGAATCTCGCCGTTGGTGGCCTCTTCCTCGCGCAACAGCAGGCTCAAGAGCGTGGTCTTGCCGGAGCCGGACGCACCCACAAGGAACACGAAATCACCGCGTTCGATATCGAGGTTGATGTCGTCAAGCGCCGGTCGGGTGCCTTTGGGATAGATCTTGGACACATTGTCCAGTGAGATCAGTGCCATAATGCTGTTTACTCCTCGGTTTCGGCGGCGCGGCGCTGTTCATGGCGCCAGCGGATGCCGGCCTCGATGAACGCGTTGATGTCGCCGTCGAACACGGCCTGAGTCTGGCTGGTTTCGTAGCCGGTGCGCAGGTCCTTGACCATCTGGTAGGGGTGCAGCACGTAGGAGCGCATCTGATCGCCCCAGCTGGCCTTGATGTCGCCGGCGAGCTCCTTCTTCTTCTTGGCCTCCTCCTCGTGGCGCAGCACGAGCAGTCGGGACTGGAGCACGGCCATGGCGGAGGCACGGTTCTGAATCTGCGAACGCTCATCCTGCATGGTCACCACGATGCCGGTGGGAAGGTGGGTGATGCGCACGGCCGAGTACGTGGTGTTCACGCCCTGGCCGCCGGGGCCGGAGGAACAGTAGGTGTCCACGCGGATGTCCGTATCCGGAATGTCGATGTGATCGGTGGCCTCGACCAGCGGCACCACTTCCACGGCGGCGAAGCTGGTCTGGCGGCGACCCTGGTTGTCGAACGGGGAGATGCGCACCAGACGGTGGGTGCCGCCTTCCACGGACAGTCGGCCGTAAGCGTAGGGGGCGTCCACCTGGAAGGTGGCGGACTTGATGCCCGCCTCTTCGGCGTAGGAGGTGTCCATGACCTTGGCCTTGAAGCCGTTACGCTCGCAGTAGCGCAGGTACATGCGCAGCAGCATCTGCGCGAAGTCGGCCGCGTCGACGCCGCCGGCACCGGAGCGGATGGTCACCACGGCGGAACGTTCGTCATATTCGCCGTCAAGCAGGGTCTGAATCTCCATCTGGTCGAGATCCTTCTGGATCTCGCCGATTTCGCTTTGCGCCTCGTCCAGAGAGTCCTGATCGCCCTCCTCGTGGCCGAGTTCGACGAGCGTTTCCACATCGTCGATGCGCTGGGAGGCGGAGTTCAGACGCTTCAGCTGCGATTCCGCGGCGGACAGCCGGCTGGTGATCTTCTGGGCGTTTTCCGGGTCATCCCACAGGCCCGGGGCCGCGGCCTGCGTTTCGAGATCCTTGATATCGGCCTTGAGTCGGTCGACGTCCAGCGCCTTGGCGATGGATTCGTATTGGGCGCGGGCTTCGCCGATCGCCTGGGTAAAGTCAAATTCTGCCATCGTGGTTTACCTTACTGTTGATTCTTTGAGATTCTTTGGGAAGTCACGTCCTTGTTGACAGCCTTCGCACATTCCTCTGGCGTTGGCGGGCATTGCCGCGCCACACACGCATCCGCCTGCAATCCATGCTGCCAGAAGGTTCCGGGCCTGCCTTGCCGATAGCCGGCCGGGCGACCTCACAAATCCCTCGCATCAGACGTGTTCAACTGCGGGCACGAATATGCGAAGGCAACGTCAAAGCCCCGCGTAAATCGCCGGGATGATCAGGGAGCCGAGCATGGCCACAGCTATGACGACACACACCACACGCACGATGGTGCGGCGGCGGTTCTCACGCTGCTGTCGGCCGTCCTGATAGTTACTCACGAGACCAATAGTGTACTCACCGCTTACGACCGCAGGACTTGCCGCCGACGCCAGCCCTGCCGGCGGGCCCCCACGGCCCTTTCCTTTGCGCTTTCAGCGCCGCCAGATGGTGTTTCATGGCCACCAGCATGATGTGCGAATCCTCAAGGCCCAAGTGGCGTTCGTTGTGGGCGGAATCAAGCGCGCCCTGACGTTTGGCGTAGGCGTCGAGCGTGTTGTCTCCGTAAGGATGCTCGTTGGTGGGTACCGCGCCGGGGTCCCACTGCCGGCTCATCGGCAGGGTATCGATGATGGTGATGCGCCCGGCGCGGTAGCTTTCCGCGTATCCGGCGACGTTCAGCATGAACCAGCTATGTTCGAAGGTGGCGTTATGCGCCACGTACGGCTGCTGGGTAAGCCGCGCGAGCAGGCCGGCCTGGGCTTGGGGCCATTCGTCGAAGAGTCGGTACCCGGCCTCGCTGCTGCGGCCGCGTACATCGATGCCGGTGAGTTTGGCGATGAGGGCGTTGCCGAGCGCCGCGTTTTCCGGCGGCACGCCAAAAGCGAGGCGGGACTGGCCGTAGGCGTCGCCGGCGGCGTAATAGCCCTGCTCATAGGCGTATGTCTCGGGTTCGCCGGCCGGGCGCGGACTGGCCATGTTCATGAACTCGAAGCCGACGTCGATGATGTAGTCACGTGCCGGATCGATGCCGGTGGTTTCGATGTCGATGCCCATCACCGCATCCACGTCGCGGCCGGGCAGGTAGGCGTCGCGCCAGTCGGGCTTGGGATGGTGTCCGGTAGCGTTGCCAGACGCGGCGGCACCACCCGGCAGAGCGGCACCACCCGGCGAAGTCGCGCCGGAGAGATTGGCGCGGGCCATCGCCGCATCGCCCGCCCGCTTCTGGAAGCGCTGGGCCTTACGCCGTTCGGCGCGTGCGTCAAGAATCGCTGCCGTACGATCTTGGACATCGTCCAAGGCGACTGTTGTGGGGAACTTGACATCGCTGTTTTCGGCGGCAGTGTTTCCGGCAGATGTGCCACCGGCTTCGCCGCTCAGATCCAGCATGCCTTGGTCATCGTTCGACGGGCCGCTGCCGGAGTACGGCTTGAGCACGGCAATGGTGGCCCTCCCCCGCCGTTCGCGACTGACCGCCCATAGGTGTTGCTGTTCGCCCAGATGCAACAGCGTGTTGATGTTGTCGTTGAGCCGACGATTGGCGTAGGCGAGCGCGCGAGGCAGACGATAGGAGCCGATGAACCGGTCGAAATCGGTCATGAATGCGCTGTTGCATTGGGCGATGATCGATTCCAGACGCTCGCGTGTGGCGTAGTCGGCCTTCAATGCGTCGTGGATGGACTGTGGGGTGGATTCCGGTATTGTGCCGACGCCATGCGCCAGGCCCAGAGAACGCACCCAGTCCCAGTCGATGGTGGTGCCATCGGCGTCCTTGGGCATGGACGCCGCCCATTGGGGAATGTCTCCCTTGGCGGCGTCGAACCATGCACGGTCGGTCATAGTGCGAAACCGAGCTCTTCAGCGGCCTCGGTGGGCACCGGGTCTTCGCACCAGTAGTCCTCGAGGTTCTCGTTGGTGGTCAGCGAACGGATTTCGGCGCGATCGATATACAACTCGCCGCTCAAATGATCGGTTTCGTGCTGGAAGATGCGTGCGGGCCAGCCGTGCAGCGGCTCGCTGTGGTGTTTGCCGTCTTCATCATCCCATTCGGCGGTGATGTCGAGCCAACGCTTGCGCACAGCTTGGTATCCGTCGAAGCTCAGGCAGCCCTCGTAGAACGAGGCGGTTTTGTCGCTGGTGGGTTTGTAGCTCGGGTTGATGATCACGTGGAAGGGGAATTCCGCGATTTCGCGCGGATCATCCTCGTCGTCGCGCACGTGGTCTTCGACCACGGCGAGCGCGAGCCCCAAGCCGATCTGGGTGGCGGCGAGCCCCACGCCGGGTGCCTCCAGCATGGTGGTGTGCATCGTATCGATGAGTTTGGCGAGCGTACGCTTGGAAAGCTGGCCATTATAGGCCACTGTCCGTTGGCGCAACACCGGTTCGCCGGCCTGCACGATGGGCAGGAGCTTCTCCTTGCCGCCGGTTTTGATGAGTTGTTCGACATCACGGTTGAGTTCGAGGTCGACTTTGGCGTTCTTTCCAAACATTGTTTTTTCCTTAGGGAAGGGTGCTACAGCGCGAGTTCTTCGGCGACGATCTTGGCGAGGCGGGTGCAGACTTCGTCGGCGTAGGCTTGGGTGGCGGCCTCGGCCATCACGCGCACGAGCGGTTCGGTGCCGGAGGGGCGCAGCAGCACACGGCCGGTGTCTCCCAGCAGTTCCTCCTCACGGGCCACGGCATCCTGGATGCGCTTGTTGGTGGAGGCGGCCTTCTTGTCCACGTTCGGCACGTTGATGAGGGTCTGCGGCAGCTGCGGGAAGTCGGCGGCGAGCTCCTTCAGGCTCTTGCCGGACTTGACGACCTCGTTGCACAGGGTCAGTGCGGTCAGGGTGCCGTCGCCGGTGGTGGCGAATTCGCGGTTGATCACGTGGCCGGACTGCTCGCCGCCGAGCGAGTAATCGCCCTTGAGCATTTCCTCAAGCACGTAACGATCGCCCACGGCGGTTTCCACGGTCTTGATGCCCATATCTTTCAGGGCGAGCTTCAGACCGAGGTTGCTCATCACGGTGACCACGAGGGTGTCGTGGTTGAGCTTGCCTTCGCGCTGCTTGGCGCGGGCCAGAATGCCCATGATCTGGTCGCCGTTGATCATGTTGCCGTCTTCGTCCACGGCGAGACAACGGTCGGCGTCGCCGTCGAAGGCCACGCCCATCACGGCATCGGTGGCCTTGACCATGGCCTGCAGCTGCTCGGGGTGGGTGGAACCGGCGTTCTTGTTGATGTTGTAGCCGTCCGGCGAGGCGTTGATCACGATTACATCCGCACCGGCACGGCGCAGGGCTTCGGGAGCCACCACGGAAGTGGCGCCGTTGGCGCAGTCGGCCACGATCTTCAGTCCCTTGAGCGGCTTGGGCTGGGTTTTGTCATCGTTCAGCGGAGCGATGGTGGCCACCAGATGATCGATGTACAGGTTGGTGGCAGTGGTCTGGTCGTGGCTCACGCGGCCCACGCCGGCACCGGTCGGGCGGTCCCAGTCCTGGCCGAGCACGGCCTCGATGTCGTCTTCCTTCTGGTCGGGCAGCTTGAAGCCGCCGCGTGCGAAGAACTTGATGCCGTTGTCGGGCATCGGGTTGTGGGAGGCGGAGATCACGGCACCCATCTCAACGTTGAGCACGCTGGTCAGGAACGCGATGCCCGGGGTCGGGATGATGCCTGCGTCGATCACGTCGAATCCGCCGGCGGCCATGCCCGCAGACAGGGCGGAAGCCAGAAAATCGCCGGACACACGGGTGTCACGACCCACGAGCGCGCGGCGGCGCCCCTCAGGCTGATCGTCTTGGGTGCCGGCGTCGCCGAGCACACGCACGGCGGCATCGCCCAAATCCAACGCCAGACGTGCGGTCAAATCCCTATTGGCCAGTCCTCGAACACCATCGGTTCCAAACATCTTCGGCATATGAAGTTCCACTCCTTGTATCGCGTTACCCGCACCATCGTAGTCGTTGTGCTCCACCCTAGGACCCGACTCGGCAAAAAACCGCCACGGAATCTGCTCCAGAACCGGAAATCAGCATTCAACAGCCGCAATGGCATCACCCACAAACCCGCATATTCATCTTGTTCGGCGGATGAATGATGAGATACATTCGTTAGCGGGCATGCCGGGCGGACCGATGCACTCCGGCACGGGAACGAAGCCATCGCACTAGTAAGAACGGGCCGGCAAACGCGCCTGTAAACAATACAGCGGCAAATACGACGAACGGAACTACCCAGCGTACATCGATAACCGGCAAAGCAACACCAAACAGAACGACGGCGAGGAACACGCTGAGCCATGCGATGAACATGCCCAACGGCATCTCCTCTACCGGGGTGGTCTCGGCCATGAATGCAACGATCTATTACTCCGATGTTGTGGTCAGTATGTGCGGCAGTTGCTCGTCGCGGTTGAGGAAAGAACGCGTTTGGCAGCGAAGTAGCGTATGCCGACCTTCCTCAGTGCGGGCGTATACCATGGTGCAATGCGTCAGGCAGCGGTCCAACTGCCGGCTCAGTATCTCGGCGTCCTGCTGGCGGCGGGCAAATACGGACGGGCAGGGGAAGCTCACGCAGTAAGCGCGCACGCCCCATTCCTTACCGATGATGACATATCGCGGATTGTTGATGGGCGCGAGTAGCTCCTTCATAACGCCGGCGAACAGCACCTGCTCGCGCCGCGAACCGCCAATCAGCATGACACGCAATGCCGTGAATCTGCGACGTGTCTGGCGGATCGAGGAAGTCGTTCACCGCTTCGCCTGCCGCGCTGGTTTCTAGGCGCTCAGGTTCCGCAGTCGCCAAATGCCAGACATTGGCCACCTTATCGGGGTCTGCGACCACGCTGCGGTTGACGGCCATGCTGTATGCTTCACTGCATCAGTGTAAGGCACGAATCAATAGGTTTTGAGCCCCAGATCGATGGTAAGAATGATGCCGGCGATTACGGCGGCGGCGCGCATGATGTTTGCGGGAATCTTGCGGGTGATGGACGGGGCGATGTACCCGCCGATGAAGCATCCGATGCACAGCATGATGGCGGCCGGCCAATCGACCGCGCCTTGGATGATGAATACCACTGAGGCGCTGATGTTCGCGCCTGTGCCGATCAGGGTTTTCAATGCATTGATCTTGTGGAATGGGCCGATTTTGGCGGCATCAAGCACGGCGAGAGCCAAGGTACCGGCGCCCGCGCCGAAGTAGCCGGAGTAGATGGCGACCGCCGCTACGCCCAGCCATACCCACCAGGAATCCTGACTCATGGGCTGCACGAGTTGTTCCGGCGGGCGGTGAGGTGCGGTAGGGGTGGTTGCGCGCTTGGCGGCTTCAGTGGCTTCAGTGGCTTCAGTGGCTTCGATGTGCTTGAGTTGCGCGGTGGCATCCGCGGCGGCTTGCTTGGCCTGCATGCGGCCGCGCGGATTGATGGCGATGATCAGCGAGCTCAGCAAAATCAGCACTGGTGCGGCAAATTCAAAGACACTCGGGTCGAGTTTGAGCAACAGAAACGCACCGGCCACCCCGCCGAATGCGCCGATGACCACATACGTAATGGAGCGTACCGCTTGGCCTTTGAGTTCTTTGCGCGCACCCATCACGCCACCGATGCCCGTGCCGACCACGCCAACGGTGTTAGAAGCGTTTGCCAATACAGGCGGAATGCCGAACGCGAGCAGGGCCGGGTATGAGACCAGTGACGATGCGCCTACCGCATAGCCCACGAATCCTGCGCCGATTCCGGCCAACAGAATCAGCAGTAATGAAGTTATGGAAAAGCCCGCAATCATTCCCCGTATCCTTGTCGCTCATCGACCGGCATATTGCCGGCCTTGAGCGAGAATACGCTGTTGAGGATTGGTTGCGGGTTTTATGTTGGAATGTGGACGTAGCTTCTCGCGGAAGCGACTCCCCTCAGTCGCCTGAGGCGACAGCTCCCCTCGCGCCCGAGGGGAGCCAGAAGGAAATCAGAGCGCTTCGTTGTATTCGCGAACCTTGAGGGTGCGGTGGGAGGATGCCACGTTTTCGACGATCAGACGCTTCAGGGCATTGTCGGCGGCAATGTGCTCGTCCAGCCAGGCGTCACCGAGCTTGACCAGCGTGGCGGGATCGGCGTAGCCCGGGTACAGGCCGTTGAGCAGGGCGTCGGCCATGTGGTAGGTCTTGTTGGCCCAGACCCAGTCCACAGTCTCGAAGTACTTGGCGGCGAACGGCTCGGCCAGATCGGAGCGCGGGGTGGCGGAGAAGCCACGGGCCACGGCCTCGAGCTGGGAGTTGGTCAGCTCGTCGTTGTGGAGCGCCTGATCCCAAGCCCATTCCTTGGCCTCAGCGGTGGCCATGGAGGCACGGGCGCCGTAGGCGAACTCGCGGTTTTCCGTGGTCTCCTTCTTGGCGAGCTGCGCGTCCACGTCGTCGTTGGTCATCTCGTTGACGGAGGTGAGCGCTTGGACGATGGTCCACGTGAAGTTGTTGTCGATTTCGAGGCCTTCAAGACGCACGGTGCCGTCCAGCAGACCGTGTGCGTTGGCGGCGAATGCGGCGTCGCCCTCCTCACCGTAGCCCAAGTAGGCGGTGACGAGCTGGAACTGGGTGTCCGAGCCGGCTTCGGCGGCGTTGGCCAGAGTCCACAGTTCGGCGGCCACGTGGCGCAGCACATCGTCGCGGCGGGCGGGCGCCACGTAGTGGTGGGCGGTGGTGCTCATGCAGGCCAGCGCGTAACGGAAGGTGGTGGATTCGGTTTCCGTGGCCAGAAGACGCAGGGTCATGTCCACGAAGCGTTCGGCCGGGAATTCGCCGTCACGGGTCATATCCCAGAAGGCGAGCCAGGTCACGGCGCGGGCCAGGGCATCATCGAAACGATGCAGGTTGGCTTCGGCGAATGCCTGGGATTCGGCGTCGAAACGAATCTTGGTGTAGGTCAGGTCATCGTCGTTGACCAGCACGAATGCCGGGCGCGGCTTGCCGGCTGCGGCCTCGACGATGGTGGTTTCGCCATCTACATCGAGTTCGAACTGCTCGGTGCGCACGATCTTGCCGGTTGCGGCGTCTTCGTTGTAGAAGCCGACGGCCAGGCGATGCGGGCGCAGCACCGGGTGTTCGGCCGGCGCGCTCTGGGTGAGCTTCAGTTCGGCGATGGTGCCGTCCGCGTTTACGGTCAGGCCAGTGGCGATCGTGTTGATGCCGGATTCCTCCAGCCACTTGGCGCTCCAGGCCTTGAGATCGCGGCCGGAGGTCTTTTCCAGTTCGCTCAGCAGGTCGGCCAGGGTGGCGTTGGAGTAGGCGTGACGGTTCAGGTAGTTGTGGATACCTTCGAAGAACTGCGTGCGGCCCACGTAGAATGCCAGCTGCTTCAGCACGGAGGCGCCCTTGGCGTAGGTGATGCCGTCAAAGTTGACGTAAGTGTCGTTGAGGTCGTTGATCGGCGCGACGATCGGGTGCGTGGTGGGCAGCTGATCCTGGCGCAGCGCCCAGCTCTTCTCGCCGGAGCAGAAAGTGGCCCAAGCGTCATGCCATTCGGTGGCTTCGGCAGTGGCCAGCGTGGAGGTGAATTCAGCGAAGGACTCGTTGAGCCACAGGTCGTTCCACCACTTCATGGTCACATAGTCGCCGAACCACATGTGCGCAAGCTCGTGCAGCACGGTCACCACACGACGCTCGGCCAGCGCGTCGGTCACCTTGGATTCGAACACGTAGGAGTCGCGGATGGTGACCATGCCGATGTTCTCCATCGCGCCCGCGTTGTATTCGGGAACGTAGATCTGGTCGAACTTGGCGTACGGGTAGGGCACGCCCCAGGTCTTGGCGTAGAACGCGAAGCCCTTCTTGGTGATGTCGAACAGGTAGTCGACGTCCTTCGCGAAGGCCTTGGCCAACGACTGTCGGCAGTACTGGGCCATTGGCACGGTACGGCCGTCTTCGTTCAGGTATTCGGTGTGCCATTCGGCGTACGGGCCGGCGCAGATGGCGGTCAGGTAGGAGCTCATCACCGGGGTCGGCTCGAAGTCCCACAGACGGGTGCTTTCGTTCGGCTTGTCGCCGAGGGTGCCGTCGAGGGTTTCGCGCGGATCGTCCTCGATGGTGGCAACCGGCATGTTGGAGGTGACGATCCAGCTGGCGGGAGCGAGCACCTTGAAGTCGAAGGTGGCCTTCAGGTCAGGCTGGTCGAACACGGCGTAGACGCGGCGAGCGTCCGGCACCTCGAACTGGGAGTACAGGTAGATGTTGCCATCGGACGGGTCGACCGAGCGGTGCAGGCCCTCGCCAGTGTTGGAGTAACGGCACCTGGCTTCGACGGTGACCTCGTTCTTCTCCTTGAGGTCGGTCAGTTCGATGCGGTTGTCTTGGAAGGCCACGGCCGGGTCCAGGGACTTGCCGTTGAGGTCGATGGAGGTCACTTCGTCGGCGATCAGGTCGAGGAAGGTCGACGAACCAGGCTTCGCGTTGAAGCAGATGAACGACTTGGAACCGAAGTTCTTCGCGCCGACCGTCAGGTCAAGGTCGACGTGATAGTGAATCGGCGCTTCGATAACGGCCTTACGTTCTTCGGCTTCAATACGAGTGAGATTAGAACCGGGCATGACTTCAATTACTCCTTACGGTCGTCCCTGGATAATCCGGACTACTTGGTTTCTACGGTTTCGACGTCCTGGGCGATGTCGGCCACGACGGGCACGATCATCGGCTTGCGGTGCAGCTGGCGCGCAACCCAGCTGCCGAGCGTGCGGCGCATGGTCTGCTGCAGCTTGTAGGTGTCACGCGTGCCCTGCATCATCTGGTCGTTGAGCTGTTCGACGATCTGGTGACGCACCTTGTCGAACTCGCTTTCGTCCTCGGCCACGGCGTTCAGGTAGATCTTCGGGCCGGTGACGACCTCGTGGTTGTCGGTGTCGACCACCACGAACGCGGATACGAAGCCCTCGGTGCCGAGAATGCGGCGCTTTTCCAGCTCGTCATCGGTCAGCTCGCCGACGGAATCGCCATCGACGTACACGTAACCGCACGGCACGGAGCCGACGACCGCGGCCTTGCCGTGATACAGGTCGACCACGTCGCCGTCTTCGGCCAAGACCACGTTCTGCGGGTCCACGCCGGTCTTGACGGCGATCAGGCCGTTGGCCACCAGGTGACGGTTCTCGCCGTGGATCGGCATGGCGCACTTGGGCTTGACGATGTTGTACATGTACAGCAGCTCGCCCTCGTTGCAGTGACCGGACACGTGCACGGCCGCGTTGTCGCGGTTGACGACCTTGGCGCCGAGCTGCACGAGCTTGTTGATCACCTTGTAGACGCCGTGCTCATTGCCTGGAATCAGGGAGCTGGCGAGAATCACGGTGTCGAACTCGTTGATGTGGATGTCGCGGTGGTTGCCGTCGGCGATGCGGCCGAGTGCGGCCATCGGTTCGCCCTGGGAACCGGTGCACATGAAGACGAGCTTGTCGTCCTGAATGTCGTTGGCCTGCTTCAGGTCCACGACGGTGCCTTCGGGGATGTGCAGGTAGCCGAGGTCGGCGGCGATGGACATGTTGCGCACCATCGAACGGCCGACGAACACGACCTTGCGGCCGTACTTGTGGGCGGCGTCCACCACCTGCTGCACACGGTGCACGTGGGAGGAGAAGCTGGCGACGATGATCTTGCGGGTGGCCTGGGCGAACGCTTGGTCAAGGGCCGGGCCGATGGAGGTCTCGGGCTTGACGAAGCCAGGCACCTCGGCGTTGGTGGAGTCCATCATCAGCAGGTCCACGCCCTTTTCGCCGATCTTGCCGAATTCGACGAGGTCGGTGATGCGGTGGTCGAGCGGCAGCTGGTCGAGCTTGATATCGCCCGTGTCGATCAGGGAGCCGGCCGGGGTCTTGACGTAGACGGCCAGGGCGTCCGGGATGGAGTGGGTGACGTTGACGAATTCGAGGTCGAAGGGGCCCACCTTGAGCTTCTCACGGCCGGCAACCTCAACCTTGGTGGGGTTCTGGTGGTGTTCCTTGCACTTGGCGTCCACGAAGGCGAGGGTCAGCTTGGAGCCGATCAGCGGGATGTCCGGACGCAGCTTGAGCAGGTAGGGCACGCCGCCGATGTGGTCCTCGTGGCCGTGGGTGAGCACCAGGGCGTCGACCTTGTCGAGACGGTTCTTGATGTAGCTGAAATCGGGCAGGATGAGATCCACGCCCGGCTGCTCCTCCTCGGGGAAGAGCACGCCGCAGTCGATGAGCAGCAGGTGACCGTTGTATTCGATCACGTTCATGTTGCGGCCGATTTCGCCCAAGCCGCCGAGCGGCGTGATGCGCATGGAGCCCTTGCGGTACTTCGGCGGGGCGATCAGCACGGCATCCTGCTGGGGTGCGGTGGCCTGCCGGGTGGCGTTGATCTTACGGGACGGCGTACGGCTGTTGGATCCGTTGGTGTTGCGGCCGCGCGCGGAACCGCGACGGCGAGAATTCGTGTTCTTGCTTGTTTTCTTTTGTTCTTGTGCCATAACCTTTTTGGGATTTCTGTTGTGGTGCCTCTGCTCTGTCATGCAGGGGCGGCGGGCTGGCAACCCGTATGCAGCGTTTCGGGCTTACAGCAGTCCGGCAGCGCGCATGCCCTCTTCAGCCTTGTCAAGCTGAGTGGCGTCGGGACCGATGTTCGGCAGACGCATGGTGGTGGAGGGGATAACGCCCTTGACCTTGAGCGCAGCCTTGGCCATGACGGCCTGATAGCCGTCGCCATTCAACGCGTGGACAAGGGGGGCGAGCTGGTTGGCGAGGCGACGGGCGGTGGTGATATCGCCGCGATCGAATGCCTGGACAAGCTGCTGCATGGGGTTGGAGGCGACGTGGGCAATCACCGAAATGATGCCGACGGCGCCGATGGAGAGGAACGGCAGGAACAGGCCGTCATCGCCGGAATACCAGGCGAGGCCGGTGCGCTGCTGCTTCTCCACTGCGGCTGCAAGATCGCCGGTGGCGTCCTTGACAGCCTTGACGTGTTCAAGTCCGGCCAGTCGGTCGTAGGTTTCGACCTTGACCTTCAAGCCGGTACGGCCGGGAACATCGTAGACGATGATCGGCTTTTCGGCGGATTCGTCGACGGCCTTGTAGTGGCCGACGATACCGTCCTGCGAGGGGCGGGAATAGTAAGGCATGACGACGAGCACCGCGTCGGCGCCCGCTTCCTGAGTCTGTTCGACCATACGCACGGTGTGTGCGGTGTCGTTGGAGCCGGCGCCGGAAATCACCGGAACGTCGACGACCTCCTTGACGGCCCTGACCAGCTCGACCTTCTCATCCATATGGGTGACGGGCGATTCACCGGTGGTGCCATTGACCACCAGACCATCCGCGCCATCGGCGACGAGGTATTTGGCGAGCTTCTGCGCGGCGGCGAAATCGACGCTGCCGTCGGATTTCATCGGGGTGACCATAGCCGGCAGAATGCGGCCGAAAGGTGCTGGCTCAAGAAGGTGCATGTCATGCTCGCTCATAGTGTTCACCGTACTTCCCATTGTGGACTCTTATATTACGTACCTTGATTGTTGCTGAATGCGTGGCATTATGACCGGAGCCGGTGGCAATGCCGTGATGCGCGTCCCGGCGCGCTTCCCTGCCTGAAATGCGGGGGCGACTACTGGTCGACTGCGGGTCGATTACAGGTCGAGGAAGTGGTCGAGGCCGATGGTCAGGCCGGCCGGAGCGTCGCCGGCGAGCTTGCGCACGGCAAGCAGGACGCCGGGCATGAAGCTGGTGCGGTCGAAGCTGTCGGCCCGAATGGTCAACTGCTCGCCGGCGTTGCCGAAGAGCACTTCCTCGTGGGCGTTGAGGCCGCGCAGACGCACGGCGTGCACGTGGATGCCGTCGACCACCTGGCCGCGTGAGCCGCCATCGGTTTCGGTGGCGTCCGGCACGGGGGCGAGTCCTGCGGCCTTGCGTGCTTCGGCGATGCCGTGGGCGGTGTGGATGGCGGTGCCGGAGGGGGCGTCCACCTTGGTGGGGTGGTGCAGTTCGATGACTTCGGCGGATTCGAAGTATTTCGCGGCCTTGGTGGCAAAGTAGTCGGCCAGCACGGCGGAGATCGCGAAATTAGGTGCGATGAAGACCTTCTGGGTTTCGGGCTTCGGGCCGTTGGCGATGGCGGATTTGACCTGGGCGAGTTTCTCGTCGGTCCAGCCGGTGGTGCCGACCACCACGTCCACACCTTGGCCGATCAGGGTCAGCACGTTGTTCAGGCTGACGGACGGCACGGTGAATTCGACGACCACATCGGTGTTGTCGGTGGTGACCTGGGTCAGGTCGTCGCCGGCATCCAATGCGAGCGCCAGCTGCGTATCCTCGGCCTTGTTCACCGCTTCGACCACGTGCGAGCCCATGCGGCCCTTTGCTCCGACCACCGAAACCTTGATCATGTCTTCTTCCCTGTCTACCCGTACCTGCCCGGCAATGTACCCGGAACGTTTTCCAATCGGCAATCAGCCTATCACCGCCAAGCCCTCACGCCAATATCCCGTCCACAGAATCGAGCTCCCTCTGACAAGCCGAACCGTGAAGTCGAGCTCCCTCTGATGAGCCGAACCGTGAAGAAAACGCCGGAGGCGTTTTTAGGTGAGGGCGAACGACAGTGAGCAATAATTCAGTTGGCTGAAAGCCATCATTAATTGCGTTCGAGCTGGACGCGAAGCGGACTGAGGGAGAGACCCCGGCGAAGCCGCCAACCATCCATCGGGCGTAGCCCGATCCCGTTTCACCCACGCCGCTTGGCCAAGGCCCATCCGGCCAACGCCAATGGCACGGACGCCAGCGTGAAGATGAATGGCAGCATCATGCCCACATGAGGGTTGGAGGCGTCAAGCACAATGCCGGCCACGGACGAGCCGATCGACGTGCCGACCGTGCCTGCGGTGGTTACCCAGCTCAGCCCTTCGGTCAGGGATTCCGCCGGCACCAGATCCTTGACGATGAGGTTGCCGGTGGCGAACGTCGGCGAGACGGTCAGGCCGGCGAGGATTTCGAAGACGCCCAGCAGGATGAGATTGTCCATTGACAGCCGGAAGAACACGTAGCCGACGGTCAGCAGCGACAGGAACATCACCATATGCGCCCAATGGGAGCCTTTGAGTCGGCAAGAGCCGAACACCAGCGCGCCGATGCACGAGCCGACCGCGAACATCGCCAATTGCAGACCGAGGAAGGGCTCAAGTCCCATGGATTTCATGGTGGCGGTAATGGACACGTCGAAGGACGTGAAGCTCATATTGAACACGATGAACACAGCGAGCAACGGCAGTACGCCGGCATAGAGCAATACGCTCTTGGGCTTGGCGCCGCTGCGTTTGAGCTGGCGCAGGGTCAGCTGGTCGGCATCTTCGCTTGCAGCGGGGCTGCCGTCATCGTGCGCGGCCACGCTGACCTGTTCCACGATGACCGGCGGCTGGGTGGATTTCAGCGAGAAGAATATGGTGCCGCCGATGCCGCATGCCACGGTGGGCACGAACAGTTGGGATACCGGATGCACGGAGGTGGCCAGCCAAGCCGCCAGAATCGGCCCCAGAATAAAGACGATCTCGTCAATGGCGGCTTCCATGGCGTAGGCCGTGTTGAGCAGCTGTTCGCCATCTTCCACACCGCGCAACGCATAGGACCAACGGGTTCGGACCAATGCGCCGAATGAGAACTGCGTCAGACCCATGATGATGGCCAAAGCGAACAGCAGCGGAATCGGCACGCGCACCAACGCCGCGAAGGCGAAGGCGAGCATGGCCACGATCTGCACGGCGAGCGCAAGCCGGCCCACGCGGGCTTGGCCGAAACGGTCGAAGGCGCGGGCGTAGAACGGGGTGACGCAGCTCATGGCCAGCACATAGGCGGCGCTCATGGTGCCGGCGATGGTCCAATTGTCGTAGAGATGGTTGAGCGCCAGAACGATGCCGAGACTCATCATGGAGATCGGCAATCGTGCCACCGCACCGGACAGGCAGAACGCCTTGGCTCCGGGCAGCATGAACAGGCGCTGATAGGGCGAGTGGGCAGCGGACGACTTCGAAACCGCGCGAGTCGTGGACACAATAACTCCTTACTGGTGCGTTGTCCGGCACGTGCGCCCGCCCACACGTGCCATCCGAGGGGTAGCGGTTCCCAAGCAACGTCACGCGGCGCGTTTCAACCGCGGACCGGTACGTGGCCAGTCGTCTTCATCGTCGGAGATGCCTTGCGATGCATAAGGTCTCTCCGCCGGTGAAGGCCGTCCGATGCTGTACAGGTCATGAGCCTTTGGGCTCAGTCGTTGTCAGATTGTTCGGGAATGCCGGAGCTCAACTCGGTAAGGATTTCCTGTTTGGTTTTCGCGCGGGCGTGAAGCTCGCGCAAGCCCTCGTCGGGCTCACTGACATAGTAGAGAGTGGCGTCGATACTGTCCAATTCCACACCTTCGACCGCTGCCAGCAGCAGTCGGTACATGTCGAGCTGGGCGAGTTTGCGGGTGATGTCGTCTGGCTTGGTGGGCCGACGACCGGTTTTCCAGTCGACCACGGTAAAGCGTGCGGTGGTGCTGGACGGGTCAAGTCCACCGATGAATACCGCATCGAGTTTGCCATTGACCAGGCCCACGCCCGGCACGTCCACGACGATGGCACGCTCCGTCCACGCCGGGATGCGCTTGGCCCACGATGATTCGGCCAGTCTGCGCTGCCACGCCACCAGCTTGGACTCGGTGGCATTGTCGCTACTTATGGAAGTGGCGGAGGCGGCGGATACGGCGGATGCGGATTGTTGAGCCGTGGGCTGTGGGACAGCGGGCTGCCGTGTGGATGGCTTGCGGCATTGCCGCTCCCGTTCGGCCAAATCGGCCAACATGGCTTCCCGGGAAACGAATCCCGCATCCTGACCTGTATGCGGCATACTTGATTCGGCTTCATATGCCAGTACCGCTTCATCCGGCTTACCGGCATTGATGAATTGCTCAGCCCACGCATGGAACTGCGTGCCGGCCTCGGCCGCCGGAGACGATATGCGCGGAATCGGGCGGATAATGCTACGCCAGTAGAGGCGCTCCTCCCGTTCGTTCATGCCACCTACGCGGGCTTGCAGGCTTGTCACGTTCTGGCGTCCTGCAGCCAGAACGCGTTGCGCCTTGGCTTTGACTGCCTCATCAAGCGACTGGCCGCTGGCGGCATCGGCCATCAAATCGGCGTCGTCCACCAGCAATTGCGCCCGTTGCAGGAGTGGGCCGGCGTCTTGGTGCTGCTCAAGTGACGAGGAATCTGCGGCGATAACATCGATGCCACGTGACAGCTGTTCATGCACTGCGTCGCTGAGGGTAGCCGGCCACGGCAATTCGACAGCGGCATCCGTCTGCGTAATCGGCGTCTGCCATGCCTCCCCCACCACGGCGTCACCGTATGCCGCGGCATGCTCTCCGATAAAGAACCCTTCGGGAGTGGCAATCGCTTCGCCTTGCGCCGAGATCAGCATGGGCTTCCCGGCATTGGCGGCTTGCAGCCGTTCCACACAGTCCTGAGCCGATATCGCATGTTCACGGGCTTGGAGCGCGTCATGCACTTCAAGCCAGAAATTGGATGGCTGAGCGGCGCGAGAGCCTTTGGGCACCACTGACGGGTCCCGCCCGGATTCGCCCGTATAGGCGCAATAGGTCATCAGGGCATCTTCCCGCGCACGGGTAAGCGCCACATACATCAATCGACGTTCGTCGGCATGCAGCCGGCGCCCATATTCCTCCGCCTGCGTCAAATACCAGCCGGATGCATCCACTTCTTCCACGCCATCGCCGAATTCGCGCATGGAGCCGAACACTTCATCATCAATAAGCTCCACATCATCCAAAGCCGCCAACGATGCGATGGGGTCGGCTTCCACATCGGCATCATGGGGGAATCGCGGCAGAATGCCGGCATCGGCACGCATAGGCACGGGTACGGCGGTGGGGTTGGTGAGCCAGGAGTCGGCGGTCTCATGATATTCGGGTGCGGTCCAGTGACCTTGCTCGGTGCCTCCCGTATGGTGCTCGTCCAGCACGATCTTGAGATGGTCGCCCTGATTGCTGGGGAATCCGACGGCGGTAAGCCCCACTACCGCAACGGCATCCCATTCCAACCCTTTGGACTGGTGTACGGTCATCAGTTCCACATCCACCGGAGCGTCAGGGAGACTGGCGGCTTCATCCTCCACCGAAGCCAGATGATCCACCCATGTGATGAACCCATGCAACGAGGGAGTTTGCTCAGCGGCAATCTCTTGCGTGTACGTATCCACCAAATCCACAATCGCATCCATAGGCATATGCGCCAAAGCGGGATTGGCGCGGTGCTGCGGATTATGCAGCACACCGGCCAATACGGTGTCGATGTCAAGATCCAACGCTTCTATGCCGGCGCGAATCACGTCGCCCAGTGGCCGCCCGACGGCATCATGCACCTGACGGAGCATCACCGCGGCCCGGGTTATGGCGTTGCGCCCGTGTGCGCTCAACCGTTCAAGCAGTTTTACCAGGTCGCCGCGTAGCAATACGTCTGGCAGGAATACCGCATTGGCCACCTGATCGCGGTACTCACGCACCACAGCCGCCCATTCATTCGCTGGTGTATCCGGTTGGGCAAGGCCGGCCTGCACCAATGCTTGGAAGCGTTGTTCCGTGTTCTGTTCTTCAGCAAAACGGGCCAACATGGTCAAATCCGCTGCGGACATGGTGAATCGTGGCGTGGCCAGCAAGCGCATCAGCGATCCCGTATCGGTGTGGTCGGCGGCCACGTGCAGCAACGCCATCAGATCGCGGATTTCCGGACGTTCCAACAGCGCGGAATAGCCGACCACGAATGTGGTCAATCCGGCCTGTTCCAATGCCGCCTGATATTCGGGCATATGTGATTTGGACCGAAACAGCACGGCGACCGGCGCTTTCTGTTCGCCCGGCATCTGTTCCTGTTGTTCGGCTGCGGAACGGTGCCGTGCGATGGCCGTCTTGCAGAAACGCACTACGGCGTCGATCTCCTGCCCGGCCGTGGCGAAGCCCAGTACTCCCAATGTTCCTTCGGGGGCATCAGGCATGGGGTCGAGCGATGAGACATCGACCTCACGCATCAATGAGCTGGAAGGACGCGACGGATTGGAGCGCAACGGCAGCGTGAGATTATTGGCGGCTTCGAGCACTATACGGCTGTTTCGCCTGGTGACGGACAGCGGGAATGGCTTGTATCCGGCAGACAGGTGGAAATCTTGCTGGAACATACGGAATGCACCAGGGCTGGCACCACGCCATGCGTAAATCGACTGGAACGGATCACCCACCGCGTTGACGGCGGACCTCTGTGACGCATCCACGTGGAACAGTGCTGCCAGCAGAGCGGCCTGCGTGGTGGAGGTGTCCTGATATTCGTCGAGCAGCACGTGGCTGTACCTGCGGCGCGTACGCTCTCCGATGGAGGGGAAGCGCTCGATAAGCTGATACGCGGCAATGGTGAAGTCGGAGAATTCGGCCATATTGCGTTCCCGCTTGGCTTGGGCATAGGCCTCCACCAGCTGGAGCAGAATATCGCGTTTGCGTGTGGTCTCCAGCAGCGCACCGCAATGATAGGTGCAGCGGGCGTGCAAATGTTCGGCACGGTCATCGAGCTTGGCTTGCCAGCTGGCGTCGGTATCTTTCTTCAGTCGTTTGATCTTGGGGATTTTCGGCTCATCCTCGGGCATGGGTTCATCTGCAACGGCTTGTTGCAATCGATTGATGAATGCCGAATCCCATTGCCGTACTCGATTGATCGCATCATCGAAGCTGGTGCAGCCGGCACCGATCATGGCACTGCCAATGGCATCCGACAACGCCAGAACACGGTTCGCCAAACTGGAGAAGGCGCCAAAATCCTCACTGAACGCCAGATCCATGTGACTGTCGATGACTTCGGTGGCCAGTTGAAGCGCTCCGGCTGCGCTCAATGGTTGCGTGTTCTGATCGAATCCGACAAGCAGTCCATATTGGCGCACGATGGTCTGGAAGAAGGCGTCATACGTGAAAATGGCCGGCTTGAGGAATGCCCGATCAGACACCGTGGCGGTCGTAGAGCCCGCCATATCACCGGCCACTGCGGCGGAGACGCGTTCCAGCAGTTCGCCTGCGGCCTTGCGTGTGAAGGTCAGGCCCAGGATGCGTTCAGGTGCCACACCTCGATTGATAAGCGCGATGATGCGTTGGGTCATCGTAAAGGTTTTGCCGGAACCGGCACCGGCAACCACCAATACGTCAGCATCGACTGGCGCATCGATGATGGCGGCCTGTTCCGCACTGGGAGTGAACGTGCTCATGCTTGCCTCGTTTCGAAAATCGTGTCGATCTGGCCTGCACAGGCAGGGCAGACGTTCTTCATACGGCAGAATCCGATATGGGTGTCTTGCGGATGGGCCTCGATGATGGCTGATCTGCTGGCCGCCGCGGCATAGAATACGCGGGCGATCATGGTCAGCGACCATAACGTCTGCGTACCGGCGAGCGCGGCGAATTGCGCCCACGCTTCGGCACTCACACCTTCGGGAGGAGTAGCCGGATCTATGGCGGGTATGTCGAAGAAACGGTTGGGGTCTTTATACCAGTATCGGGGCGTGAACGGTTCGGCATTCAACGAGCCATCAGTGAACAGCGGCGGCTGGAAGGCACCTTCCGGAGCGTAGCTTCTGGCTGGTGCCGCATTCTGCCCGACATGGAATAGCACGCTTTGGCTGATATGCGGCATTGCGGCAAGTGCCTTGGCACCGCGCGGCCCGTCTTCGGGGAACACGAGGCCAAGCTGATAGCACACGAGCTGCAAATCATTGAAAATCTGTTTGACCGTGGGCGTTCTGCCTGTTTTGTAGTCAATGAGGCGAATGCATTCGCCGCCGTCTGCGAGTACGCGGGTTTCCATACGGTCGATGCGCCCGGACAGTCTCACGGTCAGATGCTCGTCCATGCCTTCCGGCCACCCTCCGACCAGTGCTCCCATCAGACGGACCAGCGTGTTCCGACCGATTGGGTGCAGGCCGGGCACGGCATTGTATGCGTCGAGTATGTCACGCACATCGAATCGTGCGGCAAACTCCCGTTCGCATTCGGCACCGGCCAATGCGCCAATGCTGAAGTTGCTGGAGTTCTTGCCAAGATACGTTTCCGGATCGGCGTCGCTGCGCACAAAGTAATCGGCGATGTTGCGCAGGGTATCCGCCGCGGACTCGTCCTTACGGGTGGCCTCATAGCGGTTCCGGGTGTCGGCTATGGCATTCGGATCAGGACGTTTGCTCTGATAGATGGCATTAAGCCGTGCCGAGACAGCCTCGATGCGACGTTCCGCGCCGGCCGTGGAGTCCAAGCCCAGTGCGGCCAACGCCTGGGCATTGTGGGAAAGATGGTCCAGCCCTTCCTCGCTGCCTTGCTGCGCAACCGCATGGATGAGGGTTCCGAAACTGGTGGCCACGGAGCTGGGGCGAGGACCGGCGAACCGGTTCTCCAGCATCCAGCACACCGGGCACGCCCATAGGCTGTCGACCGCCGATGGAGATAAGGTGACCATGGGCGCGGCCTGCGCATCCGTCTTGCCTTTCCCTGTTTGGATACCGTCAGGCTGTACACCACCAGATGACGCGCTGTCGGATGAGGCACTGTCAGATGAGGTATCGCCAGATGACGCACCGCCAGATGACGCGCTATCCGATTGGGCCGGCGATTCCACAAACGCCCAGCTCTGCGGATTTGCGGCGCGCACACCATGCTCTAACAGGAGTGTCAACGCAATCGCGGCGTCCTTTGCGGCAGCCTGCTGCGGTTGAGCAGTGGCCAGAACCGCGCGGGCGGCGCTGACCAACCCACGTGGGTCGGCGTCCAATCCGGCCAGATCATATTCGGCGAATCCCGCATGTGCCCCCACTGTGGTGAAAGGCGCCTGTTGCCGGTTGCGCGGATAGTATTCCGGCAGATACCCGAAGAGAAAGTCCGAGGGGCTCATGCTGTCGTTCCATACCGCGCTGATCATGATTCGCCGTGCACGGGTCAGCGCGACCAGGAAACTCTTCTTCTCGCCCGACAATACAGCCGCGAACCGCGGATCATGCCCGGTTTTGTCGCTTTCTTCAAGCGCTCCCCTCAGCACGAGCTCGGCAAGGTCTTCACCACCGAACATGGTGTTGCGCCCGGCGAGGTTCGGCCACACGTCTTGCTGGACCACCGGTATCCACGCATATTCCCAGTGGCGTCCGGCCGCGCCTGCCGGCGTAGTCAATGTCACCGCGTCTTCCACCGGTCCTATGTGGGCCAAGGAATCGGCCTGCACTTCCATGCCCCGAACCTGTGCCATGAATGACGTGATGTCTCGACTGGCGGTGGAATCATCGGCGAACTGGAACAGGCGCATTGCCGCGTCCAGCCGGTCATTGGCCGTACGCCCCTCTGCCGTGTTGAATAATGCCGCACGCTGCCAGACCGGTGCCAGACCGGTGGCGTTCCACGCAACAGACAGCGCATAGCGCGGCTGTACGCGCTGGCTTGCCGGCAGCCGCTCCAAGCCGGAAGCAACGCTGCCCACCAGATGCCACAGGTTCGCAAAAGCGCGGGCCTGAGGGTCGTTGCCGAGCACCGCGTGGATGGATGCGAGCGCAGCCTGCGCCGGCGCGGCGGCATCATCAATGGCAAGCATCACGTACAGCGCGTCAACGCCAAAGGCCAAGTCATCGCCGGACGGTTCACCGAGTATTTCGACAGACACTGGCAACGAAGTCACTGACGACGAAACCGCTGACGTCGAAACCACTGACGAGGATGTTTCACGACCTGTTTCACACCGTGTTTCATGGTATGTTTCACGCAATGTTTCCCATGCCGTCGTCAGAGAGGTCAGCATGGCATCATCCGTGGCGAGATGCGCCAGCGACTCCAACGACCCCATGGCCGATTCGATCGGCGCAAGCCTTGCGGGACGCCCCTGACCGGGTTTGGCCCCGGCACTCACCAACGGGCCGTTCATCAACGTGGCCACTCTAGTCCTTATATATGCCGCGCAGGAAGCCAACGTCATCTGGCATTCCGCCATCCCCTCGGCACGCAATCGGGCAAGCTCCACAAGCGCGAACAATCCCTGCACGAAAGTCTCGTCCTTCAAAGGACGGGTGACCGACGAATACCGCACCGGTACACCATCTCGGCGCAGTCGTTCGCCGAACAGCCGCACGGCGGCATTGTCGTGGGTGATGACCGCCATGTCGTTCCACCGAATATGCCGGTCAAGATGCGCCCGCTTGATGCGCCAGACCACATCATCCAGCTCCTCACGTGAGGATCGGTACAGGCCGGCGGTCACCGTGCCGTCCGCCTGATAATTCGCTGCATCGACTCCGCCCAGTATGGCGGTCAGCTTGCCGGGACGCTCGGCCGGAGGCAGCGGCTCGTCTTCCGGCGAGGGAATCGACAGCGAAATACGAGACGCGATCACATCAGCCATCGTCATGTGCGACTGATCAGCGACGGCACTGCCGCCAACCAGCTGTTCTTCCTTGGCCTTCAGCCGCCCTTCCACGGCACGGCGCATCAGATATTCCGGATACGATCCGCGGAAGGTCTGCACCGATTCATCCGGGTTGCCGACCAGCACCAACTTGACGCCGGCATTCCCCAACTCCTCCAAGAAGCGCATGCCGGCCAGCGTGGTGTCTTGAACATCATCCACAACCAGCAGCCGGGGCAAGCCCAACGCCTCCACACACATAGGCCGGTCGGAATCATCCGCGTGATCGGCGGCGAATGCCTCACGCACCACACGAGCGCCTGCCACCAGCAAATACGAGGCATCCAAACGGTATTGCCCCGGATATACCGCGCTTTGGGCTGCAATATATTCACGGCGCAACGCGAAAGCCAAACGCCATTGCACCGACAATCGCGCGTCCTCCGTCACGGCGTCCAAGAGACGTGGCTCTTCGTGAACGCCTACACCGAGCTCATCCAATCGGGCCAGCATATCGCGCAACTGGCTGATAAACGCATCTGAAATACCTCGCGTGAACCTATCCGCGCTGGTCGAGCCGCCTGCCGACGTCGGAGACGGCGAATCCGACCCTTGTTGCGAGAGGCTTGATTGTGCGGAAGCGGCCGAGCCGGGCATCTCGCCGGCACCGGCATCGCGTATGAGTCTCGCCCAGTCATCCTGGGCAAAGTAGACGCGCAGCAAATCACAGGTGCCGCAATCATCTCCCGCTACGGCATGGCGCAGATGCACGGCCATGACTTGACGCAGCAAAGCATCCTGTTCCGCACCGTTCAGCAATCGAGGCGACGGCAATCCAGTTCCCTCGCGCGAAGCCGATATGGCCCGGAATGCCACGGCACCCAGCGTGGTGACCGGCCTGGCCTGCACGGAAAACCCGAGCTCACGAATCACCCGATTGCCCAATGCGTCGGCGGCCACACGGCCGGATACGGCCATCACCGCCTGCGTGCCACCGTAGCGGCGCAGCCCCGCCATCAACACCGATAAGGCGAATTCAGTTTTGCCGCTTCCAGGCGTGCCGACAATCAGCCTCGCCGCTCCATCACGGTCGATGCCGTCCAGCACTGTTCCAGGTTCAAGTCTCGTCATCATGGCTCCAGCCTAAACCCGACCGTCACAGAGGGAAAAATTTTACCGAACCCGACGAAGAATCGTACCCTTGACGGTATCCTGTAGAACGAATGCAGGGAGAGCGCATTTTCCAAGGAGGGAGGGAACAGATGGACAACATTCCGATGAGACCGCCGAAGCTGCCCGGATATGATTTCGTCCAGATGTTGGGAAGCGGTGCCACCGCCACGGTGTACCTATATAACCAGCGTATGCCCGCACGCCCGGTGGCGGTAAAGGCCAGCGCCAAAACCCTTGACCCACGGGCCGCTGCCCTGTTCAACCGCGAGGCCAACTTCATGGCCAAGCTGTCATCCCACCCGTACATTCTGCCGGTATATGGTGCCGGCGTCACCTCCGATGGCCATGGCTACATCGTCATCGAATATGCGCCGGGCGGCACCTACAACAGCATCATGAAGGCCCGGTCCATGACCTGCGAGCAGGTACTCGACCTCGGCATCAAGCTGTCAAGCGCGCTGTTCACCGCGCATCGCAGCAATATCATCCATCACGACATCAAGCCCAGCAACATTCTCATCACCTCGCAGGGCTTGCCTGTTCTGGGTGATTTCGGTATCTCCACCGATGTGTATGACCGCACCGAAACCGGATTCTCGCCGCCGTGGGCACCGCCTGAGGTGCTTCAGCATCTGACCAATGGTTCGGAAGCCGCCGACATCTATTCACTGGCGGCCACCCTGTACGCCATGTTCGTCGGCTGCTCGCCATTCCAGCACGATTATCACCCGCGTTCGCAATCGGAACTGATTTCGCTGATCGTCAACCAGCCATTGCCTCGCCTCAACCGCCCCGACGTGCCGGCCGATGTGGAAGCGGTGCTGCGCCGGGCCCTGAACAAGGACCCCGACCAGCGGTACTACTCCGCGTTGGAGTTCGCACGTGCCATGCAGCGTGTGCAATTCGCATATTTCGGGCATGCCACTCCCGTTACCGTGGAAGGGATGCCGGCCTATCCCAAAGACATCGAGCGTCGGCACCGGGCCACGGACCAGCGAGATCAGATCACCCGTTCGTCACGGCGATGGGTCAAACCGGTGGGTATTACCGTCGGTATACTTGCGGCGATCACCGCAGCGGCACTGATATTCGCCTTCGTGGTCGTTCCCCGCATGGACAGCGCCACCGGATCAGATACCAAACAGGTGGCGACGCCCGGCACCAAGGATGATGACAACAACCGCAATAATCAGGATGACGTGATCACCGATACCGCGAACGCCCAGATTCCTTCCCCGGAGAATCTGAACGGCACCTATGCGGCGGATGGGTCATCCGTGACGTTCACCTGGACGAATCCAGACCCGCAAAGCGGTGATACCTATGCGTGGGCCATAGTGCAGGGCAGCAATACCGACCAGAGCGCGCAAACCGTCACAACGTCAGATCCCACGGTGACCGTCAACGCGCAGGAAGGCTCGCAGACCTGCATTCAGGTGTCCATTGTGCGCAAGAACCGCCAGATGTCCGTCAGCCCCGCCATCGCCTGTGCGGCCAAGCCGCAAGAATGATCCGCTCGCCACTGCCGGGCATGCCACCCTGGCATTGCGTATCGCATCAGACGTGCGCCCAGCAGCGGCGAATTCACCAAATGGACAACAGGAACGGCAGGTATTGGAACCGTAAAGCGTTGTCATTACACCAGCAACCAGAGAAAACAGGGGTCAGGGAGTTCAGATGGCCACATCGTCCCAGTCATACGATCGTCGCCGACGCATCAGCGCGGCTTTGCGCCGCCTTATGCCCTCCGGAGGGCATACGTGGACGGTTCCCGTAATCACGCTCCTGCTGCTTCTGGGACTTGTTGCCGGCGCGGTGATCATGAGCACCGTCACGCGCCGCCATGTGCAACTGGACGATGGCACCGTATGGGTCACTTCGCTGAAAAACCAGAAGGCCGCACGATTCAACGTAAAGAACAAGGAGGCCGACGCCGGCGTCTCCTCCTCCGCCCCACGATTCGACATCGCACAGCATAATGGCGACACCATCCTGACCGAAACGACCAAAGCCTCCACCATCAAGGCATCCACGGTCAGCACCGGTGTCAAGACCGACATCAAAGCCAACACCACCACTGTGGTCGGCGGGGATACCGCAGCCCTGATCAACGAGAAGACCGGCAATGTGTGGACCGGCTTGTCGGAAAACCTTGATTCCGTGACCCCCACCACTTCCGATCCGAAAATAAAGCTGGGCGAGGGCGGGCGCATCGCAGTAACCCACGATGGCAAGGTCTACGGATACCGTCCATCCGACGGTATGGTGCTGCGTCTTGACAATCCCAGCAGCGCCAAGGCCAAAACCCTCGAATCGCTGACCGACGGCAAGCAGCAGACCGTTGAAAGCTTTACCGTCATCGGGAGCACGCCGGTAATCGCAACCGGCAAAACCGTCATATTCAAGGGCGGCCGCGTCGATGTCGACACGACCGGCACCCTCACCCTTCAGGAGCCTCCCACCGATGACATACAGTCCGATTGGGTGGCCGCGGCATCACCGAGAGGCCTTGCGCTTATCCCGTTGAAGTCCAATGCCAAGGCGAATTTCATAGCCAACGGGGGCAAGGCGAATCCAGCACGACCGGTATCGTCCAAGGGCTGCGTGTACTCGGCTTGGAGCCAGAAGGCCAGCAACTACATTCGCGCCTGCTCCCCCACGGATACCAGCGTCAAGCCGCAAACCCTCGAATCCGTCAATACTACTTCCGAATTGGTGTTCCGCACCAACCATCGCCTTGTGGTGCTCAACGACACGGTTAACGGCAATGTGTGGGACCCTGAGGATTCCACCAAAGTCATCAAAATACAGTGGAACAAAATACAGACCGAGCAGACCGAGAAAGAACAGCAGAACAACGACTCGGCCAACAACCACCACGACTTCTCCAAGACCTGTTCCGCACAATCCGGCCAAATCAAAGCCGAGGATGATGAAATCGGCGCACGAGCCGGTTCGGAACAGATTCTCGACGCGCTGCGCAATGACGAGCAGACCGATTGTTCCGTACTGAAAATCACCAAGGTTGGCGCACCAAACAACAAAGACGTCACCATTTCGCCGATTTACGACGGCCGGTATCTGCAACTCGATGCCTCCGCCGCATCCGCAGGCACCGTTACCTTTACTTACGATATTTCCGATGGTCGCGGCCAGACCTCTTCCGCCACGGTGACCGTAACCCTGAATGATGGAGGCAACCACGCTCCCGTACAGTTCGACACTCCTCCCGAGATCGATGTGGAGCAGGGAGCCAGTTATACCGCCAATGCGCTGAGCAGCTTCAACGATCCGGATGGAGACCCGCTCACTCTGGTCTCCGCTGTGGCCCAGAACACCGACCAGGTGCAGGTGTCCACCCGAGCCGACGGCCAGCTTACGTTCAACACCGGTGCGCTGGCGTCGGGACGTGTGGGCGTCGAGGTCACCGTCTCCGACGGCACGGCAACCGGCACCGGCATGGTGTATTTCTCGGTCAAGCCCGCGAACACCTTGGCCGCGGTCATCGACCCGGTAGCGAAAACCACCGTTCCCAACACGGATACCGTCGTCAAGCTGTCCTCTTATGTGCATGGCACTTCCTTGCAGCCGGCACAACTGACTCAGGTGGATACGCCCAACGGCGCTTCGACGACCACCAATGCGGCGGATATGTCGTTGACGTTCAAGGCCACCAATCCCGGCACCTATTATGTGCCCTACATCATTACTCAAGGTTCGATTCCGGCCACCGGATTGGCTCGAGTCGAGGTGCAGCCCGCCACCGGCGAGGCCGCCAAACCGGTTGCCGCCAACGATGTCGCCCTGCTTGGCGCGGATAATACCGCCATTGTGGAGCCGCTCACCAATGACGTCGATCCGATGGGCGGTGTGCTGTCCGTCACCACGGTGAGCGCACCGGCCGACTCCGGCATCAAGGTTGGTCTCGTCAGCCATAAGCGCGTGTATATCACCGCGCGTCAGGTGCCCACGAAGCCCGTCGCCCTTACCTACACCGTGGCCAACGCCTCCGGAACCGCCAAGGGCACCATCGTGTTGCAGCCGCCGGCTCTGGCCACCTCGAATTCAGTGCCCAAGGCCAGCAATATCAATGCCCAGGTGCGTACCGACGGCATCGTGTCCGTGGATGTGCTTGACCATGTGGCCTACTCGGATGGCACCACGGTCAAACTCAAGAACAACCTGCAATACGACAAGGGGACGTTCAAGGGTCTGGCCTTCGTCTCTGGAGACACGGTCCGCTACCAAGCATCCAGCGAGACCGGCAACTTCCCCATCACCTATACGGTTGAAGACAATCTGGGTAATGTGGCTTCCGCCAATATCACCATTACCGTGCATAAGAGCGACGCAGCGAGCAAGGCCGCGCCAACCCCGCATGACGCCGAAGCGCAGGTTGCCGCCGGGCAGAAGGTCCGCATCCCCATCACACTGACCGGCATAGACACGGATGGCGACGACGATCAGCTGTTGGGTCTGGGCAACAAGGCACCCACGCTGGGCCGCATATCCGAAGTCGGTTCCGACTACTTGGTCTATGAAGCGTATCCGGATTCGTCCGGCACCGACACCTTCTCCTATGCCGTGGAGGATTGGACCGGTCAGCGCGCACAGGCGCAGATCCGCGTGGGCGTATTCCAAGGATCGTCCGACTCCGGCGTATACGCCAGGGATGACGAAATCACGTTGAGGCCCAATACGGCCGCAACCGTGCCGGTCGCGCAGAACGACATCTCCGGCGACAACACCAATCTGACCGTCGACAAGCATGTCGAGGTCCAAGGTCTCGACGGGGTGAGCGTGAAAGACAATATGCTCTCCTTCACCACGCCCGACAGCGCCACCACCGACTATATCGCCTACACGGTCAAAGACAAGGCCGGCTTGTCCGATACGGCCACCCTCACGGTAAACGTGGATCCGAATGCCGCCATCGAGCCGCCTACCGCCTACGACTATCGCGTGCCGTCCGCCGCCACCATCGATAAGAAGTCCGTGGATGTGGATGTTTCCCAGTGGATCGCCAATCCTTCCGGCACAGCCAATGAGCTCAAGGTCGGCGTGCATCCCTCCGCCAGCGCTCACGCTCACGTCAGGGGCGGCGAGCATTCGACCACCATCACCGTCGACCTGACGTCACAGGCGCGAGCCGTGCCTTACACGGTGACCAATACGAAATACAACATCACCTCCACCGCGTTCATCCAGGTACCGGCCTATGGTGTCTTTCCGCCCACGTTGCGTCCCAAGGCACCGGAATTGAAGGTCAATTCGCGCGAGACCATTGAAATCAACATCAATGACTATGTCCGCGTCGGCGCCGGCAAGGAACCGTATATCGAAAGCGCTGATTCCGTCAGCGCCACCAAGGCCTCCAACTCCGATTTCTACGTGAACGACAAGACCCTGAAGTTCACTGCGGCAAAAGACTACGCAGGCCCCGCCTCCATTACCTTTACCGCTGTGGATGGCAAGCAGGGATCGGATAAGACCAAGATCATCAATTCCGCAGTGATCACTCTCCAGATCACGGTGATAGGCCGCGATGTGCCGCCGCCCACGTTCTCGTCCTCCACTATTGATGTCGAGGCGGGCGCGGACCCCAAGACCGTTGATCTGACGGCGCTCACCCATGCACCGTCCGGCGTGTATGACGACGAAAAGCAATACACGTATTCCGGTGGAAGCTCATCATCCAGGCAAATCACCGCAAACCTGTCCCGTTCCGGTAGCTTGCAGGTTTCCGCCACCAAGGATGCCGCTCCTGGCACCACCGCGTCCATTCCCGTGCAAATCGCATACGGCGCGGACACCGTGAATGCCGGTGTGACCGTGCGCGTAGTGTCTTCGACCCGTCCGCTGGCACACGTCGGCGACAAGACGTTGAAGATCAAGGCCGGTGCCAGCGATGCCGTGAACGTGCTTACCGGCGCGTACAATCCGTTCCCCGATTCCTCGCTGACCGTCATCAGCTGCAAGGCGGATGACGCCGCCAAACTCACCATCGCCGGATGCGATGCCTCCGGAAACATCACCATCGCCGTCGCATCCGATGTGGGTGCTTCCACGAACACCGTGCTCGTCACCGTGCAAGACGGCACCAAGTCCAAGGATCGTGAAGTCACCGCATCGATTACCGTGTCCGTGATCGACAAGCCCGAGCCGCCACTGCTCTCCCCCGTAGCCGGGGAACCGCAGGACAGCGCGGTCAGCCTCACATGGACGCCCGGTGCCGCCAATGGCAGCCCGATCACCAACTACAAGGTCAGTTGGACCGGTGCCGTCACCGGAGAGAAGGATTGCGGTACCGTCACCTCATGCCAGGTCACTGGTCTGAAGAACGGCAAAACCTATTCCTTCACCGTCGCCGCGCGAAATGACGTCGGCTGGTCCAAGCCGTCCACCGCCGTCGAAGCCACACCGGACAAGGTGCCGTCCGCTCCCACCGATGTTACGGTCACAGGTGGCAATAAAACCGCCAAGGTGACGTGGAAAGCGCCGAGCGGTGATTTCAGCGCCGTCGACAACTATTCAGTGACCGTCACCGGTGCAGGTGCTCCGCAGACCAAGGAAACCGGCAATACGGCCACCGAGCTGTCGTTTACGTTCAACAACAACGACATTTCCGATGGCACCGCCATTACGGCGACCGTCAAAGCCCATAACAAAATCAATTGGAGTGCCGAGTCCGCCGCATCGCCGTCAGAGAAGATCTGGGGAGACCCGGATGCGCCGAACATTGCGTTGTCGAACGACGACACCACGGTAACGGCGAAAGTCACTCTCGGCAATAACCGCAATGCCGGCTGCCGGCGAATTTCCTTGGGAGGAGACGTCAAGGACACCATCGATTGCAGTGACAGTGGCGCTACGTTCGATATCAATGAGAACGATTTGAACACCCGGGAAATCACCGTAACGGCCACCGTGGTGCCGCAGCGCGATGCTTCCTCCGGCACGGGCAAGAGCAGCTTTGTCCCGCAGTACAAGGTCCAGCCGCCCACTGACGTCTACACCACCGGATCCGGCAGTACATGCACCGTGCATTGGACCAAGCAGGGACATGCGCAGTCCTACAGCGTGACTGCCGATGGCATCGATTCCGGTACAGCTACTAACCGGAACTCACTCGACTTCCGAATGAGTCCTTGGGCCAAATGCAACACCGCATCGGTGCAACAGGTGTTCAACGGCGCTACCAGCGACGCCGTCACCGGAGGCCCGCACAATGGCGCTCCTTACACCTATGAGAAGAAGGCTGTAATCAACAAACCGCAGGAGCTGCGCTGGTCAGACAACGCTCACGTCATTAACGTCACCGGCGGTTCGGTTGATGTCTATGGCAAGTCGGCCACTGTACAAATCATCATCAATGGCCAACCGTTCACGTGGAACTCCGGCCAGCCATTGGATGTCACCGACTTGGCCGTGGCCGCCGATGGCAACTACGCGTGGAGCGTCAAAGTCACCGGCGGGCCGGGATACTCCGGTCTCGACAACACTGCGGACGGAGGCAGCGTCGCGGGCACACGTCCCTCTGACTCCTCGGAGGGGACCAAGTCGCTCAAATCCGGTACCGATGTCACCACTTTGGCCAAGAACCCCTGGATTCTTGGTTTCGGCAATACCCCAATATCGTCAACCACCATTCACAAGCAGTAGGAGAACATCCATGAGCGAGAACATCGATGACGCGACGCAGTTGTCTGACACGACCCGCCTGTCCGACAGCACGCAGCTATCCGACAGCACGCACTTGTCCGACGCCACGCACCTGGCATCCGCACCACACACCGGCACGACCCCAAGCACCGAGTCGGCGCCGCAGTCCGTTGCGCTGCCTAACCTGCCGCAGCGGCCGTCACAAGCGCCGTCAGAAAAGCCGTCTCCTACTACTGATGCCGCCTCCATTCCTGCGGGCGATGACAGCACCGTGCTCAAGCCGCGCAAGGGATCGACGCCAGCCATCCCGCAGCAGGCCACCGCGCAATCCCAGCCGCAATCACAGCCGCAGCGTCAGTCGAGCAAAGCCGCGCAAGCAGCCGCATCGGCACTGCCCGCCAGCATCAATTCCGGACTACTGCCCCAGCCCACGGCTCAGGTCCGGGATTTCCAGCAGTCCTTCAATGCGCTGGTCGAAAATGTCTCCAAGGTGGTTATCGGCAAGACCATCCCTATCAAGCAATGCGTCACCGCACTGATGGTCGGTGGCCATATTCTGCTTGAAGACAACCCCGGCACCGGTAAGACCCAGTTGGCCCGAGGCTTGGCCAATTCCATTTCCACCGGTTTCAAGCGTGTTCAGTTCACGCCCGATCTGCTGCCTTCGGATGTGGTGGGTGTGACTTTCTACGATCAGAAGCGCGGAGAATTTGAGTTCCGCGAAGGGCCGATTTTCGCCTCCATCGTGCTGGCCGATGAGATCAACCGTGCATCGCCGAAGACGCAGTCCGCACTTCTGGAGGTTATGGAAGAGCAGAAAGTCACCGTTGACGGCGTCACACATGATGTGCCGCAGCCGTTTATCGTGATCGCAACCCAGAACCCCATCGAGCAGCTCGGTACCTATAAGCTGCCTGAGGCGCAGATGGACCGATTCCTTATCAAGACGTCAATCGGCTACCCGGGCCATGATGTGTCCGTCGATATCCTCAAGCAGGTCGATATCACCGACCGTGCGCAGACCATTTCCCCGGTGCTGAGCGGTGACGATGTCATGCGGCTGCGTCAGGTGGCCACCGAAATCTATGTGGATGATGCGATTCGTGAATACATCGTCAGGCTCGTCGAGGCGACCCGCCACAACGAGAAGATCACGGTCGGCTCCTCCATGCGTGGCGCTTTGGCACTGACCCGATGCGCCCGTATCTGGGCCGCGGCCGATGGCCGTGCCTACGTGGTGCCGGATGACGTCAAGGACCTTGCAGTGGCCGTGCTCGCACACCGTATCACGCTGACTCCGGAAGCCACCTTCGATGGCGCGACTCCGGAAAGCCTGATCGCACAGGTGCTCGAAGACGTTCCCTCCCCCACCATCGGTTCCTGATAGGGCCCGGAAAGGTATCCGACCATGGCATCTACATCCGCCGCATTACGCCGTCGCCGGCGCGCTGAACGCATGTTCAAGCGCGCGGTAAGACGCATCAGACGGTTCTTCGCATCCTACGTCTCGCCCTTGGGCTGGGCGGTAACGGGCGCAGGCATCGCATGCCTTATTGCGTTCCCGTTTCTGGGCTGGTATGAGCTGCTCGTATTCGGCATCGTGGCGATGGTGATGATGCTCGCGGCAATCGTGCTTTCCCTCGGCAACACACGCTTCCACGCGTCCATCGTCGTATCCAATCATCGCGTGACCGTGGGAGACACCGTATCCGTTATCGTCGGCATCGACAACACCGGCAGAACGCCGACGACCACGGCACGCGGATATCTGCCAATCGGCGATGCGCATGAACGATTCAACATCCCCATGCTGGCTCCCGGGCAATCCAAGCAAACCGATGTGGAGTTCCGTACCGTATCGCGCGCAATACTGCCCATCGGCCCATTGCGCATCCGCAAGGGAGACCCGTTCGGTCTGGTGCGTCACGAAAAGGAGCTGGCCGACCGCATCACCGTATTCATCCACCCTCGTACCGTGCGTCTCGATACTCTGAATGCCGGCGTGCCCCGCGACCTGGAAGGCCAACCATCCGGCCAGATCGTGGATGATGATCTCGACTTCTACGGATTGCGCGAATACGAGCCGGGCGACGACGTGCGTAACGTCCACTGGCTGAGCTCCGCGAAAACCGGCACGTTGATGATTCGCCAATATGAGGCCACGCGCCGCACCGACACCTCGGTGACCATCAGCGTGAACCCGGACGAATACGTCAACGGCGAGGAATTCGAGATGGCGGTGTCCATCCACTCCTCCATCGGCGTCAAATGCCTGCTGCAGGATCGTCCATTGTTCTGCCACGCGGGCAACGCGCACGGCCAGCCGCGCAACGCCATGGAGTTCCTCGACAACGCCAGTGCCATAGAGCCTGATCGTGAGGATAATCCGAATCTCGCCGAGGGCACGCTGAAGCACAGTCCTGATGCTTCGTTCTATTTTTTCACTGTTGGATCGCTGAAAGACATCGAGCAAATCAAGCGCATGACCTTGGCCTTGCCCCGATCGGCCAGCTGCGTGGTATTGCAGGCCAGCGCCGGCGCCAATCGCGGCATCAGAAGATTCGCCAACTTCACATTGGCCACCATCGGCGACCTCGATGATCTCCCGCTGATCATGGGGGTGCTCGCATGACCTTCGACCAGTCCAGTATCACCAATACCAATACCGCTGCGTACGCCGGATCGAGCGGCACATACACCGGCACTTCCTCCGGCACGTACACCGGGACCTCCACCACCACCGGCTCCTGGGCCGACTCCACACATTCGGTTATCTGGATGACCAGAGGCAATGTGCTTCGCGGCATGGGCCTCAGTCGCCAGCCGTGGGGCAAACGAATCGCCAGCCTCGTACTCATAGCGGCGATGATGTTGCTGGCGCAAGCCAATCTCATCGACGTGTACGGCGGCGTGGCCACTTGGGCGATTGCCGCTGTACCGGCCACCTTGCTGGGCGCGATCATCGCTCTGGCGGGCATGTTGCCGGCGTTGCGACTGTGGTGGCAAATCGTGTTTCTGGCGTTTGCCCAATTCATCATCGGCCCGGTGGTAACGCTGAGTTCCACTACGTCCCATTACGTGATTCCCACCTTGAAGACCTTGAGTTCAGGTTGGGAAATGACGTTTGGCTCGTTCAAGTACATTATTTCCGTCGATCCGCCTCTGGGCACGCAAGACGGCGTGCTGATGGCGGTATGGACCATCGGCCTGTGGCTTACGTTCTTCACCGGCGTGTTTGCCATTAATGCCAACGCATGGTTGTCTCTGGTGGGAGTGCTGCCCCTTGCGGCGGCCGTGGCCGTATGTGCCCTGCTGGGCACAGACAGCGGCTGGCAACGCGCCATCTGCGGTATTGCCTTTGCCTTGCTGCTGATTATCTGGCTGTCTTGGCGTCTTGAACTGCTGGAAGGGGGGCGCTGGATATCCGCGCTGATCATCGTCGTGCTCACTGCCGGCCTTGCTTTCGGGGGCACGTTGCTGGTGCCACAGGACCGTTTCGTGCTGCGTGACCGCTACGATCCGCCGTTAAGCCCCTACGATTACACCAGCCCGCTCAGCGGCATGCGATCCTATATCAAGGACCACAAAAAAGACGTGTTGCTGACCGTTCATAATCTGCCGGCCGGAACACCGGTCAAACTTGCGGTGATGGATCGATTCGATGGCACAGTATGGAACCTGTCCGATTCTTCCGAAGCCACGGACTCCTCGAATTATCATCGCGTGGGCACCACGATCAAGGCGGATGAGCAGGGTAAATCCTTCACTGCGACCTTCACCGTCGATCAGGAACTGACCGACACCTGGCTGCCGCTGGCGGGAGCGGCCACTGGCGTGAGCTTCGCCAACGATGCCGACAACGGCAATGACACGTTTTACTACAACACGGATACCGATTCCGCCATTATTCCCGCCGGCACGCGTAAAGGCCTCACCTATACCGAATCCGGCATTATCGCCCGCAAGCCCACCGATAAGCAGATCAGCAGTGCGGCTGCGGCCCGCATCACCCAACCAGAAGCCCAGGATGTTCCCGATTCGGCCAGCAAACTGGCCACGTCCATTGCCGGCGGGCAGTCCTCGGGCGGTGCCGCAGCCACGGCGTTGGCTGACACATTGAAAGACTCCGGATGGTTCTCTCATGGACTTGAAGGCGACCATCCCTCCGATGCCGGCCATGGCAACTACCGCATCAACAAGCTGCTGGCAGGCACGGCCATGGTGGGCGACTCCGAGCAATATGCCTCCGCCATGGCACTGATGGCTCGTGATCTGGGACTGCCCTCCCGTGTGGTCCTGGGCTTCCTGCCGAAAAACGAGGATGGCGAAATCACCGATGCCCGCACGGAGAAGACCTCGGGCAATGGCACCAAAATCGAATTCACCGGCAACGATGTCACCGCTTGGGTGGAAATCAAATTGCAGGGCCTGGGATGGGTGGCGTTCTATCCGACGCCCAAGGAGACCAAGATGCCTGATGAAAACCAGAACCTGACGCCGCCGAATCCGCAGACGCTGGTCCGGCAACCACCAGTGCCGTTGACCGATCCGCTGCGCGATCAGACGCAAGCCAAGGGCCAAAGCTCATTGGCCGGCGCCGACGCCGATGATTCGCCGACCAACCTGTTCTGGGCGCGGTTCTGGCGAGTGACCCGCAAGGTGGCCCTGTACGGCAGCCCATTGTGGACCCTACTCATCGCCTGCGGTCTGATTCTGATGTTCAAGGCCATACTGCTGGCACGAGCGCGGCGGCATGGCAGTCCGAAAGCCCGTGTGGCAGCAGGTTGGAATGCCATACGCATGCTTGCCGAGCAAAGCGGCATCACAGCCAAGGGCACTCGTCGAGATCAGGCCGGTGCCATCGCCCGTCAACTCGGCACAGATGACCAGGCTTTGATCCAGCTTGGCCGGGAAGCCGACTACGCCACGTTCTCGGGGCAAGACATTGAATCGGGCCAAGCCACCACATATTGGACAGGAGTCGACCAATTACGCAAGGCAATGCTCGCTTCTTTGCCGCGTTTCAGGAGGATACGTACACGACTTTCCCTGAAAAGCGTGGCTATACTGTCAAATGGGCACGCAGCAAAGCCGCACACGACGCATGTCAAGCGCACGCGTAAGAAGGGGAAGGCGTCATGACCACAGGCTCCATCCGTATCGCGATGACCAGTGACGTGGGTCTTAGGCGCAAAAACAACCAAGACACCGGATTCGCGCAACAAGGCGTGTTCATGGTCTGTGACGGCATGGGCGGCGGCAAAGGCGGCGAGCAGGCAAGCCAGTTGGCTGCCCAGCATTTCGCACAATTGGCCGCCATGCCTTCACGCACCCGTCAGGATATCGACGACACCTTGGCACGGGCCCAGCACGACATTCTCGATCTGGGAGACCGCCTTGGCGGCGTGGCCGGCACAACCTGCTCCGGTTTGGTACTGCCCCAAGATCATGCGGATTCCGCCAGCGCCCGCAGCGCTGCTTTGTTCAGTGACGCCGATGATCAGGACTTCTCGGACCAGACCTATGTGGTCAATGTCGGCGATTCCCGCACCTACCATCTCAGTCCGTTGGCGCATGCCGATGCTCCCGCCACGGATATCATTCCCGTGTGGGACGCCGCTTCGCTGACCCGCATCACGCGAGACCATTCCCAGCGCCAAGAAGCCATCGATTCCGGGCAGATGTTGCCGGAAGAGGCGGAGGCGACCATTCCACGCAACATCATCACCCAATGTCTGGGTGATCCGGATGGCATCATGCCCGACGTATATGTCGCCGATCTGACCGGCCGCTTCATCATCTGTTCGGATGGATTGCATGGCGAGGTGCCGGACGAACAGATCGCGGCCATCGCCGCGGCGCATTCCAGTCCGCAGGAGGCCGTGGACGCCTTGGTGGCGGCCGCTCTTGATGCGGGCGGAACCGACAATATCACTGTGATTGTGGCCGATATGCCATTGACCGAACCCGAACATCATGCGTTCAGCGCATTCAGGCTGGACGAAGGTGAGGATATCGGCGCCATTGAAGACGCAACACTACAAACACTACGGACCATACGTTCGGCATAACCGAGCGAACATAAGGAGGTAATCCCATGGTTGATTATGATGCTGCGGTCGCTGCCGTACAAGATCCGAACGCGGATCCGATTCTGTTGGCAAAAATCGCCTACGAGAATCCGGAATTCGGTGCCAATGTCGCCGTGAATCCGCGCTGTTATCCCGGCTTGAAGCGTTGGATCGCCGAGTTCGGTGACGATCGCGCCCGCGAGACCCTGGCGCAATACGGGTTCACTGCCGAGGCATTCGGCGGCCCGGTTCAGGATCAGAAAGCCACGGCACAGGCGGCCCAGCAGCCCGCCGCCAAACAGGCTCAGCAGCCCGCGGCTCAGGCGGCATTCGAGGAGCCTGTGGCCACCAATCCTTACGGTTTCACCGCCGAACAGGCCCTGACCACCACCGACCAGATGCAAATCGCCCAGATTGCCCAGTACGCGCCTGAACTACGCGCCTGCATCGCACGTAATCCCAACACCTATCCGGCACTGATCGAATGGCTGGGCCAGCTCGGCGACCCGGCAATCAACGCCGCTCTGGCTTCCCGTCAGTGAAAGGACGGCATCATCATGGCCAAACTTCCCTACCCTCCAGCACCTGAACTGGGTTGGTATTCTGACGATCCGGTGGAAGGCACCCCGGATTCCGCAGTTGGCACAGCCGAACCGCAGAACGACTACGGGCAGCCCAGTACCGCGGAAGCGGCAACCAATACCGCTTTTACCGCAGAGCCTGCCGCCACGGCCGCCGCCGCTGAGCCCGCTGCCACCGCTCCGGCAGACACCACACCGCACGCCGCCGAAAACGACATCGAGGATTGGGACAGCACCGTGCTCTCCTCCTCGTTCACGTCCAAGGCACCGAAGAAGACGTACCTGCTGCATAACGATGTCACCGGCCAGACCATCGTGATCGATAAGAGCACGTTGCTGGGCCGCAAGCCTTCCATGGATGTGCCGCAGGGTGCCAAGGCGGTGCGTATCGTAGACCCGACCCGCACCACATCCCGCAACCATGCCGCCATCAGCATCGACACCGATGGCGCGCTGTGGATCGAGGACTACGGCTCGTTGAACGGCACCTACATCATCACCAATGGCCAAGAGACACAAGTCACCAAGGGCACACCGCTCAAGCTCAGCGCGCCTGCCACGGTGCGTATCGGAGACCAGTTCTTCCAGTTCACCGAAAAACAGGCTTGAGTAATCAAGCAACGAGCGGCTGCCTGCTCTTGTTCAACAGGAAAATCACAATGGCAAATATACGGATGGCCCGGAACTGATATAGTTCCGGGCCATCTTATTGCGATTAACGCAAGATCTGAGTCCTAGAAGGGGCATCCTTTCTAGGACCTTCTCACTTACTCCTCGATGTCAGGCTGACCGCCCTGATCGGAGTAGAAATCATCCGGGTTGAAGTCGTCGCCGAGCTTCAGATCGCCGAACTCGAGGTTCGAGAAGTTCAGGTCAGACAGGTCGGCGTCGGAGAAGCTCGCGTCGCCGAGATCGCCATCGCCGCCCAGACCGAAGTTCGGGTAGATGGTGTCGCGGATGGCCTTGTCAGGCTCGACCACGGCGTTGCGGTAGCGCGCGAGGCCCGTACCGGCCGGGATGAGCTTACCGATGATGACGTTCTCCTTGAGGCCCTTGAGGTCGTCGACCTTCTCGGAGAGGGCGGCTTCGGTGAGCACGCGGGTGGTCTCCTGGAAGGATGCGGCGGACAGCCAGGAGTCGGTGGCCAGCGACGCCTTGGTGATACCCATAAGCGCCGGACGACCGACGGCCGGACGGCCACCGTTCTTGACGATGTTGCGGTTGATCTCGCGGAAGCGGGCGTTGTCCACCAGCTCACCCGGCAGCAGGTCGGTGTCGCCGGAGTCGATGATGGTCACGCGACGGGTCATCTGGTGCACGATGACCTCGATGTGCTTGTCGTGGATATCCACACCCTGGGAGCGGTACACGGTGTGCACTTCCTCCACGATGTTGACCTGGGCGGCGCGCTTGCCGAGGATGGTGAGGATCTTCTTGGGGTCCACAGAACCTTCGACCAGCTGGGTGCCGACCTTGATGTGGTCGCCGTCGGCAACCTTGAGCGGCACGCGCTTGGAGACCTGGTAGGTGATCGGCTTGATCACGCCGTCTTCCTTCGGTGCGCCGGAATCGGCGTCCGGGGTCAGGATGATCTGGCGACCGCGATCGTTCTCCACGATCTTGATGCTGCCGGCGAACTCGGTGATCGGGGCCTCACCCTTCGGGGTGCGGGCCTCGAAAAGCTCGGTGACACGGGGAAGACCCTGGGTGATATCGGAGGCCGCGGCCACACCACCGGAGTGGAAGGAACGCAGCGTCAGCTGGGTACCAGGCTCACCGATGGACTGGGCGGCGACGATACCGACGGTCTCGCCGACATCGACCAGCTTGTTGGTGGCCAGGGACCAGCCGTAGCACTTGGCGCACACGCCGCGCTTGGACTCGCAGGTCAGCACGGAACGGCACTTGACTTCCTCGACGCCGTGGGCCACGAGGTCGTTGAGCACGTCCATGGACAGGGCGTCGTCGCGCTTGTACAGCACGGTCTGTCCGTCGGCCGGGTCGATGACGTCGGCGGCGAGCAGACGGGAGTACGGGCCACCGTCGGCGGCCTTGACGAGCACCAGGTTGCCGTCGTTGTCGCGCTCGGCGACGCGGATGGGCAGACCGGCCTTGGTGCCGCAGTCCTCTTCGCGCACGATGACGTCCTGGGAGACGTCGACCAGACGACGGGTCAGGTAACCGGATTCTGCGGTACGCAGTGCGGTATCGGCCAGACCCTTACGTGCACCGTGCTGGGAGATGAAGTACTCCAGCACGGACAGGCCGTCGCGGTAGTTGGACTTCACAGGACGAGGAATGATCTCACCCTTCGGGTTAGCCACGAGGCCTCGCATACCTGCAATCTGGTTGATCTGCATCATGTTGCCTCGTGCACCAGACTGCACGATGATGGCCAGGTTGGAGGTCGGGTCGAACTTCTCCTCGACTTCCTTGGACACTTCGGCGGTGCACTCGGTCCACAGGTCGATGAGTTCCTGACGGCGAGCTTCCTCGGTCAACAGACCCATCTCGTAGTTGGCGTTGACCTTGTCGGCCTTGGCCTCGTACTCGGCGATCTTCTCGTCGCGCTCGGGCGGCTCGTTCACGTCGGAGAACGCGAAGGACACGCCGGACCACGGTGCGCGGGTGAAGCCGAGATCCTTCAGGGCATCCAGCGTGGCGGCCACCTGCTGGGTGGAGTAACGCATGGCGATGTCATCGACGATCTTGGACAGACGGCCCTTGGCCACCTGCTCGTTGACGAACGGGTAGTCGGTCGGCAGGGTCTCGTTGAACAGGATGCGGCCGTAGGAGGTGGCGAACAGCACGGTGCCGTCGTGGAAGCGTTCTTCCTTGACGACCTCGTCCTCGCCTTCGCGCGGGTCGAGCACCTTGACTTCGCCGGGCTCCCAGTTCTTCGGCAGCACGAAGCTCTCGGGCAGGCGGATGAGCACCTTGGCCTGCATGTCGATCTCGTGGCGGTCGAGGGCCATTTCGGCCTCTTCCAGCGAGGAGAACACGCGGCCCTGGCCCTTGACGCCTTCCAGCACGGTGGACAGGTAGTACAAACCGAGGATCATATCCTGGCTCGGCATGGTCACGGTGTGGCCGTCGGCCGGCTTCAGGATGTTGTCGGAAGCCATCATCAGCGAGCGGGCCTCGGCCTGGGCTTCGGCGGAGAGCGGCAGGTGGACTGCCATCTGGTCACCATCGAAGTCGGCGTTGAAGGCGGCGCAGGCCAGCGGCGGCAGGTGGATGGCCTTGCCTTCCACCAGGATCGGCTCGAATGCCTGAATACCCAGACGGTGCAGCGTAGGTGCACGGTTGAGCAGCACGGGGTGCTCGGAGATGACTTCCTCGAGCACGCCCCACACTTCGGCGTCGCCGCGGTCCACAAGACGCTTGGCGGACTTCATGTTCTGCGCATAGTTCAGGTCCACGAGGCGCTTGATGACGAACGGCTTGAACAGCTCGAGGGCCATCGGCTTCGGCAGACCGCACTGGTGCATGCGCAGGGACGGGCCGACCACGATCACGGAACGGCCGGAGTAGTCGACTCGCTTACCGAGCAGGTTCTGACGGAAACGACCCTGCTTACCCTTGAGCATGTCGGACAGGGACTTCAGCGGACGGTTGGAGGCACCGGTGACCGGGCGACCACGACGGCCGTTGTCGAACAGGGAGTCGACGGCTTCCTGGAGCATGCGCTTCTCGTTGTTGAGCATGATTTCAGGGGCGCCGAGCTCGATCAGTCGCTTCAGACGGTTGTTACGGTTGATCACACGGCGGTACAGGTCGTTGAGGTCGGAGGTGGCGAAGCGGCCACCGTCGAGCTGGACCATCGGGCGCAGGTCCGGCGGGATGACCGGGATCACGTCGAGCACCATGGCCTCCGGCTTGTTGCCGGTGGTCAGGAAGGCGTTGACGACCTTGAGGCGCTTCAGGGCCTTGGTCTTACGCTGTTCGGAAGCGTCCTTGATCTCCTCGCGCAGTTCCTTGGAGATGGTCTCCAGGTCGAGGGACTGCAGGCGCTTCTTGATGGCTTCGGCGCCCATGCAGCCGTCGAAGTAATCGCCGTAGCGGTCCTGCATCTCGCGCCACAGGTCCACGTCGTCGACCATGTCGCCGGGCTTGAGCTTCTTGAACTTGTCGAAGACGGCGTCCACACGGGCGATCTGGTCGTTGTAGCGGGTGCGGATGGCAGCCATATCACGCTCGGCACCGTTACGCAACTTGGTGCGGGCCGGGCCCTTGGCCTCGCCGGCCTCCTCAAGGGCGGCGAGATCCTCTTCGACCTTCTTGGCGCGGGCTTCGATGTCGGAGTCACGGCGCTGCTCAAGGCGCTTGATCTCGGAATCGAACTCGTCCTGCAGGCCGGGCAGATCGTTGTGACGCTCGTCTTCGTTCACCTCGGTGACCATGTAGGAGGCGAAGTAAATCACGCGCTCCAGGTCCTTCGGGGTGACGTTCAGCAGGTAGCCGAGGCGGGAAGGCACACCCTTGAAGAACCAGATGTGCGTCACCGGGGCGGCGAGCTCGATGTGGCCCATGCGCTCACGGCGCACGCGGCTGCGGGTCACTTCGACGCCGCATCGCTCGCAGACGATGCCCTTGAAGCGCACGCGCTTGTACTTGCCGCAGGCGCACTCCCAGTCACGGGTCGGGCCGAAGATCTGTTCGCCGAACAGACCGTCCTTCTCAGGCTTCAGCGTACGGTAGTTGATGGTTTCAGGCTTCTTGACCTCACCGTGGCTCCAACCACGGATGTCATCGGCGGTGGCAAGGCCGATGCGAATCTTGTCAAATGCGTTGACGTCCAGCACTTGTTAATCCGTTTCTGTTCTTGAGACCTTCCCAAGCTCCCCTTGTCAGGGGAGCTGTCAGCCAAGGCTGACTGAGGGGTAGTGCAAACCGGAAAGGTCTCTGTACGTTATTTATTTCACGTTGGCGGAGCTACACGCGGCGTATTGACCGCATGCAGCCCGAGGGATCACTGGTATTCGGGCTCTTCGGCCTTCTGGTCTTCCTTGGCGGCCGCGTCGGGGCGGGCGCCGATGTTGAAGCCGAGGTCGTCAGCGGAGCTGGCCGGATCGTCATCCTCATCCTTCATGTCGATGGCCACGCCTTCGGCGTTGAGCACTTCGACGTTCAGGGACAGGGACTGCATTTCCTTCAGGAGCACCTTGAACGACTCGGGGATGCCTGCCGGCGGCAGGTTATCGCCCTTGACGATGGCACCATAGACACGCACACGGCCGTCAACGTCATCGGACTTGGTGGTCATCATCTCGTGCAGCGTGTAGGCGGCGCCGTAGGCCTCAAGGGCCCACACCTCCATCTCGCCGAAGCGCTGGCCACCGAACTGGGCCTTACCACCGAGCGGCTGCTGGGTGATCATGGAGTACGGGCCGGTGGAACGAGCGTGAATCTTGTCGTCGACCAGGTGGTGCAGCTTCAGCATGTACATGTAGCCAACGGAAATCGGCTTGGTGTACGGTTCACCGGTACGGCCATCGAACAGGGTGGCCTTGCCGTCGGGGCCGACCAGACGGTCGCCGTCGCGGTTCGGCAGCGTGGTGGACAGCAGGCCCTTCAGGACCTCAGGCTTGACACCGTCGAACACCGGGGTGGCAACCGGGGTGTTCGGCTCGGCCTTCTCGGCACCGGACGGAATCAGTTTCTTCCACTCGGCTTCCAGATTCGGATCCAAAGAGATGTCCCAACCGGAGTGAGCAATCCAGCCAAGGTGCAGTTCGAGCACCTGGCCAAGGTTCATTCGGGAAGGCACACCCAGCGGGTTCAGCATGATGTCGACCGGAGTACCGTCAGCCAGGAACGGCATGTCCTCTTCCGGCAGGATGCGGGAGATGCAGCCCTTGTTGCCGTGGCGGCCGGAGAGCTTGTCGCCCACCGTGATCTTACGGTGCTGGGCGATGTAGACGCGGATCATCTGGTTGACGCCGTTGGGCAGCTCGTCGCCGTCCTCCTCGGCATCCTCACGGGTGATCTCCTTGACACCGATGACGGTACCGGTCTCGCCGTGGGGCACGCGCAGGGAGGTGTCACGCACCTCGCGGGACTTCTCGCCGAAGATGGCGCGCAGCAGGCGCTCCTCCGGGGTCAGCTCGGTCTCGCCCTTCGGGGTGACCTTACCGACCAGGATGTCGCCGGCCTCGACCTCGGCGCCAATGCGGATGATGCCGCGCTCGTCGAGGTTGGCCACGGCGTCCTCGCCGACGTTCGGCAGGTCGCGGGTGATCTCTTCGGCGCCCAGCTTGGTTTCGCGGGCGTCGATCTCGTACTCCTCGATGTGGATGGAGGAGAGGGTGTCGTCCTGCACGAGGCGCTGGGAGATGATCACAGCATCCTCGTAGTTGTAGCCGTTCCAAGGCATGAAGGCGATGAGCAGGTTCTTGCCCAGGGCCAGGTCGCCGTTCTGGATGGCGGGGCCGTCAGCCATAACCGAGCCGGCTTCCACACGCTCGCCGTCGTGGACGATCGGGCGCTGGTTGTAGCAGGTGGTCTGGTTGGAGCGCTGGAACTTGGCCAGCTTGTAGGAGCTGGTGGTGCCGTCGTCGTTCATCACGCGGATCAGGTCGGCGGACACGTAGGTAACCACACCGTCCTTCTCGGACTTGATGACGTCGCCGGAGTCGTTGGCGGCGCGCCATTCGGAGCCGGTGCCCACCAGCGGGCGCTCGGATTCGATCAGCGGCACGGCCTGACGCTGCATGTTGGTACCCATCAGTGCACGGTGGCCCTCATCATGCTCCAGGAACGGAATCAGGGAGGCGCCGAGGGAGACCATCTGGCGCGGGGAGACGTCCATGTAGTCCACGGAGCTCACCGGCACATCGACCGCCTCTTCTTCGCCGACTCGGGCAAGGGCGGACTTCTGCACGAAGTTGCCGTTCTCGTCGAGCTCCTGGTTGGCCTGGGCAATGACGTGGTCAAGATCGCGGTCAGCGGTCATGTACTCGACCTCGTCGGTCACGTGGCCGTTGACGACCTTGCGGTACGGGGTCTCGATGAAGCCGAACGGGTTGACGCGGCCGAAGGTTGCCAGGGAGCCGATCAGACCGATGTTCGGGCCTTCAGGAGACTCGATCGGGCACATACGGCCGAAGTGGGACGGGTGCACGTCGCGCACCTCCATGGAGGCGCGGTCGCGGGACAGACCGCCGGGGCCCAGTGCGGAAAGACGACGCTTGTTCGTCACACCGGACAGCGGGTTGTTCTGATCCATGAACTGGGAGAGCTGGGAAGTGCCGAAGAACTCCTTGATGGTGGCGTTCACCGGACGGATGTTGATCAGGGACTGCGGGGTGATGGCCTCGGCGTCCTGAGTGGTCATACGCTCGCGCACCACGCGCTCCATACGGCTCAGACCGGTACGCAGCTGGTTCTGAATCAGCTCGCCGACCTGGCGGATACGACGGTTGCCGAAGTGATCGATATCGTCGACGTCCACGCGCAGGTCAACGTCTTCGCCGTTGCGCTTGCCCGGGAAGGTCGCCGCACCGTCGTGCAGGGCCACCAGGTACTTGATTGTGGCGATGATGTCTTCCTGGTGGAGGGAACGATCGTTGAAATCGGCCTCGACACCCAGCTTGCGGTTGATCTTGTAGCGGCCAACACGGGCCAGATCGTAGCGCTTGGTGTTGAAGTAGAAGGAGTCCAGCAGATTCTTGCCGGCCTCGGGGGTCGGGGTGTCGGCCGGACGAATCTTGCGGTAGAGGTCAACGAGGGCCTCGTCCTGGGTCTCGAGGGTTTCCTTCTCCAGTGCGTCGAGCACCAGCGGGTAGTCCTTGAATGCCTGGGCGATCTCGGACTTGGTCATGCCGATGGCCATGAGGAACACGATGGCGGACTGCTTGCGCTTGCGGTCCACGCGCACCTGCGGCTGGTCTTTCTTATCGATCTCGAACTCGAGCCATGCACCACGGCTCGGGATGATCTTCGCGCCGAAGACTTCCTTATCGGAGGTGCGATCCTGCTGGCGGTCGAAGTAGACGCCCGGAGAACGCACGAGCTGGGAGACGATGACTCGCTCGGTGCCGCCGATGATGAAGGTACCGTGCGGGGTCTGCAGCGGGAAATCGCCCATGAACACGGTCTGGGACTTGATCTCGCCGGTGTCGCCGTTCTCGAACTCGGCATTCACGTACAGCGGTGCGGAGTAGGTGTAATCCTTCTCCTTGCATTCCTGCACGGTGTGACGCGGCTCTTCGAAGTACGGATCGGAGAAGGTCAGGCTCATGGTCTGAGCGAAGTTCTCGATCGGAGAGATCTCGTTGAAGACCTCATCGAGGCCGGAGGTGTGGGCCACGGTGTTAGTGCCGTTCTTTTCGTCCTCCTCGACGCGCGCCTTCCAGCGTTCGTTGCCGATCAGCCAATCGAAGCTGTCGGTCTGCACGCCCAGCAGGTAGGGCACATCGATGGGTTCCTTGATGGAACCGAAGTTCACGCGATCCGACGCCTTGTGCAGGTCAATATCATGCTGGTCGGCGCGTGCGATGATGGTGGTGGTGTTCGTCGTAGACTCAGTAGCCAATGGACGTTCCTTATCGCTCGCTAATATGTGGTAATTCCCCTGGGAGCGCCGGCATGGCCACCATATGCCTATGCGGACGCTTCATTGTCGACGGCATGCCCGCAATATGACACACCTCATGCAAAGTCAAAAGAATACTGATATGCGAGGACATCTTTAGCTCCCGCTGACGAGGAAGCTGTCGAGCGGAGCGAGACTGAGGGAGAGACCCAGCGTCCAAACACCAACCGCAAATCCTACCCCACCGTAAACGTCACCGGATCGCTCTTCACCTTCGGATGATCCTTCAAACTCAACTGCGCCACGTACGTTCCCGCATTGACCTTGGCCCAATCCGACTCATCCGTGCATTCGGTGAGCGTGGCGTTCGCATTGGTATTCCACGTGACCTTCTGAACGTCCTTATCACCCTTGGCCATCAGCAGCAGACGTGAATCCGCCGGGCACACATCAGACTTGTAAATCGTTTCCTGACCGGAAGTAATGGTGAGCACACGGCCGGAATCGGACCCGTCCACCAAACAGTTGCCTGACCCCTCGTGCACGATGGTCGCGGTGAAATCAAGCGATCCTCCTACCGGCACGGATTGGGAGGCCGCGGAAAGCTGCAATGTCACATCACTGGCCGAGCAATCCTTGACGTTGCTGACTTTCTTCGGCGCCGGCGTGGCGTCGCGGGAAATCGCATACACCTCGTCATGGTGAACCATCGTGTTCACGGCACCGATACCCCGGCCGAGGCTGTACACGCAGAATACGATCAGCGCGATTATCAGCAGCAACACCGTACCGGCCACGATACGCCGGCGACGATAGATGGCCTGCTGCTTTTTGCTGATCCTGCGCTTGCGTGGCTTGCCGGAACGGTTGTTCTGGGAGGGCCCGCCGGATGGCCCATTGGCCCCGGTGCCGGCTCCGCGTGCCGTTCTCGCGCCTGATGTGTTCCTCTGCACTGCCATAACTCTTCCAGTCTACGGTCACCACACCCATACACGCTTGGGGAGCCCACCATTTTTTCACAATGTCAGCTGGGTAGTCGCAGGCCGCCGTCCAGAATCTCGATCAGGCCGTCATCGTCAAGGCTGGCGATGCAGGCGGCAAGCTGAATCTGGTCCTTCCAAAGCTTGTCGGCATCTTCCCTGGGCAACGTGGCTCCAGCGGGAAGCTCGCGCAGCGCGGCGAGGACCAGACCGCGCACCTGTCGATCCGTGCCTTGGAATCGTTGGCGCGGGCGGGTGCGGCGCTCCCCCAGTCCGGGGCGGCCGGCCTTGAGAAATGCACAGTCGTCCGCAATCGGGCAGGTGTCGCACAGCGGCGACTTGGCCGTGCAGATCACCGCGCCCAGTTCCATTACCGACTGGTTCCACGTGACCGATGGGCGTTCGCCACGATGCAGTCGGAAGCGTTTGTCGCCCCGGATAGTGCTGTTCGCGGCATGTTCGGCGCTACCGACATTATCGGCGACGTCAGCATCGCATCCGAAAATCTCGTCTTTGGGCAGCATGCGGTTCGCCAGCGCACGTTCGGCCGGACTGGCCGCTCCCCCGCGCGATTCGATGCCAAGGAACACACGGCTCAGCACGCGGCGGATGTTGGTATCGATCACGGCAATTCGTTCGCCGAACGCAAAGCTCATCACCGCGGAGGCGGTGTAATCGCCGATGCCGGGCAACGCAGTGAGTTCGTCATACGTGCGCGGCAGTTTGTCGGCGTACTGCTCGGCCACCACGCAGGCACATTCCTGCAAGCGCAATGCACGGCGTGGGTATCCAAGCCGACCCCATGCGGTAATCACCTCGGCCTTGGGGGCCTCCGCGAGCGCGCGGGCGTCGGGCCAGCGTTCCATCCAGTCGGTCCAGTACGGCACTACACGGCTCATCTGCGTCTGCTGGCTCATGACTTCGGATACCAGCACGCCCCACGGCGTGGCCCGGCCGAAGCGCCATGGCAAATCGCGCGCATTGGCCTCCCACCATGCGCCCAATCGCAAAGAAATTGCTGTGTCGTTCATCGTTCTTATTCTTAGCAGCTATGACGAACGAAGCAGAACAGAATTCGCAGAACGCACAGAATCCCGAAACAAAAGTCGAGAAGATGTTCGAGTACGGGTACCGTAAATCGAATTACGGACCGGACGAACTCGTAACCGACGCGCATGGCAACCCCATCTCCGTGGTGGACGCGATGCTCTCGGCTGAAAAGGCCGCCACCACCGAAACCGTAACACCGCATCTGTGCTACTACTCACCGCGCATTCCCGGCAACACCGGCTCGGCCATCCGCCTGTGCGCGGTGACCGGCACCATCCTGCATTTGGTGGAGCCGTTGGGTTTCAACCTGCGCGACACCAAGCTGCGCCGAGCAGGCCTCGACTACCACGACATGGCCCACGTGGTGCTGCACCCGAATTTCGACAACCTGGTGGAGTCCATGCCCAATTCGCGCATCATCGCGTTCACCGCACATGCTACCAAGCTGTACACCGAGGTGGAATACAAGCCGACCGACATCCTGCTGTTCGGCCCCGAGCCCGGCGACATCCCCGACCCGATGGACATCATGGAGGGCCCTCATGTGGCCGAACAAGTGCGACTGCCCATGCGCCCGTCCTTGCGTTCCCTGAACCTCACCAATTGCGCGTCCATCGCCATCTACGAAGCCTGGCGCCAGCTCAATTTTGCGGGCGGAGCGTGAGGAGAAGGCCCGGTGGGCCTTCGAGTAGCGACGCCGAACGAACGCCGACAGGCGCGAGAGCGGAAACACTGAGCTTCGCGCAGTGATGAACGCTGAATATAAGGCTACCTGCGTTTCGAGGGGCGGATTTGGCATCCGCCGGAGGTCTACTGCCGCTTCAAGGGGCTGTCAAAGGACGAGACCCCGAGTATGGCCGTTGAAATATCAATGCTTGTACTCGGGGTCTTCATATATACCAGCCCCTCGAAACGGAAGTAGACCTCCAGAAAGGTCGGAATCAGCCCCTCGAAACGGGAATAGACCTCCAGAAAGGTAATTCGAGCTGGTATCTGTCTTCAAAGAGGTACATTCGAGCGTTTGCAGAATGCTATCTGCCTTCAAAGAGGTACCGCAATCGAGAAACCCCGGGTATGAGTGTTGATATTCCAACGCTCATACCCGGGGTTTCCGCATATAGGTACCTCTTTGAAAGCAGATAGCTCTCCGCGAGGGGCCAAATGTACCTCTCTGAAAGCAGATACCCTACCGAATCAATTCTTGAAGCTGTGAATCGGCGCAGGGATTCGGCCGCCACGGGTCACGAAGGCCTCGCAGCTGGTCTGGTTGACCGGCATGATGGGCGCGTAGCCCATAAGGCCGCCGAAGTTCGCCATTTCGCCGACGCCCTTGCCCGCCACGGGGATCACGCGCACGGCGGTGGTCTTCTGGTTGACCATACCGATGGCGGCCTCGTCGGCAATCATGCCGGAAATGGTGGCGGCGGAGGTGTCGCCGGGGATGGCGATCATGTCGAGGCCCACCGAGCATACGCAGGTCATGGCTTCGAGCTTCTCGAGGGTCAGGCAACCGGAAGAAGCCGCGTCGATCATGTTCTTGTCTTCGGAGACCGGGATGAACGCGCCGGACAAGCCGCCCACGTAGGAGGACGCCATGATGCCACCCTTCTTGACCTGGTCGTTGAGCATGGCGAGCGCCGCTGTGGTGCCGGGAGCGCCGACCTGCTCGAGGCCGATCTTCTCCAGCACTTCGCCCACGGAGTCGCCCACGGCCGGGGTCGGGGCGAGCGACAGGTCGATGATGCCGAACGGGATGCCGAGGCGGCGGGATGCTTCCTGGGCCACAAGCTGACCCACGCGCGTGATCTTGAACGCGGTGCGCTTGATGGTCTCGCACAGGAATTCGAAGTCCTTGCCCTTGGCCGCATCGAGCGCGCGGGAGACCACGCCGGGTCCGGAGACACCGACGTTGATGACCGCGTCGCCCTCGGTGACGCCGTGGAAGCCTCCGGCCATAAACGGGTTGTCGTCAGGCACGTTGCAGAAGGCCACGAACTTGACGCAGCCGTAGGAGTCGTTGTCGGCGGTGCGCTCGGCAACGTCCTTGATGATGTGGCCGAGCAGTTCGACCGCGTTCATGTCGATGCCGGTCTTGGTGGAGCCGACGTTCACGGACGAGCAGACAATGTCGGTCTCGGAAAGGGCTTGCGGCAGGGAGCGGATGAGCAGCTCCTCGGCCGGGGTCATGGACTTGGAAACGAGTGCGGAGTAGCCGCCGATCAGGTCGACGCCGACTTCCTTGGCCGCCTTGTCAAGCGCGTGGGCGATCTTGACGAAATCCTCGCTCGTCTTGCAGGAGCTGGCACCGACCAGTGAGATCGGGGTGACGGTGATGCGCTTGTTGACGATCGGGATGCCGTAGTCGCGTTCGATGGCCTTGCCGGTGGAAACGAGGTCCTTGGCATAGGTGGTGATCTTGCGGTAGATGTTGTCGCAGGTCTTGTCGACATCGTCCGAGGCGCAGTCGAGCAACGAGATGCCCATGGTGATGGTGCGGACGTCGAGCTTCTCCTGCTCGATCATCTGATTGGTCTCGTGGACCTCCATGATGTTCAGCATGGTTTGTTCCTTACAGGATATTTAAAGACTAGTTTGGCGGTCACCCTCATCAGAGGGATAAGGATGGCTCCGTCAGTGGAAAGCCCACCGGGCTTTCCACCTCCTCGCGTGAGGCGGCCTGCTGAGCGGGCCGCCTCAAATACGGTGCATCTTGGTGAAGATTTCCTCACGCTGGCAGCGGATGCGCACGCCGATGTCGTCGCCGAGGTCCTCAAGGTTGCCGACCATCGCGCCGAAGTCCTTGTCCGCGTTGGCGTAGTCGACAATCATCATCATGTTGAAGTAACCGTCGATGATGGTCTGCGAGATGTCGAGCACGTTGACGTTGTGCTGGGACAGGTAGGTGCAGACTCGCGCGATGATGCCGACGGTGTCCTGACCGACGACGGTGATGATTGCCTTGTTCATGGCTCTCCCTGGTCGTATACAAAAAGCGGGTGACTACCCAAGTATAGGGAAGACACCCGCCATTTAGCATTGTGATTTATTATCATGCCTCGCGTGAAGCGGATTTCGCCGCGTACGCGGCAAGCGCGCGCGGTGCGTGGAAGCCTTGCTTTTCGAATTCGTCGGCGATCTTCTGAGCGACTTCCTGGGAACGACCCTTGTCGACCAGAGCGATGATGGAGCCGCCGAAGCCGCCGCCGGTCATACGCGCACCGTAGGCACCGTTCTTGCGGGCCACGTCCACGGCCACGTCGAGCTCGGGCACAGTGACCTCGTAGTCCGCGGCCAGCGAATCATGAGAGGCGTTGAACAGGCGGCCCGCGGCCTCGATGTCGCCGTTGGCGAAGGCGCGCACGAAGGAGCGCACGCGCTCGATCTCGGTGACCACATGGCGCACGCGCTTCTTCATCGTCTCGTCCGGCAGCGCGTCCAGCGTCTCCTTGAGCGCCTGGAACGGGTCGTCGGCCTTGGCGATGCCGTCGGCGGTGACGCGCAGGTTGGCCACGCCGAGGATCTTCGCGGCCTGCTCGCAGGTGGCGCGACGCTGAGCGTACTGACCATCGTTGAGCTGGTGCGGAGCCTGGGTATCGACCACAAGCAATTCGAGGTTGTACTCGTCGAGATCGAACTCCTGCTGGGAGACGTTTTCCAGCGGGGTGAGCTCCGGGCGGCAGTCGAGCAGCAGCGCGTGGCCTTCGGTGCAACGCATGGAGGCGCTCTGGTCAAGACCACCGGTGGAAGCGCCGGCCATCTCGTTCTCGGACTTGATGGCAGCGTTGATGAGGGTCACGCGGCCGGCGTCGGAATCGCCGTAACCAAGGCCGTACACGTCGTCCAGAGCCAGAGCGGTGGAGCAGGTCATGGCGGCGGAGGAGCTCAGGCCAGAGCCCAGCGGCACGCAGGAGACGAAAGCGGCGTCAAAGCCCTTGACCTTGTCGAAGCCGGCTTCACGCAGCGCCCAGGCCACGCCGGTCGGGTAGGCGGACCAGCCGTCCACGCCACGGGCCTTGAGGCCATCGAGATCAGCTTCGGCAACCTTGTCGGGAGCCACGTCGGAGACGACGCGAACCTTGGTGTCTTCGCGCGGCTTCAGAGCGATGAAGGTGCGGTGCGGCAGAGCAATCGGCAGGCACAGACCGGCGTTGTAATCGGTGTGCTCACCGATCAGGTTCACGCGGCCCGGAGCAGCCCACACGCCCTCGGGCGCAGCGCCGTAGGTGTCGACGAACAGCTTGGTAGCTTGCGAAACGCCTTCCTCATGGGTCAGCGGCTCAATGAATTCAACAGCAGTCATTGATGTTTTCTTTCTATCAGTCGGCGATGTCGATGGAGCCGAGCTCGTGGAAGCGCTTGGCGATGAGTTCCGGCGTGGTGTCGGAGATCCAGGCGGCCATGCCGGATTCGGAGCCGGCGAGGTACTTGATCTTGTTGGCGGCGCGGCGGAAGGAGAAGAACTGCAGGTTCAGGCGGTAGTTCTCGCGGCGGGCGTCGTGGATCGGGGCCTGGTGCCAGGCGGCGATGTACGGCAGGTCCATGCCCTTGCCGTCGCCCTTGTCGAAGAAGGCGTTGCCGCGCTTCAGGAGGTGCGAGTACATGGAGGCGAGGTCCCAGCGCTCTTCGTCGTTGAGCTGGTCGAGGGTGAGCACGTCGCGCACCGGAGCCACGTGGACCTCGAGAGGCCAACGGGCGGCGGCCGGCACGTAGGCGACCCAGCTGTGGTTGCGCATCACGATGCGTTCGCCGGCTTCGAGCTCGGCGTTCATGATGTCCTTCAAGAGGTTGCCACCGGTCTTCTCGTGGTAGGCCTCGGTGTGCTGGAGTTCCTTCTCCATCTTCGGGG
>OFCM01000083.1_pt1 | contig 72331 bp, 55 predicted proteins | sample 1520841 | NCBI WGS metagenome assembly OFCM01 (sample SAMEA2699037, study PRJEB24076) | metagenome | biome: Human gut stool | place: Spain | collected 2012-11-21 | reverse complement strand
GCATAAAGATCGTTGCCGGTTTGTCGCCGCCCTCGAACAGCTGGGCCTCCAGCCAGCTGATGGTCTCGTCGGTCAGCCAGCCTTTTGACGTGCCGGCATGACTGGAGTCGATAAACAGCAGGCGGGTGGCGAAGTCATCCACCGCATAGCGCATATTTTGCGGATCGTTGCCCAGCTGCGGGCACAGCGGATGAAGATGCTCGAGAAAATGGGCTTTGTCGTCGTGGTTGCCGGGGATCAGATACAGCGGATAGTTCAGGCTGCCGAGGATCTGGCGGGCCACCTGATACTCCTCCGGGCGGCCGCAGTTGACGATATCCCCGCTCACCACCACCGCGTCCGGGCGCTCGCGCAGCGCGTTAAGCTGGGAGACCACGTCGGCGTTGGCGGCATTGACGTCGATAAAGCCGTACAGCTTCTCGCCGCGGCTGCGGAAATGGGTATCGGAAATGTGCGCTAACAGCATGAATCACTCCTTATTTGATCCCGGAGAAGCCGAAGCTCCGCAGGAACTGTTTCTGAAAAAGGATGAACGCCAGCATCAGCGGCAGGCAGACCATCAGCGTCCCGGCGCCGATGGTGCCCCACTGGCCGCCGGATTCGGCGCCCATGGCGAAGGAGACCAGCCCGACGGTCAGCACCTGCTTATCGGGATCGTTGAGCATCATCAGCGGCCACAGGTACTCGTTCCAGTGGTAGGTAATGCTGACGGTGGCGAAGGCCAGCACCGACGGCCAGGACATCGGCAGCAGTACGCGGAACAGCACCTGCCACCAGCGGCAGCCCTCCATCAGCGCCGCCTCCTCCAGCTCTTTCGGGATGGCGAGGAACGCCTGACGCATCAGGAACACGCCGAACGCCGAGGTGAAGTAGGGCATCATCACCCCGGTGAGGGTGTTGAGCAGGCCGAAGGTTTTCAGGGTCAGCATGTTCGGCACCATCATCACCACCGGCATGATCATCAGCTGCACCAGGAACAGGAGAAACAGCGTCTGCTTGCCGCGAAATTCGTGGCAGGCGAAGACGTAGCCGGCGGTGGTGATGGTCAACAGCTGCACGAAGAAGGTGCCGAAGGTGAAGATAAGGGTGTTGGCGTACAGGCTCAGCCAGTCGGCGCTGTTCCAGGCGTCGCGGAAGTTATCGAGAGTCAGCGGCAGGCGGGGCAGCAGCGACGCCATATCGTCGCCGAAGGTGGTGGCACTGAACGAGGTCGCCAGCATCCAGATAAACGGGCTGACCCACAGCAGCGCCAGGCAGCACATTAATACTGTGAGCGTAAAGGGCGACGAGCGGCGCAGGCGCAGCCACAGCGGACGGGCAGCGGCGGGCGTGCGGACCAGCAGCGGCGAGATTTCAGCGCTCATAGTGGGCTCCTTTCTCCAGCAGTTTCAGGTTAATCAGCGAGAAGGCGAACAGCCCGGCCAGGGTGAGGAAGGTGGCGGCGGAGGCTTTGCCGAGGTCGTGGGTATCCCAGGCGAGATTCTGGATGTAATAGAGCAGCACGGTGGTGGCGTTGTCCGGCCCGCCGCGGGTCATCACCGCCACGTGGTCGATCTGGGTGATGGAGTAGATCAGCGCGGTGGTGATCACAAAGCTCAGGGTCGGGCGCAGCAGCGGTAGCGTGACCTTAAAAAAGACCTGCGTGCGGGTAGCCCCCTCCATCAGCGCCGCTTCCCGCGTCGAGGCCGGAATGCTCTGCAGCCCGGCGAGGAAAAACAGCATGTAGTAGCCGGCGAACTTCCACACGCCGATCAGCGCCAGGGCCAGCAGCGCGCTGTTGCTGCGTCCCAGCCAGTTGTTGTTCATCGGCCCGAACAGCTTCGCCAGATAGTGGTCGAGCAGGCCGAGGCCGGGCATAAAGATAAACAGCCACAGTGCGGCGGCGCTGACCATCGGGATAATCATCGGGAAGAAAAAGGCGGTGCGCAGCCAGCGGTTGACGCGATGGTTCTCGCTGAGGGCGACCGCCAGCAGCAGGGCGAGGGTCACCCCGGGCACTACCGTCAGCAGGATATAGAGCAGGTTATTGCCCAGCGACTGCCAGAAGACGTTATCGGCAAACAGGCGGGCGAAGTTATCCAGCCCGACATACTGCGCGCCGTCGCTGGCCATGCGGGTATCAAACAGGCTGTCATACACCGAACGCCCCAGCGGGAACCAGGTAAACAGCAGTAAAAACAGCAGGGAAGGCGACAGGATCAGCCAGGGAAGCCAGGTCTTTCTCATGGTGACGCGCATCTCGTTCAGCCATTTATCGAAGCCCGGATTGTGGGAAGCAATGACTACAGAGGCATGGCGGGGAGATGACGGTTTGATGAAGCGACGGGGAAAACGCCGGGCGAACGGGCCGCCCGGCGGGAGAGAAGGATCAGAAGTCGGCTTTCAGCACCGCGCGGTAGCGGGCTTTGCCTTCGCGAACGTGCTTCAGCGCTTCGTTAATCTGCGATATCGGGAACAGCTCGGTGGTCGGAGCCACTTTGCTGCGCCCGGCAAACTTCATCAGCGTGCGCAGTTCGGACGGGTTACCGGTCGCCGAGCCGGAGATGCTGCGGTCGCCGCCGATCAGGGTAAAGGCCGGTACCGGGAACGGCTTCATCACCGCGCCGACGGTGTGAAAATTGCCGCCGTAAGCCAGCGCCTGGAAGTACGGCTGCCAGTCGAGGTCCACCGCCACGGTGTTGATGATCAGGTCGAACTGACCGGCCAGCGCTTTTAAGGCTTCAGGATCGCGGCTGTTGACCACGCGATCGGCGCCCATCGCCAGCACTTCCTGCTCTTTCGCCGGGTTGGAGCTGAAGGCGGTCACTTCCGCGCCCATCGCCCGCAGCAGCTTAATGGCGATATGGCCGAGGCCGCCGATGCCGATCACCCCGACGCGGCTGGTGGCGGTGACGTGGTGGGTCAGCAGCGGTTTAAAGACGGTGATGCCGCCGCACAGCATCGGGCCGGCGGACGCCAGATCGATGCTCTCCGGCAGGGGGATCACCCACTGCCAGTCGGCGCGCAGCTTATTGGCGAAGCCGCCGCGGTTGAGAATGGTCGGCACCGAGCCTTCCAGACAGTTGATCTGGTTGCCGCTGATGCAGGCGTCGCAATGGCCGCAGCTGCGCGCCGTCCAGCCGATGCCGACCTTCTGGCCAATCTTCAGCCCTTTATCCTGCGCCGCGCTGCCCAGCGCCGCCACCCGGCCAATCACCTCGTGACCGGCCACCAGCGGGTAGCTCGACATCCCCCATTCGTTGTCGATCATCGACAGGTCCGAATGGCAGATCCCGCAGTATTCCACTTCAACTTCGACATCTTCCGGCTGCAGCTCACCGGCATCGTATTCCCACAGCGACAGATCGGCGCCCGCTTCTTTGGCGGCGTAGCTTTTAATGATGCTCATGTTCATTTCCTTGGAGTTGGCGTGATAACCCAGAAAGTGTAGAGCATGGTTTTTCACGGCGCTTGGCAATCGGAGGGGTAGCGAAGCGGGCGGACCAGCCGCCCGTTAAGGTCAGCGGCTGGCCAGCGGCCAATGATTAAGGCGGATGCCGCGCTGCGGGGCGTTCTCGGCAAAATCATCCAGCACCGCCCGCACGTCCGGGTCGAGGTAGCCGACGCTGTCGTGCTCGACGATCACCACGCTCTTTTCCGGAATTTTCGCCAGCAGGGCTAGCAGATGCGGATTGTGCATAAAGGTCAGATTCTGCTGGATGCGCAGCACGTAGTGGTCATCGTAGCGCGCCAGTTGCAGCGAGTGGCGATGGCTGCGCCAGAGGCTGAACGCCATCTGGGTGGCAAGACCAATTCCGATCCCCGCCAGCATGCCGCAGGCGATAATCCCGCCGATGGTGGCGAGGAACGGAACGTACTGCGCCGCCCCCTGGCGGAACTGGTCGATGAACAGCCGCGGCGTCGCCAGCTTATAGCCGGTATACAGCAGCACGGCGGCGAGGCTGGCGAGCGGGATTAAGGTCAGCAGGCCGCTGAACCACAGGCCGCAGATCAGCAGCAGCACGCCGTGGATAAAGATCGACAGTTTACTTTGCGCGCCGTTGCTGACGTTCACCGAGCTGCGGACGATCACCGCGGTGATCGGCATCGCCCCCAGCACGCCGGAGAGCAGGTTGCCCACGCCCTGGGCGACCATTTCGCGGTTCGGCGAAGGCGGCGGGTTTTGCGGGCGCAGTTTTTTCAGCGCCTCCTGGCTGAGCAGGGTTTCGAGGCTGGCGACCAGCGCCAGGGTCACCGCCACCACCCACACCGACGGATTGCGCCACGCGCTCCACGCCGGAGATTCCAGCTCGCCCAGCAGGTCGCCGAGGCTGCCGAACGCCGGCAGGGTAATACGCGGCAGAGCGGCCAGCTGCTGCGGCGCAAAATGGGTCAGCAGCAGGGTGGTCACGCAGCCGAGCAGGACGGCGATCAGCGGCCCGGGGATCCAGCGCAGGCTCTTCACCCGGCGGATAAGCGGCGAGCCCCACAGCCAGAGCACGAGCAGGCCGCCCGCGGCGACGGCAAACGCAGTGACGGAGAAAGCGGCATTGCCCTGAACCACTTCGGCAAGTCCGGTCTCTTCCGCCGTGCCGAGCGCGACGGGGATCTGCTGCATAATCAGCAGGATGCCGATCGCCGCCAGCATGCCTTTGATGACGCTGGCGGGAACCAGCGAGATAAAGCGCCCGGCCCGCAGAATGCCGAACAGCAGCTGCAGCACGCCGGCCAGCACCAGCGCCATCAGGAAGAGGGAGAAGGAACCCAGGGATTCAATAGCGGCGACGACGATGGTGACCAGTCCGGCGGCGGGGCCGCTGACGGCGAAGCGGGAGGGGCTGAGGGTGGTGACGACCAGGCCGCCGATGATGCCGGTCAGCAGGCCGACGAAGGGCGGTAAGCCGCTGGCCTGGGCGATGCCGAGGCACAGCGGCAGGGCGACAAGGAAGACGACGATGCCGGCGAGAGAGTCCTGACGAAGCGTGTTCATGGGGCGTGCTCCTGCGGTGAGAGGTGTTCGACGAGGGTGGTTAAATGGCCGGAAGCCAGATCGTAGACGCAGCCGTGCAGGCTGAGCGGTAGCCCGCTGGCGAGCACCGTCTGCACCGGTTCACTCTCCAGCAGACGGGCGAACTGGGCGCGAACGTTGGCTTCCACCAGGGCGTCCAGCGCATGGCGAGAACGCTCCGCGTTGGCGCTGGCGCTGGTGCTGGCGCTGGTGCTGGCGCCGGGGGAGGCCGCAATACAACAGTCATCGGCGATCTGCACAATTTCGTGATGCAGGGTGTGGCGCAGCTGGCCGATGCGACGAGCCAGCGCCGAGGACTCCTGCGCCAGCGGCAGGGTGGGCAGAGAGAGCGCCGCCTGTACGCCGCCGCAGCCGTAGTGGCCGCAGAGCACCACCCGCTCCACCTCAAGGTAGTGGAGGGCATACTGCAGGACGCTCATGACGTTGTCGTCGGCAGGGTCGAGCATGTTGGCGATATTGCGGTGGACAAAGAGCTCGCCGGGCTGGCTGCCGGTGAGCACCTCGGCGGGCACGCGGCTGTCGGAGCAGCCGATCCACAGCGAGTGGGGCCTCTGCCCGTCGATCCATTTTTCGAAATAGTCCGGATCATGCTGACACTTCTGCAGCGCCCAGCTGCGGTTGCGGGCCAGCAAAGGTTTTAACGTCGTCACAAGTATTCTCCTGAGTTAATTCATCGAGTGAATATGTCCATCAAGACTCGTACAGCGACTAGTAAAAATAGTGTTTACCGGAACCCTTCACGCCTGAGGAAAATCCTGGAATAAACGGCAAAAAGAAAACTTTTCATTAATGTAAAGTTATAAAAATATTTATGAAATTAATATTTGGCTGCGGAGTGGGTGAATAACAAAAAGGCATTGGCTAAAACTTTCTGGAATATATGGGAATTGTGGTGGGTGGGGTTGGGGGGAATGTTGGCGATTGGCGAGGGGGATTTTTTGGGGAGAGATGGGGTGTGCTGGGGATGCGGGTGAGAGTGGGGTGAGAACAAGTTGAGATAAGATTGAGTGGGGTTTGGGTGTTATTGAGCGGGAAGAGGTAATGGTTGGCGTGTGGAGTTGGGGTCGCGGGGTTGTGAGAGGAGGGTTGCCGGTGGCAGTCGCGCCCCGGAACGGCGGTAAAAGCTGACGCCGCGCAGGATAGCGCTGTTTTTTTCAACACTTAGCGCAATGACGACACGCTGTCGCTTGCATGACCGCCGCCGACAGGTATAATCCAGAACGTTTCCGCATCCCCTTCAGTGCCGAAGTGGCGAAATCGGTAGACGCAGTTGATTCAAAATCAACCGTAGAAATACGTGCCGGTTCGAGTCCGGCCTTCGGCACCAAAAGTATATAAATAGACGTCAATCGACGTCTTTTTTTATGCCCAAAATCCGCGCTACACAAGGCTTTACCCGCTTTTCCCCTCAACTGAAGTCAACCTAACTCAACCCACATCAACAAGCTTTTGAGTATACTAATGAGTATATTTGTCGATTCGATATTGCTTGTATACTCACGACATACCAATGGAAGGAGGACCATTATGGCCTTAACGGATACTAAAGTTCGTTCTGCGAAACCTGAGGAGAAAGAGTATTCACTTGTTGACGGCGACGGTATGTCCTTACTTGTAAAACCTAACGGCTCAAAGTATTGGCGATTTCGTTTCCGTTTTGGCGGTAAACAACATTTGATGGCGTTCGGTGTCTATCCTGAAATCTCGTTAGCTAATGCCAGAAAAAAGAGAGAAGAGGCTAGAAAGCTGGTTGCTGCTGGCATTGATCCTCGTGAGCATAAGCGTGCTTTAAAAGAAGAGCAGGCGAAAGAGATTATTACTTTCGAGAAGGTTGCCAGAGAATGGCTTGCGACTAACCAAAAATGGTCGGAAGATCATGCTAATCGCGTAAAAAAGAGCCTGGAGGACAATATCTTCCCGGCAATTGGTACTTGCAACATTGCTGAACTGGGTACTCGTGATTTACTGGCACCAATTAAAGCAGTGGAAGTGTCTGGACGTCTTGAGGTGGCTTCTCGTCTCCAACAGCGCACCACGGCCATCATGCGTTATGCAGTACAAAGCGGGCTGATTGATTACAACCCAGCGCAGGAGATGGCTGGAGCCGTCGCCTCTGGCAATCGACAACATCGTCCGGCGCTGGAATTAAAGCGTATCCCTGAGTTACTCGAGAAAATAGACGGTTATACCGGCAGGCCGCTAACCCGCTGGGCAACGGAACTTACTCTGCTTATCTTTATTCGCTCCAGTGAGCTGCGTTTTGCTCGCTGGTCAGAGATCGATTTTGAAACGTCAATGTGGACCATCCCGCCTGAGCGAGAGCCTATTCCCGGCGTGAAACATTCTCAGCGAGGATCAAAGATGCGTACACCTCATCTGGTGCCGCTATCAAAGCAGGCGCTGGCGATCCTGAAGCAGATAAAACAGTTCTGTGGTGAACATGAGCTGATTTTTATTGGCGATCACGATCCGCGTAAACCCATGAGTGAGAACACGGTAAATAGTGCGCTACGGGTTATGGGCTATGACACTAAAGTTGAGGTTTGCGGTCACGGCTTCCGCACAATGGCCTGTAGTTCGTTAATTGAGTCAGGTCTATGGTCGAAGGATGCGGTGGAGCGCCAGATGAGCCATATGGAACGTAATTCGGTACGCGCAGCATATATCCATAAAGCGGAACATCTGGATGAACGCAAGTTGATGCTGCAATGGTGGGCAAACTTCCTGGATGCAAATCGGGAGAAGAGTATTAGTCCTTTCGATTTTGCGAAAATTAATAATCCCATGCTGACCAGATAACACATGACGCTATATTTTGGCCCCTTAACCCCGTAGATTCAACATGAGTGATTACATAAAGAAGGCATCCGTACTTTAACGTTCGGGTGCCTTTTTGCTTTTTAACAACCGAAAATCAGGAGATTTTATCAATGGTTACAATGTGTCCAAAATGTGGTTCTGAACGCGTTAGCGAACGTAACATTGGGAGGAAGGCTGGAGGTATTGCTGGAGGTGTGGCTGGAGCCCTTAGCGGCGCAGGTACAGGGGCGGCAATTGGTTCTGTTGTGCCAGTTCTGGGGACTGCTATCGGGGCTGTTATTGGTGCTGTGCTGGGGAGGTTTGTGGCTGGTGCAACTGCGGGAGCGGTTACCGGCTCAGCCCTTGATGGACTCCTGTTTGACAGATATGAGTGTGGCGATTGTGGTCATACCTTTGACTAGAAGGTTATGCTAAATGTCATATCTTCATGATTTTAATGAATAAAAAATATCCACTACTTGCCTCATCAATTTTAATACACCACATCCCCCGCATAAACTGATCTACAAAAACGATCGATATCATTACAACGATAGTTATAAACTATCAAATATAAAAAATTGATCGTTTTTATCGATAGATTTTGCAGATCAATTATTGAAATTCGATCGGTAATAACAATTTTACCTGCACTCATAACCTCCCTATCTTAGAAAGGATTTAATTAGAATCAGGCCAGGATTCTCATCGGGTGACAATAAGGAGATGCACCATGCGCCTATAGCAAGGATGTTTCAATGCGGCAGGTATAAGTCTGCCCATCCATTCAACATGCTTACCGGACAAAGTGACGGTTTTAAACCACCACTTCAATCATTTATTGCTATTTTTCAAGGGGCCAACGATGGCATTTATTCTTTTACTTTTGTGGATCGGAGCATCGATAGTTATTGGTAAATTGGCTCAGGCCAGTGGCCGTTCGTTCTTCATATGGTTTGTTATCAGTATGCTTATAGACCCCATATTTAGTGCGATTCTTTTTGCTGTAGTCGTGAGGTCAAAATGAAACCAGACAGAATTAAGAGGCTTTTTAAAGCCTATCTTGGTATTGGCTTTTTATTCATGTTACTTGTTTTTATAGGGATTGTTGTTTTGTTATGTTTATAAGGGAAATGATTACGTATTTTAATAATTCTTTTATATCTACCGCCATACTCACTTCCTGTTCAACACTCTTGAAGTATATCAGTTTAACGTTCTCTGTAATATTTTGGCTATTATGTAAAGATAAGGAATTATCATGATAAACTATTATGAATATCTTGAGCTGGATATGAATGCCAGCGTTGATGAATTAAACCATGCGATACAAAAAGTAAGTGAGCGTGGTGATGCAGATTTAAAATTAATCCGTGAAATGAAGTCCATTTTGTTAAACGATGAAGCCAGGGTGCTGTATAATAATAAATTGATTTCTTTTATTGTTGGTGATCGTAAAAAGTCTGATTTGGTAAGCGCTGAGAGTATCCGTAAATTATTAAATATAGACAACTCGTCGTTACATGAGAAATATATCTGGATTGCAGCGGGATTGTTTGTTATCGGCGTTTTATCCGCATGTTTGTTTAGTTTAGCTGTCAACTATACGGTTAATCTGTTCGTTATGATTGCCCTGATTATCTTGTTCTATATGGACTGGAAGCTACTGGATAAACATGGTAAGGCAAGTTTTTCAAAATGGTGGATTCTTTTTTCGCCAGTTTATATTGCTAAACGTTGTAAAGCCGTTGGTCAGGGGAAAATGCTGTTGCTGGTCTGGCTTGGGATCTGGATTGTATATGGCATCGGGAACTTTGCGTTCAACGGTAGCAAAGCGATGCTGGAACGTACAGCATGCGAGGTGGTAACGGATATCTATCATAAACAGTTACGTCAATACTCACAGCAATGTGAGAACGTAACGTTAACTGAAAGTGAAGGGAAACAGCACTATGGATTTGCTCAACTTAGTGATGGTACAACTAAGGATATTACCGTTACAGAACAATCAGATGGTAAGATTGTTGTATATATTGAATAGGCATTTTTGAGGCAAAGCACTTACCTCTGGGGTAAGTGCTTTTTATATATTATTTATTTTTAGAGGAGATTTGTATGAGGTTTTTAAATGGAATTAAATATGTGACTACTCTGGGAGTAATTACTATCTCCTGTTCAGTAATGGCATCACCTTATGGAGATTCAGATGTCTTGTTCGGGTGTGTCATAAAAGGTAAAACCACTAAAGAGGTGGCTGTGTTAAGGAATAATAATGAGGTCACTTATTTATTCGGTAAATCGGACATTAACGGAGGTAGTGGGGTTATTCCTGAAATCACTTTGGTAAAAAATGTGAGTCAGTTAAGTCAGGCCTGGAATTACAGTCGAGCTGAGGGTGTGTCGATACATACATTGAACATACCAGAAAACGAGTATACTTACTCTATTTTCTATATCGATGATGGGAAAAATACTGATGGAGAAATAACAGTTTTAAAACAGGGGAAAGAAATCAGCACGATAAAATGCGATGATATCTGGGAACAACATCTGGGTGACGGCAATATGATGAATGGTATCCCCGATGAGTCAGATTGATATATCTGATACGTACTGTACCAGTTAACATGAGTGTTAACTGGTACAAAATATAGAAATACCAACTTAGTAACGGTTTAATAGTGGCAATTAATAACCACATCCTATGGAGGTGGTCAAGACAACTAAAAGGGTAACTGACCATTCTATCAGCATTTTTCAACTATCGAAGAAAGAAATCCACAGTCATGTGGCTTATCAAAACCAGAGCTACTTTTCAGATATTCAGTAATCAGCGCTCCAATAATCTTAACCGACTTTTTGTTAGTTGTTATAAAGCCCAATGGCATAGTCACTGGCAAAGTTTCAGCTTGAGAAATATGATAGATAACAACAGATAATTCATTCTCGAGATGGAGGATCTCAACATTACCATCTAACAGTCCTTCGACAATCCCTTTAGCGTACTCTTGGAATTGTCCTAGTTCATACTTCCATTGCCTAGCTAATCTAGAATCAACGTCATCTGAGACGGGTACATATAGCACAGGTTTATATAACCGTTTATCTCTCGTACTCGACTTGTGAATAAAATCACTCAGGCTGGAAATAAAGCGTTCGCTCTTTGACCAGTATGGATCTGATGGTGCTATCCACATGAAATGGCTACCGCCATGATCAGCTTTGTCTTTGATTCGCTGACCGAGTACTGGTGCTAAAGCTTTCTGTAACTTTTCCCAATTATTTTTAGCATATATTGGGCCTAAAAAAGTCATTCTGCCTGAGGCAGAATATTCTTCCAGGGCTTGCATATCCTTAATAAAAGCTGGATTAAGCTGATTTGTTTTAGAGTCAAACAGCTTAAGCGTAAGGTCATCGTTGAGGGATAGCATGGCCTTAAAAATGCTCATGGTATTGTTATGTCGTGATAACCTTGCTATCTCAACAGCCATTAATTCATGAACACATTCCGAACTGTTTAACTGTTCATAGTCTTCACGCTCGACAGCCTTACCATCGTTATCCATTTTAAATTCCGTTGTTAAACGGAGCGGTATTTGCCGCAGCTTATTAACAGAATTAACGGTATAGATGGAAGGTTGTTCTTTTCCGCCCTGAACCTGCAAGTGAGACAGATAACCTTTATCCAGGATTTGATTAAACTGGTACTGAAAGTGCTTCTCAACCAGTTTCTCACTTTGAGAAATGTTGTTGTCATCAACCTTTAATGTTAACCCTCCCCTCCAGTGGTCCTGGAAAGTTTGGTTGCTGAAGCAGCTAAATGTGGCTAAATCAAAGGATAAGGTACCACCACTGTCCTGGATAGTTGAAAGGTGCGGTATCTCGCCAACCTCAGAAAAATAGCCATTTGATTTGTCGGTTAAAGTCAGTCTGCCGTCTGAGGAGAGCGTCAATTCGCCACGCTGCACAAGATCGGAAATCGCCTCCTCTGTCTCACGGTGGGTCAGGCCGAAATAGGTTGCTATTTGTGCTTTGCTCATCGAGGCTACATGAACAAGTCTTAGCACAAACTCCCGGATGAATGGCAGCCCCTTCTGGGAAACATAGGAAAACTGAATGTTAAACCTCTGTGCGGGCAGCAGGAAGTCAACCTCGTGATAGGTTACTTTGTTATCAGATATCATTTCTTTTTGCCTCCCTGCTGAGCGGAGAGGAACCTGTATCCAGCTTCCTGACCTCGTTCAGCCATATAACTTACAACTGAGCCTAATGGCAGTTCTTTATTGTTTCCCTTCCAGATATCGGCATTACCCACAATCAACAGGCGATCCATTGCGCGTGACATCGCAACATTTATGCGGTTTGGAGCTCGTAAGAAACCTGGGCTATGCTGCTTATCCGAACGCGTCAGTGACAGGATGATGATCCGGTTTTCCTTACCCTGATAACTGTCAACAGTGTCAATTTTAACAATGTCCTTAAATCCCTCGCTCCAGATTTCCTGATTGAATTTCTGACGGAGCAACCGCTTTTGTTCGGCATACATACATATCACGCCGATAGCGGCTTCATCTTTGTTAACGAGCTTTGAAAGCTGAGCGACAAATTCTTCATTCTCTGACACCTGTTTAAGAACAGAAATAATCTCGTCAGCTTCACATCGGTTGTAAATGCTTGTTCCGCGATCTTCAAGATGATGTGCCCGGTGGCCCAGATTAGCAGTATCAAGCCAGGTTACGACGCTACATAACGCTTCTGGAGCGTGCTGATAGACATCCGGAATTGCCCGTTCTCCATTCAGAAGCTTCCTGTCATAGAACGTCTTCGATACGAGATCACCAATCGGTGGAGCCATACGGTACTGGGTCAGCAGAGCTTCACTCGCTTGCGCACCATAAGCAGAGTTGAAGGCACGGGCAAAGTCACTTCGTAATACCTCGTCAATTTCAGTGCGGGAGTTATTGATACCCAGCTTCCTCGCTAATGCCGCCTTGTGGGCATCTGAGTACAACGGGGGAAGCTGCAGGTGGTCACCCACCAACAGGATGCGTCGGGCCGACTGCATTGCAATGGCCAGCTCACTTGCAATTGAGCGTGCTGCTTCATCAATGATCACCCAGTCGTAGATATTCTCCTGAATGCCAATGTGCCCCTGTCCAATACCAACACATGTGCCAGCCACTAACTGCCTGGAACGCGAATAAAACTCGTCCAGATTCACTCGCTCTCCTGACATAGCATCCTGCATATCACGGGATATTTTAGCTAATGCCTTTACCCGTCGTGCCTCATCCGGTCTGACGCCATAATCCGTACACAGCCTGGAAATTAGAATGTCTTTTGCTGCAGAGACCTTCGCGTCTTTATCCAGGTTAATCCCATACTCCTGACTCAGCCTGGAGCGGATGGCAAAATCGAGTTCGGCTGCAATATCTTTCAGTTCACCGATCTCTTTTGAATCCGTTAAATCGTTAACTTGATAGAGCAATTTCTCAAGGTGATCGATTTGCCTGAACAATCTGAGTTCCGCAAGTACAACTCCCGAAATAAACCCCGGCTCCAGACCAATGGCTTCACTCAACGCTTCAACACGGTACTTAATTTCAGCATTAAATAGTTCACGCTTCTCCGTTGTGATCGCGTTTGAATACACATCTTTCAGGCCAGGGGAAACGGCCCCTTCCCTGTTGCTGAACCTGACAACGTCCAGCTCTGTACCAAGCCGGGAACAGTGCTTTCTGATGCGCTCGGCCGCTGTATTTACAGCCTCGTGTGACTGGCTGACCAGTAAAATGCGTTTGGTATTCTGCTTTTCGATCAGATAGTGGACAAAGGCCGCGATGAACTCGGTTTTACCGGTCCCCGGCGGCCCCTGCAGGAGGGAAAGAGGGCCATTGTTGACCAGTTTGTTAAACGCCTTTCTTTGCTGTTCATTCAGACTGATCTTGTTTCCGTGCTGATCTTCACGGTCGTATCTGGCAAAATCGTCATCGCTGAGAGTGATACCATAATTTTGAGCCATCTGTTTGCAGGATGGGTCGAACAGGTCAATTAAGTCAGGCAGCACACTTTCTCGATCTAGGAGACGTTCCAATGCGCGTTTACGTTTCTGATAAGATGCCCGATCCTGCCTTGTACGGAAGAAGACAATATCAGAATCCTTCAGCCTGTAGGCTGCTGAACGCACTTTGACCAGGCGGATCTCTTTGAGCTCCGACTTCTTAAGTGACACCTCACCTATAAATCGCTCAACACCTTCCTGATCGACCTGTAAGGCTTCGACTTCATCACTACTTCTGAAAGCGCCAAGTGGGTCAACGTCTGCAGAGTAAGGGAGAAGAAGCTCTCCATGAGCATCTGCAACCGGGACCACCTCCCCGCTGACTTCAATGTTTGGATATGATTCTGTTTCAGTATCCAGAATGGCGCGCCACAGCTTCACCGTCGGGATTTCCAGCACTTCTTTTAAAGCAGGTTCAAGCGCCTGCTTATCAAGTCTTGCAAAAGCATCTTTTAGCTGAAGCGTAAGCGGATCCTGTTCCTGAACGTCTTCAGGTGCGGCAATCAACTCGATTGCCCGCGTAAAAGATTCTTCTTCATTAAGCAATACTGTCAACGCTGACATATCCTGCGGACTACCGGGAATAATCCTGATGCCAGTACCAATTTCGAACTGACTTTCATCAATATCTTGCTTACGAATTGTGGCGCGAGCCCATGGCCTGAAACCATGAATCAGCGTCTTCTGATCCTTGTTGAACACTGCAGTAAAACTGCCACCTATCCCGGTGAAAGTCACTTTTACTTCAGCTGGCACTTTAGGATTTGGCTCAACTTTGACATACAGATGCCCGTTATCAGGCAGGACAGAGATTATTTCATCGGCGTTTCCTACAGTGATATCTATCAGGGGTTGTTCTGGTGCCTGGTCATTACTGTCTATCGCTTTTTTAAACCGGCCCAAATCCTTAAACCCAAAAACCGGATCTTCCAGCTCTGCTCGGATGGCATTCGCAATAGTAGGATAAATGTCTGATTCCTGCCCCCATGACATGCCTAATAACTCGCAGGACATCTTCATCACTGCATAGTTGTCGCGTTCAAAAGAAGTACAATTATCGATGTATTCAGGGCTGTAGCTGTGGTTTTTAGGTTCGTCACCGGACGGTGAAAAATCGGGGATATCGATGAGGAAAAGCGAACGACTCTGTGTCCCAAGCATCACATTGCCTGGGTGGATGTCCCCGTGAGAAACACCCAGACCGTGTAAGTGCTCAACGGCGGCGACAAACTTATCAATGAGGTCGATTTTTTCATCATTCGGGACGACCATTTTATCCCAGGTTTCTCCCTGTACCTGATCCGTGACCATGTACAGACTTGATGATTTGGATGCGATACCGAATTCACGAATTTGAGGCAGATACGTTGGTTTAACTAAAGAAAGATGCTCAACCTGTTTTAGAAATTTCAGAACTTGGAAATTAACAGAAGGATCGTCTCCCTGCCCCCCCACGTTCAGCCAGGCCTTCACGAGTCTTCCACCCGAGATATAGACTTCTTTGTCGGATGTTTCTACTAGAAAGTCATCGTCTTCCCGGTACTGGCGAGAGTGGTTAATAGCATGCCGGTAAGGGTCAAGCTCAGTATCATCAAATGTAGGGATCGCATTGCCCGCAGGTTCGGCTTGTTTCAGGGCATCGAAGAATTCAGTCGCGGAAGCAAATTTTGCAGCAACGGCATCAAGCAATACATCTGAATGCCAGTGCTGACTATTTAGCATATTGTCCTGTACTGTCTCAAGACTCTTAGGCGACATGCGCTTACCGCTTAATAAGTGCCACGCTACAATGCCCAAGGCATGAACATCCTGCTGAAAAGGCGTAAACTCGCCCTCATCAAGCATATCTTTTACCTCGACTGCGCCTACGGATAAAAGCTTACGGTAGTCGCCGACCGTTCCGGCTGGCCGGTGGTATGCCGAAATAAAGTTCGAAAGTGCGACTTCTTTTGAAGGTGAAATCCACAGGCTGTGATCGGCGATATCCCTGTGCGCAATTTTCATCTCATGGAGATCGCTAAATTTCGCAATGAGCAGTTTGACCACATTCAAACGGTCCATATCAGAAAAGGCCTTGCCATATTTTCCGATAAATTCATTAAACCTGACATGGCCCGGCGGAAGCTCATAGACTTCGCTGTACTCTGCCGTCACCTCGTCTTTCTGAAAACTCGTCAGAGACCTCAGGCAGTGGTTATACAGGTCACGGTTCTGGTGATTGATGTGCTGTAACACTTCGCGCTCACGTGAAACGATCTCGGCTCTTCCTTCCGGCGTGTACGCTTTCGTTCCTTGGATGTTCCGGAAATTCCATATTCTGAGCAATGCTTCGCTGTTTGCTGATATTTCTGATTTTGCCAGGTATTCCTGATACACCTTTTTAGGATGTTCGAAAATCATATCCTTAGCTTCGAAGCCATTAACCCTCAGGGCTTTTGGCGCTGTCTGAGGCCCTAAGAAAAGGTTATCAAAAAGGGGAAAATCTTTGTTTAGAACCTGGGAGCCTGGATGGGGTCTGAAGTAGTTGTTGAATGTGTTGCGATCAGCAAATTTAAGAAAATCTGTTAACGAGATTGTATGGTGAAGTTGTTCTTCCGGTAACTCACTGAAGTCCGCATTGCCAGTCATCACAACAAAAAAATGTACAAATGGAACATATCCTTTGTTCGTAAAACGGTCTGCCAGACGCTTGAGTTTATTGTCCAACGTGAACTTTTTGCCACGGGTCACGCTTACCGGCGAGCGTCCCATGTTCTTATCACCCTTATACCAAGTCTCTCCGCGCGCAGTTACGGGTTGATGGTTCCAGTCCTTCAACTCAACAATGATCACATTACAATGCGTAACAATGACTAAATCAAATTCACCTTCTTTTTTTGCCTCAACAAAACGAAAACCTGCATAACCTTTCCAGGGGAACATTCCGTTGCCGGTATAACCATATCTTTGTAGCTGCTCGCCAATAGAACCTCCACGAACAGGCTTGTCAGACTTGGATAGATTATCCGAAAACGCAGCCTTTATTTTCTCAATAGCTGCCACTTCTTGCTCTTGTAAACCGCCATCCCACATTTCTACTTCCAACGGAATCCCCCCTAGGACTTCAAACTGATTTATCTAGTGATCCTGACTAATCATCTCAGTAGTGCTTTGTAGTTTAAGTAAACAATGCCCACTATCGCCGTTATTCTCTCTGGAAGTAATATACCTGCGAACTGTATTGGTGATTTTCATCATAATGCGTGAATTCTGTCCTATGCCTTCACCAGATTCGCAGACATGGGGTCATAGACATACCCAATGATGCTACCATCCTTGATACGTGCTACAGCCTCATCGATGACGAATAACGGAACGAGAAACCATTCCTCGGGCTGCACTGGATGGCCGAAACGGTCATTAATGGTAATGTTAAGCCGTGCGGGTGCGAACAACCTGTGAAACAGGTTTTCCATCCGGGTGCGGTTGATGCCTGCGAGCTTGTATGAAGCTACCACCTCGACCTTCGCCAACAGATAGGTGGAATCGTGTTCAGCATTGGCAATACGAGTCTCTACCTTGCCACCGGTCACACCAATCTTGTGAATGACATCACGATGTTCAGCCACATAAGGGTTATCAGATAGCGAACGCAACACATAAATGGTGCCGCTTTCTAGATCGCTCTCTTCTAAAGCATCGCTGAATAAAGGCCCCATGTCTGGATCGGTAATTCGGCGGGCTGTTTCGTCTTTATACAAAGCACGAACCAATGACAGCCGAAGTAGGTTGCTTTCCGTACCATTCGAGTAAATGACACGCAGCCGAGCATCCTTCTTGCCCTGTGGGGAATCAAACTCTTCACCTTCCTCAGCCACATAAGCCGTTTGACCATCCAGGATGAACCAATGGCCCACTTCAACTGTTGCATACTGCCCGAAAGGTCGGGTAACTCTTAACCCTGAACTTAGATCACTACGCACCTGCTCGAATAACGGTTTGAACTCATCAAAATCCTCGCACGGCTTGCGATCCGCGATCCCTTGTACAGCACGCTTTTCGGCGCTAGCACGAACATGACGCAAGACTGTGATATCGTCCTCGCAAGTAATATCCACCAGTTCGGCAGCCAAATTATCGATGTCGATAATTTTGTCCTCCGAGTCCGCTACGACTTCCTCCTCGGCCAATAACCCCTGATGATCGAGCGGTTCAAGCAAGGCACGACAGTCTGGGAGGCCACGTAGACGGTCAAGCCGTACAGCATACAGGCGCTCGAAGATATCACGATCTTCGCCGTGTCGCGGCACACGCCCATGTTGCTCAGTGAAGCGTTGGATTTCCTCAAAACCAGCGATGATGCGTTCCTCGTTGGCTGGACGTCCTTTTTTCTTCTTAGATGGTGCAAACTCAGCAAGTTCTGCTGCTAAATCGTCTAAATCAGAATTACTCATAACGCCCCTCCGCCCTGAAACGCATAAATGCGGCTGCACCTTCGGCAAGGTGCTTTTCCCAGGCATCCGGTGAAGTTATTGATGGAAGGCGTCCACGTTCACGTTTAAATTCAGCCGCACGCTTGGCGATCACTTTGGCATCTTCAGGCGTGATCGCGGTGCGCTTAGCCGAAATGGCCGCTGCGACCTGCTTCAAGCTGTCTTCGCTCATCGTCTTGGCAAGAATGGCGTAGGCTTCACCAAAGGGATTAATGCGGTCGATAAGGTCTATGTCTAAATCGCGCACGTCCATCGCAAAACGACGCACACCATCGATCAGGGCAGTATTGAGCGCTCCATCGTTCTCGTCGGTGACGAGCCGCTTTGCCTGCTGAGTGAGGTTGAGAGCGGCAATAGCGTGCTGACGCACAGCTTCCTGATCTTCAGCGTCAAGCTCAGGATACTTTTCCTTGATGATCTTGCCCATACGAACCTGTGTTAATTCTTCGGGTATCAGCTCTTCATCGAACAGACCTCGTTCCATGGCGGGCTTATCCTGCACAAAGGCAGCGATCACTTCGTTTAAATCTTCCTGGCAGATGCGTGCCGCTTCTTTGCTCCTTGGCTCGGCAAGTCCCTTAATCTCGATTTGATAAGTCCCTGTCTGCTCATTTACACCAAAATTGCAGCTATCCGGGTCGTACCCTCCATCACCATAGTCGAAGCCTGGAGTTGGGACACTTTCTGGGTTCTTGGGCCTGAACTCGAAGCGCGGAGCCAACACTTGCTCCATCAGCAAACTTGCCGCGATGGCTTTCAAGGTATCGTTGACTGCCTCGGTGACCGCACCCTCTACAGCATCCGGCTCGGCGATCAGGTTAGTAAATCTTGCGCGGGTTTTACCCGGCGCGTCGCGAGTGGCACGACCTATAATCTGCACGATCTCAGTCAAGCTAGCACGGTAACCCACTGTTAGAGCATGTTCGCACCAGATCCAGTCGAAACCTTCCTTCGCCATACCGAGTGCGATAATGATGTCCACATAATCACGGTTTGTCTTCATTTCTACAGCGCGAAGGCTGTCCTGAATCTTACCTTGGCTGGTTGGATCCACCAAGTCAGCGATACGCAACATTCGACCATCGAGGCATTTGACTAGCTGGAAACCAGTCGCAGGGTCTGTACCTTGCCAATCGCCAAGCTCACTGAGAATGTGCTCCACCTCCTTGATCTTATCCTTCGTGCTCTCACGCGAATTGACGTTGGGAATATGGATAATGGTCTTCTTGTCAGGATCGAGTACATTGAGGATGTCATCGACGTAGGAGTCACTGTAGAAGAAGTAGCCGATGTCGAGTTGCTTGAGGTATTCGTAGCCATTAAGTTGTTCGTAGTAGGTGTAGGTGACGGTATCAAACCTAGACTCATCCTGAGGAACCAACACGGCCTCCGCATCCCCCCGGAAGTAGGAGCCGGTCATGGCAACGATGTGCGTCTTGTCCCGCGCGATAAACTGCCCCAGTTGCTGACCAAGCTTATTATCTGGGTTAGCTGACACATGGTGGAATTCATCGACCGCGATCAGGCGATCGTCAAACGCTTCTATGCCGTAGGCATCGACCGCGAAGCGAAAGGTTGCGTGTGTGCAAACAAGCACCTTATCGCTACTTTCAAGAAAAGAGCCGAAAGATTTTACCTTGCCACCGTTGTCGTTACCCGGTGCGTTGCAGAGGTTCCACTTAGGTTTGACATGCCAATCAGCCCAAAAGCCGTACTGAGACAGTGGTTCATCATTGAAACTCGCGCCAATGGATTTCTCTGGCACGACGATAATGGCCTGCTTGATCCCCTGATTTTCGAGTTTGTCGAGTGCGATGAACATCAGCGCACGACTCTTGCCGGAGGCGGGCGGCGACTTGATGAGAAGATATTGTTCTCCGCGCTTCTCATAGGCCCTTTCTTGCATAGGCCTCATCCCAAAGGCATTAGCCTTGGTCGATGCTCCGCTGCGTGAGTAGGTAACGGAAACGGACGGTACTGATTTAACCTTGTTATTCATGCATTGGTTCCCACTTTACGCTTCTTGCTTTTGGTCGAGGCAGTTGAAGCGGCCATCTTAGTATAGAGGTCGAACAGCTTCTCAAGCCGCTCTGTGTCATTCTTAAAGCGACGACCAATGTAAATGCGCTCAAGTACTTCGTCGTTACGGTCATGCGCATCCCGCAGATCGAGAGGCATGTTCGCGGGGTCGTACAGGTCAGCAATGGTCGCTGGGAAGTGGTGTTCCCGAGCAAGCAAAATGCCCTCAGCACAACGAGCCAAGTCAGCTTTATTCTTTTCCGTCAAAGCCGGAACAGGAAAAGTATTGTAGACAACCGTGTTTCCATATCGAGTTCCGTTTCCAAGTCGACCAGCGATAGTATCGGCCCATACTCGATGTAGCCTCGAAACCACTATCGCAAATACATCAAGGTGCGTTCCATAGATAGTGAATGCGTTATGATTGGACACATAACCAGCGGGTTTTAAATCGGCTGGCACATATGGCAATGCGTTCCCAATAGTGTTTCCAACGTGGATGAAGTCTCTTTGCTCAAATGTTGAATAACAGAATGAATGGGGACGACGAGCGGCCTTCTTAGCATCTCTACCGGCCCCCTCTCGATAAGTCTTGCAACTCTGAATGATTTCACGCAGAGGTTTCAATTCCATAGCATTTGAAACATCTGAATCTTCAATCCAAACACACCAACGATGAGATCCGGAAAGCAACTCTTGGGTACCGCCATATTGGCGGATGAATTTTCGCGCGAGTGGAGTTTCGGAAATAATTCGCTCAACGTCTTCTCTCTCCAAAATTAGTCGCTTTCCGTCTACCGCATTGCTTCCCATCTTCATCGGGGGTAAGTCACTGATAGGGGTATCAACTGGGGCGGCATACGTATTCGGTCCTGCAAACAGGTAGGGAGAGATGTTGTCGCAGAATTGAACTTTATCTTCAAAAAAAAGTTGTTTTACACCGGACGCTGAAGATTCCAATCCAACTATGGTGCACCATACGCCAGCATTGTTTGCGGCCGAGTTGGACCACTTGAATGGTCGATACGCAAACTTGATTGACGCTTTTTCAAGTATAATGGGCCACAATAGTGCTACTTGTTCCCCTTGACTTATGGAACTGGTCGATACAAGAGCCATTCCGCAGTGAGTTTTCTGAATAACGTCAAGTCCCTTGACGATGAAAGACGACACGTAATCCAAGAGTTGGAGATTGCCTAAGCCAACCACTGCCATATCCTCAGCCTGATCTTTCGACTTTTTTTTGGCCCCTAGGTAGGGAGGATTTCCGCAGATATATGTTTCCCCGCCTTCGTTCTCGAATTCGATCTCAGCTTGGTCGGGGGGGAGGTCAAACGGAGCGTCCGCCCGAACCTTCACATTAATCCCCGTAGGCGGACAAACACTCAGCCAGTCAATACGCAACGCATTGCCACAGATAATCCAGTTTTCGTAGCGCAAGGGTAGGAACTCGGCTAGTGCCAATTTCAGCCCACGATAAAGCACGTCGCACTGATACTCGGCGATTATTAACGCGAGCCGTGCGATCTCTGCTGGGAAATCACGCAACTCGATCCCTCGAAAGTTGGTAAGAGGGATGTCAGAGGGACGATCCACCTCGCCACGTCGCCGATTGAGCTCGGCCTCAATAGCACGCATTTCCTTATACGCAATAACTAAAAAGTTTCCAGAACCGCACGCGGGATCAAATACGCGGATGCGAGCCAAACGCTTGCGAAGATTGAGTAACATACGCGTATTGTCTCCAGCTTCCTTGAGTTTCGCCCACAGTTCGTCGAGAAACAGTGGGTTAAGCACCTTGAGAATATTGGGGACGCTAGTGTAATGCATACCTAACTCACCACGCTCTTCATCTTCGGCAATGGCCTGAATCATCGAACCGAAAATATCTGGATTGATCTTAGTCCAGTCCAGACTGCCAACGTGCAGTAGATAGGAGCGCGCGATGCGGCTAAAGCGCGGCACCTCGTCACTGCCCGAAAACAAAGCACCATTAACGTAAGGAAATTCTTCAGCCCAACGCGGTGTACCAACGGTAGCACGCTCATTGTCCGGGGTGTTCATAGCGCGAAACAACGTGGCGATGACGTCGTGCATATTGGAAGCGTCGCGCTCACTCATCTGCGCAATGGTTTCGGTGAAACGCCCCTTGCCGATAAATATGTCGGTATCTTCGGCAAAGAAGCAAAAAATTAGTCGCGCCATGAACTTGTTCATGTCGTGACGACGCTCCGTCGTGCCCCATTCAGGGTTGTCTTTCAGAAGTTCGACATACAGGCGGTTCAAGCGACTAGTAGCCCGAATGTCGAAGGCGTTTTCACTAATCTGGCTAACAGTGCTAATACCCGCTAGCGGTAAAAAGAAGCCGAAATGGTCGGGAAAGTCTTTAAAGGCGCAAGCGATTGTCTGACCGCTTGTGAGATCTTCGGCTTCAAAATCGTTGCCATCTGTGGCGAGGATGAACCTGGCCTTTGCCTTGCCTGTCGCCGGGCTGGCCTTGAGTGAAGCCAATGTCTGCGTTACTTGGTTTTCTTCACTAACCAGAATGTGAATGTTGTTGGTCTGAAGAACTCCGCCCAAGTCGGACTTGTTCAATGCCCCAGCACGCAACCGTTTGATAGTCGTTTCCTTGTTACCAAAGGCTTCAAGAAAGGCATATGGAAAATCTATAGGATCAAAGGGTTGCTCTGCAAGATCCGTGATGGCTTGTTCAATTTCTACGGCGTTCATTTGCGTACAGCTCTCCAATGGCATTTGACCGCCCTGCTGCTACTGGTGTGCAGTGAACTCATGTCATATCCTAGGTTTTCTTGGAAATTTTTGACCGTAAGTTTAACAGAATAGAACCCAGCGCTGTAGCGGATTCAACCGGAGCTCTACCTTCACCATGTGCTTGATATTTCGCTTACTGGACGATAGAACGGGTCAGCAAGTTGCTGCCGTGTAGCATCACACTACCTGTGGAACAATCCTCTTCGTCAACATCGCCGCAACCAGTTTGCGGACCTCATCAGTCACTCTATTCATGACTTTCTCCGTTGCACCCTCCAGTTTGCCTTGCACTTTTCCCTGGGCTTTACGAATTTTTGCCGATTTGTTGGTAGAAAAGACAATCACCGTCATTATCACGACCACCAGCGCCCGGCAATGGCGCCAATCGCTGTTCCAATCAAAGGGAATTCGCTGCCGATCGTCCCACCTGTAATCGCATAGCTGCCAATTTTGAAGACCATGGTTCATAGTCGTTCACCCCTAGGTCATAACCTAGCACTATATCAATACCAAAATCGATGCCGCCGCTATCAGGCTCTGTCAAGCCATCATCATAGTAGTAGCACAGGGCATCCCACTGGTTCAGAGCATAAGCGAACGCTTCACCCAGACGGGACTTTTTCGATAGAGTCGCTCTTTTTTCTACCAGACTCTCATGCAGGGATGCCAGTAGCGGCTTGCTTTGGGATTGTCTGGCTACTACTAACTCAACTGTCGGAAGGCTGCGTAACCACAAGCACCGATAGCCTGCATACCTGCGCATGTGCCAGCGGCTATTCCAGCAACAACTGGCCGGAGGCGTCAGCAGCTTATTGCCGGAATCGCCCGTCTGGCGGAAGCTAGAGCCGGGACCTGCGGCGAGCATGATAATGCTGGGCGCGTTCATGAGGGCGGGGTCTGTCAGTTGTGATGGGGTATTATTCCTCGCTTTCGGGGGAAGATCTAATGCAGAAGTACTTTACTATGAGGGCGAGAGTTTACATCCATTTCTGATCCGCAGATACCTTAACGGGATGTTATAAACTGATAAACATTGACCTTGATAGAGGGCTCCCGCCACGCGTCATGCTATTCTTACTCGTAGTTTCTCCAACGAATTCAGTACAATGTACATTGATAAATTTTTAACTGAATATGATGAGTCGCTGACCGGCGAGATGAATATCGACCCTTTGGGCCAACTGGTTATCTGGTCATCCTGGGGACAGGACCTCTTTCACGGACGCATCACTTCTATTGCCAATGATGTCAGGCAGTATACGCTCAACCTGCTGCACCACAGCGTCATCCGAAAAATAATGCTGGATGATGCTGTGCAAACCGCTGGCGCGATGAAAATACGCTATCCCAAAAAGCAGCTCAAAGAGTTTATCGCGGCAAGCCTTATCCACCTGGAGAATATTTATATTTATTCGATGCTGGGGGCGGAACAGGGCGACGTAACGCTTGCGGGGGTGCAGGGGATTAATAAGGCCAGGGCAAAATGGCATACCTCAGATAAGAACCCTCAGCTCACTTTTGGCCATCAGAAGGAAAGTGAACTGCTGACAAACCAGCTTGCGCTCGGTACTAACGGCCGCTATAAATCGCCAATGATCAGTATGCGTTTTTTCACGACGACCTACGACTATGATCTGCCGGATAGTAAGCCTGTATGGGAGGCCGCTGAAGCCTTTATTCGCCAGGTCCCCGAGTTACACCAACTGCATGCTGATGTACTGACCTATCTTAAGTCGCTGATGTGTGAAGCAAGCAAGGATGCCCTGACGCCCTTCTTCAGTAAAATTCCCGACAGTCTTAAAACTCTCTACGCCAGCGTATTTCGCAACCCTAAACATGTGGGCAACTACTCGCAGGCATTCTGGCTCGCCAGAACCGGGCTCAATAAAAATGGTGCAGGTGCCATTTATCGGGTACTGGAGCGAGAACGAAAATACCCTGAGCAATCACTTTTGCCGATTTCGAGTGTTTTTCTTGAAGCCTGGAAGAATGCCGATGCAACGATGGAAATGGAAGAATGCGAGCGGCAAACGCTGGGATACATTATTGAGGCAGAACCGTTTCTGTCTTTAATTGACCTGATGTTCACAGGACTAAGGCGGCAGAGCCAGCAGAGCCTCGACGACTTCGCGCTATTCTGGCAGCGGAACGGACTGACGACTCAGAGTTTACCTCAACTGTCGATGAGGCTTGAGCGAAACAATGAGCTGGTAGCGTCGCTTTCCGGTACACCCAACAGACGCTTTCGGCAACTGCTTGCGCTAGCCAGTGGGCCGTCTCTGGAGGCGCAGGTGCGTGGGCTGCTGGCGTATCACCGTGGACTGATGGAAGCCCGTGGGCAGTTTCCATGGATTATGTTTGAAGGCAATATCATCTCGCTGCAGACTCCACCTGTAGCTATTGATCTGGAACGTAAAAGTAGCGATTGGGTAAACCATTATTACATACCGCAATTTCGTCATTTACTGAATGGATTATGGGGAGGTGAAGTGTGAAGCTCCTTGATGCGTTTAAAGAGCAAATAGCGCAGATGGGGCCGCTGAAGCGAGTCTGGCTCACGACCTTTAATCTCGATATCGCGTTTGTCGAAAGCCGGATTCTTCCGGCAGTCCTGGATATAGACCCGCCTGTAGGCCGAATGGACTATGAAGGGCTACAGCGGGCATTAAATGAAAGCAATATTGATTTTCGCGTTTATTGCGATCCGCGAATGATCGCCCTGGATAAACCTAAAAGAACCTCAATTGCAGTTTATCCCGTATCGGTGCGTAAGCTTGCTGCGGATGAAGCATTATATCTGGACGGGGAGCACAGCCTGTTTCATCCCAAGGTGTTTTACCTTGAAGATAAGAACAAGAAAATTGTCCTCGGAGCCGGAAGCGCGAATCTTACGCTCAGCGGCTGGGGGCGGAATCAGGAGGCCGTGGACTTTCGGACGGTTTCCAGCAATGCGCAGTATCAGCAGATAAAACAGTTTTTCATGGGACTTGATGAGGAGCCTAACCAAGACATATTGCCTGCAGATGGTGACATACTCTATGGTGACGATCTAAAGTGGTCGTTTATTCACAGCCTCAGCGAGCTCACGCTGATGGATGCGCTAATCGCGAATGGTGAACTGACAAAGCTCAGCGTCTGGTCTCCTTATCTTGCCGATAACTTGCCTGCTCTGATAGCAAAGTTGGCTGGGCCTTATCTGCGCGTTGAGCTGGTGCCTGATCTTGCTGCAGGGCAATTCATTCGTACACGCTGGGGAGAGGAGCTGCAGGCGCTAATTACGGTACAGCGATTGACGTTGTTTAAACCTCCCGCCGAACGTGATCCGCGATTAATGATGACGCACGCCAAGCTGTGGCTGGGAGAGAGTTCTACGGGCCGTCACCTGGCGATAGGCTCCTGGAACTTCACCGGACCGGGCTGCAGTAGCCTGAAGGTAAAGGGGAGAAATGTTGAAGCCGGGATCGTACATCCCGTCAGCAAACGGACCACATTGTGCTCGAAGGTGTGGGCCGTGAATGAGGGGGATTTTGCCAGTGAAGAATTGCTGGAAGAGGAAGCCCTGGTGCCGGGCAGTCTCCCGCCTTTCGACTTAACGGTTATTTTTGACTGGCAGCGCTGCGAATACAGGCTTACCGGAAAGTGGTTTCTCGGCAAGCCGAAGGAGGGGCACCGGCTGCTTCTGCCCGGGATCAAAACACCGGTCAGACTTACGTGGAACACAGCTGACGGTACGCTGGCATCTCCTTTGCTGATAAATGTCGAGCAAAGCGCAGCACTGCTGGATAGCCCTTTCTACACGCTGCGTAAAACCGGTGAAGCGGACTGGACTGGCACTATTGTTGAAACGGGCTCAGAATATCGCCGCGCCCTGCGCTTTAAATCACTGGACGATATTCTCGACAGTTATATGAATTCCTCCGAACCTGAGCAAAGCGATAATCTGATACTCCGCAGCGTGGCAGGTCATGATGATTTATTCAGCGAGGAGAGCGACGAGACAGGGTTCCTAAGCCCGGAAGCTACCAGCTACTTCCGGCTGTTTCAGGCAATGCAGCTACGCAGTAAAGCGTTATCAGCCATGGATAATAGAGAACAACTACACCGTAGCCTGTTCAGCGAACCCGGTTGTCTGCTGGAACTGGCAGAAATGGTCAAAGCGCGAGTTGAAAAGGATCCCGAGTCAGTGTTCAACTGGTTTCTGACACATGAGGTCAATAGCATGGTTGCTCTGGCACAGGCGAGATTTGATGATATCAATAAAGAAAATGCATCGAGCGCCGCAGATATTTCCGCGCATCAGTGGAGCTCACTGGGCGTTTCTCCCCCACCTCTGAAGGGGAAAAAAAGTACCCAACGTTATCTGGATATCATCCGTAAAGAGTGTGGATATGATAACTAAACAACCTCAGCCTGTTACGCCTCATTGTGTCTCAGAAAAGATGAACTTTGATGTAGCCGACCCCTTATGGCGCTACGAAACGTGCAGCACCAGCATGGCGGCAAAGCAGGCTGAAGGCGTAGCGGGCCTGTGGAATTTGCTTGCTGATCAGCGGGTAGCGCTGCTTGCCGATGAAGTGGGTATGGGAAAGACCTATCAGGCAATAGCAGTGATGCTGCTAATGTGGCAGGAGAAGCCTGATGCACGCATTCTGGTCATGGCCCCAAACTCGACACTGTGTAACAACTGGAAAACAGAGTTCACTACCTTTATTCATAAGCATCTTAGAATGAAAGATAACCCCTTTACTTCTTATAAGGGAAAGGAAAAATACGCGCCGCAGTTTCATGGTCGGCTGAAAGAACTGAGCGCAGCTGTTAAAGAAAAGTCACACTATTTCTTTCTGACCACTATCTATTCGTTGAGCGGACTGGTACCGAAGGATGAAAAAGACAATGCATTTTTTGTCGCTGAGAAGTATGGGGAGATATATCGGCAGGAAATAAAAGACGCTCTCGGTGGTACGGGTTTTGATTTAATTATCATCGACGAAGCCCACTATTTCCGCAACCGTAATGACAGCCAGCGAGCTGCTGCGGCACGTACTTTCTTTGGGGAAGGGAAAGACCGGCTGGCCCGAAATGCACTGCTTCTGACCGCAACGCCAAATCATTCTGCGGCACGGAATATATACGATATATTAAGTTACTTCACAGATATTACGCTGAAGTATGACATGGATGATGTACGTTCTTTGATGGAGAATTTCGCCATCCGTCGATTGCGGAAGATGTGCGGGAGCGATAATCAGCATTACAGTAAATATGCATATCGTCGGGAGCAGGCAATTGCCGCCAGCTTTTCTGGTAGCGCTGAAGCAGAGCTGTTTTTTGCTTTTTATCAAAAAAAACTGGTTGAAGAACTGGATAAAGAGAACAAAGGCAGCGGCGACAAGAGGATGATGTATGGATACCTGGAGGGTTTTGAATCCACTGGCAATATTGAAAATGAGCAGGATGAACATGATAATGAACATACTCAAACTGATTTTAGCCGGGCGCTGGATTCGTCTCTGTTAACCGGGCTGACGCGGCAGTTTCATGATGTTTACCACCGTTTTCCGGATCATCCCAAATACGATGTACTGGTCAATGAGTGTATGTCCGACGATCCCTTTGCATCTCAGGCACTATATAGTCGCAAGCATCTGGTCTTTGTCCGCCGTATCCCGTCGGTGCGCGAGATAACTCAGCGTATTAATGCTCGCTATGATGAGATGATGGCTGAGCGATTGATTCGGCTTTGGCAACTGCCGCCGGAGGCGTTGGAGAAGTGGCGCAGTACGCGCTGGTCCCGGGAAGAGTATGAAAACCTTATATCGGAAAAGACTATCAATTCTCAGGATACAGATGAGCCTGCAGAGACGTGCTTACTGGACGATGATAGCGAAGAAAATGAAGCAAAGCTTTCCAGCAGGATCGCGGCGCTTTTCGTGACCAAAACGAGTGGCATACTGCGGCGCACGGACTGCAGTAACGTCAGCCTGCGCTTTCGCCGTCCGGAGAGTTTGTTATCGCTGTTTCTGGAACCTGCCCGCGATGGTATTTCGGCAACTTATACACAGTATTATCGCAGAGAGTCCGGAGAGCGGATGCGTGATAGCTACAGTGATGCCGCGAGGGATATTCGTCAGGAAATGCTGGTGGAGAATGTTTCAAACTATGCCCACCCGATGCCTACGGCCTGGGGAATTATGTTCGATTTACTTCCTGAGCAGCATCAACATCAGATCAGGACATGGAAAGCGCAGCCGAACGGCATGGCGATAGTCGAGAACCTTGCCAACTATCTGCGCATTGGCTACCTGTTTGCCAGCCCGGTGATGGTCGAACTTTACTGTTGGTTTACTGAATTTAACCGTGTATCCCAGCGCGGCGATGCCCAGCAGCGCTATCTGCAATTTATTGAATGGGTGACGCCGAAATTCAAGGATTCGCTGATACTGCGTTATTTCTCGGCAGCCATCCAAACATTTGAAACGCTGTGTGAGAAGATTGTTGGCCAGCCGCTTGATAATAGCCTTTACGCCTGGCGCGAACTCAGCAGCCTGAACAGTCCGGCATGGTACGCCAGCGGCGAGTCTCACAACCGTGAGCGGCTTATACGCGGATTTAACTCGCCATTCTTCCCGGATGTGCTTGTGGCGACTTCGGTGATGCAGGAAGGCGTAAATCTGCATCTGCAATGCCATAAAGTCCATCATTACGGCATTGCCTGGACTCCCGGCGATAATGAGCAGAGGAATGGTCGCGTCGATCGCCTCTTTGGCCGCGTGAATATGCTGCTTAAAGAGAGCAGTAATGCCGAGATGGTTATTAATTATCCTTATCTCGCAAGCTCATTCGATCAGGATCAACTGGCTTCATTCATTCACCATAAGTACGTCGTGGAGGAAAAACTGGATAACTGTGAAACGCAGAGTTTCAATCGAGAAATTGATACGAAAGAGAGTACATCGGGCTGGCGTCGGTGGCTACGGAAGCCTGTCAGGGATCGCGAAGTTGAAGATCCTTACCCGGCAAAGTTTGGTCACCAGTAGTGGCGTTATTAATTCTCTGGGAAATAAACCTCGCCTCTCTAACAGAGACATCAGCCATGGCGGAATATTTTCGGAATACTGGAATCACTACTGACTGGCGCAAACTGCTGAAGCTGGTACACCTTATAATGTATTGCGTCAGGGTATCGATACTCTGACGCATATCGAGTGTTTTGTGTGCTAGCCAGATGGGTTTCAATTTTAGTAGAGGGACCAGACTCTCATCACGCCATCATAAAAGCATCCAAATCGTCCGCATTTTTGATAATTTTGTTTTTATCGACACCGTAAGCTTGTGCCAGCGTAATGCTTGCTTCCAGCAACTGGCGGTTGTTTTCCACGTTGAAGGCTGCAGTTGTCAGCTCACCTAATGCCTCAAACTCGGACAGAATACGCTTAAGCGCCCGCTGCTCAATGTCATTCAAACGGCGGTTGAAATCGTCCATTTTCGCCTGCAAGGCCTGGCTGGTTTTGCCATCCAGATTTTTGGCAACAGTGACCAGAAACTTCCCTGAGATAGACCCAATCAGTGCTCCCAATACAGGCACAGGGATTAGTGTCTGGCCAGCAATGGTCATAGCGCCCACAATGGCTGATTCAGCGCAGACTATAAGCCCGAGATCGGTAAACTCATCGAGATCTATCTCACCACGCTGATAAGACATAGTAAGACTTCCTACCCCCTTGGTTGCGGTAACTAATGCGCTGGCGAAGGGGGCTCCCATTGAGGCGTAATTTGTCAGGGTGTAAATAGCCCCTGCGGACACGCCCCCTATAGCTGCTCCTTTCAGCGTATCCAGCCCTACGTCCTGCCAGTCCTCTGTATCGAATTCGCCACGGAAGATATTTTTACCGTCTTGATACTTGCGGTAAATACCCGTACCGAGAGCAAAAGTGGCCCCGAAGGCTGCCCCCATAGCCGTAGCTCGCATGGCTTCGTTGAGCGAAGGCTGGTGTTCTTCAACGATTTCGGCTTTTTTTACCTCATTTTTCTCAGCTAATTCCTGGTCATGTTTATCGAGTGTTTCATCGATTTTCCCCCACTGGACATCTTTATAATTAGAGTCTCCTGGACGTACAACGTCCGCAAATGATCGACCGGTTGCGTTTTCAATTTCTGCAACCTTTTCCCTGATGGCCTGCAGACTTCTCTCATTCATTCCCTCAACAGGTTTCCCGTCGATAACATCCTGTATCGTCTGCCAGGTATCTTTCGGGATATGGTAAAACGCTTTGTCTTGGGTGAAGTCAGGGTAGTCTTCCATGTGTTTCAGGACATGTGCCAGATTATTATTGATGCCGTTTATGAATTTTGATTGCACTTTAACGCCATCAATTAAATAGTCCGCAGGGGCCGTCCGGCCAACCCCGTCGAATGTTGCGCGAAAAGCGGACTCATCCTGTAGTCTCTCTTCGAGCGCCTGACGGGCGTTACGCACACCTACTTCTACTTGCTCGGCAATTTCACCATGCTTGGTACCTGTGGAGCCTAGTATGGTGTTGGGTGAAGCGATAAAATCACGAACCTTCAGCATTTGCTCGCCCGCATTCTCAAACGCACGAGCTTGCCTCTCTAATTCGAATATTTCGTCCTGCATCCTGGTCTGATTGAGTGCATTAACAGCACTACCGATAATCTGATCACTTACAGCATCATGGCGGTCAATAATTTTCATCACTGAATTTTCTTGTTGATCAGTTTTGATAATGCATGGATATGGTTAATCAATGCCCCGAGTTGATCTTTCTGATGCGCATTAAACTGGTTGTAGTCACGCGGTGCGGTCTTCTCCAGCCCATCAATAATGCTTTCAGTGCCATGATAATGCTCAGATGTTAGTGCCTTCAATTTATTCGCACCACGTTCCATTACCAGCAATTCGCTAGTTTTAGCCCGAATATGACGCTCTTCCTGCTGAGCTTTGTCAATAATTTTGCCGTTCTTACGACGAGCCAGAAGAGTACCCCCTGCAATACCGGCAACTCCGATCCCCCAACCGATGGGACCTGCCAGCGCTAGCAGCGCACCGCCTGCAGACATACCACCGCCGCCAGCTGCTAAAGCCCCCCCGCCAAGCCATGCCAGTGCTGCATTTGTAGCTGCAGCACCGCTCAATGTGGCAATTGCAGTTCCGGTTGATGCTGTACCAAAGGTCGTAGCGACTGCCAGCGCTGCCGTAGGTGCAAATGCTGCAACACCGGCTCCGACGGCAACTCCCGCCGTTGCAGTCCCTTTACCAACGTGCGATGTGCGATATTCCTCCTCTAGTTTTTCAACAACATTGTCGAACTCAACAATTTCTGCTTTTAGTTCACTCCAGGATTTATCGAATTCTTTTGGTTTATTTGCCAGTTGACTCACATAGTTTTCGACGTGTGTAATAAGTTGTTCACTGCATTTCTGACGCAACAGGAATAGATTTGTAATCTCTTCCTGCGTACCTTTTGCCTGAGCCTCATAACGGTCAGTTGCTTTTTTAAGTTTTGATAAAGCGGTTTCTCTTTCGGAACCACGTAACATTTTTTACTCCTGCTGTATGTCGTCAAAAATATTCCCACTGCAACTGACCTCCATTTCAGACATCTGCTGCCTAAGCATCTGTTGGAAACGTTGCTGCAGGGTAACTGGATGAATTATAATGAGGTTGGGTACACTCACTTTCAGTGAATGGAAGAAGCTTTCCGCGCAAGCATTATCTTAACAGCAACCCTTAGCACTCATGCTACCGCGCAGGTTATGCCGTTTCAAATCATCATTAATAATTTTCCGTACATAAACCGGTTCCTTACCGCCAGACGACACGCAGGTAAACGCCGTCCTTGTGCAGGCAGGCTCACTGTGTGAATGGCGGATATTTTCAGAAGAGACGAGAAGCTGCAATGGCGATCAGACGTTACATTGGCTTAGATTTTGTTGTTTCTTCAGTGATTATGGTCCGATAACAATAGGGGTAGGGCTTAACACTACCAAACTGACGTTGACACTGGATTACAAATCCTGCGGGACCGTTTATTCACCGTAGTAACTCGGGGATATTGAACCCTTTGGTTAGTGCCGGAAGTATGATAAGCAGACATGACTAATGTCCTCTGGATGCTTCAATACGTTGTTTTAACCACGTTTTAACCTCACTTTCAGTCCAGCGAGAGCTGCGGCCCAATTTAATCGGCTTTGGGAATTCACCGTCTTTGATGAGCTTATAAAACCATTTGTCTGTCAGCCCGGTATAAGATGTGATGAAGGCCATGTCGACCAGTTTATCGTGAGTAAAATCGATGTCTGCGGTAGTATTTTGATTGTTCATGACGAGTACCTCTGTCTTTAGTTGATGAAAGACAGGAGCACTTCAGTACGGCCTGTTTATCTGGCTGATTACGTATTAATGTGTGCTCCGTCATAACAATCACCTTCCCGGTAACAAAATACCGGGTTTACTTTCACTTCACACTGCAGCCGAAGTTACGCTCCCCATCTGATTTCTTTTGAGTGACTTTAATTAAATAGTCCATGCGATTTTTGATAGACTCATAAACTTTATCAATATCACCATTTATTAAATCTTTTTTATAAAGATAATAAGTACAGTTAAGTGGTAAGTGGACGAGACATCTTTTCCTTATATTGTTAATTTCCAGAGCACTTAGCCACGAATCAGCAATCATTGTATAAAAATTCCCTTTATCAGTCTGAAATGCATTCATATAATGAATCGTGTCTTTATTGACTAATAAGGCGATATGATAGTGCTTTCCTTGTTTACCAAATTCTCTAACCCAGACATAACGCAATGTTGTATTATGTGCCCTTACACCTGACTTTCGCTTATTTTTAAGATAAACAGGGATGCGTTCATTAAGTGATTTAAAGAATCGAGTGATAACGGCAGGATCATCACGATAAAACATATCCTCCCTGGGAAACCTCAGGTCAAGTCTAATTAGAGCTGTACGAGGGTGGATGTTTAAAGATTTTACTATAGTTTCTTTTATTCTTTTTTGATAGTTTTCGATACCATCACCATATTGTGTTTTGATTATGCCCTTTTTACTCATTTTCATACCTCTCATTCAATCTTAATTAAAATGTATGTGAAGTTTTTAATTACTTGATGGAGAGGTTCGGTTTTCATAGGTGGTTAGATGTCGCTACTAATTGCTACTGCAGTGTGGAGTACTGTGGTTAGGGTGTTTTATAATGTGTTAGATATGAAGTATGAGTTTTTTATTATTGATATGTCATCGTTGATAGTGATGTTAATAATATGGATTATTGTGGGTGTTAGTATATATTACTATACCGACATTATTTCGTAAAAAGGTTAAAGACAGAACCATCTGAGTCTCTGATCTGTGAACTTTTTTTCATTCAGAGATGGTCGAAAGTTATTTATCTTGATTTGAAGGGATTGTTCTATTTTCTAATAACCATCCTAAGTGATATTTAATAGGATGCGATTAAAAGCATGGCTTTGACCATAAGTAAATTACTACGTTTTTACTACATAAATGAATCTTAAAAACATCACATTAACAGCAATAATGTTATTTATTCTAAAATTTACTACGCATTAGAATCGTAAGTATGGCATAATGGCACACAAATATTGTGTAAAAATTAAGCGATTGGAGGGGCTATGCAAACTCAGGTTAGAGTAAAAAATCTCCGGGAATGCCGTTTTTTCTTTATGTATATAAAAGATAAAGTATTAAAGTCAGCAAGCATCGTTTTTGATATTAATAACCCTGACATCGCTCTTTCAGAGCGAATAATAAACAACACTCTTGAACGATTTTATCCAGATGCTCCAGATCGTGCGTTATTCATTAGAGAAATGGAGTTAATCTTAAGTACGACGGTTCTCCCGGAGAAATATTTTTCATGGCTAAATGATGACAAAAGGGCAGCTTACTGGTTTTGGGGTAATTTATGTAATTACCCTGATTTTAATGACTCGATTAATAAAAAAATTAACTCAACTAATTATACAAGATGGTATGAACTGGCAAAGCTAACTTTAGTCCCAACAGATCATAGTGAACGATATAATGCAATAATTACTGTCATTGATACTATTTGCATATATACCAATAAATCTCCACTTATAAGAGAGTGGTTGAACGATAAAAAACTATTCTGGGGGGAAGCAATCCCTCTGTTGAGTAAATTTAAATGGCTGACTCCAGATGATGAAGATTCCAGTAGGTGGATAATTAAGCTTTTGGGCGGATACCAGAAATCCTATTGCGAGGGTAACAGGAGTGTTACTCCAGTAAAAATACCATCTCCTTTGAGTGCTGAGGAGTGTTATTATACCGTGTATGCTCTTATTGACCTGTGGAAAATTCCCACTGATTATCAGGATAAAATAATAACCAGAATCAATAAGGCTTTTTATCAAAAAACATTCAGGAAAAACCTCTCAATTCAAAAGAATCGAAAGGATATCAGCGAAGAACATCAAAAAAGACTGGATACATTAGTTAAGTTTTATCGTTCCGATAGAATGTCAGTTATTGAAATGCTCATTGATGACAGATTAAGAGGAGTTGAAACAAGAATATCAAAGTACAAATAATTATTTCATATGGGTGGTAAATGGCACGCTGTGATTGTTGCAATGAAAATGATAGCAGCGTTCATTTATATGATGCGGTTTGCAGGGCAATAAAATAACATTTTATTTAACTTATGGTTCTTTTGAAATCTATATCATTGAAGTGTAGTGTTTGCCAGGGGATGTCTCAATTTACTATTTGTCATCTAAATCAATTGTTTTGTGTGTGGGGAATATGACGGGGTTATTCCTTAATAAAAGTTGATATTCATTTAATCAATTGCTAGTGTTTTTTTTAGCGATGTCATTACTAAGCTTGCTTGATATTAGAATCATAAAAAAGGTCATATCCCACACGGGATATGGCCTTTTTTCTTATAACACATCACGAGGAGTCCTTTATGAAACTAGTCAGTCGTTTTGGACGGGTAAATCAGGTACGGCGCGACCGCCCGTTAACCCGTGAAGAATTAATGCATTACGTCCCCAGTGTTTTTAGTGAGAATAAACACGAATCCCGTTCAGACCGATACACCTGGATACCGACCATCACTATTCTTGAGAATCTACAGCGAGAAGGTTTTGAGCCTTTCTTTGCCTGCCAGACCCGCGTTCGGGACCAGAGCCGACGGGAGCACACCAAACACATGTTGCGCCTGCGTCGTGCCGGGCAACTTACCGGGCATCAGGTTCCCGAAATTATCCTCCTCAATTCACATGATGGCTCATCCAGCTATCAGATGTTGCCGGGATTGTTTCGTGGCGTCTGCACCAACGGGCTGGTCTGCGGGCAGTCATTCGGCGAAGTGCGGGTGCCGCATAAAGGGGATGTGGTGGAGAAAGTTATTGAAGGGGCTTATGAGGTACTGGGGATATTCGACCGGGTGGAAGAGAGACGTGATGCCATGCAGTCGGCTCTGTTACCGCCACCAGCGCAGCAGGCGATGGCGAGGGCCGCTCTCCACTATCGTTTTGGTGAAGACCACCAGCCCGTCACTACTGCTCAGATACTGACGCCACGTCGTTACGAAGACCGCAGTGACGACCTCTGGACGGTGTATCAGCGGGTGCAGGAGAACCTGATGAAGGGAGGACTCGCGGGGCGCACCGCACAGGGGCGAAGCAACCGTACCCGTGCTGTGAACGGTATCGATGGCGATGTGAAACTTAATCGTGCGCTGTGGGTGATGGCAGAGAATATGCTTGACCTGCTGGGACAGGCATAACTTCGATGCGGAGGAACATACCCGTGAACACCGAAACCCATCCGCAACTTCCCTCCGGCCCGTTTACCCGTGAGCAGGCCTCAGGCATCGCAGCGCAATATGACAACGTCACCATTGAAGACGACCAGGGAACGCATTTTCGTCTGGTTATTCGTTGCGAAGGAGTGATGGTCTGGCGGGCATGGAACTTTGAACCTGAAGCCGGGGTTATGCTGAACAGCTACATTGCTCGTTATGGCATCCGCAGGTCCTGACCAACCTTACCAGACTTCAGTCTCAGCCTTTCCCGCCAGCCCTGACCGGCTGGCTTTTTTATTTCCGGAGTCATTAATCATGAACAACGCATTAACGGATAACACCATTCCGACAGACACTCTTTGTGCCACACCTGTTAAAGATGAACAGCGCCTTCGTTTCTGGCCTCAGCATTTTGGTCGTATCCCACAGTGGATAACCCTCGAACCCCGCATCTTTGCCTGGATGGACCGGTTGTGTGCGGATTACAACGGTGGCGTCTGGGCTTTTTACACTCTCAGCAACGGTGGTGCTTTCATGGCTCCGGAAGAGAGTGACGGTCTCTGGTCGCTGTTCAATATCCTGAATGGTAACGGCGCTGAAATGAGTGCTGAAGCTGCGGGTATTGCGGCCTGTCTGATGGCTTACAGCCACCATGCCTGCCGCACGGAGTGCGATGCCATGACAGAGCATTATTACCGTCTGCGCGACTATGCGCTGAACCACCCTGAGTGCAACGCCATTATGCACATCATCGACTGAGGTACTGCACCATGGAAAAACAGTTACCGTTGTTTGCATATGAACTGACAGCCTCCGCACAACAGACCATCCGTGAGGCGCTGGCTCTGCTGGAGCGCCAGTTACGCGAACCCGGCGCATCGTTTACGTCCAGCAGCTCAGTACGTGACTGGTTACGGCTCCAACTGACAATGGAGGAAAGAGAGGCATTTGTTCTGCTGCTGCTGGATAACCAGCATCGGCTGATTACGCACGAAACGCTGTTCAAAGGCACCATCAGCCATACCGAAGTTCATCCACGGGAGGTGGTGAAGGCCTCCCTGAAATACAATGCGGCAGCGGTGATTGTTGCTCACTGTCATCCTTCAGGTCATGCCGAACCCAGCCAGGCTGACAGACGGGTGACAGAGCGTCTGAAGAATGCTCTGGACCTTGTGGGTGTGCGTCTCCTGGACCACCTCGTTATCGGCGGAATGGATATCGTCTCGTTTGCTGAACGGGGCTGGTTGTAAGGGAGGAGTATTAATGAAAATTATCAGTAAGCGTCAGGCGATGGCGATATACCGCCAGCATCCACAGTCCCGGTTGTTCCGCTTCTGTACCGGCAAATACGCGTGGTCCGGCAGCATCTGCCACTATGCCGGTCGCGAGGTGGACGATATCAGCGGTGTACTGGCCGTATTCGCAGAGCGCCGCCAGGACCGCAATGGCCCGTATGTCGTATTACGCAGCGTAAGCCTGAATTAATTCACGATTAAGGAGGACTACATTTTGTCGAAGAAAACCACGATAGCAACGCATGATATCAGCGAATCCTGGTGGGGGCTCAGACGCAGTGTCTCCGCGTGTTTTGGTGCCCGACTGGTCCAGGAGGGAAACCGCCTGCATTACCTGGCTGACCGCGCGAATTTTAACGGACAGTTCTGCGATGCGGATTTGCGCCATCTTGACCAGTCTTTCCCGGTATTGATGAAACAGCTGGAGTTAATGCTCACCAGCGGTGAACTGAATCCCCGTCATCAGCACTGCGTCACGCTGTATGCAAAAGGTCTGACCTGCGAGGCCGATACGCTCGGTTCGCATGGCTACGTTTATATCGCGATTTATCCCACTCCCGTCACCACAGAATAACACCGTAATACTTCACCCTTCAGCAAACACATCTTCCACTATAGAGATAACGTTTATGCAAACCAAATCACCCCCCTTCATGCGGGCGGCATCGTCACGTCCGTCTCCCGTGGGCGTCTGGCAGACCCTGCTGACCTGCCTGCTGGAACACCACTATGGCCTTACGCTTAACGATACGCCGTTCAGTGATGAACTGGTGATTCAGCAACATATCGAGGCGGGTATCTCGCTGGCCGATGCCCTGAATTTTATTGTAGAGAAGTACGAACTGGTCCGGACTGACCGGCCAGGATTCAGCATCCTGACGCAGTCTCCGTTTATCACACCCATAGATATCCTCCGGGCCAGGAAAGCAACGGGGCTGATGAACCGTGACACGTATAAAGAGGTGACGGCTATTACCAGAGGGCAACATCCGCAGGTCAGTGCTCCAGGCAAGCGATGAGCTGGACGAAACAAACCGCGTCCCGCAAGTACATAAACACCAGCCCTGACCGGCTGGTATTTTTCTGACTATAAAGGAGAGAAATAATGTCCGGAAATAATATTAATGAACCCGAAGTATTAACCGGGCACACCGGTGTGATTTGTTCCACCAGCATTGAACGTATTGTCACTGGCCGTAATGCTGCGCTGACACGGATTGAGGCGCTAATTCGTCAGCTTGATGACGTTTCCCAACTTACTTTCGGGATTGGTGGCGACGTAGCTAATCATTGGGCGATGCGGCAGGGCCATTCTTTCGACTGCTGGTTGGTGCAACCTGTAGATAAAGCGATGCCAGTCATCACCCGCAATATCGACTGCAGCATCTGGCGCGATCTGATGTTGAAGTCAGGGATGCTGACATTGATGGATGCTGAGGCGCGTAGCCAGTGGGCTAAGAACCTCGAAGAGGGCGATCTCCCGGCAATCAGCGAAGCGAATATCCTGAGTACCTTTGAGCAACTTCATCTCAACAAACAGGAGGTCTTCGAGCGTGGCATCATCAATGTGTTCAGGGGATTAAGCTGGGATTACAAAACCAATAACCCCTGTTACTTCGGCAAGAAGATTATCGTTAACAATCTAGTGAAGTACGATAAATGGGGCTATAGCCTGAGCTGGGGCTGGCGGCGTGACCAGTTAGCCGATCTGGAGCGCATGTTGTTCCTGCTGGATGGTAAAACCATTCCCGATAACCGGCACGATGTGACTATCCGAGTGATGGATTTCATTCGCGATAATCCACGGCAGCAGGAATTCGGAGATGATCTCTTCACTATTCGCCTTTTCCAAAAGGGCAGTGGTCATATCACGTTTAAGCGTATGGATTTGGTAGAGAAGATGAACGATATCATCGCGAAGCACTATCCGGGAATGCTGGCTGCTAAGTGAGTGTAAAAGATCTTCGCTTTTGGGTAATGGTCTTTCAAATCTTCCACACTTATACCGAACCTTCATCTTAAACACATAAATGTGTTTTTACGCTTTTTTGTGTTTTAATGCTTGTCATCAATCTCATCAGAAGAGCGATACCATGACACAGAACAATATCAAACAGCTTCGTACCCAACTGTCGATCACTCAGCGCGAGCTGGCGTATATGGTCGGCACCAGCCAACAGCAAATCCAGCGTATCGAAACCGGAAAGGTCGCAGCAAAGCTAGGCCTTGCACAGGCAATATGCAATGCCCTGGATAAGCCTTTAAATATCGTATTCCCGGAAAGCGATCAGTTGATTAACGACTTTCACAAAAAGTGCCGTAAAACTGATGAAGATCTTGAGACGATAGTTACAAGTGGTATTGAAATGGATAGCGGTCTCTGGACCGTAAAGCTTTGGCTTCAGGGACAGCAGGACTATTTGTTGTTGCCCATTTCAGCTGCGGATAAGCGGAGGTTTTATTATTATTTTCAGGAAAAAAACGCTCCAAACACAGAGCGCTTCTTCGTTCTTGATTCTTCCGAGTATCGTTATGCGTTAAATATGCGCGAAGTGGTATTTCATCAGTTCCTGTCTGATGGCTTTGCTCCCATCATGAGCGAAGAAGAAGACGACTATGAAGACGATTATTTTAATGTCCATATCACCTTGGTGAACGGTGGCCCTGTGATTCCGCTGAGCGTTGAGCCTGATGCGCCGCAAAACGAAGAGGCGGATGATATCGGTCAGTTGAATGCGTTCTTTGAAAAACTGGACTGCGAGCCTGAAACCACAGATCGTTATATGCTAACCGACGAAGATGGAGAAGATGCTTTTATCCGCATTGGTTCTATTGCCATGGTGCGAGTCGTACTTGACGCGCTGGAGCCTGTGGAAGAAGATGAAGAATAGTTTTTAGCTAGCTGTATTCACAGGGAATCGCGTTGAGTATATATGTGAGTATACATCATGATCTCTTATTTTTATAAATTCATTTATTTCAATTGGTTATGTCAGGAATCGCGGTGCCGGCCTTCGCACCAAGTGATGCAATAATTAGCTACCTAAGGGTGGCTTTTTTTGTGTCTTGATTTCTATGCAACTTCTGAAAACCTGATAGCCGTGTAGTTTGGATGGGATCGAAGCGAAAGTTGTATAAAGTAGTATTTGGTGCCTTGTTCTTGCAAAACTATGATGACTTAATTATACCTTCATTGGATATAAAACCGAGGGAGAGTCATCGATGATGTCATTTGATACACATGCTGCTATGGATATGATCACCCACTCAACGGGGGGGTTTAGTTATGATACTCTTGCCAGGGCTTTGATTTCTAATAAAAAGGCCAAAGCAGGTGGATGTTTGTTAAAAGATTGTCAAGAATTTTGCGAATATTTAGAATCCCAAGGAGTTATCAAACGTAATGCCCCGTGTGATAGGGATGAAGATGTTTATTATGAGTATTCTCCACATTAATTGAATTTGTGATAGGTTACGATAAAAGTTTTTTACCTAATTAGGCTTGCAACGAACCCCTACATACGGTAGCTTTGCGGGGTGATTCTTGAGGGTAATATTGTGAGCCGACTAAATCTGATTACAAGTTGCACTAATAGCAAGCATAATAACGGTCATTCAGTACTGAATCTTGCCATCTTTTCTGAAAAATATAAAACGCCGAAAGGTTTGATTCATGCCTGGGGTGAGGCCGTAAATTCGGCTCTATCGACGAAGTTAGTTGTTCCTGTAGAAAAGTTATATAAGGGGGGGCATTGGTCAACGGCAATGTCAATATATGACGCTCAACCCATTGAATTATGGGTTCTTTCAGCTGGTTTTGGACTGTTGAAACATGGGGATGCTATAGTTCCTTATCAAGCGACATTTGCTACAGGACATAAAGATTCCATACCTCTTTTTTCCGATAAATATGGAAAGAAATCCTTTTATCAAGAATGGTGGGGAAAATTAAATGAAGCATCCCCATTAAAAAAATCTCATCCTGTATCCTTATCTGACTTAATGATGGATAAGTCCGATGAGTATTTTATTATCTGTGCATCACCTGATTATATAAACGCAATAAACATGGATTTAATGAAAGGCATCTCTTACTTAAAGGATGTCGATAGACAGTTAATCATTATATCTTCTTCGCAGGCTAAATTTTCTTTGAAAAAAAACCTATTGGTAAGCAATAAATCAATCGCTGAGTTTTTTAACAGTAATATGCTTATGTTAAATATTAAAATAGCTCAGTATGTAATTGAACAGTTTATGAGTATGGATGATGGCCATTTAGGGTTGCTTGCTGAGCGTCTTCGTTCAACATTTTCAGTACTGCCTAAAAAGCATACTGTTCGCGGGGTGCGCAGGAGACCAGAAGAGGTAACTATTTGGATTTCATCGTATATACATGCAAATCCTGATGGAAGTGCTTCCCGGGCACTTCGGTCATTTCGTGATCAAGGCAATAGTTTTGAAGAGAAGCGGTTTCGAACGCTGTACCAGGCAGTTTTGTTGACTAATCGGTAATGTCGCAGCAATAAGACTATGCTAAAATCTCACGTTTTTTGACAGTAAAAGGCGTCACAGGAGATCAGTGTTGTCGAAGCTAAAGTATTTTTTCCCGGATAGTCAGGATTTTATCGATCCTAGTTTCGACTTCCTTCGAGAAACGCGCAATGAACATCGTGTTCGCCAGCGTGACGACCTCTATCCGCATGAGGTTTTCCCCCACCCTTATGATGGAATGCTAGTTTCGAAAGCGGTTGTAGATGGCTTAGGTCGCGGTGAAAGTAAATATACGCGAGCACAACGATTACGGTACTTCCGGAATGGAATGAAACATTTCTTTCGTTTGCCAGAGACGATGCAAACAATGGGAGACTGTGGTGCATTTACTTATGTAAATCAAGATGTTCCTCCATATCGCGTCGAAGATGTTATTGAATTCTATGAAACATCCCGCTTTAACTACGGGGTATCACTTGACCATATCATTTTTGGCTACGAAAAACCGGGAGAATCTTTCTCAGGTGAGGTGTTGGCAGAATGTCGTCGTCGCCAGGATATCACCTTGACTCTGGCGCAGGATTTTTTAGTTAAATCGCAGAAGAGTTGCTTCACGCCCTTTGGCGTTGCGCACGGTTGGAACAAGGCATCTTACAGACAATCAGTAGAAGCACTGCTGGCTATGGGGTATAAGAATATCACCATGGGGGGGATGGTGCCCCTGAAAACGGCGCAGATCCTTGAAACCTTGGAAGAGATTAAACCACTTCTCAAAAGTGATACCCGGGTTCATCTGCTTGGTATTGCACGTCCGGAGAGCTTTACGGATTTCATTCGTCTTGGTGTTACCAGTATCGACTCAACAACCCCCCTTCAGCAGGCGTTTAAAGATCGCAAGAATAACTACCATACGCCTGAGGGACGGGCTTATACAGCTGTGCGTGTGCCGCAGTTCGATGCCAACCCTAGTCTCAGTCGTAAGATAAAATCTGGCGTTATTGACCAGGATGTGGCGCGTCTTCTGGAAAAAGATGCCATGCATGCCTTGGTTGAATACGATAAAGACGCGTTGTCGCTAGAAAAAGTTCTGGAGGCTGTAATGGCCTATGAACGTCTACACTCGGGTGAAAAAGAAGCGGAGAAGATCCGTGCCGATTACGAACGTACGCTTGCCGACCAACCTTGGCGGAAGTGCCAGTGCAATATCTGCAAATCCATTGGGATTAACGTGATTATTTTCCGTGGCGCCGAGCGTAATCGCCGTCGCGGATTCCACAATATTCAGGTGCTGTACAGTCGCTTGCAGCACACATTGTCATTACGCTCAGAGGATTAATCATGAGTGAGTTTCGTGTCCCCGCCCTGCGTATTCGTCAGGGTGAGAAGAGACAGCTTTACAGCTTGGCCATTGAAGGCAAACAAATCAGCAAAATTGCTGCGATTTCACGCATTCGACGCGGAGATGAGAACCTGGTTGGTTATCAGCGTCCGGAAGTACGTAGCCATATTAAGGAAATCCAGCGCTATATTGAAAGCGCGAATCCGATGATCCCCAACCCCGTCATTATCGCTTTCGATCAGCGCGTACGCTTTGAACCGCTGCTGGAAAACAGTGATATGGGGCATCTCGTTATTCCGTATTCTGAGGAGGCAAACTTCGACAAACCGGGGTTTATCGTTGATGGACAGCAACGTACAGCTGCGTTAAGAGAAGCGGACATCAACTCTTTTATGATGCCGGTATCGGCATTTATCGCCAATGATGCAGAAGAACAACGCGAACAGTTTATGCTGGTGAACTCCACCAAACCGTTGCCTAAAACGCTGTTGTACGAACTGGCTCCGCATACGCATGGCCGCTTGCCTTCCGATCTGCAACTGCGCAAATTCCCTTCACTGCTGACACAGCGTCTTAACTTTGGTGAGGGGCCATTGGCTGGGCGAATTAAGACTGCGACCAACCCGGACGGAGTGATTGCTGACAACTCAATGATCAAAATGATCGACTCTAGCCTACGTGAGGGAGCATTGTATCGCTTTCGTGACCCGGCAACTGGACTTGGCGATGAAGCCAAAATGGTCAAGTTGCTGAATAACTTCTGGTCTGCTGTAGAAACTGTGTTTACTGACGATTGGGATAAAAAACCTCGTTACTCTCGCTTGTTACACGGTGTGGGGATTCTTGCTCTCGGTAGCCTGATGGATGAAATTGATCAAGTGCATCAGGAGTACAAAGGGGAACCAGGATGGACCGAGATCCCTTCCTATTCCCGCTTTGTGGAAGAGTTAAATCGTATCAAGCCGCTTTGTGCATGGAGTAGTGGAGTGTGGAACTTAGGCACGGATATTGATGGTCATCCGATCGTTCGTAAGTGGAACGAGGTACAGAATCTATCGAAAGATATATCGTTGGTTACAGATTATTTGGTAACTAACTATATGAAAAATGTCAATGCAGATATTAAATAAGGGTGACAACCCAATTGGCATCATAAGTATCGAGTGCTGAAAATCGACGTGGGGCTGCAGATATGGTGCAGAAGTTCAAATTCTGTGCAAGCGCCAGACAGCCCCATGCTTTCATTCTTATCATCAAACGCTGACCTTGTTACGATATATGTTCGTAACTCATAAAAAATTAAGAGTTTTTTTGAGATTTAGTCGTTTCACGAGTTTTTAAGGCCGGTAAATAAGTCACAGGCCGCACCGGATTACCCCCCCCTAAAAGTCATAGTAGACTAGTAACCGTGATCCCCCTCCTTGACAATCATCTTTACGGGTTGCAGTGTATGACATTGTCCTTGTATTCAGTGATATTATACGTATAAAAAATCATCATTAATCAAAGACTTTTAAAATTACTGTTACGCACAGCAAACTTATGGATGGATATATGCCCCTTGAAGCAGGCGACCTCGTTGACTCGCCTTATGGAATCGGCAAACTTATTCGCATTAACAATAATGATGCTCTAATTAAGTATTTCGATTCTCCCGTAAATTATGAAGGCATAGAGCAAACTGTCGAAATAAAACACCTAAAAAAAGCCGAACTCCACGCTGAAAGTCTGGTTTATCGCTACGACTACGAGGTAGCACACTGGCAGATTGCACGTGTTGTTGGTGCCGTGCCTGGAGGGGTGCGTTTGCATTTTCCTAACAAGCAGCAGGAAGACGTCAGCTTAAATGATATCTTTGTGCGCTGGGATCGCCCTATCAGCGATGCTGCGGCCCTTCTGGCCGAGCGCATTACCTATACCCCCTTCTGGCAAGATGCCCGTCTAGCTTATCAGCATCAGATGCTGAAACAACGCAACGCTTGTGCTGGGATTACCTCTTCGCTGTCGTCCAGTATTGAACTCGAACCTTACCAGTTGGCCGTCGCGCGTCGGGTGTTATCTGACCCTATTCAACGCTATCTGTTGGCTGATGAAGTCGGCCTCGGGAAAACCATCGAAGCTGGGCTGATCGTGCGTCAACACGTCACGGAAAATCCGCTCACCCACTGCGTGGTGATTGTGGCGCCTGGAGTTCTGCACCGGCAGTGGCAGCAGGAACTTTCTGCACGTTTTCACCTGGAGGAACTGCTTAATAAGTCGATCCATATCATTGATATGGCCGCCTTCAGCACAGCGGACCCCCTGTCGTTCCGCCCCGATATGCTGGTGATTGACGAAGCTCATCAGGTCGGTGCCTGGGCATGGGATGCAGAGTACGAGCAGCGCTACGCTAGTGTGAACTACTTGGCGCAACAAAGTGAAAAATTGCTATTACTATCAGCGACGCCCGTAACTGGCAATGAAAAGAACTTCCTGGCCATGCTGCATCTGCTGGATGCTAAAAATTACCCACTGACTGACACTGGCTTACTGAAATTTCAGCAGCGTATCCAGCAGCGCGAAGAAATAGGTTCACTGTTCTACGCGTTTAACTGTGAAAACGACAACATGACGCTGGAAGAGAACCTGGAAGCGTTGACTAGGATGTTTCCTGAGGATGAAGTACTAAACGGGATGGCTTCACAGTTGCTTCCCCATTTAGATATGATGCAACCGCTGCGGAGTGAGGCGCGTGATCTGCTGATCAATAAAATCCGCCACTACATTGGTAACCGTTACCGTCTGCACCACCGCCTGCTACGCAACCGCCGTAGCAACCCCGCCATTAGTGTCCTGATGCCTGGCTTGTCCGGCCTATCACTAAAAAAATATGCCACGACGAACGCCAGCAACGACATGATGATCGCCTGGCGCGAATCGGCAATAATGATGCACCCACAAGACCCCACGTTGGCGGCAATTTATCAGTTACTGTTTGAAGCCGCTATCGCTACGCCGGAGCTACTGGCCCGGCTTGCAAACTATCGCTTACAGCAGGAGTCACTTGGTGCCGCGCAGGGCTTTCTCTATAGTGATTCACAGCTCGCGCTGTTGCAGCATCCGCTGTTTGATGGCGAGAAGGAGATCCTGCTTGAGCTGATAGACCGCTGCAAAATGGAGTGTGACAGCAAGCGCCAGCGCTTAATTGATGTATTGGAAAAACTTCTGGATAGTAACGTCAGAGAACTCCCTTATATTGTTGTGTTCTGTGACCAGCCATGGGTAGCCGACCAGGTATTTACCGACCTGATGATACCATTTATTGGCAAAATCCAGCGCCATAACCCCGACAAAGAAGTGCGCTTTGGCAAGGGAAGCAAATGCCAGATCTTAGTGTGCGATCGCCGGGCTGAAGAAGGTGTCAATCTGCACGGCGGGCGCAAGATTGCGCTGCATTACGACTTGTTGCTGTCGCCTAACCGTATGGAACAGCGTCTTGGCCGCTTGAATCGCTACTGCGCGACTGAGAGTGCGACTACTATCCTCAGCATGGCGCTGGTGAGTGAAGCAGAGGGTCTGCAAAATCAGTGGCTGACTATTCTCAATGAAGTGTTCGATGTCTTCGAAGAGTCGATTGCAAGCCTACAATACTTGATTGATGAGGAATTACAGCAGCTTATTTCCAATCTTTACCCGCTGGGTGAAGAGAGCATGATGCAACTCAGTGCGCGTCTGGCTGGTGAAGATGGCCGCCTTACGGTGGAAAAGCAGCGCATCGAAATGCAGGAAGTCCTGCTACAAATTGATGGCGATATCATCGAAGCCAGAGAGTATGCCGATGCATTGGCGGATATAGATGAGAATGAAGAGGAATTCCGCCGCTGCGCTCGTAATCTGATAGGTAATGTACTGAAATTCGATTTTATTCCAGATGAGAAAGATCCAACGATATTCCGCTATCGCTTCAACCCTGGTGATAGAGGGACGGGCACCTTAGTCAGCCCACAGCGCCTACAAAAACACTGCCTGCTGGGCTTCGATCTTAACCAATCTAGCGGAAGTTCGCCCATGACTTGGCCGCTTAGCTACTACCGGGCTGATACCTCTCAGGGTAAAATCCGCCCGGCTCGCTTGGGTGAACCTTTCCATGATGCCATCCTACAAATGCTGGATTTTGAAGAACGCGGTGTTGCTAGCGCGATTATCCGCATCACACCAGGCATGGGCGATGAAAATATTTTTTTCCGCTACGATTTTCTGATTGAAGCTGATGTCAATACACCAGCACTGCAACGACTGGCCGACCATCTGATGCCTCCTGAAACCATTACCCTGTGGCTGGACCAGGCCGGCGAGCTGGTCACCAACGCAGAGGTGTTGATGATACTTAATGAAGACTATAAACCGAAGGATAAGGGCGGACGCCACCTAAATCTCAATGAGGAACGCTGGGCGCAGATTTCCCATTGCATCAGCGCTAAAGATTGGCGCACCTGGTGTAACGATAGCTATAACATAGCCCAGCGACTGGCGGTGGAACAGTTCGCCACACAACAGGCTGTAAGCCTGAACCGACTGGAACATTATCTAAGCAGCGCCGCGCTGCATCATGCTAACCGGCAGGAGACGGGGCAGACGCTGCGCCAGGGTATTGCACAGCCGAAAATGACCTGCCTGGCGACGCGTGCCTTAATCATTGCATCAGAAGCTATATTGAATGAGGACTCATAAATCGGATGAATCTTACTCAACTGATTGATAATGATGTCATTTCATCAAGGTTGAGGGAGTGCCTGCTGCCGGAGGCGACTGCCGGACACCTCGACCGCCGGGCGTTGATCCGTGACTGGCTGTACCGGGAAAAACATGCCCATCACAACGATAACGAACTGACCGTCCCTGATGACAGCCACCCTGGTTGGCCAAGACAGGAGGAGTGGGAAGCCAGCGGTATTAACTGTCAACGACTAGGTCAGACCTTTCTGCTCAGCGCTGGCCCTGCTTGGTGTCCGCAGTGGCTGGAGCAGGGAAACGGCATGCCTTTTCTCGCCAGCGATCAGCACCAATTCTGCCGCCAGGACACTCGAGTACCGATGGACCATGTCCTGCGCCGTTACTTCAAGAAGGACAACTATATCAGCTATCAGGCACCGGGCCAGCGCGATGCGGTACGCCGGGCTCTGTTCGCCCCACCGGGCAGTACGCTGTTGGTCAATTTGCCCACTGGCACCGGGAAAACACTGGTAGCGCAAGCATTAGCTCTGACAGCCTCAGCTCCCGGGGCACTTTGTGTACTGATCGCCCCGACCACGGCGCTGGTGTTGGAGCTGGCTAGCCGTTTCCGGAAGTTACTGATTGAAGCAGGGAACAAAGCAGAATCTGTCACCGGTTGGTATAGCGGCTTACCGGCGCAGGATAAATATGATACGTACATGCGTATCCGCGTGGGTGAGCAGCGGCTGATCGTCACCTCTCCTGAAGCGACCTGCAGTTCCCTGCAGTTCGCCTTATTTGAAGCGGCAAAACAGGGAGGGCTGCGCCATGTTATTGTTGATGAAGCGCATATTGTCGCCAACTGGGGGAACGACTTTCGCCCGCATTTCCAGCAACTTGGTGGCTTAATTCGCGGGCTGAAGCGCATCAGCCGTGAAGCGAATCTTACACCGTGCTCAACACTGCTGATGAGTGCGACTATCACCGAAGCCAGCCGTAAAATCCTGCGCGATACCTTCGATCACGAGATGAGCGAAGTCCATGCCTGCCATCTGCGCCCGGAACCTGCTTACTGGTGTTATCGGGCAAAAGACCACAGCGACAAACGGGATAAGGTGCTGCAATCACTGGCTCATGCGCCACGCCCGCTGATCCTCTACGTGACGCGACCGAAAGAAGCTGAAGAGTGGGCGCAACAGTTGCGTTTGCAGGGGTATCAGCGTTTGGCAACATTTACCGGTGATACACCGAGTGAAGTACGCCGAAGCCTGCTGGAAAAATGGGATAAAAACCAGCTGGATATCATGCTTGCGACCTCAGCATTTGGCGTAGGTATGGATAAAAACGACGTGCGCACAGTGATCCATGCCACAGTGCCGGAAAACATGGACCGCTTCTACCAGGAAGTGGGACGTGGTGGACGCGATGGCTATGCCTGCACCTCACTGCTAATTTACAATCATCAGGATGTTAAACAGGCAGAACATCTGTCCTCACAAAAGTTGATTGGTCTTGAGTTGGGCCTGGAACGCTGGAAAAAGTTATGGGGCAGTGCCGAATCGGTGGGCGACAACCTGTATCGTATTGATATAGAGAGGATCCATAGCGGCCTTAATTTCCGCAGCAAACAAAATAAATTATGGAACTTGCGTACCGTACTGATGATGGTGCGTGCAGGAGTGCTGGAACTGGATGCCGATCTACAAAACCCGCCAGACAAAAAAGACTTTGCCGATGTTAATCGTTACGAAGCGGCAAAAGAGCAAATTATCCGACAGAACGGAAATTCACTGGTAGTACGCATCCTGCGTAGTCACCACACCGGAGAAGAATTGTGGAAAACACGTATTATCCCTTCCCGTGAAGAGACGCTGCAAGCTGCAAGGGCTAACCATAATGCATTAATCAACTGGCTGCATACGCCACTGAGCAGACCGCTGTGCGAGGCACTTGTGGATCTCTACTCCATGGCGGAATTTATTCCGGGTCACGCCTGTGGTGGTTGCCCTGCCTGTCGCGATAATCAGGCGCTTACTAGTAATTATCCGAGCCCACCGACGCTGTTGCTTAACCCGCCAGCGTCTGTGGCACCGCAGGCGTTAAGCCGCTGGCAGGCGCTCAGCGGCCTATCTTACTCCAGTTGCTTTATCACCTATCCGCCAGTTAACGACGATGAGTGGGAACGTGAGAACTGGTATCATCGCATCGCGACGCTACTGGTGCAACTGTATCATAGAGGCATTGTCCAGCGCGTCTGGGCAGATCCTGCCTTGTTGCATAGTATATTTAGCGCCATTCCGCGCGGTGAGCGCCTGATCTTGTTGAGTGACGAATTGCCTGCACGTGATGAGCCAGCGCCGGATAAAGATGTAATGGCCGAGTTGGCAGAGTTGGTATTTCCCACTCAAGAGTCCTGCGCCAATGGTTACCTGCCGCCTTTCAACCCAGCACCATTACAACTGACGCTGATCCCGCATGATATGCCCGATCCTCACCATCCTGGCGGGGCGCATTACGTTCTTCTCGATAATCACAATTGGATCACCATCGAACAACTTCAAAGGAAACTAGACAGTGTCGATTATCAATAATGCCCATGGTGGCAGCCAGTATGCCGTGCTGGCCGCATTTTATCAGGTGCTGAAAGCCAGCCCGAAGAACCAACTACCGCGTGAAAAGCTGATGGCGCTCTGTGCACCGGAAACATTGCAAACCGGCGACTCACAAAATGCACGTGGTAAAGCGTCTCAGGAATTAAGAGCATGGCTGGACTTGGGGTTACTGACGGAAGAAAAAGTAGAAGAGACAACACAAATCAGTTTCAACGCGAACTACTTCAGCACAAAAAGTATGCCGCTGCGCCAGACTGCACGCCGCTGTTTACAGGCTCAGGAAAATAACAGTGACCTGAGCTCACGCGATGAACGCGCCGTCGACCTTACCCTTTTGGCTGCGTTGCTGCTGGCGCTGGATGTCTATCAGAACGCAGAAATCAAATCGGGCAACCTTGAAGTGCTGGTGAACACGTTTATACCTGATTTTCGTATCAACAGTAATGAAATTGCTGTCGTTCCGGGGTATCTCAGTTGGCTGGGCTTTGCTCAACAACTCACTCGCGACAGTTACGCCATTGACCCCACCGATTCTATTCGTGAAGAGTTACCGTTCCTTATGCGTGTTGGCGAACAACTTTCCATCGGCGAAGTGCTGCAACGTCTTAATCGGGCGCTCCCGGTGCTAGATGGTGGCAGTTATCGCCAGCAGGTCGAGGAGCGTATCAGTCTGTATGGCTGGCACTCTCTTAGCCCTAACCGCCTTTCCACCTCGCTGTCGCGTGCGCTGCTGCGGCTTCAGCTTTCCGGAGTAATCAACATGAAGGCTGAGTCTGACGCCAGCGGCGCAATGCAGTTAACCGGCCGGAACGGCAGCGTGCTGCGTACCGTAACCCATCTGACCTTAAATGATGTGGGAGTCCACTAATGCCACAACTACAGAGCTACTGGCCCAGCGAGCAGAACGTTACTGCCTGCATCCTAACCGAGGCTGAGTCACTGGCTGACAGCCAGTTGCTGGCGGTGCATGAACCGATGCGTCTCGACCGCATTGAGTTTCAAAGTGGTAAGGTCACGCAGGTGGGAGAGGGGGCGCTGCTGGACTTTCTGCTTGAACATAACCGCCCGCTGCCGCTAATTGGCGCTTCTGGCGTGGGGAAATCCCACTTGGTACGCTGGGTTCATGCTCAGCTCAAACGTCGTGAAGATCATGCGAAATACCACATTATACGCATCCCCAAAAATGCTTCTCTGCCACGTGTACTTGCCGCCATTCTGGAAGGTCTTGACGGCGAGGAGTATCAGAGTATTCGTGAAAAGGTTAACGGAGTTGGAAAGCAATTAATCCCCGAAAACGTTGCCGAACATATTGCTCTTAAATTGCGTCAAGCGCTAAACGCAGCATATACAGATGCCATTGAAGAGCTTCGCCAAGAAAAAATGGGAAAAATTCAGCTGGAAGAAAGCAGAAAAAAGCAGCTGGAAGAAATTCAACAACACGCAGCATCATCCCGACTGCCCGCGCTGTTTTTTGACAGCGTGATGACGCAGTATTTTACTGCTCCTGGCGCCTGTCTTCACAATATAGCGCAGCGCTTCTGCCAGGGAGCTAACGACGACAGTATTGCCAACTTGCGGTATGAAATGTCTGCGGAAGACTTCACCTTCAACGGACTGGACTTCAGGCAGGTTTCACCAACAGTGCTTCCCTACCTGCGCAACCAACAGTTGCTTACCAGTGATGAAAAAAAGCAAGCAGCGGCTCGCGTTGTCAACGTGGTGCGCAGCCAAGCGTTAGAAGACACCTTCGTCGAACTATTTAGCTTTAACCGGGCCAATTTCCAGGATCTGATGCGTATGATCCGCCGACAGTTGCTGGAAGAAGGTCGCGACCTGATCCTTCTTGTGGAAGATCTTACTGCCACCTCGGCGATTGAAGATGTCCTGATCGCCTGTCTGATAGAGGAAGATGAGTACGACGGCAAAAAGGTTTTATGTACTCTAAGATCGATTATTGCGGTTACTGAGGGTCACGATAGCTTTAAGCGCCTACGTAATACACTAGGCACCCGCGCCCGCTACGAATGGGTGATCCAGCAGCATGCCAGCGAAAACGATGTCGCGCTGAAAAAACGCGTTATTGACTTTTGCGGCCGCTATCTCAACGCTGCCCGTCACGGCGCTGCTGCTCTGGAAACTTATCACCTCCAACAGGACGCGCAGTGTTATCAGGAGATTCCTGTATGGCAGGATCAGGAGGTGCTGGAGAACGAATCTGCTGCGCCAGCGCTGGCCAGTTTTGGCAGCAGTAGCATTGGTCATCCGCTGTTTCCCTTCAACCCAGCAGCCATTGGGCAGTTGGTAGAACGACACTGCAAAGTTAAAGAACAAGGCCTAGTGTTTATCCCGCGTAATATTTTGCATGAAATTTTGCGCGAGCCACTGAAAAAGTATCGCCAGAATTATCTGGACGGGCAATTCCCGCCATCACAATTTGCTGAGATTGTATGTAACCCGGCATTACAGCAGAGGGTACGCCTGGAAGGCCTCAGCCAGCCTGAGCGGATTAATTCACTGCTGGCTGTTTGGGGGGGGAATAGTACAAACCTGGCAGGTCTTACGCCCGCCATCTGTAAAGAGTTTGGTCTGCCGGATGCGGCAGTACTGTTGGGGGGCGGTGGAACGCCACCGGAACCAGCGCCGGAACCAGCGCCGGAACCAGTATCGGAACCAGTACCGGAAGCAGTACCGGCACCACCATCACCACTTGATGAATGGAAACTCGTGCTGGACAAATGGCACCAGACCAAGACGCTCGAGCAAACCAGAGCCCGCGACATTCGTAAGTGGCTCCTGGAAGCGCTGAATGCCCGTATCGACTGGTCAACTGAGCTTATCCAGACCTCTCTCATGGCCAGCTCAGCAAAAACTCAGGGTAGGATCCACTTGCCCGGCGTGCTTGTAGGGAATCAGTCACATCCGCTGGTGAAGCTTGAAGATACACCTGAGTTGCGTAGCGCCTGTCTGGCGATGGCGCACTTCAACCATTATCAGAGTTGGGATTATGATGGCAGTGAGATCGACTACGCCGCCTTTCATAGTTTCATGGATTGCATTGAGCACGAAGTAAAACTCAAGGTGTTGCAGGAAGAACGCGAGGAGCTTTCCAGTATCATCAACGATCTGCAGTTAAGTGGTGCATTCCTTGGGTTGGATGGATTATCAGCATCCCACCCGGCCACGCTGGTGCAGGCACTGTTAACGGAACCGCAAGTCGCAAACAGCAACCATCCACTGCTGGATGAGTTCTTAACCCAAGCGCGCGACACCGTGATTGATGAGCATCTGAAACGTCGCGAGCGTTTAATCGCGCTTACGGCGGCGAAAAAACCGGGTGCTCAGCCGTATGCTATTAACGGCTTAATGCTGGTGGAGGCGTCTAAGAAACAACCGCCAGACGCTGGCAAACAACCGGGCAAGATCCATGAAGTCAAAAGTAAGCTCGGTGGCTATCGCACCCTGCTATTGAAGACCCAAGAGAGCATCACTGAACGCCTGAGCGACGGCAACAGCGCCAGCCTAGCAGCGGTAAACCTCTGCGACACCATGAAGGAGATAGTCGAACTGGCGAATAGCGCGGACGTCGCCCGTCCAATGGGTGAAACTGTACCGGTACTGCTGAAGTTGCTGAAGAGCTGGAAAGATCCAGAGCTGAAAAAACTGATCAGACAACTGGAAAAACTGACGTTGCCAGCCGATAACTCGCACATGTTGATGAGAGAGATCCTTGCCATCAATGGCGAGCAGTTTGAGGCGTTTCGACAGTTATTAGAGACTTGGGGCAAGTTCGAAGACGCCACCGACAAGTATGTGCAACAGCGTATAAGCGATAAGGGCGGAGACCAAGTTGAGGATGCGGAAAACCAAGTTACAGATACCTTGGCAAACCTGGCTGAACAGTTAACGCTGCTGGAGGCGGACTTATCATGAGTGAAGTAAACATCAATGACGTGGTAACTCCCGTAGCCAGCGTACCGGAAGAACGCGGTATTTTTGCACGGCGCAGCGGTGTTTTTAAAGCACGCCTTCAACGCTACCAACAAATGGAGAAAGCTCAGGATATCCGCGATAACCTGCTGCGGATAGCAAAAAAAATCGATACTCCGACCCAAACACTAGCACAGGCCCTCTGTAGCTATAGGGTGTTAAGGCAGGTCCGCGACAATGAAACGGGTAAGCCGATTGTTGGTCCGTTTGACCGTGCGACTTTCGGCAATCCACAAATACTGCTGACGGCCTTTTGCCAGCAGTACGCGACGCATAAACATGATGTTGAGCAAGAGGGTGAACTTGCCCTGCTTACTCAAGAAATTAGGCGCTTAGCCAGCGAACTCAGCACGCACACCACCGCGGCGTGGGTTAACTATATTCGCGGATTAAAAGCGCAGTGGGAAGTGGATCAGAGACTGTTCAGTAACTTGGCTCATCAGGAAGGACAACGAAAAGTACAACAGCATTACAGTGATCTCGTGGAAAAGTTCACCAGCAGTAGCCGGGGACTGCCGAAAACCATTGAAGAATTTGAGACGGTGGGAGACCTGCATGAGAAACTCTGCCAGCAACGCGGAGCACTTAAGCTGGATGTGCCAGGAGAGGTCAATCTCTTCCTCAAAGCCGTAGCCGGGCAAGGTGCTACGCTCGATATGTTGACGCCTAATGTACTCAGTTGGCTGATTGAAGAAGACGACCCGACGCGCTATCGTATAAGACGCCTGTAAGGAGCCGTAGTTTCAATGGAACAGATTATTCGCGCAGTACTTGATGGGCTGGAGTCGCAGGAGGCGGTACTGCTCACTTGGGGTAACACACAAGGTTTTTTCACTGAGACCGAGCTCCGTAATACTATTTCTCAGGTCCTACAGAACCACCCGCTCGACGCCAACGGCCTAACTAGTTTTGGCATAGTGAAAGTTATGATCGATCGCGGATTGCTGCTGCGCCACCAGCAAAATGGTGTTTCGGTGTTTCGTACCCGCATGGCGGAGGCCGTGCGGCTTTACAGCCAGTTGCGCCAGATGTTTCCTAAGCACGGCTTTAATGATAACTGGCGTACTGCACCGACGTTGGTGTCCGACTATCGCTTCTTACGCCGCCAGCGCAAATACCCGAAGCGTGACCAGCCGGCTGCTGAAGTTTTGCAGCAACTTGATGAAATAGCAGGTTTTACCTCTACGCACCGCCAACTACTCTCAGCCCTGCTCAGCCACTCGAGCGGAATGTACAACCTCGCCTACTTTCAACAAGAAGCCTGCAAAAACGTACTGCGCGGATTGCAGCAGAGCCAGCACCGCTCGACTGCTACCATTGTCTGCGCCGGAACTGGGACTGGTAAAACTTTGGCATTCTATCTGCCCGCTCTGACCTTTATCGGCAGTGAACTGGTCGCCAAAAGAAAAGACGCGGTGAAGGCTCTGGCTATCTACCCGCGCAACGAACTGCTGAAAGATCAGTTTATTGAAACGTTGCGGCAGACGCGCAAATTGAACACTGAACTGGCAAAGAAAGGTGTGCGCAAAGTGCGTATCGCCGCATTGTTTGGTATGGTGCCAACTAATAAAGAGGCGATCCATCGCGACTACATGAAAGATGCCTGGTGCAGGCATCGCAATGGCATGGCTTGTCTGTACATTCCCTGCCCGACAGAGAGTTGTCGCGGTAAAATGGTCTGGCACACCGCCGATTATGATAAAAACCTTGAACGCCTGCATTGCGACAGTTGTAGCCAGACCATCGAGCCTGACGAAGTGATCCTGACGCGTAAGCGTATGAAAATCGAACTGCCTGACATTCTATTCACTAGCACCGAAATGCTGAATAAACAGATGGGCAACCCGTTTCTGGCATCGCTGTTTGGCATCGGCAAAAACGTAGTCCCACCGGCGATGATGCTGCTTGATGAGGTGCATACCTATTCCGGCGTCAGCGGTGCACAGAACGGTATGCTGATCCGCCGCTGGCGGCATCTGTCCGGTGCCACACCGCACTTTGTTGGGCTGTCCGCAACGTTGGAGCAGGCGACGCGCTTTATGGCTTCGTTAACTGGGCTGGAAGAGTACCTGGTGGCAGAAGTTAGTCCGATTGAAGATGATATGGAGACAGAGGGAGCGGAGTACATGCTGGCTCTACGTGGCGACCCGGCGTCTCGTTCAAGCCTTTTGTCCACCACTATTCAGGCCTCCATGCTAACCAGACGTATGCTCGACAACGCCGCAGTGCCAGTCAGCAACGGTATGTATGGCACGCGCAGCTTTATATTCACAGATGATATTGACGTCATTAACCGCCTCTATTTTCAGCTGCTAGATGCCGAGGGGCGTTACTCGAACGGCAATATCAATGCCAAAAAAGAACCGCTGGCGATGCTGCGCGGCGACTCTCCAAATGAAGAGAAATTTATCTTTGGTCAGCAGTGGCCGCTGGCCAAAATGATTGGTCATACGCTCGATTCCGCTGACCGTAGCAACGTTAAGCGCACCTCTTCGCAGGATGCTGGCGTTGACCATGCTGCGGATCTGATCGTCGCTACCGCGTCACTTGAGGTCGGATTTAACGACCCGAATGTCGGTGCCGTTATCCAGCATAAAGCCCCGCGCGATAACGCCCAATTCCTGCAGCGTAAAGGGCGTGCTGGACGTCAACGAACCATGCGCCCGTGGACCGTTGTTGTGCTGTCCGACTATGGTCGTGACCGCATGGCATTTCAGTGCTACGAAAACCTTTTTGAGCCGGTACTAAAGGCACGCCAACTGCCGGTCGGCAACAGCTACGTACTGCGTATGCAGGCGGCCTTTGCCACTATGGACTGGCTCTCCAGCCGTAACGAGTATCTTAATCAGTGGAATCGCGGTATCTGGGATGACCTTTCCGTCCCGCAGGACAAAGGTAAGCCATCTGAAGCTCAGTCAAAGCTGGCCGATCTGATTGAAGACCTTCTGAACAGCCTGAAAACCCAGCAGGAGTTTAACTCATGGTTGGCTGAAGCTCTGGGGATTAAGGACGAAAAACAGCTGCAGTCATTGCTGTGGCAACCACCGCGCGCGATTATGACCGCGTTTCTTCCTACGGTACTTAGAAGACTGCGCTCCAACTGGTCGCGCCTTGGCATTGAGAAGGCCGATAACTGCCGCAAAAGCACGCCGATGCCTGATTTTATACCTTCCGCGTTATTTAACGACCTCTGTCTGCCGGAGTTACAGATTAACCTGCCAGGTGAAAATGGCCAAGAGCCCAATGCGTACAGCATGCCGATTTTGCAGGGGATGAAAGATTTCGCCCCGGGGCGTATTAGTAAGCGCTTTGCCATCAAAAGCATTCGCGAATGCCACTGGCTAGTGCCGAAAAAACTCGAGCTGAAAGATGGTTCGCATCCATTCCCGATCGATGATTACTGCCCGCCAGACAAACGGGAGTCCATGCCCGATTGTCACATTACCACTCGCACTGGCATGGAGGTTATCCCCTGCTTCCGCGCCTGGGAAGTGACTGCCAGCACGCCGCCAGATGACCTTAAATTGAGTGAAACCTCAAATGCGTTTCTTAACTGGCACAGCGAGATCCGTCCACCTCAGAACGGCATCCCTGCGGAAGTGCCATCCAACAATGTCTGGCAGGATATTTTCCAGCAGGTGGAGTTTTACAGCCATCAGCAGCACTGTCCGATCGAAGCCGTGCGCTTTGCTACCGGATCACGTGCCAATATTAAATTCAGCGACCAGCGTGAAGACCTGCAGATTGACTTCAAGTTTGAACACCGAAACGAACCCGCTGCGTTTGGCTTCTCACTATGGGTAGATGCGGTAAAATTCCAGTGTCGGCTACCTAATTTTGATTTCGCTAGCATCAGCAACAACCGTGAACTGGTAGCCGGATTACGCACGGCGCGCTTCCTGTATGAGGTCAGCCACGACGAGACCATCTGTGTTAATACTTTCCTTGGCGGTTGGCTGGCAGAAACTGTCCTGGCAGGTATTGGCAGCGAAGCAGTATTGAAAAACTGCACTCTGGAGCAGGCATTTCGCGCAATGGAACGCAACAGCGCAGGGATCGCCTTGATTGACGTTCCTGCACGAATCTTCCAGACGTTGTATGACGTGCAGACTGGTAAAGAGATAGAGCAGGATCTACAGCAAAACTTGCGTGAACTGTTGGCCCAGGCTCCGGTGATGGCAAGAATTGCCGACTGGGTGGAACTGCTGTGGCAACCGCTGGATAACACTTGGCTGGAGTGGTTGACCCTCAACTTCACCAACACGTTGGGTGCGGCGCTGCTGCAAACCGCTATGCAGTTGTGCCCGGATGCCGATGACAACGACCTAATCCTTGACCTCAACGCTGGGCCGGTGCGCACTGCGCTGCTCGCGCCTGACCAGCGCGAAATCTGGCTGTCGGAAACCACCGTGGGCGGTGGCGGCATCATTGAGAAGCTCCAACAGATTTACCGTGAAGATCCGCGCAGTTTCTTCGAATCGCTAGACTTTAACCTCAGTCCAGGCAACTACGAAACAATGGACAATAATGTCTGGCACCTGCTGCAAACTATGGTAAACCCGGCATCATCCCTGCCTGTGTGTATGAACGAAATGCGGCTTGCCAACGATCATGCCAGCCAGGTTCAGGCGCAGCGCAACTTGCTGGGGGAATTGCAGCGCAGCGGCTTTATGACCAGCCACAGCTTCCTGTCGGCGATCAACACCCGCCTATTACGGCCAGGGACCGATGCCAGCAGCGATGTCTTTTTACTGCAATTGCAACAGGATTGGCGACAGCAGGAGCAGCGACTGGGTATTGAACTCCCACAGCGTGTCTATGCCTTTACCTGTAGTCAGTCCAGCGCGCTTGACCAGCAACTACAACAAGCTAGCCAAGGGCAGCACAACTTGGAGAGTTGGCGTTTAAATACCTGTAATGGCCTACTATGGCCACGCGGCCATACCATTCGTGATAGTTGGCTAACTTGGAACAACCCTTACAGCTTTGCCGGGCCAACTGAGCGCCTCCTGCTGGCCCATGTGGTGCAGCACAGTTGTGCTCGGGTGGAGCTCAGCGAACCAGACTGGATGCGGCAGTGTCACCAGCATCTGGAAAATAATGGCAAATGCGAGTTAGTGGCCAAACCGGGCGATGCAATAAATGGGGCCATCGCAACTATATTAGTCACCCCAGTAGAAATGTATGGGTTGTTCTTCTACCCGCGCGTCAGTGCCCTGCACCGCCACAACAGTGACACCTTCGCCATGATTGAAATTCCGGAGGCGATCCAATGAGTACCCGTCGTATCTTTAAATCTAGGACCTCACGCCAGAGTGAAGTTCTTGATGTACTCAGCTCCTTGCTGGTAGCGGAGATCGTTCAGCCCAGCGCGGAATTGTGGATTGTCTCGCCGTGGATCACCGACCTCGACCTGCTGGATAATCGCACCGGCCGTTTCGACTACCTCGAACCGGCCTGGGGACAGCGTCATGTGCAGACCTCAGAACTGCTAGCGCGTGCGGTAGCCAACGGCGGTACACTTAAAGTGATGACTAACCAAACCCAGCATAACGCACGCTTTATCCGCCAGTTAACCGAACGCGTCGCCAACTACGGCATACTGGATAACCTGTACATTGGCCAAAAAGAGGTGCTGCATACCAAGGGGGTCCTTGGAGATAATTTCTTCCTAAGCGGTTCGATGAATCTGACGATCGGCGGGATCGTGATCAATGATGAACAGATTAACTTGACCACAGACAAAACCGCCATCGTGCAGGCATTGTTGGCGTTTAACGACTTTTACCAACCGACACAAGGAGGTGTGCAATGAACAGCGCTGATAGCGAACAGTTCCTGCGAACCTTTTTCCATAGAGAAAACAATATCATCTCTTGGGAAAAAATCGCGGGTGGCCTGCTACAAGCATCCACCCAGCAGCGGTTGACTCCTTGGCTTGACGATGTCCGCAACGGATGCTTCCCGGTGATCCTGCCGCGCGTAGTGAAGGGCTGCAACGATAAAGTCACTTGGTATGCAATGGCCGGTGAGGAACGAGACTATGCGGAGTTGCGTGAGTTATTAGACGCGCACGTCGGCACCTCATGGTCTGACTTTAACCGCCAGCGCACGATGCTGGATCCAAGTGACCCTGTGGAAAAAGCGTTGATCGACTATTATAGCGATAGAGTATATAAATTTAGCTCGCTTTCTCAGTCGAGTATCCCAGAGATTTTCAATGGCATAGAGCGCTTGCGCCAACAACTCGCTAGCCGCCCGAGTCACCAGCTCACACTTCTGCGCCCGCGTGGCCGTATTCTGCGTGATATCCGTGCCGCCTTGCGCCGTAGTGATGTGCCGCAGACTCGCCTCTATCTGCAGGAATTACGTGAAGCTGGTGGCATAGGCCATATTAACGAACTGTTTATCGAACTGCGCTGCATGGCTCTGGAAGGTGATGCCAAAAGCCTGCTAGATTCGACTCAGTTGCGGCAGGTCTTGGATATGCCGCACCCGTTGGTGTTGGCTGAAGAAGTGATGACGCTCTTCTATCAGCATTTTCTGCTGAAGTATGAGCAGTTGAGCGACCTCGCCGCCCAACGACAAGCATTTAATAATTTGTTGTTGAAGAACGTACCGCGCCTGTTCCAAGTGACGCAGGGTATAAACACGCCATCGGCAATCAAAAATATTCTACTGTGGTTACTTTCTGACACACAAAGTGATCCGGCAAGAATGAGGGAACAGGCACAACATGTGGTTGCCGGTATGAAGGGGGCAACAGACGATGACCGGCACTGGATCCGCCGGTTGCTGGAAGCATTCCCGACCGTTGCAGTGGCCTCCCTACCGACGGCGAGCATCGATGAATTGCTTGCCAGAGCCGATGAATATCCTGAAAGCGTTCTGAAAGATTTACTGTTGCTACCAGTCAGCGCTCGCGGCGCAGCCATTGCTTTGCAATGTGCCTGGGTCGTAGGCAGTGCAGAAGCTGCTGTGAGTGCTGTCAGTTATCTGCAACAACTGGCACAACAAGAGCGCGACATGTTACTGGCGAAACCGGCCTTCCAGCGTTATTACACTGCCTTACAGTTGATGCTGCCATCCAAACGAACAGAACATGATACTGCAGGTATCAATAATTGGCAGGACTGGTTGAAGGAAGTGTTAAATAACCCTCAATGGTCGGGGGCAATAGAAGCGGTAGAACAGGCCTGCGGCCAATGGAACGCAGCGGCTTTCCAGCCCGAGGTATTTGTTTCGTTGCTGGATAAAACCAACAACTGCGCCAGCATGGTCTTGCGCGATGCCATTCCAGTACTGCTCGAGTGGCTGGATAACCATCAAACAAGTGCTTCCTGGCAGTCTGTCCGGTTAGCATTGCTGCAACAACTGGCGCTGGACGACAATAGTTCTCGCGAAGATATCTTTACTGCCTGTGATCTAGCACGCGGTTATTTAGAGGGCGATAGTAATGCGCACGGTTACCGCGAACTAATAGAAAATCTGCAGATGATGATCGAGAGTTCAGGTACCACCAGCGCTAGCGCCTGGCTGGATTTGCTGGAACTATTTTTGGTCTACCCAACTGCTGACCAACTTGCCAGAGAACAATTATTCAATCTGGTACTCAACATGTTTTACCGCAACCCAGCCCGCTATAGTGAATTGCAGTGGAGCCTATTGGCTCAGTTTGCTTGTGAGTGCGGACTTGTCTGTGAAATTCCCCCACAAATTTTAGAGGACAGTGGGGAGAAAAATGATGAGGTTCGTGTCGGATCAACATTGAATGACAAGGTAGTGGGCATTTATACATTGACTGAGTCGGTAGCACAGCGTGTGAAAAAACAACTACTAGCCGATTATCCTCGGGCCGATATTCGCCTCAACAACGATAAAGGCGGCTCAACCATGCTGCGTTCATTGGCTAGAGAAGCGGATGTATTTATTTTTGCCTGGCTTAGTTCTAAACATTCTGCTTATTACGCGATAAAGGAAGAGCGAGGGGATAAACCTTTATTGCAACCTTCCGGAAAAGGCAGTACCAGTATGCTGGACTGCATACGTAGTTATCTTAAATTGTAGTAAAGGTAAGAAACTTAGCTGTAACCTATAACGTCGCAGCTAAGTTCAATCTCGGGCTATTCACCCCGATAAACGCAACCCGCACTACAGGTTTCTTTCACCATGACAGCACTCAGAATTGGCAACTGTGTTTTAACCTGATTCCATATCCATTTGGCGAGTACTTCGCTGGTTGGGTTTTCCAAGCCAGGGATGTCGTTGAGATAGTAGTGGTCCAGGCGATCTAGCGTTGGCTTGAAAATGGCCTTGAGTTCAGCGAAATCAATAATCCAACCTGTGTGTTTATCAACTTCACCAGTTATCTCAAGGCGCACGACAAAAGAGTGTCCGTGTAAGCGGCCGCATTTATGGCCTTCAGGAACATTGGGAAGACGGTGTGCGGCTTCAAATGTGAAATCTTTGTATAACGTAGTTTTCATGGTGACCTCATTTTTTGTTATACAGTAACAATAAGAAGCAAGATTTCCTAGCATTTAAGAATGAGCATTAACACGCTTGCGTATTCCGACCCAAACCGGATTGTTTTCGATTGTGAGCCTCTTTGCAGGATGAGCATGCAACTCAATTGGACGTTATCGCTAGTCACAGCCCTACATCGACTAATTTCACCGCTTCGTACGTAAGTTTAAAGATTGGCGGCAAAAAAGAGCTTCAGCATTCTCATGGCGCTATTTCAGTTGGATAACTGAAATCTCCGCTACGACAACTCAGGCTATAGCTAACAGGTCTCGCATTGTGCGCAGAGCCAGTCGGCTTTACTGACCCTGAGGATAGCATTGGGGAGGAAGTGCTGTAGCCGTCTGGCTAATTGCCTTTCACTCTAATCAGGATTTACATACGGGCAGTGCTGTCGCCCGTTCTCCGTAAGATCGTCGGGCCAGTGTTCAAACCACGGGCGTTCGGTGATGTATTCAGGATGGTATTGCAGTTTACTGCCGCAGAAGTGGCAGGTGTAGCGGTCTGTAGTGGACAAGTAATATTGGCCACAGTTTTACAGTAAAAATGGTGCCTGTTCTCAGACTCTTCCGGCGTCAACCCACCATTATAATGGTGAGGTCTGACGCTGTTGTAGTAGTTCAATATGTAACCATTAATTTGCTGTCGGGCCTCGTCCTTGCATGCATAACCTTCCGCCGGCACCCATTCTGTTTTCAGGCTGCGGAAGAAGCGTTCCATAGGGCTGTTATCCCAGCAGTTTCCCCGTCGACTGACGCTTTGTTTTATTCTGTAACGTCAGAGAAGTTGTTGATATTTCAGGCCCGTATACTGGCTTCCCTGGTCGCTGTGGAACATGACATCCCGCGACTGGCCACGCGTCTCATAGGCCATCCGCAGGGCACTGCTTATCAGTGCGGTATCGGCATTCGCTGACAGACTCCAGTCGATTACCCTGCGGGCAAAAAGATCCATAACAACCGCCAGATAGCACCAGCGATTTCCTGCCTATATATGTAATATCTCCGCACCACACCCGGTTTGGCTCCGGTACAGCGAACTGACGCTCGAGCAGATTCGGCAGGCAGGTATGCTCCTGACGGGCATTTTTGTACTGATGTTTTCCAGGCTGACAACTGCTCAGGTTCAGATATTTCATCAGGCGTCCGGCACGGTGCTCATCGGGACGCCGTTTTGGGTCAGCATTTCAGCCAGTGTACGCGCGCCTGCAGAGCCCCGACTCTGGTTCCACGCCCGGCGTATTTCGCTGCACAACCTGACTCGTGCCGGATTAACTGTATCGCGTCGTTTTCGCCAGTACCAGTAACTGCTGCGGTGTATTTCCAGAACACAGGCTGACAACCGTGTGGCTGTCACTCAGTCTGGCAACTATCGTGAACCGTTCAGTGAGTCGGACATCAAGAGCGCAGTAGCCTTTTTTAATATCGTATTTTGTTCCTCCAGACGGCGAACTTGCTTTTCCAGCTCACGGATACGTTGCTGGTCTGGAGTAATGGGTGTGGCAGAGGGCGTAATCCCATGGCGCTCTCGCCTGAACTGGCGTACCCAGGTCTCAAGCGTGGTAGAACCGACATTCATCGCTTAACTGGCTTGTCGATATGAGTAGCCCTTATCAACAATCAGTTGTGCACATTCCAGCCTGAACTCAGGGGTGAAGGTACGTTTGGTTTTCTTGTTCATTAAGTCACCTGTTTTGTGTTGAGGTGAGAATATCACCTTTAATCAGGTGGCCAAATTTAGTGTGCCACTACATACCAAGGTAACGGCGGGTCAACATCAGGAGCTATAAGCTATGGGAAATCAATTAATGTTGATAACGACAACATTGATACAATGCTGTCCAATGTAGGGAAAGCTAACAGTAACCAGATGATGATGAGTTCGCGAAGGCTAAAGCCAGCTTCTCATCTCATCAAAATTCCAGAACAGCCTGCCAACGATGCCCCCGCCGTTCACTGCTGGCGAAACCTGGATGCGCATATCCTCATCCAGACCAATGGAGCCTTTATCAAAAGCCTTATGGTGAATCGCGCAGAGCGCCAGCCCGTTAGGGATTTCGCATGGGCCGCCGTGCTGCTTCCACTTGATATGAGCCGCTTCCAGGGCAACGGAGGTATTATCATGGCGCATATTGAAGCCGCAGATAGCGCACTCATAGTTATAGGCGCGCAGCACCTGCTGGCGAAAATGCGGGTCGCGTTCTTTACGGATCTGCAGCAGATCAAACCCCATCTCTTCAGCCAGCTCTTCCTGAATACTCTCCGGGAAATGCGCCTCGAGGATCTGATGGGCGAGGGTATTGATCAGCTTCTTATTTCTGTTTAGTAGCGCAAAATGCGGCTCATCGAAGCCGCCGGCGACCTGACAGAGCTCCAGCTCTTTGCCAGGCGGCTGTTGGCTGCCCTGGGTTGAACACTGTTCGCTGTTGTACAGCTCCCAGAAGCCGTCGCCTTTCAGGCGCCAGAAGGGCATGTCCGGCCGGTACTGGCGGCGCTGCGGGCCAAAGCGTTCCAGCAGGCTATGCAGCTCATCGCGTATCTCCGAAGCGTAATCGAACATCCGCGCATGGCCGCGCTGATACTGAGAGAGGACATACAGCAGCAACAGTGGCTTATGCGGCGCACGCTGTTCGCCTTTGCGCCAGATGGTGATGTTCTCGATCGCGTGTTGCAGGGTCGTGCTGGAGGGCATAGCGTGAAATCGGCAGCTAAATAAATGCGATGATGCTCGCAAAATCCTTGCCGATCAACCCACCAGATGCGGCGATTCCAGGTGGATCGCTTTTTAAATATCACAACGGATCTTGCTGTGGGAGTGGAGACCGCGTCCGCCGCCTGCGACGCAAGCCTGAAAAAAATCGGAAGCGCATAACCGTTGCGTTCCCGCATTCCACAAACCCCACGCTACCTTACCGGTAGCGTGGGCTCACACTCTCTTACTTATCCCGCGTCTCGCCAGCCTCCCAGCTGTAGCTCCCATCGGCCGCTAACGCATCGCCCAGCTCCTGATACTCGAACTGATAAAACTCAGCCTGGGTGCCGTACCCGGCGTAGTCTACCGCCGCCAGGCCGACGAACGCCCCGGTAAAGAACCCGCCGTAGCTCTGCAATACATAGTCATCGGACAGTACCGCGGCATCCAGCTGGACCGGGATCTCGGTGAACGACACGCCATCGAAGCTGTATTCATAGCTGTAGGTCTGCTTGCGGACCTTGGTCCGGAACCAGACGTATTCCACGCCGTCCGGCACCTTGATGGCGTTATCTTTCAGGTACGACGTGTATTTTCCGCGGTTATTTTCGCCAACTTCGATGACCTTGCCGTTAATTTCATTCCAGGTCAGGAACACGAAGCTCCAGTGGCGGTCGTTATAGTAATTCGTTAATCCGGCCATCTGCTGATAGCTGAAGGGCTCGAATTTCACCTTCACCGCGGCGTCAAAATAGAAGGCCTGCCAGCGGCGGGCAATCAGCGACAGGTCATGCGTATTGGCTAACGAACCCTGGCCGATTAAGGTTAATTTGCCGTTGCCGGTGGTGCCCATTTTGGCCGTAAACGGCACCCGCAGGGTATTCCAGTTCGGGTCGAGCGCTGGCGAGGTAAAGTCATCCTGCTGGCTATTATCGCTGGCGCTTTCGGTGAAGATGGCGTCTTTCGGCCCTTCGACGAAGGTTTTCCCGCCGTGACCACCTACAATACGCGGCCAGCCTTCGTCGTCCCAGTACACTTTCTGGATCGCGGTTTCCCGGCCGAGGGTTGACCAGCCGCGCGGATCGTAGATGGATTCCCCCGGGCGATTCCACGGCCGGGCGCAGAGCGAGGCGTAATACCATTCGCCTTCCGGGGTGGAGACCAGCGCGCCATGGCCCTGTTTCTGGATGTAGCTGTCCGGGGTGTCGACGTTGGTTAAGAACACGTCGCCCGGCTCAGTTTCGAAGCTGTCGGCCTCGAGGGTTTTCGACCGCGCCACCACCTCCTGGTGGGTAAACACGGTGCCGCCCTGGGCGGCAAACAGATAGTAGTAGCCGTTCAGTTTATAGAGGTGCGGCCCCTCGACCAGCGCCACGGCGGTGCCGCGGTAGATGGTGCGCGCGGTTTCCGGCATTAACTTCAGCGTCTTGGTATCCAGCTCCGTTAAGGTAATGCCATCGAAGGGGTGATGGTACTCCCGGTGATCCCAGGTTTGCTGGACGATATATTTCCGGCCATCGTCGTCATGGAACAGCGAGGCGTCAAACCCGACGCCGTTCAGCTTGATCGGGTCGCTCCACGGGCCCCGAATATCCTTCGCGGTGGTCAGGTAGTTGGTCATGTCTTTAAAGGCGCCTTCGGTGACCTTCACATCGGTATACACCAACCAGAATTGCCCATCGGCCCAGGAAAGCGCCGGCGCCCAAATGCCGCCGGAGGAGGGGTTGCCCTTCATGTCCAGCAGGGTGGTGGTGGAGAGCGGCGAAGGCAGCAGGTTCCAGTTTTTCAGGTCTTTCGACTCATGTAAACGCACGCCCGGGAACCACTCAAACGTCGAGTTGGCAATATAGTACGTATCCTCGACGCGAATAATACTGGGGTCGGCATTAAAGCCGCGTAATATCGGGTTTTGAATAAGTGACATTTCATTACACCTTTTAAAATGGAAAGTTAAGGATCGGTCTGATTTATAATTTTTTTAACTACACGCGGATCTCATCCAGCTGACGGTTGATGTCGGTCACATGTTTATCGGAGATCGGATAAACCTGCATGATCACCATCGAAATAGCGGCCAGCGCAATTGGGATCCACACCGCGGTCATAATGATCCCGTCGATGGCGCTGGCGCTCTGCACGGCGCCGCTTTCATTAAATCCATACACCGCCAGCAGCCACAGCGGGATAGCGCCGCCGATGGTGAAGCCGATCTTGAAGAAGAGTCCCATAATGGCATTGATAATGGCGGCATTGCGTTTGCCCGATTTTAATTCGCCGTACGCGATAACTTCCGGTACCAGCGCCCACATAAAGCCGGTGGCGGAGGTTAAGCCCCACTGTTTAATAAAGGTGGCGATGTAGGCCAGCCACAGGGCGTCGTGCATCCCTTCGCGGGACCAGGCGTAGGTCAGCAGTTCGCCGACGATGAACATGGCGAGGAACAGATGGAAGAAGCCTTTTTTACCAAAGATTTTTTTCAGTTTCGGCCAGAACACCGGGAAGGCGATGCCGGGAATAGACGCGACGAGGCCCACGGCGCCCATCCATTCGGAGTGGCCGACGACGAACTGGTTGAAGAAGCCGTTAACGGTGTTCATGAAGAACATGAAGGTAAAGGCCAGCATAAAGAACATGCCGAGAATAACCAGCGGACGGTTATGTCTGAGCTCGTGGAAAAGGTCGGTAGTTTTGACGTTGGCGGTCTGCTCGGCGGTCGCGACCACGCGTTCTTTGGTGCATTTGTAGCAGATAAACAGGGCCACCGCGCCGATGATCATATAGATGGCGTACACGCCGAACCAGGCGTAGTTCGCCGACGGATCGGTATAGTTGCCGAGATTCAGCTCAAGGCCAAAAAAGCCGGTGTCTTTCAGGCTGCGATCTTTCGGCGCCGCCATCTGTACAAACATCGGGAACAGGGTATAGACCAGCAGGTTGGCGCTGTTGGCCAGCATCATGCGGGTACTGGTCAGCTTATCGATCGATTCCGGGTCGCGGGTCAGCGAGGCATTCAGCGAGCCATAGGGAATATTGACTAAGGAATAAACCAGGTCCAGCGCCAGATAAATAATAAAGGCGAAAGCCACCGAACCTTTCACCCCAGGGATTGGCGCGAACAGTAATGCCGACAGGATCACCAGCGGCACGCCGGCTCGTAACAGCCAGGGGCGATATTTCCCTGCTTTCGAGGTTCGTTTATCCACGTAGGTTCCGACCATCGGATCCCAAAACACATTAATGATGCGGACAAAAAGAAAAATAAAGCCTGCCGTTGCCGTGCTGATGGTATTTACCGTCAGCATATGCAAAGCCAGAAAACCCCCAATTGTGCCGAAAACCAGGTTTTGCGCAAAGTCGCCCATGCCATAACCAATTCGTTCACCACGGGTTAATTTATGATATTCATCATGCCGACTGTGCATTATGTTTTTACTCATTCTAAGCAGACTCCGGTTTGTTTTGTGTAGGTGAAACACTTTCTGACACAGTTGACCTGGAAGAATCTATTACGTTTTTAAATTACGTAATTATGTTTTTTTACTTCTGTGATCCTCGAAGCAAAGGCCTGTATCGCCTGCGTTGAACCGTTATCCGCCGCTAATTTTTTGGCAGGCGGGCATTGTGACAAAACCGGCATTTTAATTTGGTATGGATACCTGAATTCCCCAGGAAGTGTACGCTATACGCGCGCGAAGCGAGATATTTAAAATAGTTTTATTTGCGAGATGGCTCACATTTGAGCATTTTCTCAATCGCCGAGTGAAATAACGTAATTGAGCAACCGACGATGAGAATACACGATGTGTCACAGTTGTTAATTTTCCTGTTTCTCAATTTCGGAGTTCATCATGCAAACCTATTTCGACCAGGTTGATCGCGTTCGCTTTGCCGGACCCAAAACCGATAATCCGCTGGCGTTTCGCCACTATAATCCGGATGAAATCGTGCTGGGAAAACGCATGGCAGATCATCTGCGTTTTGCCGCCTGTTACTGGCATAATTTCTGCTGGAATGGCGCGGATATGTTTGGCGCCGGCTCGTTTGAGCGTCCCTGGCAGGCCGCGGGCGATGCGCTGGAAATGGCCAAACGCAAAGCGGACGTGGCGTTTGAATTTTTCTACAAGCTCAACGTGCCGTATTACTGCTTCCACGATGTCGACGTCTCGCCAGAAGGCGCGTCGCTGAAAGAGTATTTGCATAATTTCGCCATCATGACCGAGGTGCTGGCGGAGAAACAGCAGCAAACCGGCGTGAAACTGCTGTGGGGCACCGCCAACTGCTTTACCCACCCGCGCTACGGCGCCGGGGCGGCGACCAACCCCGATCCGGAGGTGTTTGCCTGGGCGGCCACGCAGGTGGTGACCGCCATGAACGCTACCCACCAGCTCGGCGGCGAAAACTATGTTCTGTGGGGCGGCCGCGAAGGTTACGAGTCCCTGCTGAATACCTACCTGCGCCAGGAGCGTGAGCAGATTGGCCGCTTCCTGCAGATGGTGGTGGAGCACAAGCATAAGATTGGCTTTGGCGGCACGCTGCTTATCGAGCCGAAACCGCAGGAGCCCACCAAGCATCAGTACGATTACGATGTCGCGACGGTGTATGGTTTCCTGAAGCAGTTTGGTCTGGAAAATGAGATCAAGGTGAACATTGAAGCCAACCACGCCACCCTGGCGGGGCACTCTTTCCACCATGAAATCGCCAGCGCCATCGCGCTGGGCATTTTCGGCTCCGTTGATGCCAACCGCGGCGATGCGCAGCTCGGCTGGGATACCGATCAGTTCCCGAACAGCGTGGAAGAAAATACCCTGGTGATGTATGAGATCCTCAAAGCCGGGGGATTCACCACCGGCGGCCTGAACTTTGACGCCAAAGTTCGCCGGCAGAGCACCGACAAATACGACATGTTCTATGGCCATATTGGCGCCATGGACGTGATGGCGCTGTCCCTCAAGCTGGCCGCGCGCATGATTGAGGATGGCAAGCTCGATCAGGGTCTGGCAAAACGCTATGCCGGCTGGCAGGGCGAGCTGGGGCAGAAAATTATGAGCGGGCAGATGTCGCTGGATAATATTGCCCGATACGCTGAGCAGCATAATCTGAATCCGCAGCCTCAGAGCGGGCGTCAGGAATTACTCGAAAATCTCGTCAATACCTATATCTTTGGTTAATTTTTGCTGACATGCTCCCGCGGGGGCATGTATTCCGCCGTCTATCCGCTGCCGGGAAATAGCGTTTATTGGTTCGTGCTGTGTTTTTTTTGTCAGTGGCGAAAGACCACCTGTTTAATATCAGCGAAGGAGGAAGGGTAACGATAATTGTGTAACGCCTCTGTGACCGTACAAAATAAAAAATAACTTGTTCTGATGATAGCGACATATTCTGTCAGCTCAGAATAGGCTGGTTATTGTCTGAATAAAATTAACCTATATTGAGAAACTCATGACAATGATAAAAAAACTTCCATTAACCATGGCGGTTATCGCCGCGTTTTTTCCACTTACCTCTGTAATGGCGCAAGAATTTACTCAGGAACAGATCGACGCCATCGTTGCCAAGGCCGTTGATAAAGCGCTGGCCGACCGCCAGGCAAAAATCGACGCCGCGGCCAACAAAAAGGTCGACGTGATTACTAACCCGGAAACCACCGCCGCCTCGCCGGATATGGCCATTCCGTTTGGCCTCAAGTTCAGCGGCTATGCCCGCTATGGCGCTCACTTCCAGACCGGCGACC
>OFCM01000071.1_pt1 | contig 78564 bp, 78 predicted proteins | sample 1520841 | NCBI WGS metagenome assembly OFCM01 (sample SAMEA2699037, study PRJEB24076) | metagenome | biome: Human gut stool | place: Spain | collected 2012-11-21 | reverse complement strand
TGACCATGGAAGGCCGCTCAAACCTCAGGTGTTGCAACCACCACTAGAATCCGCCAAGCCATGCTAAAAATCACAGACAGACTATTGCCTTTGCGGGAAATCATCGTTAGATTGGCGAGAGGAATATTGTCAATGCATACGAAACGGAAAACATCGTGACCGCACCGAACACGCCCGCCGAAACCTCTGACCAGCTCAACAAGCCCGCCAAATCCGGCAAACTGGAGGTCTCCGACCTCATCACCATCGGCGTGTTTGCGGCCCTGTACTTCGTGATGGTGTGCATCGCCACACTGGTGAGCACCCTGTTCACCGGCGGCTTCGGCTCCATCTTCCTGCCCGCCATCACGGCCCTCATCTCCGGCTGCGTGTACATGCTGCTGGCCGCACGCCTCGGCAAATTCGGCGGCATCACCGTCATGGGCGTGATCATCGGACTGTTCCTGTTCATCTCCGGGCATTTCGTGCTTTCGTTCATCGCCAGCATCGTGTTCCCGGTGGCGGCCGACCTCATCGCGCGCGCCGGCAAGTATAAGAGCAAGGCGCTACTGCTCGTCAGCTACGTGGTGTTCTCCTACGGCCTGACCGGCCCGATCCTGCCCCTATGGTTCATGAAGGACGCCTACGTGGCGAGCCTGCAGGCGCGCGGCAAGGACGCAGCCTACATCGACGGCGTATTCGCCAACATCAACACCGGCACGTTCTTCATCTCGATGATCGCGATTCTGGTGTGCGCGGTTCTCGGCGGCTGGTTCGGCCAGCGCATGATGAAGAAGCACTTCATCAAGGCCGGTATCGCCTGATGAATCCTGCCCGCCGGACGCTCGATCCGCGCGCGAAACTCTACCTTCTGCTGGTGGCGAACCTCATGCTGTTCTTCCACGTAGGGCTCGCCACGCAAATCGTCATGGTCGTGCTGTTCCTGCTACCCCTGCTGGCGGCCGCCCGATGGCGAACCGCGTTGAACTTCGGCGTGACCTATGCCGTACTCACCGCGCTGGGAATGCTCGACCCCGATGCCCTGGGACTGCCGTGGCTGCATGTGGTCTCCGCGCTGGCCGTGGGCGTCACGATGATGCTGCCCTGTTTCATCACCGGCGCGTATACGTTCACCACCACGTCCGCGAGCGCGTTCATCTGCGCGATGCGGCGTATGCGCGTGCCTGAGGCCGTGGTGATTCCCTGTGTGGTGGTCATCCGCTTCTTCCCGACCATCGCCGAGGATTACCGGCAGATTCGCAATGCGATGGCGTTGCGCGGCATCGCCTCCGGCGGCTGGGGGCTGGTTCGTCACCCGGCCCAATCGTTGGAATACATTCTGATTCCGCTGCTGATGAACGCCACCAATGTGGCACAGGACCTGTCGGTGGCGGCACTGACCAAGGGGCTCGGGCGTGAGGGCGAGCACACCTCGCGCACGCTGATCCGTATGACCGTGGTCGACTGGCTGGTCATGATTGTGGTCACTTTGCCGCTCGCGCTCGATATCGCGGGGGTGATCTGATGGGTGGCAACCAATCGCAGCCGAATGCAACTGCCATTATTGGGACCGGCAAGGGTGGCCCACTCGACACGTCTGCGGGAACCATCGCCTCCCGTGGCATCTCCTTTACCTATGACCATGCCGCAGAGCCGGCATTGCGCGACATCACGTTGACCGTGCCCGCAGGCGAGTGCATCGTGCTGTGCGGGGCGAGCGGCTGCGGCAAAACCAGCTATACGCGCGTTGCCAACGGGCTCATCCCCTCATTCTTCCATGGTGCGTTCGCCGGCAACCAGACCACGTGCGGGCTGGATGTGGAGACCGTGCCGATCGACCGGCTCACCCCGCTGGTCGGCAGCGTGTTCCAAAACCCGAAAACCCAGTATTTCAACGCGAACGTCACCGACGAGCTCGCCTTCCCGGCCGAAAACATAGGGCTGCCGGCCGAGGACATCAATCGTCGTATCACGGCCGTGGCTGAGCGCTTTGGCATTGGGCATCTGCTGCATCGCAGCATCTTCCACCTGTCAGGCGGCCAAAAGCAGCGCATCGCCGTGGCGGCGGCCACCATGCTGGGGCCCAGGCTCGTGGTATTGGATGAGCCGACCAGCAATCTCGACGCGAACGCCATCGCGGACATGCGCGCCATGATCGAGCAGATGAAGGACGAAGGGCTCACCATCGTAATCGCCGAACACCGACTCGCATGGCTCAACGGCGTGGCCGACCGGTACGTGGTATTCGACGGCGGGCATATCGTGCAGGATTACGAGGCCGATGAATTCCTGTCCCTCTCCCCCGGCTGCGTGGCCGCCATGGGATTGCGGGCGTTGGACCTGCAACCGTATCGGCACCGGATTGCGACGCTGGCTTCAAGCCCAGCCGCGGATGAGTGCACTTCAGTATTGCTCGGCACCCATAACCTCACCATCGGATACAAAGGCAAGGACGGCTTCACCCGCGCCATCCCGGACCTGCGGTTCCGTGCCGGCGAAATCACCGGGCTCATGGGCAACAACGGCTGCGGCAAGACCACGCTCGTGCGCACGTTGACCGGACTCATCAAGCCTGTTTCGGGCCGCATCGAGCTCAACGGCGTGCCCGCAAAACCGCGCGACCTGACCCGCGCCGGATTCCTGATCATGCAAGATGTCAACTACCAACTGTTCTCCGACAGCGTGCGCGAGGAACTGCTCATCGGACTCGACGAGACGGATGCCGGCATCACCGCTCAAGCCAATCAGGTCATGGCCGATCTTGACCTTGCAGCGTTCGCCGAACGGCATCCGATGAGCCTGTCCGGCGGGCAGAAGCAGCGGGTTGCCATCGGCTCGGCATTGATGTGCGGCAAGGACCTCATCATCCTTGACGAGCCCACCAGCGGACTCGACCGCTACCACATGGAGCAGGTCGGCGAACTGCTGCGGCAACTGGCGAGCCAAGGCAAGGCGATTCTCGTGGTCACCCACGATGAGGAGCTCGCCGCCGGCTGGTGCGACCGCATTGTCAATCTTGGCGCCGACGATTCCGGGAACAACGGCTCGCATGCCAGTAACCCAGATGCCAGCAGCCCCAACCCTAATGCCTCTACCAATTTCGCCACCGCATCCACCCATGAAAGGAACGCGCAATGACCGCCAGCAACACCACGGATTCCACGGCCTTCGACATCACCGACTGGCTCGGTGAATGGGAAAGCTTCGAGCATTACATTGATTCGGATGACGCCGCCATCCAGCAGACCTGGGAAGCCGCCGAGCAGGCGGTGCTCGCCAACCCGAAGATGGCCCCGATGGCCGCGCGCGGCATCAGGACGTTCTGGTCGATGGCTTGCTCCACCACCAGCCCGGAGAACATCATCCATATCGGCTACTGGCGTGTGAACGAGCCGGCCGCCGAATCCGGCTCCACGGACGATGCCGCGCTCGCCATCGAATGGTTCGCCGAGGACGACACCAGCCTCGACACCTACGAATACACCATCGACCATGTCATCGAGCACGGTCTCGAAGGCTCCCCCACCTTCGTGTTCCACACCACCGATCCGGCCGCCGAAGACAGCCCGTTCCGCTGGCTACTTGCCATCAATCCGCTGCCTTCGCGCAAGGCGTTCGCCGAGGGCGGGCTGCTCAGCCACCTGCATTTCCAGTACGCCAACGATCTGCACACGCTCGTCGCCACGGATGAGGCCACCGGCGTCGAGACCTTGCGCAATCCGCGTTGGTACGCCACCATGTGCGCCAACGAGGGAACCGTCGAGGACCGTTGCGCCATCATCCGCGCGTTGCACCACTTGCAGTAGACCTGGCAACATACGGCAGTGACGGCTCCCCACTAGTGAAACTAGCATCGCTTCAGTAGCCGTGCGAGTGCAGATACTCGTCATCGAAGCCGAAAAAATGGCCGATCTCGTGCAACACGGTTTTGCGGATCCGTTGGCGCAGCTCGGCCTGCGTTGAGCATACGCGTTCATGCGGCCCCTTGAACAGGGTGATGACGTCCGGCATCACGCCGCTGTAGCCCGTAGTTCGCTTCGTGACGGGTATGCCCTCATACAGTCCGAGCAGCTCACCGCACGGATTGCTCATTGTAGCCAGTTCGCGCTCATTGGGTTCGTCCGCAACGACGATGCCGACATTCTCCAGCACCCGCGCAAACCGTTCAGGCAAATCATCCAACACCTGTTCAATGGCCCGTTCAAACTCATCGTCACTGATGTGCATTCGCTCTCCACACGCGAAATGCCTTGGCACCAAGTATGTACCAAGGCGCTGAAATCTCAGACTAGCAGGCTCAGCTGTTGCGGTTGATCTCGATGTCGGTGACGGTGAGGTTGGCCTCGTTGATCAGGTTGAAGAGGATGACTTCGGCCAGCGGGCCGGGCTGCATGAAGGTGTGCTGCTTGGCCTCGGAGACGTAGTCGCGACTGTCACGGTAGAAAGCGGTATCAATGCCGCCCGGATAGACGGCGACCACCTTGACACTGGTGCCCTTGTATGCGGCCTGCAGGCTCTTGGTGTAGCCTTTCTCACCCCACTTGGTGGCGCAGTACACGCTTTCGTTCGCGTTGCCGCGTGTGGCGGCGGTGCTCATAATCTGGGCGATTTTCACGTTCTGCTCGCCGCAGGCCTTGAGGGTTTCCACCGTCCACAGAATCATGCCTTTGAGTCCCTTGAGACATTTGTCGACGTCGGCGGCCTCGTAGGCGGTGGGCACCTTGAACGAAGGCTGGCCGGCGTTGTTGATGAGCAAATCGATGTGGCCGAGCGTGGCGATATCCGCCACGGATTCCTTCACGAACGCTTCGTCGGTGATGTCGCCGACGTAGGCGCGGTAGGAGTCATCGGGCCACTGCGCGGTCAGTTCGGCCTGACGTTCGGCATTGAAGTCGACACCGGCCACCAGCCAGCCGTTGGCGATGAGCTGGCTGGCGAGCTCGTAGCCCAAGCCCAGCGCGCTGCCGGTGACGATGGCGATTTTCTTACCTGTTGTGGTTGGCATGGCAGACCTCTCCTACTACTATTCTTCGGCTACGAGTTTACTACTATTCTTCAGCTACGAGTTCGAGATACGAATCATTCCAGAGGTCTTCGTCGCCGTCGGGCATGAGGAGCACGCGCTCGGGGTTGAGCGCCTCGACGGCGCCCTCATCGTGGGTGACGAGCACGATGGCGCCCTCATACTTGGCAATGGCCTTCAGAATCTCCTCACGGGAAGCGGGGTCGAGGTTGTTGGTGGGCTCGTCGAGCAGCAGCACGTTGGCTCGCGAGGTGACCAGCGTGGCCAGAGCCAGACGGGTCTTCTCACCGCCGGAAAGCACGTGAGCCGGTTTCATCGCGTCGTCACCGGAGAACAGGAACGAGCCGAGAATCGAACGGGCCTGCGTGTTATCGAGCTCGGGCGCCACATGCTGCAGGTTCTCCAACACGGTGGCGTTCAGATCCAAGGTGTCGTGCTCCTGCGCGAAGTAGCCGATCTTGCAGCCGTGACCGTATTCCACGGAACCGGTGTCCGGCTCCTCGATGTGGGCCAGCAGGCGCAGCGTGGTGGTCTTGCCGGCACCGTTGTAGCCGAGGATCACCACACGCGAGCCCTTGTCGATGGCCAGGTTCACGCCGGCGAACACGATGTTGGAACCGTAGGCCTTGGAAATATCCTTGGCCATGATCGGCGTGCGGCCGCAGGGCGCGGGCTCGGGGAAACGGATGTCCGCCACCTTCTCGGCCTTCTGCGCCTCGGAGGTGTTTTCCAGCAGCTTTTCGGCACGGCGCATCATGTTCTGCGCCGCCACGGCCTTGGTGGCCTTGGCGTGCAGTCGAATGCCTTGCTTCATGAGACGGTCGGCCTTCTTCTCGGCCACTTCGCGTTCGCGGCGGCGGCGCTCCTCGTCCACCACGCGCTGGTGCAGGTAGGCCTTCCAGCCAAGCGAATACATGTCGATCTGGCCGAGCTGCGCGTCCAGATGCCAGACCTTGTTCACCACTTCGTCCAGCAGTTCGGTGGAGTGGGAGATGACCAGGAAGCCGCCCTCGTACTTCTTCAAGTAGCCGCGCAGCCATTCGATGGAATCGGCATCCAAGTGGTTGGTCGGCTCGTCGAGGATCAGGGTGTCGGCATTGGAGAACAGGATGCGCGCCAGCTCGATGCGGCGGCGCTGGCCACCGGAGAGCGTGCCGAGCTGCTGCTCCATGACCTCCTGCGGCAGGCCGAGCGAGGCGGCCATGGAAATCGCCTCGGACTGGGCCGCGTAGCCGCCGGCCTTGTCGAAGTCCTGCATGGCCTTGTCGTACCGGGTCATGGCCTTGCTCATCACGTCCGGATCCGGGTCGGTCATATCCTTTTCGGCCTTGCGGATGCGGTTGATGATGGTGGCGATGTCGCGCGCGCTCATCATGCGGTCGAGCGCGGTCTGTGTGGGATCGGAGGCATGCGTGTCCTGCGGCAGGTAGCCGAGCTTGCCGGAGACGCGCACCTTGCCGGCGGTGGGCAGCATGTCGCCGGTGATCACGCGGGTCAGCGTGGTCTTGCCGGCGCCGTTGCGGCCCACCAGACCGATCTTGTCTCCCTTGGCCACATGGAAGTTGGTGGGGTGAAGCAGCGTGCGCGCGCCGATCTGAATTTCAAGTCCCTGCACCTCAATAGCCATGAATAACCTACTTGCCTGTTACGAATACTGTCTCTTACCAAAGTCCGACTGTCCATCATAGCGAACACCATGCCGACCGGGCTCAGCCGACGCTCATGCGTCCATACGCAGCCGCGCAACTGATCGGCAAGGTGAAGAATGCGACGCCCGGTATGGTGATCGCCCTGTATGGTGTGATGCGTCTCGTGTCCGCCGCGTTCAACGTGAGTTTTGGTGGCGTGGCCGGGTTCGTGCGTCCGGTCATTATGCCGATGGCGGTGGGTGCGATTGAAGCGTCCGGTCACAAACCGAACGGCACGCCGACCATGGAAATCGCGACCATGGCGCACGGTATCGAAGCTGCCATCGAAGCCGCTGTGAGCACCGAAACCGACGCCACCGACATCATGGGCGAAACCCACTAACGTACAGACAGCGATGCCCCCGCCGACAACTTCTGTCAGCGGGGGCATCGCTATGCGTTGAACGTTACAGTTCGCGCAACTGGGCGGCGATCTGGATGGACTCGACGCTGGCCTCGGCCTTGTTGCGCGTCTCCTGCCATTCGGTGGCGGGCACGGAGTCGAGCACAATGCCGGCACCGGCCTGCACGCTCGCCTCATGGTCGCGCAGGAACGCGGTGCGGATGGCGATGGCCATGTCCATGTTGCCGGAGAAATCGAAGTAGCCGACGGTGCCGCCGTAGATGCCGCGGTCGGCCGGTTCCAACTCGTCGATGATTTCGACTGCGCGCGGCTTAGGCGCGCCAGACAGCGTGCCGGCCGGGAACGCGGACTTGAACACATCGAATGCGGTCAGCGAGGGGTCGACCTTGCCGGTGACCGTCGAGCAGATGTGCATGATGTGGCTGAAACGCTTGATGTCCATGAGCTGCACGACTTCCACGGACTGCGGCACGCACACCTTACTCAGGTCGTTGCGAGACAGGTCGACGAGCATGATGTGCTCGCTGCATTCCTTCGGATCGGCAAGCAGCTCCTTGGCGAATTTCTCGTCTTCCTCAGGGGTGGCGCCGCGAGGGCGGGATCCAGCAATCGGGAAGGTCATCGCGTGGCCGTTGTCCACCTTGATGAGGGTTTCCGGGCTGGAGCCGATCACGTTGAAGTCGCGGCCCTGAGCGTCGGTCAACGCCATGAAATACATGTACGGGCTCGGGTTCAGCGTGCGCAACACACGGTACACGTCGAACGGGTCAGCAGGCGAATCGATGTCGAGGCGCTGGGAGATGACCACCTGGAACACGTCGCCGTCGACGATGTGCTGCTTGGCGCGTTCGACGGCCTGCTCGTAGTGGCTCTTCTCAGTGCGGAAGCGCAGCTCGGGTTGGGCGACCGTTTCGTCCAGGATGTTGACGCGGGACTCGTCCGAAGCCGGGGTGGCGGCATCGCGCTGCATCTGGTCGAGTCGAGCGACGGCCTCGTTGTAGGCAGCGTCGGCGCGAGTGGATTTATCATCCACATTCACCGCATTGGCGATGAGCCATACCGAACCGGATACGTGGTCGACCACGGCGATATCGGTGGCCAGGGCAAGCACGGTCTCAGGCTGGCCGGTCTCGTCCGGAGCTTCGGCGCGCAGGGTCGGTTCCCAGTGGCGGATGGCATCCCAGCCGACCGTGCCGACCAGACCGCTGGTCAGGTTCGGCAGGCCTTCCACATGCGGGGCCTTCAGAGTCTTCAACGTGGCGTGAGCGACTTCGACTACGTCACCGGTGACGGGCACGCCGACCGGGACCTTGCCCAGCCAGTCGGCCTGACCGTTGTTGGAGCGCAGCTGGGCCATCGAGTTGACGCCGATAAAACTGTAACGGCTCCACGTGCCGCCGTATTCCGCCGATTCGAGGATGAAGGTGCCGGATCGGCCGCCGGCGAGACGCTCGTAGAAGCCGACCGGGGTGAGCGAGTCGGCGAGCAGACGGCGCACAATCGGAATCACACGGTATCCGGCGTCGGCCAGTTCGTGGAACTGTTCGCGACTGGGCCAGGTGGCGCCCCACTTCAGGTGTTTGACGCTGCATTCGCTCATATTCGCTCCTTTGCTTACAACTCGATGTCTTGTTTCATAGTACGCGGTCGCTCGGCTTCCCTCAGTCAGGAAAGCCCGTTCTACTGCTCGGCCGGGCGATGGCCTTCGACCACGGGCAGGGGGCCGCCTTCGAGGAAGCAGCTGCGCTTGCCGGTGTGGCAGGCGGCACCGACTTGGTCGACTTCGACGAGCAGTGCGTCGCCGTCGCAATCCAGGGACACGCCCTTGACGTATTGCACATGGCCGGAGGTATCACCCTTGCGCCAGTATTCCTGACGGGACCGGGACCAGAAGGTCACGCGGCCGGTGGTCAGCGTACGGCGTAATGCCTCGTCGTTCATGTAGCCGACCATCAGCACCTCGCGTGTGTCGTACTGCTGGATGACGGCGGCGACCAGCCCCTTGGCGTCACGCTTCAGGCGTGCGGCAATACGGGGATCGAGTTCAGTGGAATTGTCGTATGTAGTGTCTGTCATACCTATCTTCTTTTTGTGGACTTCCCTCAGTCAGCTTCGCTGACAGCTCCCGGATTATGTGCGACGTGCGCATAGCGCATTGCCACGAACAATTCACTGGATTGTTCGCCCAGCGGGAGCAAGGTGTATTCGTTTAGCGAACGGTGTAGCCGTGCTTCTTGAGTTCCGCCTTGACATCGGCGATAGTCAGGATGCCGTAATGGAACACGGATGCAGCCAGCACCGCGTCGGCACCTGCTTCGATGGCGGGCGGGAAGTCCTCGACCTTGCCGGCACCGCCGGAGGCGATGATCGGAATCTTGACTTCCTTGCGCACGGCGCGAATCATCTCGAGGTCAAAGCCTTCCTTGGTGCCGTCGGCGTCCATCGAGTTAAGCAGAATCTCGCCGGCGCCAAGCTGCTCGGCGCGCTTGACCCACCAGATGGCATCAATACCGGTGGATTTGCGGCCGCCCATCGTGGTGACCTCAAAACCGGACTGCGTATGCTGCTCACCCTTTTCGCGGCGGGCATCCACGGAGAGCACCAGCACCTGGTTGCCGAAACGATCGGCCACACGGCTGATAAGCGACGGGTCGTTGATGGCCGCCGTGTTGACACCGACCTTGTCTGCACCGCAGCGCAGCAGCGAGTCGACGTCCTCGGGCGTGCGTACGCCGCCGCCCACAGTCATTGGGATGAACACCTGTTCGGCGGTGCAGGAGACCACGTCAATCATCGTGTTGCGGTGGGAGCTGGATGCGGTCACATCCAGGAAGGTGATCTCGTCGGCTCCCTGACGGTAGTATTCGGCCGCCAGCTCCACCGGGTCACCCGCGTCCTTGAGGTTCTCGAAATGCACACCCTTCACCACGCGACCGGCGTCAACGTCCAGGCACGGGATGACTCGTACCGCCAACGACATGCTTCACTCCCCTGTTCGGCTTTGCATTACAGTCCTTCAGACTACCTACCGCCCGTTACATGCGCCGCACCTGTTTCTGGAATATGAGAATCATCATATTGAGCACCGACATGGCAGCCGCTCGGCGTGAGAGAATGGCTCGTGGAAGTTGTCCGCCGAATCAAGGAGATTGGCATGGCTGTCGAAAACAGCAAGGTACTGATCATCGTCAACAACTGGGGTATCGAGGAGACCGAGCTGACGCGCCCGCTGCGCGATCTCAAGGCCGCCGGCGCCAAGGTGACGCTTGCCGCCACTACCTTGGACCCGTGTGAGACGGTGCAGCACGACCGCTACGAAGGTGAAACGCTGACCCCGGACGCGCGCCTGTCCGACGTGCAGGCTGCCGACTACGACCTGCTGGTGGTGCCCGGCGGCACCTGCAATGTGGATCGTATCCGCGTCAATGAGGATGCGATCACGCTGGCGCAGGAGTTCGCGCACGAAGGTAAGCCGATCGCCGCGATCTGCCATGGCGCGTGGCTGCTGGTCAACGCGGGTCTGGTGGCTGGCAAGACCGCCGCGCCCTGCCGCTATATCGCCGCTGATATCGAGAACGCGGGCGGCCATTACGTCGACGAGCAGCTGCACGTGGACGACGCCAACGGCTTCAAGCTCATCACGTCCCGCAAGCCCGACGATCTGGACTACTTCGTGGGCGCAATCAAGGATGCGCTGAAGTAGCTACCGCTCCTTGGCAGCAAGCTGGCCGCAGGCGCCGTCAATATCCTGACCGCGGGTGTCACGCAGTGTGGCGGTGATGCCCGCGCGGTGCAGGATCTCCAGGAACCGCTGTTCGTCTTCCGGCTTGGAGGCGGTCCACTTCGAGCCCTCGATGGGGTTGAGCGGAATCGGGTTGACGTGGGCCCAGTTGTCGCCGTAATGGTTAAGCCTCTTGGCCAGCAACTGCGCATGCTCGGCCTGGTCGTTGATGCCGCGCATCAGCGCGTATTCGATACTGACGCGGCGCTTGGAGGCCAGCCAATAATCGTGCGCGGCATCCAACACCTGCGCGGTGTTGAAACGCTTGTTCATCGGCACCAGCTCGTCACGCAGTTCGTCGCTGGGGGCATGCAGGGAAACGGCCAGACGCACGGGAATGCCTTCGGCAGTGAGCTTCTTGATGCCGGGGACCACGCCCACCGTGGATACGGTGATGTTGCGCGCGGAAATGCCGAAGCCTTCGGGAGGCATGGCGGAAATCTGTCGTACGGCGGACAGCACGGAGTTGTAGTTGCCCATCGGCTCGCCCATGCCCATGAACACGATGTTGCTCAGGCGGCCCTCTCCCCCGGCCACTTCGCCGTCGCGCATCATCTTGGCGGCCACACGCACCTGTTCGATTATTTCACCGGTGGACATGTTACGGGTCAGGCCAAGCTTGCCGGTGGCGCAGAACGGGCAGCCCATGCCGCAGCCGACCTGCGAGGAGATGCACAGCGTGGTGCGGGTCGGGTATCGCATAAGCACCGATTCGATGAGGGAGCCGTCGAACAGCTTCCACAAGGTCTTGATGGTGGTGCCTTCGTCCGCCACTTGGCGGGTCACCTCGGTGATGAGCTGCGGGAAGAACGCGGCGGCGGCCTCGCTGCGCTTGGCTGCCGGAAAATCAGTGAATTCGGCGGCATTCACATCGAAATGGCCAAAGTAATGGTTGGCGAGCTGCTTGACTCGGAACTTCGGCAATCCGAGTTCGGCCGCTTTCTCGATGCGCTGCTCGGGCGTCATATCCACAAAGTGCAGCGGCGGCTTACCACGGCGGGCATGGTCCTTGGATAGCACGTCACGGAAGGCACCTGATGTGCCGCCGGGAGTAATGCCGGTTTCCGGAGTGTCAGGATGCTGTGTGGTCATGATGGGTTCGCTTCGCTCTCAATATCAGAAAATAGTCAAACATGCAATAGTAATAACAGAATCCACCATACGGCGTGCCGCATACGAATCAGATGGCCCATGTCTTAGCCCATAGCGAACGCATATTGAACGATGATTTCCCCATATATGGCATGTGGCACCGTGCGATATACACACGATGCCACATTGTTCATGCACGAGACATGCGAATCACAGTCCGGTGATCCACAGCAAGGCGCAGGTGAACGGTGCACTCATCAAAATGGAATCCACACGATCCATCACACCGCCGTGCCCCTTGAGCAGATGGCCCATGTCTTTGATACCGATATCGCGCTTGAGCATGGAAGCACACAAATCACCGAACGTGCCCACGGCACCGATGAGAATACCCGCCACGATCGGCACCCACCAACGAGTGGCCCATTTCGAGGCATCATACGTGCATGCGAATACGGCAAATGCGCCAGCCATGGCGAAGAGCATCGAGCCGACAAGGCCCTCAACGGACTTCTTCGGCGAGATGCGCGGGCTGAGCTTGTGTTTGCCGAGCCAGGCACCGGCAAACAAACCGCCCGTATCGGATAGGGCGGGTAGGAACACCAGCATGATGGCGTGTGCAATCGGATGCCCATTAAAAGTCAGTGAGATGATGACGCAGCTGGCCAACAACGGAATGTACAACACGGTAAGCACGGACACAGCCACATGGCTGAGCCGGGAATGATGCTGTTCCCCGCCCTCATGATTAAACGAGGATTCGAGGCGCGCGCTGGCATCCGTGTTGGACAGTTTGCCGGCAACCGCCAGAGATAGGCGGTTGCCGACGCTGATTTTTGCGCTGGCCGCGATGGCGACCAGAATAATCGACACGATGATACTCAGCGACATCGTGATGAGATGGTACGGGGAATAGTAGGTGGCAATGAGGGTGAAGGACGAGCACAGCCACAGCATAAACACCGGGAGGTGCAGGCCTACGGTGGCGAAGTCCACCCTGAGCTCCCACAGCGCCAGAATCATGAACACGACTACCAGCAGCACGAAGAGGTCGACGCTGAGCAGCAGGCACGCGACAATAAGGATGACCAGTGCCGCGCCTGTGGCGATGGCCTGCGGCATGTTGCGGCCGGTCTTCTTGTTGATCTGGTCGAGCGTCTCCTCGGCCTCTTCATGGGGTTGTTCGTTGCGTTCCATAATTCTCCGGACCTGGTCTGAATCAGACCTCCATGATCTCCTTCTGCTTGGTCTCCAGCAGAGTATCGATCTCGTCGGTAACGGACTTGGTGACCTTGTCAAGATCCTTCAGCAGGCGATCGCCTTCGTCCTCACCCATCTCGCCGTCCTTGACGGCCTTGTCGATGGTTTCCTTGGTCTTACGGCGAATGTTGCGCACGGCGACCTTGCCATCCTCGGCCTTGCCCTTGGCGAGCTTGACGTATTCCTTACGACGATCCTCGGTGAGTTCCGGCATGGTCAGACGGATGACGTTGCCATCACGGTTCGGGCTGATGCCGAGATCGGAGTTGCGCAGGGCCTTTTCGACGGCACCGGCCTGGGAAGCGTCAAACGGGGTGACGGACAGGGTGCGCGGTTCGGGAACGCCGATGGAGGCGACGGCCTTAATCGGGGTGGGGGCACCATAGTAGTCCACGGTGATGCCGTTGAGCAGGGCCGGGTTTGCGCGACCGGTGCGGATGCCGGAGAAGTTTTCCTTGGTGTTTTCCACGGTCTTGGCCATCTGTTCCTTGGCCTGGTCGATAAGAGACATATTCACTCCTTGTGTGTTGGTGTTCGTCAGTGTTGTTCGTCTATGAACGCTTGATTCGATTGTGGGCGTTTGCGGCTTACTCGGCCACGCGCGATTCGGCGGTGGAGACCAGCGTGCCGATTTCATCGCCGACGAGGGCGCGGGTCACGTTGCCCGGCTCTTCGAGGCCGAAGACGCGGATGCGCTTCTTGTTGTCGCGGGCCATGGACAGTGCGGAGGCGTCCATGACGGCCAGATTGTCCACGAGGGCGCGATTGTAGCTCAGGGTTTCAAAACGCTTGGCGTTCTCGTCCTTGCGCGGGTCGGCGGTGTAGACGCCGTCGACGCCGTTCTTACCCATAAGTACCTCGTCGCAGTGGATTTCGAGGGAACGCTGGATGGAAACCGTGTCGGTGGAGAAGTACGGCATGCCGGCACCGGCGCCGAAAATCACCACGCGACCCTTTTCAAGGTGACGGATGGCCTTGAGCGGAATATACGGCTCGGCGACCTGTCCCATGGTGATGGCGGTCTGCACGCGGGTGGCCTGCCCCTCCTGCTCCAGAAAGTCCTGTAGAGCGAGGCAGTTCATCACCGTGCCGAGCATACCCATGTAGTCGCCACGGGAACGATCGATACCGGCCTGCTGCAGTTCGGCACCGCGGAAGAAGTTGCCGCCGCCGACCACGATGGCCACCTGCACACCCTGTTGTACGGCCGGAACGATCTCCTCGGCAATGCGACGAATCACCTGGGTATCGATGCCGACCTTGCCACCACCGAATGCTTCGCCGGACAGCTTGAGCAGAACTCTGCGCGGATTGTCGCTATCAGTCATATTGTGCCTTTCTCAAAACCGAAAGTGCGAAATTATCCGTAGACAAGCGTATCGGTTTACGACGACACCCCCTAGCAACGACACCCTTGGAATAGCGAAACGCCATCCGATTATTGAATAACCGGATGGCGTTTCGTTGAAATTACGCTAAGCGCGTGGAGTAAGTCTTAGGCTCACTCCTCTTCGCCCTTGCCGACCTCGACACGAGCGAATGCGGTGGCGTTGCCACCGACTTCCTTGAACAGGTCGCCGACGGTCTTGGACGGGTCCTTGACGAACGGCTGCTCAAGCAGCACGACTTCCTTGAAGAAAGCGTTGAGACGGCCTTCGACGATCTTCGGAACGATCTTCTCCGGCTTGCCCTCGGCCAGGGACTTCTCGGTGGCCACGCGACGCTCGGACTCGACCACATCGGCCGGAACGTCCTCGCGGGTCAGCCACTTGGCGCCCATGGCGGAGATCTGCAGAGCAGCTTCGTGAGCCACGGCGGCGCCGGCCTTGTCGGTGGCGATCATGGCGACGATGCTCGGCGGCATCTCGGCGGACTTCTTGTGAGCGTAGACTTCGACGTGCTCGCCGGAGATCTTGGCGAACTGGCCGACCTTGACGTGCTCACCGAACAGGGCGGCGGCCTCTTCGACAGCCAGCTTGACGGTGGTGTCGCCAGCCTTGGCCTCGAGCAGCTCGTCAGCGGAGTTGGCGTCGGCGTCCACGGCGTAGCCGAGAACTTCCTCGGTGAACTCGACGAACTTCGGGGTCTTGGCCACGAAGTCGGTCTCGGAGTTCAGCTCGACGGCGTAGCCGGTCTCGCCATTGGCGGTCTCGACGACCTTGGAGGCGATGGTGCCTTCCTGAGCCTTGCGGCCTTCACGCTTGCCGGCTGCGGCGATACCCTTGGCGCGGATGATTTCCTTGGCGCGGGCGACGTCGCCTTCGGCTTCGGTCAGAGCCTTCTTGACGTCGAGCATGCCGGCGCCGGTGTCTTCACGAACCTGCTTGATCAGTGCGGCGGTAATTGCTGCCATTGATTATTCTCCTTGAGAAATTTTGCTTACCCATGAACGATGGGAAGCGCTCATTCAGGCACTTCCCATCGTAGAGCATCACTCGGCCTTGGGGGCCTCGGCGGTTTCGCCCTCGGCGGCAGCCGGAGCGGCGGCTTCAGCGGAAGCCTCGGCAGGAGCCTCGTTGGTCAGGAGTTCCTTCTCCCAAGCGGCCATCGGCTGCTCGGCGGCTTCGCCCTCGGCCTTGTTGGCGCCGGAGCGCTCCAGCAGACCTTCGGCGACGGCGTCAGCCATCAGGCTGGTCAGCAGTTCGATGCCGCGGATGGCGTCATCGTTGGCCGGGATCGGGTACTCAACGGTGTCCGGGTCGGCGTTGGTGTCGACGATGGCGACAACCGGGATACCCAGCTTGTGAGCTTCCTCAACAGCCAGGGCTTCCTTGGTGATGTCGACGACGAACATCGCGGACGGGGTGCGGTTCATGTTGCGGATACCGCCCAGCTGCTTGTTGAGCTTGTCCTTCTCGCGCTCGAGCAGGAGGAGCTCCTTCTTGGTCAGGCCGGAGCCGTGCACGTCGGTGAAGTCCATTTCCTCAAGTTCCTTGAGGCGGTTGACGCGCTTGGAGACGGTCTGGAAGTTGGTCAGCATGCCGCCGAGCCAACGCTCGGAGACGTAGGGCATGTTCACGCGGGTGGCCTGGTTGGCGATAGCTTCCTGAGCCTGCTTCTTGGTGCCGACGAAGAGCACGGTGCCGTTGTGGGCCACGGTGGTCTTGATGAAGTCGTACGCCTTGTCGATCATGTCGAGCGACTTGAACAGGTTGATGATGTGGATGCCGTTGCGCTGGGTGAGGATGAACTGCTTCATCTTCGGGTTCCAACGACGGGTCTGGTGGCCGAAGTGCAGGCCAGCCTTCAGCATATCGCTCATAGTGATCTGAGCCATGGTATTACTACCTTTCATTGTCGGTTCTTGCCTGGCCATGCGCACCTGCGTGCAGCTGCTCCCCCGGTTTCACGAGTTGTGCAGCCGACCGACACAAGCCGTCGCGAGCATGACGCGAATTTGTTGTGTGCCGGTTGACAATATTGGGTGGCTCTGGACACCAGCGACTGCGTCCGTTGCCGGGTGGCACACGAGTTTCGAGAATAGCACGGAGCCGGTACTAAAAAAAAAACAGGCTCCCCTCTCTGAGGGGAGCTGTCGCCGTAGGCGACTGAGGGGAGTCACGGGCGGTACCGGCAGAACCACCCTCAGTCTCACTACGTTCGACGGCTCCAGCCAGTGGGAGCCGAGTATGGACTACTTCGCCTGACGATTGCGCATGTAGCGCAGGGCTTCGCGGCGTTCTTCCTTTTCCAGGCGATCCAAATACACGTGGCCATCGAGGTGGTCGCATTCGTGCTGAAGCATACGGCCCATCAGCCCGGAGCCCTCGAGCACGACCTCGTTGCCGTCCAAGTCGATGCCACGCACGCGAGCGTAGTCGGCACGACGGGTCTTGTACCACAAGCCGGGCACGGACAGACAACCTTCATCGCCATACTGCTCGCCGGACTTCTCCTCGAGTACGGGGTTCAGAACGTAGCCGACCTTGCCGTCGATGTTGTAGGAGAAGGCCCTCAGGCTCACGCCGATCTGGTTGGCGGACAGGCCCGCTCGGCCCGGATCGTCCACGGTTTCCAACAGGTCGTCAACCAGGCGGCGCACGGCCGGGGTGATTTCCTTGATCTCATCGCAGGGGGTGCGCAGGACTGGGTCGGGCACGACCCTGATCTCACGGATGGCCACTTCTCGTTACTCCTCATTCTTCTCGTCAGCCGGCTGGTCCGGCTTGCTGCCGGTGTCAGCGGCATTGTCAGCGGAATCGCCGGTCTCGCCCTCTTCGGGTTCGGCCTTCGACTTCTTGATCTTCTCCGACACGCTAGCAATCGAATCAGACACGCTGGTTTTCATCTGTTCCGAGGCCTGTTTGACCTGTTCGGACGCCTGCTTGACCGATTCGGAGGATTTCTTGACGGTCTCCAGCGTGCTGTCGATGATCTTGGCAGTGGCGGGCAGCGGCTTGTTGGATGGCTTGGGCGCGTACAGATCCTCCTCGATGACGGTGGCGTAGCGCTGCAATACCTTGGGACGCACCACTTTCATGCTCGGGGTGAGTGTGCCGTGCTCCTGACTGAATTCCTCATCCAGCACCGCGAATTTGCGCACGGACTCAGCGCGGGAGACATTGGCGTTGGCCTGGTCGATGTACTGCTGGATAAAGGCGCGCACCGCGTCGTTGTCGCTGGCCTCGGCGAGTGTCATGTCGGCATTGAGGCCCTGACCTTCCAGCCAGGAATGCAGCATTTCGGGGTCGAGCTCGATAAGTGCGGACACGAACGGCTTGCCGTCGCCGACTACTACTGCATGAGCCACGATCGGGCAGGTGTCGATGACATCCTCCATCGGGGCGGGGCTGATGTTCTTGCCGCCGGCGGTGATGATGATGTCCTTCTTGCGTCCGGTAATGAAGGTGAAGCCGCGGTCGTCGATACGACCCAGATCGCCGGTTTTGATCCAGCCGTCGGCAGTCATCGTCTGTGCGGTGAGTTCGGGCTGCTTGTAGTAGCCAAGGAACACGTTCGGGCCGGTCAGCTCAATTTCATCGTCTTCGCCAAGACGCACGCCCATGCCAGGCCCAGGCTTGCCGACCGAACCGATCTCGTTGTCGTCCTCCCAATTGACGAGCATCGGAGCGGCGGTTTCGGTCATGCCATAACCCTGGATGAAGGTGATGTCATTCATGCCGTTGAAAAAGTGGGCCAAATCCACGTTGAGCGGCGCACCACCGCAGGCCAGCCATTTGAGGTTCGGTCCGAGAGCGGAACGAATGGATTTGCCCACCGTGGCCATGTAGAACGAATGGCGCATGCGCTCGATGAACGAATGGCCGCGACCGGCCTGCTCATCCTTGCTCCACTTGACGAAGTGCTTGACCGACTGGGCGAAGATATGCCCCTGGATGCCGGCACCAGCCTTCTGCGAGGCCGCGTTATACACCTTCTCGAACACACGTGGCACGCCCAGCAGGTAGGTGGGCTTGAAGCTGCGGATATCGGCGAGCAGTCGCTTGGCGTCGGGAATGTATCCGACCACGCCGCAGCCACCGATGCACACGTACTGGATGTAGCGGGCGAAGCAGTGCGCCAGCGGCAGGAACAGCAGCAGACGGTTGTCGTCGTACAGCATGCCACGCAGAATCTCGTAGCCGTTAAGCACGATGTGCGTGTAATTGCGGTTGGAGAGCATCGCGCCCTTGGGCTTGCCGGTGGAACCGGAGGTGTAGACCACGGTGAGCAGATCATCGGCTTTGATACGAGCGATAGCCGCATCCAACGTCTCATCGGATACGCCATGCCCGAAGTCAACGACAGCGTCAAGGCCATCGGCCTTGAAATTGAACACGTATTTCATGCCCGGATGATTGACACGGATCTGCTCAAGCGTCTGTGCGCGCTGGAAGTCGCCGGCAAAGGCGATGGCGGGATCGACTTCCTCGACGATGCCCGCGGTCTGACGGGCGGAATCGGTCTCATAGACGGGCACAACCACAGCGCCGATTGCCGCGCAAGCGAAATCAGCCACACCCCACTCATAGCAGGTAGGCGAGTAAATCAGCACCATGGTGCCGGCTTTGACGCCAAGTCCCAACAGGCCCTTGGCCACCTCGCGTACGCGGGACAGCATTTCAGTAGCTGTGGCGCTGCGCCATTGGTGGGTGTTGTCATCCTGCCATTCCGCGATGATGTCATCCGGCGTGCGAGCTGCTCGTTTGGACAGCAGCGAGTAGACGGTGTCGTCATCGGTGGTGACATATCTGGGTTCTTCTACATGTTCACGCATGGTCACTACTATAGGCGAACCAGCCTATGACACGGCAGAACCGTCTTCCGCTACCAGCGTAGGAATCGGTGTGCGGGCGGGGCCGTCTGGTCAGCCCAAATCGGCATAGATGCACATCCATCGAGAACCGATGTACTTCAGTTTGAGGTTGACTCGCAGATTTTCCTGGCCGATGGTCATGAATACCGCCATTTCCAGCGTGTCCTTGCCGGTGATCATGCCGTCGATCAATGTGGGGACAGTGGGCAGATAGCAGAATTTCGCTTTGAGCTCCGGATGAGTGACCATGTGGATGCCGAGCAGGTATTGCATGGTTTGCAGCCGGTCCAGGCATGGTTTTGTCATGGCTCTGTTGAGATGTGCGACGCTGAGTTTGCCACGTATCGCGTCCGCCGATGTGCAGGCGATGCGGCATGCAGCCATGGCCATGGAATGACATTCCTTCGCATTCAGCCCGCCTATGAATGTGGGTTGGATGTGATACCGCACCGGGCGATCCGACAGCTCCACAACGATGAATCCGTCATAACTCGGCAACGGCCCGTACTGATATGTGCCGTGGAAAAATCCCGAATACTCCATGATGACCCCCTTCAAGCCCCCTTGCAACTCACCATCATCGGCGAGCGTCTGTACTACAACATCACGAAAGGCGCGCCAAGTCAAACTACTTGAGCGCGCCTTCGGGCAAGTTAAGCCTCCTGCATGGAGGGCAAACCCCCATTTTCAGGGGGCAATCGGGATTATCGTGCGGAATACGGGTTGACCACCATGCCGCAACGCTGGAAGTTCTTCACGTCGACGTAGCCGGTGGAGGCCATCGCGCGCTTGAGGGCGCCGATGAAGTTGGTCTTGCCGTCCGCCTGGTGGCTCGGTCCGAACAGCACCTGTTCGAGCGGGCCGACCGTGCCGACCGTGGTGCGGTAGCCACGCGGCAGCGTCTGGTGGCGGGCTTCAGAACCCCAGTGGGTGCCCTTGCCGGGGGCCTCGGTGGCGCGGGCCAGCGGCGCGCCGAGCATGACCGCGTCGGCGCCGAGGGCCAGGGCCTTGACGAAGCTGCCGGAGTCGCCCATGCCGCCGTCGGCGATGACCTGCACGTAGCGGCCGCCGGATTCGTCCATGTAGTCGCGGCGGGCCTCGGCCACGTCGGCGATGGCGGTGGCCATCGGGGCCTGCACGCCGATGGTCTGGCGGGTGGCGGAGACCGCGCCGCCGCCGAAGCCGACGAGCACGCCGGCCGCGCCGGTGCGCATCAGGTGCAGGGCAGCGGTGTAGTTGGATGCGCCGCCGACGATGACAGGCACGTCAAGGTCGTAGATGAACTTCTTGAGGTTCAGCGGTTCCTGGCCGGAGGAGACGTGCTCGGCGGAGACCACAGTGCCGCGGATCACGAACAGGTCCACGCCCGCGTCCACCACGGTGGAGTAGAACTGCTGGGTGCGCTGCGGGGAGAGCGCGCCGGCCACGGTGACACCGGCGGCGCGAATCTCGTGCAGACGTTGCGTGATGAGCTCCGGCTTGACCGGCTCGGCATAGATCTGCTGGATACGCTCGGTGGCCTGATCGGCCGGCAGTCCGGCGATTTCGTCCAACAGCGGGGTCGGATCCTCGTAACGGGTCCACAGACCTTCCAGATCGAGCACGCCGAGCGCGCCCATCTTGCCCATGGCGATGGCGGTGGCCGGGCTGGTCACCGAATCCATGGGGGCGCCGATCACCGGCACATCGAACTCATAGGCGTCGATCTGCCAAGAGGTGGAGACGTCCTCGGGGTCGCGGGTGCGACGGGAGGGGACGATTGCCACATCGTCGAGTGCGTAGCCGAGACGGCCTTTTTTGCCCAAACCGATTTCAATTTCCTGAGACATGGTTTCCAGCCTATTGCCCGGGTGGGACGCCAACAAGGCCGTTTCCCACGGACCGGACGATTGCTTCAAGTCGTTACAAACATGCGCTATGACTAAATCATCTTCACACCATCTATCAGGAGGAAGCATGGCCAAAATCAAGGTCGAAGGCACTGTCGTCGAACTCGACGGCGACGAGATGACCCGCGTGATCTGGAAGGACATCAAGGATCGTCTGATCCTGCCGTACCTCGACGTGAACCTCGACTACTACGATCTGGGCATCGAGCACCGCGACGAGACCGATGACCAGGTGACCATCGACGCCGCCCACGCCATCCAGAAGCACCATGTCGGTGTCAAGTGCGCCACCATCACCCCCGATGAGGCCCGAGTCAAGGAATTCGGTCTCAAGAAGATGTGGAAGTCCCCCAACGGCACCATCCGCAACATCCTGGGCGGCACGATCTTCCGCGAGCCGATTGTGATGAGCAACGTGCCTCGTCTGGTGCCCGGCTGGACCAAGCCGATCGTCGTAGCCCGTCACGCATTCGGCGACCAGTACAAGGCCACCGATTTCAAGGTTCCGGGAGCCGGCCAGCTGACCGTCACCTTCACTCCGGACGATGGCTCCGAGCCGATTCAGCACGTGGTCTACAACTACGGCAAAGACGGCGGCGTGGCCCAGGTGCAGTACAACGTCAACGATTCGATCCGCGGTTTCGCTCGCGCCTGCTTCAACTACGGCCTGATGCGTCATTACCCGGTGTACTTGTCCACCAAGAACACGATTTTGAAGGCCTACGACGGCCAGTTCAAGGACATCTTTGCCGAGGTGTTCGAGACCGAATACAAGGACAGGTACGCCGAGGCCGGCCTGACTTACGAGCACCGCCTGATCGACGACATGGTGGCCAGCTCCCTGAAGTGGCACGGCGGTTACATCTGGGCCTGCAAGAACTACGATGGCGATGTGCAGTCCGACTCCGTGGCCCAGGGCTTCGGTTCGCTGGGCCTCATGACCTCCGTGCTCATGACCCCGGACGGCCAGACCGTCGAGGCCGAAGCGGCGCACGGCACCGTGACCCGTCACTACCGCCGCTGGCAGAAGGGCGAGAAGACCTCCACCAACCCAATCGCATCCATCTTCGCGTGGACCGGCGGCCTTAAGCACCGCGCCGATCTGGACGGCACGCCCGAAGTCCGTCACTTCGCCAAGACGCTGGAGAAGGTCATCGTCGACACCGTTGAAGGCGGTCAGATGACCAAGGATCTGGCCATGCTCATCGGCCCGGACGAACCGTGGCTCGACACCGACGGCTTCATGAATGCGCTGGACGAGAACCTGGCCAAGGCTCTGGCCGAGTAAATCATCGAACACATCGTGCGGACCTACATGGGTCATGTCATGTCGCAAACTGTCATGATTGTCGTGCTTCATCTGGAATGTTCCTCAGCACGATAATCATGACAGTTGTTCGATGCACGCACGTAATACCTCTAATTGTTCCCGGATATGTGGCGATTTGTCCACTGGTCCGGGACTTTTTCGTATACGGCCTACTAGAATCGTGATTCAGCTTGTTTTCACGCCCGCTTGAGGAGGTTTCGCCGCTTATGGTGTTCGCACGCCGCTCAACCACCCTGCTCGCCGCCATTATCGCATCCTGCGCGATGGTGCTGTCACTGACCGCGTGCACCTCAGACAATAAGACCGTTGTAGATGGTCAAACCACGGTGACGTCCAATTCTGCCGGCGGCGTGGCCGTGTTCACACCTTCGGACGGCATTACGCTGAACCAGCAGACGCCACTGAACAAATGGGCGAAGCTGGTGCCTGACCTAGCCAAGGCTCTGGCCGACGCCGGTTTCAAGAAAGGCGATATCAATCATACGACGTCCGACTCGTTGGATAAGCAAAGCCGCGCCATCCAAGACTTTGTGGTCGATCATCTTTCGAATAACACCACGGACGATTCCGGCATTGCCATCGCGCCCGACAACATGACATTGCTCGTGGCTCCAGTAGTCGAGGCCGACGCTTCCACTCGCCAATACGGCGATTACGTGAGCCAGAACCTGAGCACCAACGATGTCACGGATGAGGGAGCTACTTCTGACGGTGAATCTTCCGAAGACGACTCGTCCAAAGACGACTCGTCCAACACTGAGAGCGACAGCACTGCATCGGACGAGCAGGCGCAGGCCGTGGACCGGCTGGTCTCATCGCTCAAGCTGGCCAAGGAATCCGGCATGCATGTGGTATTGCTCGGCAACAGTATCGAGGGATATAAGCCGGACGCCTTCGTCAAGTTCTCGGACGCCCAGACCATCGGCAAGCTACAGGCGGAAAAGATGGTGTCCAAACTCAAGTTGGATAAGGCCAGTAAAGACAACCCCAAATACATTGAGGTGCTGCTGCCATACACCGCCGTGGACGAAAAAGGCAACGCCAACGATTCCACGTTCGCCCAAGAGGCGTTCCGTGGTATCTGGCAGGTACTGGGCTCCTACTATCAGAAGGGCGTTGTGGAAAGCCCTTCAGGCACCTTGGACGGCAAATCCACGGAAAACGATTGGCAAGCCGTGGCCTACGATGCCGCTAAGGAAGGCTCCACTGCGAAAGTGCTTGACAAGCGTCTGGCAAAAACCGACGGACAGTCCACACTCACCCGTATTGACGGCATCATCACGATGAACGACTACATCGCCTCCGAGGTCGTCAAGGAATTGGACGATCTGGGATACACCGGCTCTGCCGCCGATATCAATCCGCAGATCACCATCTCGGGCATTGTCGGCAATATCACCGGCAAGAAGGATCTCAGCCGCGACGCCGTGCCGGACCCGATCAAATCCCCTGAAAACGACAACGCAAACGACTCATCCAGTTCCGATGACGATGCGGACGAGGACACCTCCGCTTCCGACAAGGACCGTGACTCGCAGTGGCCTCTAGTAACCGGATACGGCGCGTATGTCTCGAACATCCCATCCATCGTCAATGGCAAGCAATGGATGACCGGCATGGAAGACAGACAGACCATCGCCACGGATATCGCTCAGGCCTGCGCCAAGCTCAACAAGGACGAAGCGCTGAATTCCATGCCTTCAATCAGGAACTCCGAGGTAGGCGGCGTGAAGAAGATCCCGACCATCAGCGAACCGTTGCTGGCTGTCAGCGCCAGCAATCTCAAGTCCGCGCTGATCGACCCCGGATATATTTCCTTGGCCGATGCCGGTCTGTGATTCATACTCGTCACGCCGCTAGCCGCCTGCGATGTCTCTTCCGTACGGCCCTGTTCCGGCCGACAATCACCGTTAAATCATGACGGTTTCAGTACGATTTTTCGACTCCCCGCATATTGCTGTGGATCAAGATAATCGGCCGTTCCTCGCTTGAGGCCCCAATGCAGGCAACGGTCTTCGCAATGGTCCGAGCTGCCTTCAACGATGCCTACGGGCTGTCTGCGGGAGATCGTATCCCCCACTGAGAGCTCGGTAACGGCCGGTTCGAATGTCGACGTGACACCTCCACGATGCCGTACACTCACCACATCTTTGCCAGCTACTTTGCCAGCAAAACTCACGGTCCCTGCCTGTGGTGACAGAATTACGGTACCTTGCTCCGCAACAAGATCCACTCCACGATGACCTGGTGCCCACGGGTTGATCGGCCGCTCGAACTGTTGTTCGACCTGTGGATCGTCGACCGGCCAGTCGAATCGGGATTCGCACTGATTGCCATTGCGCCACGCCAAATCAGACATATCGGTGAAATCCTCCACCGTGTATGCCGCATCTCCGGTCACCGCAGTATCCGCATGCGCAACATGCTGAGGCGTGGATGCCAGCCCTACTCCCAAGGCAAGCAGCAGGCCGATAACGGCGGCCAACGCGATTATGGCATCCATACGCCGTTGCCGTTCCTGAGCCCGCTGACGCGCCTGCTGACGCCGCCGGCTGGCACGTCGGGCTTCGTCGCGACGCCAATCAAACAACAGTGGTGCATTCATGAGATTCCTCCCCATAGTGTGAGTGTGATGTGATTCCGGCTTCTTTGCCGGTGATACCCACCTTGAGGGGTCCGAAACAGGATGTCCAGCCAAAACGACCTATGTGGTTCTAGCTTCCGAAGTTATCCACAATGAAATTTCGCGTGACAGTATCGCCGCATCGTCATGTTGTTCGACCTTCAGCCGCGGCCGATCCATGTCACAACCGCTGCCATGCAGTGACAGCGGAACATCAGAACTCTTGTGATTGTTCCCACTGGGTTCGCATACTCAGACGGTTGTTCCGTTTCACCGATTCCAGTATTTGCCAAGCAGACACCAGCTCCTCTACCGTTAGTCGCTAGTGTATATCCGTGTTCGGTTTTTGGCTGTATGAGATAGTATTCGATGAGTCCGATTCTGCGGAATTCAGCGCGACATGCCCTACACGCATGTAATTTGCTTTTTCGTGGCAGGCATGTAAGATATGTGACTTGTGCGCGAGAGAAATCTCAAACACAGCAGACATTCCTGCGTAGCTCAGTTGGCAGAGCATCCGACTGTTAATCGGACGGTCACTGGTTCAAGCCCAGTCGCAGGAGCTCACCTGAACGGGTAACTCCGGACGGGATGAAAATTGAATATTCCTGCGTAGCTCAGTTGGCAGAGCATCCGACTGTTAATCGGACGGTCGCTGGTTCAAGCCCAGCCGCAGGAGCTTATTATTGGAAGCCATCGGCGTGTCGCCGGTGGCTTTTCTGTTTTCTTGCATCTCGTCACCGAGAACCATCTGCATCACGGTGTCGTCCATGAGTTGTTCGGGCGTCGTCTCTAGATATTCCGCAGCCATGATGAATTGACGGAAGCTGCAAGTCTGGCGCGCGATCATCGCAGAGACTGTTTGGGGCTTCACCCCTAATACTTTCGCCAGTCCTGTCTGGCTTTTGCCCTTACGTTTGGAAAGCATTAGCCCAATGTTGAACGCCACCACTTTTTCCATATAGTCGGCATGTGCGTTCATGTTCACTGCCGACATCGTTTCAACTGCGGTCATTTCCACTCCATCAATAATCAAATGAAACAACTTTAGTTTATATTCTACGACTCGATTTGCAATATTTGCAAGTCTGATGTAGATTACAAATAACAGTTGTAAAAACCAATGAGGTTGAGAGGTTGAAAGGTGTGTACGCCGATGAATGATTGGCTTAAAGCTCATGGTATCGGCCAAGAGCAGGTCGCCGACACCTTGAAGGTTTCCGTCTCGACTGTTTCCCGCATCGTCAATTACAAGACGAATCTCAACATGAGGCGTGCGATGATTCTGCACGCTGAATACGGGATTCCGTTCGACGTCATGTATCCGTCTCAATTGAGCGAGGAGGTGCCTGTCTGATAAGGAAAGGCCCGGTCTCGATCTGGAACATCGAAACCGGGCGTATGCAACACATCCAATGTCGGACGATTCCCTAGTCGCCAAACTTTTGAATCGTTCGCATTGCCTTTAGTTTTGGAGGCTGCACAAATGTCTAGTGTAACCGAAGTCGCTGTGCCGACTTCTGATTTTCATGGTAATACCCCGGCGAGTGGTTCGCGGGGTGTAGCGTCTACATTTTCTGAATCTTTGTATTGGCGGCGTTCGGCTCGTCGTTACGAGCTGTTGGGTCTTGTCTTCTGGATGTTGGCCGCGTTGTCGTGCGTGGTGTTCCTGGCGGTTCTGCTCGCCGCGAGGTGGCTGCTCCCGTCGGGGTTCGTTCTGGTGCCTTTGGCGTGCGGGCTGGCGTGTGCGGGGCGCTGGTGCGATCGCAATGCGCGTGATGCCTGGGATTTCGCGTTCTGGTCCCTCCGTGTGGAAGCGGGGGTGGCGTGATGGGCGTCAAGGTGGATCAGCTGACGTTGTACGCAATGAGTGAGTTCGACGGTCTGGTATCGGCGATGCTTCGCGGGGGCCAATGCCCGCCGCCTCTCGCTTCGGGGTTCCGTTCGGGTGATGGCTGGTTCTGGCTGGCGTTGACCGGCCGTCCGTGCCTGCATTCCACGGGAAGCGTGAAGAAGGCGCGTTCCCTGTCCAAGCGCGGATACGTGCCTACGGCCGCAGCCGAGGCCCTTCTTTCAACGGATGAAAGGTGATGGACGATGGCAGACAATATCAATTCATCGGGAACGGACACCGGTATCGATGGCGATGCTCGTTCGGGATTCCTGCATTACATGGATGCCTTGTCGGCGAGCTTGCCTTCGCCTTCGGGGCTGACGGTCAACGAGATCGTGGCGTCCGCCTATCTGGTGGGCCGTCTCGATGCCCTGCGCGAGCTGAACGCGCTTGCCGCCCCCGCCTGCGACGTGAACTCACGGCTCGTGGCCCTGACCAAGACCATGGGCAATGAAGGTCTTTTCAACCGTGGCTACGAGGCCGGCTCCGAAATGGTGCTGAAGCATGTCGCCGACCTGTATGAGAAGGCCAACTCCCTGAGCGAGGACGCGGCGGTGTTCTCCATGCTGCATCATCCCTCCCGAGAAGGCGCGGTGGACTGATGAACGGCCGTGTGACTCCGCTTTCCGATCTGCTGGCCTCTTTGGATTTCGGCCCGCTCGACTCGTCCGAACCGGCGGTCAGGGATCTTTCCGCAGGGTTCGCGGGCCTTGTACTGGAGGTGTGGAAGTGCGATATATGCCTGAACCAGCTTGCCGGACTGTGTGCGCAGTCGGCGAAACACACCGCGACCGTCAATCAGGCGCTTCGCGCGTGCGATCAGGTCACGGCCCAGTGCAGCCAGACCTATGCTCCCCAATCCCCTCAGCAAAAGCGAGGTGAATGAAATGGAATCGATGATCTTGTTGTTCGCGCTTCTGGGATTCTCCTGCATCGGGCTTCTGAGTCCCTTCGTATCGATTGTGGTCCGTGCCGTGCGTCTGGTGTTTTACGTCGGCCTTCGGCTGCTGGCTATGGTCGCCGACTCCCGCCGGCATGGCGAGGGGGTGATTGGCCGATGATCGTCGTCGTTTGCATTTTCGGTTTCCTTGCCTGCGGCCTGCTGATGGTCTTCGCTTTGTGCCGTGCCGCGACCCTGCGTGACGAGATGGAGGAGCGGGCGTCAGCCGCGTCCTGCGGCCAGGAGAAGGAGGAGCGCCATGAAACGCGGCATGAGAAGCAGCCGTCCGCTGATGCTAGTCCGCGTTCCCCGTCTCGTGGGAGGTCAGGGGGTGCGTCATGAGCGTGAACGCGGTCGATTGGGCGCTACGTTTCGCGCCCGTGGACGCCAAGCATAATGGTGCCGCGCGCGTGCTGATGTGCCTGGCGAACGTGGCCGACGACGAGGGGCGCAACGCGCATCCGACGCACAAGAAGCTGGCGGCGTGGTGCAAGTGCAGCGTGAGCACGGTCAAACGCCATCTGTCATGGCTGGAAGCGAACGGGCTGATCCGTCGCGGCGACCAACGCCAGGTCATGCATTTCAGCGAATGGCACCGGCCGGTCGTGTGGAATCTGTGCCTGGAGAACCGTCTGGAACTCGACCCCGACTTCTTCGACTCGAACGATATCGACTCGACCCGAGGCGGACGACCCTCAACGGAAGACAAGGCGAAGGGGAACCCCGGCTCACCTGTGGACCTGGGTTCCGAGCCGGAATCCGCCGATAACCCCAGCTCACCTGTGAACCGTGGTTATGGCGACGGTGATGCCGGAAAACCCCAGCTCACGGGTGAACCACGGTTCACAGCTGTGACCCTACCCCCAGCTCACCTGGTGAGCTACAGTACGTCCCTAGTACGTAATAACCCCTCTGCCCCTACGGGGCATCTCCCCGCAAGCGGGGAGACCGCCTCGGACGGGGACGACAGCAGCTGGCAGAGCGAACCGTGGACCGACGCCGCCACCGAGGCCGAGCCTTCCGGGAGCGAATCCGTCAAGGCCTGTTCCGAGGCGGAAGAGGTGTGCCGCACGATGGCGGACGGCCTGCGCGCCATGCCGCCGATGCCGGTGCCCGACCCGCTGGCCCGGCCCGGCAAACGCGAACTCGACGCCGCCCGACGGCTGATCGCCCGCCACGGCATGCCACTGGTGCTGGCCGTGGCCGAATGGGCGTCACTGCCGCCTTCCAAGACCGACAAGGGCGACGCTTCCGGCAAACCGTATGACGGTTTCTGGCGTCGCACGCTCACCGGCCCGCGTTCCCTCGCACGGCACTGGGACCAGGTATGCCTCCAGATGGCCGACGACCCCCACGGGCGTCGCCTGCTCGCCGAACACGGCGTCATCGCCGACAAGGGCGAAACGGCGCAGCCGCCGAGCGCGGAATCCACGCCGAAGGTGCCGAACTACGGCATCCCCGACAACCTGGACCGGCGCGTGTGGAAACTGCTCGACCCTTACGACTTCGATGCGGGCAATGACGGGTTCGAGGCACCGCGCACCCTGCGCCGGCTGTTGAAGCGCGTCCCCGCGAACGACGCAGAAGGCGAACGCAATGCCGTGCTGGAGGCATTGCGGGCGGGCCGCGCCTTCCTGGACGCGGAATCCAGGGAGAAGGACGACGGCTTCGGGCGGCGGAAGCCGTCCGAGACCGGGCCGGCGTCCGTCCGTTTCGGCTTCATCGGCGGCCGTGGGCCGAAGGAGGTGCCGGCATGTTCCTGAAAGGCGAATGCGCGGATTTCCCCGACTCGTGGTCGGACCGCATGTGGGGGCCCGACGACCTTCCCAACCAGCGAACCCAATACGAGCTGCGCCGCGCGGCGGTGCGGATCTGCGAGGCCTGCCCGGTCAGGGCCGAATGCCTCGCGTTCGGCATCATGGTCCGGGACCAGTACGGCATCTACGGCGGACTGCCGTTGAGGGCCCGACGCCAGGTGCTGAAGACCGCGCAGGAGGCCGGATTCCGGTTCGACCCCGACGACCCGACCGCCGAACGGCGGCTCGCCCGGTACATCCGCGAGAACCCCGAAATCGTGGCGGCGGCACGCGAACGCGAATGCAAACGCCGCAAGACCGAGCAGCGCAACGCACGCCAGCAACGATGGCGCGCCACCACACGCTCGACCGGCAAGGCGAAGGCCCCGGCCGCCGCCACACACACCCCGCCCTTGCAGGACACCCTCTTCTGAAGACAATCCGATACAGATAACCGGTCCGGCCCCATAAGGACGAACCATTCCGGAAACCCGTATACGCGGCAAACCGTGGAACCGTGCACCCGTGGACACGGGAAGCCGGAAACCCGAATGAAAGGAACAATCCCAATGACCACGAACACGAAAACGGTGGCCTTCGTCAACCTCAAGGGCGGGGTCGGCAAGACCACCAGCGCCATCGGCACCGCCGAAGCACTCGCCCGACTGGGCCATACCGTGACGGTGCGCGACGCCGACCCGTCCGGCGCGGCGACCCTGTGGGCGCACAAGGCCCTATCGGCCGGCCGCCCACTGCCCTTCGGGGTGGAGGTCGTCAACCGGTTCACCGTCGCCGCGCCCGCCGAGGAGGAATGGGTGCTGATCGACACGCCTCCCTTGCAGACCGATCTGGTGGAGGCGGCGGTGGACGCGGCCGACCTCGTGCTGCTCGTCACCACCACCGGCCCCATCGACCTGGAACGCATGCTGGAGACCATCCGGCAGATCAACAAGCCCTCCTCGGTGCTGCTGACCCAGACCAGGTACGGCACGCGCAGCCTCAGGCACGCCGAGGAGTTCCTGGCCGAGAACGGACTGGCCCGATGCCAAGAGACCATCCCGTACAAGGAGGCCATGCGTCTCGCATCGGACGAGGGCCGGTTCCCGTCCGCTTCGGGCTACGGGCTTATCGCCAAGGAACTCAGCGACGCATTCGCCGCCTGACACCCGCAGAACCGGAAACCCGCAATCCCGTATCCACGTAAACCCGTGGATACGGGGACACGGAAAGGAACAACATCATGGAGATCAACAAGCCGATGACCACGAGGAACATGCTGGCATCGACGCTCACGGACTACAAGAAACCGGTCAAGCTGCCCAAGATCACGGTGGAGCTCGACCCCGAGCTCAAGAAACGGTTCAAGGCCGAGGCCGTGCGACGCGGCACCACCATCCGCGACATGCTCACGGCATGGATCGAACATGACTGCCCTCCCCTCGACGCGGCGGACGCAAGGGCCGAGGCGAAGCAAGACGGAAGAAGGAGTGGATGATGACGGATGACATCGAGGAGCGGGCCGTGCTGGCCCGTCGCGGGATCATGGATCATTCGGATTGCGAGGACTGCGTGGAGGACTGGACGTTCCTGATGCGTCAGGGACGGCGGGAGTTCCCGTTGGGATTGCGCACGGTGCTCGCGTGCCTCGCGTTCGCCGAACGCGAGGGCGCGGTGCCCGAGCTGCCGGCGGATTGGTGGGTTAATATCAACAGGAGGTATCAATGACGACGATGCGCGGCGAGGGGAGCTGGCTATGGATGTGTTCAAGGCATGGCCGGGAAGGGCGGAAAGCATCGTGATCAGCCAAGAGTCATACATGGGGTGCACCGGCGGCGTGGCCCCGTGGCGTCGTGACGGCGACACGGGGCCGTCCTACTACGCGGTGTGCCCGCTGTGCGACAATCCCATCCAGATCGTCGGCCTGTTCCGCCGGCAGGAGGAAAGCCGTGCGCGCCGGCCCTACGGGCGGCACCACCGGGGCGACGTGCCGGGCCTGTGCCGCTACGACGAGGACGCCTATCTGCACTGCCCGTATGCGGATCCGAACCATCGGACGGACATCCGAGCGAGACGTCATCCGAAGGACCAGACCGGGCGGGCCCTGTATGGTCTCATGCGCGGCGAGTTCGACCGGGTGGCGCTGGCGTGGGAACGGTTCTCCGGCATCCATCTGGGGCCGGGGGCCGCCCGTGACATGCTTCGCAAATGGCGGGACGACCAGGGATGGCGCTACTACGACGCGACCTACGGCAATCTGCCGCAGATGCTGTTCTTCGCGGCCGGCGGACAGAACCTGGTCAAACGCTACATCGTGCCGGACAGCCCGTTGCACGAACGGCTGAAAGGCGTGCCGCGGGTGAGATTCACGCCGACGCGCTCCCGGTACGTGCAGGTGGACAAGGCCGGGCCGGGGTTCCTTACTCTGGATTTCCTGCTGTACGCCCGGCGCATCGAATGGGACGGACAGCACATGAACGAGACGTTCAGGCTACGCGGCCTGCTGGGCCGCGATGACGGGCAACAGGCCTTCGATGACCTGACCCTCGACGTCGATCAGGACTGGCTCCCCCACACAGCGGACGCCCAACCCGGCCGCGACGAGCGGCTACTCGACATCGCGCGGGAAACGCTGCAATCCAACGCGGGTATCCCGGCAGATCAATAAAGCGTTATCAATGCAAGGAGAACAATGATGAACGAGAACGACAAGACGGAAATCCTCGAACCCGTCGAAACACCCGCCGAGAACATCACAGAGCCAAGCAAGGATGGAAGGAAGTGTCCGAAGTGGCTGCCGCCCCTGGTCGCGGCCGTCTGCGCGGTGATTCTGGTCGCGGCCGGCATCATCGGCTGGAACGCTTACAGCGGCGCGAAGCTCGCCGAGGCCAAGGAGGCGTGCGCCACCGCCGCCGACACCGTGCGCAACAATGCCAACGAATACAACGCGCTGCTCAACGGCGATGCCGCCGATGCCGCCGCCGTCAAGGCCGAACAGGTCAAGGACTCGAAGACCGTCGAATCCTTGGGCAAGGAGCTCAAGGCCATGGCACCCGAATACGAGGGCTGCGTGGCCGAAAACGCGCAAGGACTGGATGCCGCCGCCGTGAAGCTCAATGAACAGGCCGACTGGTACGAGACCCACGAGAAGAGCCTGTCGAAGGCGGTGAGGGCCGTCGTCGAATCCAAGGCCGCGAAGAGGCTGGATGACGCGAAAACGAATCTGACGGCGAAGCTGGACGAGGCGTCGAAGCTGCTCGCGGATTCGGACGGCAAGGTCGCGGACAACGCCACCCGCGACGCATTGTCGAACGCCATCGACGCGGCGAACGGGCTGAAGGACGGGAACGATCCGGCGAAGATCGACGGAGCGCGCAAAACGCTGGAGGATGCCATCAACGGCGTGAACGCGAGCGTCCAGGCAAAGACGGACGCGGATGCGCAAGCCGCCGCAGCGGCAGCAGCGGCAGCCCAGGCTCAGGCGCAGGCCCAATCCACCTACAGCGGCGTCTCCTCCTACTCCGGCGGCGCGTACGGGCGCACGGAAGGCTCCACTTCCGGCTCCAACACATACCGTGGCACCACATCGGGCGGCTCCGGCCCGGCCGCCGCCTCCGCCCCAAAGCCGAACCTCAACGGCGCATACGGCTGCACTGAGGACTGCTATGTTCCGCCGAACAATCTTATTCAGCACTGATTGATGATTGGCTGTTTGTGGCCCGCACTGGGGAATCGGTGCGGGCCTTTTTTCATGGATTTTGTGAGGAAGGGACATGTTCCCGCGAACCTGTATTCCCTTATTCCCGTGTACCCGTATTGCCGGGAAATACTTCCGGATTTTTTGTAGACGCCATGCTCCGTAGTTCGGCGTGTCGTCTGTGAGGCTTGTTGGTGGCTGCCGGGGCAACCGGTGGCTACCTCCCGTTATTCCTGCGGTCGGAAGCCCCGCCACCCCTTGAAAAAAGAGGCGGCGGGGCCATGACCGGAACGATTGAGGGAGGGGATGAACAGACAAGGTTAACGAATCATGGAGATCAACAAGCCGATGACCACGAGGAACATGCTGGCATCGACCCTCACGGACTATCGGAAACCGGTCAAGCTGCTCAAGATGCGAGGAGATGGAGCGCCGGCTCTCCGACATACGCAAGGCGAACGGCGGGCACATGTTCGCCGGGGCGAGGGCGGGATCATGACGGCCCAGGCTCCCTGCGCGAAGATCGCGCGGCGAGACCCGGACCTCGCGGATCGCATGTGGGCGACCATTACGGTGGGAGGCCGTGAGGTCGTCGATGCCGAGAAGCGCGCGCTCGGGCGCAGGGTGTGCGAGACGTGCCCCCTGCGAACCACCTGCATCGCCGACAGTCTCGTCGGCGGATGGAAGGACCGCAACCTCATAGGAGGTCTTGACTACAGGCGTCGCACAGTACTCTCGAAACTGGTCTGCCGAGACCTCGGCATCACGGCGCGCCAGCTGCACGACATGCCCGCGCAACGGGTGAGCGACTGGCTTGAAAGGCATCCGGACTGGGCCGACCGAACCAGACTGGCGGACTCCAGCGACTGGCGGCAGCGCAAGCGCCTGCAACGTCGCAAACGTGAACGCCTGTCTGTCGCGCCGAGCTTCACCGACGCGGCGTCGGTTCCGCCGACCATCCAAGGCGTCCTGTTTTGACCACGCCAGAATTACCGGAATACCGAAATACCGGAATACCGAAATACCGGAATACCGATACGAATCCAACACCGAAATACCGAAAAACCGGAATACCGAAATACCGGAATACCGATACGAATCCAACACCGAAATACCGATAGGAGAAACAACCATGATCGTGACCATCGCAAACGCCAAGGGAGGCGTCGCCAAGACCACAAGCGCCATCTATCTCGCCGCCGCATACGCGCGGCGCTTCGAGGAGGGGGCCACGGTGCTCGATGCGGATCCGCAGTCCAGCGCGAGCCTGTGGAGGGACATGGCCGAGGAAAACGGCGGGTGGCCCGCAGGCACCGATGTGATGCCGGCGAACCTGAGCACGCTCCAGCGGCTGGCCCGTGCCGGGCATGGCGGCTTCGCTGTGGTGGACGCGCCGCCGCAGGGCCGGCTGTTCGAGGAAAGCGTCAAGGCCGCCGACTTCGTGGTCGTGCCCACCTCCGATTCGCCCATTGATCTGCAGCAGGCGTGGACGACGATGAACGCGATTCCCGATGGCAAGCCCGGTGCGGTGCTCATCGTGCGCGCCGAACCCCGCACCCGAGCCTTCCAGGCGACCGTCGCCGCTCTTGACGAGGCCGGCACGCCCCGTTTCGACGCCGTTGTGTGCAAGCGGCAGGACATCAAGGCCGGCATGGGGCACTCCCCCGACAAGCTCCACGAGTACCCCCAGGTGCTCGGCGAGATCGTCGAAGCGATGGGGGCGCGCGCATGAGGAACCTCGACATGGCTTTCAGGCCCGCAGCCCGCACCCGCAGCGTCTCCGGCATGGCCGACGTCTTCCGCTCCGATCAGACGGGGGAATGGTCCAAGACCAGCGTGAGCATGAGGCCCGAAACGCGGCGGCGGCTCAAGACCTACGCCGCCGCGCACGACATGCGCATCCAGGAGGTCATCGACCTCGCGCTCGAAGCCTATCTCGCATGACGCGAGACGCCGTGCGAAACAAGCAGGTGCCCGAACCGGAACGGTGCAGAGCGCCACCGGCGGCGGCATGAACGCGCGGAAACCGGCAACCCCGGCTCCGACAGAGAATGACCGAAATACCGAAACCGGTAAAATCGGTGCATACCGAAACGAACGATGAAAGGACACGAATGAAAACGGAACAGGAAACGGAAACCAACACCCCGCCGCCCACGAACGGAGAAACCGCCGCCGTCGAGGAGTCGAGGCGTGTTCGGCCGAAGTGGCTGGTGCCGCTGGTCGCGGGCCTGTGCGCGCTGGCGCTTGTGGTGGCCGGCGGCATCGGATGGAAAATATGGTCGGACCGCCGACTGGCCGAGGCGAAGGCCGCGTGCGCCACGGCCTCCGACGCGGCGCGCGGCGCGATGAACGACTGGAACACGCTCGTCAACGGCGACGCGGCCGACTTGCTGGAGGTCAAGGCCGATCAGGTGAAGGACGCGAAGACCATCGACGCGCTGAAAACCGCGCTGGACGTGGAAGCGCCGGAATACGAGGGCTGCGTGGCCGACGGCAAGGACGGGCTTGAAACGGCGATCGACGAACTGGACGATGCGGCCGCATGGTACGAGAAGCACGCCGGGAGCCTGAAGAAGGCGGTGGACGCGGTGAACGACTCGAAGCTGGCGAAGACCATCGACACGGCGAAAACCCTGTTGGAGTCCAGCAACGGCAACGTGCAGGATGACAAGACGCGCGAGGAACTGTCCAAGGCCATCGAAGCCAAGGACGAGGCCGCGATAGCCAAGGCATCCAAGGCGGTGAACGATTCCATCGCGGCGAAGCAGAAGGCCGACGAGGAGGCGAAAGCCAAGGCCCAGGCCGAGGCCGATGCGAAAGCCGCCGCCGCTGCGAACGCCCAGACGCAACAACAGCAGTACAACTATCAGCAGTCTCAGCCCCAGCAATCCTGGACACCCTCATACCCCTACGGCGGAGGCTCCACTGGTGGCGGAAGCGGCACCACGGGAGGTTCCACAGGCGGCTCCGCCGGTTCCTCCTACGGCGGGAGCTTCGGCTACAGCAGCGGCGATAAATTTGGAAGCGGTTCTCCGGGCGGAATTTGCCCGGAGAGCGTGTGCGGCGTCTGACTTGCTGACATGCAGGCATGAAACTCGTCCGATTCGTTCGGGCGAGTTTTTTTATCATTCGCTTCGGTATGCACCGATTTTACCGGTTTCGGTATTTCGGTAGATACCCCGAATCATGCGTTTTAGGCGTTTCCCTTCCTCGTGGTCAATATCTCGCGTAACTGATCGGAAAAAATGTCCAAACTGGACCGGCCGAAATGGGGTTCTAATGGTTTGTGGCCGAAGTTTTCCGGACTCCGGCTACCGGCTTTTAGGCCGGTCGGAAACAAGAATCTAACAGGAGGAAACCCTATGGTTTTCAACGAGAGGAAACGGGCTGATGCCCGCAACGGGAAGGGGCTGCGCGTGGCAGTGGCCGCTTTGACTGCGGTGGCGACGCTGGCAGGCGGCGGCATGGTCGCGGCCACCGCGATGGCCGACGGCGGCGGCGGCTGGGCTCCCGGCTCGGCTGGCAGTGTCGGCGGCTCGGTGATCGGCTGGGCCTATGAGGACAACAACAACGGCGGTTTCGGCGGCGCTACCCTTGACGCGTTCAAGAAGGCCGTGGCGAAGATGGGCGCGACCTATAACAACTACAACGGCGTGGCCGATGAGAAGGCGAACACCGCGATCACGATGGCCAACAATGAATGCGTGGCCCGTTTCAACGACAAGCATCCGGGCGAGACCGCGAACTGCCGCATGGTCGCCGTCGGCGTGGTCGCCACGCCCACCACGCACTCCTATTCCGGCGAAGGCTTCGCCACCGCCTCCTATTGGAGCGACGCATGGAACAAAAACATCGCACCGTTTGCATACCGCAATAATGGTGCGTCTTATAAAACTAGCGACGGTTTCTCTGATGCTCATGAGCGTTCGGTGGACTCGATCGCGGCCTCCCAGTGGAATAACAGCCCGGTTGCGATCGTCATCATGTTGAACCAATACGAGCCGGTGCAGCCGAACTATCACTTGAGCGTGAGCACGCAGGCTGCGGAGATGTCGGGCCAGTCGGGCGACACCAAGGACGCTTCGGACACGATCAGCCTGTCCACCGACGGGTCGAAGACCGAGAACGTGAACGGCACCGCGACCCTGCACTGGCGTGGCATCGACGGCACCGAGAAGACGGTGGCGAAGCGGTTCACCGCATCCAACAAGGGCAGCGCCACAGTGAGCGCGTCCTTCAAGGACATGGACGCCTCGTGGGAGTCGTGGCCTGCGGGCAAGCGCTGGTGGGACGTTGACGTGGCGAAGCAGGGCAACATGGCCGAGGCGGTCTCCCACAAGGGAGAGTCGGATGCCAAGGAGTCCGGCGAGAAGAACCCCACCCCGCCGTCGAAATGGCTGACCAACGAGGCCGGCGACACGGTGCGGGACGGCAATGACTCCATCGCGTCCGGCTCGCTGTACACGGCTCACATCAAGGCGCATTCCAACGCCTCCGGCAAGTTCTGGATCTATGACACGATCGACACCAGGGACGTGGTGATCGGCGGCACCGAGCAGGACGACGTGAGCAAGGTGACCGTGACCGACGCGAACGGCAACATCGTGCCGGCGGACATTTCCATCGACGATTCCATCGATGGCAAGCGCGTGGTCAAGGCGCACGCCACCGCCCCGCATTCCGGCCTCTACACGCTGAACGTGCCACAGTCGGCCAAACCCACCGGCGACGACTACGAGATCAACGACGGTTCCGTGGCGTGCTGGAACGGCGACAACGGCACCGGCAGCCTGGCCGACTGCCAGACCGGCAACAGCGACAGCGTGGGCAAGGTCACGCCGACCCCGGACAAGGTGTGGGTGCTGGACGAGTCCGGCGCTCTCGTGGCCGAGGACAAGCAATGGACCAACCAGCAGGGCGTCGATCAGAAGACGTTCCTCGTGGGCGACCAGGTGGGCGTGGTCGTCAACGGCAGCATCCCCGCGCACCTGCTCAACCCGCTGGCATCCTATTCCATCACCGATGATCTGACCGGTTCGATCCAGTGGATCGACTGGAAGTCCGGCAAGGTGTTCGTCGACGGCAAGGACGAGACCGCGAACTTCACCATCGCGATCGACCGGAAGGCCGGGACCGCGACCGCCACCGCGAAGTCCGCCTACATCGCGAAGACGATGTTCAGGAACAGCGCGAGCAAGGTCAGGTTCTACCTGACGGGCACCATCAAAAAGGGTGCCACCGAGGGCAGGAAGATCCGGCTGACCAACAAGGCGTACGAGAAGTGGAACAACGAGACGCGGCCGACCAACGAGCCGCCGGTGTTCGTGTGGACGCCCAACCCCAACAAGGCGTGGGCCATGAAGGTCGGCGGCAAGTGGCAGCTGACCGTCGATCCGACCAAGAGCGACAAGGTGGGCGGCGACGACAAGTACTACCGTCTCGGCGACGAGGTGGCGGCGGTCGTTTCCGGCACCCTGCCCACAGGATTGGGCCGCGTGCCCGAGATCGCGTGGACCGACGACTTCGCCAACGTCGATAGCATCCTCGACCTGAAGGACACCTCCAACATCAAGGTCTACGAGCAGGACACCACCGACGAGGCCAACGCCGGCGTCAACGACCTGAACAAGACCGGCAAGGACGTGACCGACCAGTTCGACATCACCGCCGAGGGCACCAAGGTCACGGTCAGCGCGAAGGACTCCTACGAGGCCGCGCAGAAGGACCTGAAGACCGCGAAGCAGATCAGCGTCGTGATCCCGTTCGACGTGAACTTCGACACCGTGAAGCTGCTCGAATCCTACGGCAAGTCCGAGGGCGACGAGCTCAACACGTGCGCGGACCCGAAGGGCGACGACCTCGACAACAAGGGCGGCCAGACGGTCGGCGGCAGCACGGTGGACACCAACACGCCGAAGATCTGCGTGACCGTGCCCCCGATCCACAAGCAGGTCATCGCCGAATCCTCCCAGGGCGGCGACCAGTCCAGCATCGACACCAAGACCGTGTTCCCCGGCCAGACCGTGGAATACACCGTGCGCGTGGACCCGCGGATCCCCGCGGACCAGGCATATTCGGTGACCGCCATCAAGCTGAGCGACACCTATTCCGAGTACACCACCGCGAACAAGCAGACCCTGGAGATCACCGACCTGGGAACCGGCGGCATCATCCCGAAGAGCGCCTACAAGGTGCAGTGGGACGAAGCCAACCACTCGTTCGAGGCCACGTTCACCAGGGACTGGGTTGCCGCCAACTGGAAGGCCGGCTCCAACCCGCGCGTGCTGCTGCGCTTCGAGGCCAAGGTGAACGAGGACGCGCCCACCGACAAGACCGTCGACAACAAGGCCGCGCTGACCGTCAACAACGGCGTCACCCCGTCCAACAAGGTCGAGAACGAGCCGCCGGTCATCAAGCCCTCCAAGCAGGACACGCAGAAGGACCCGACCATCAACATCGACGGCAAGACCGCGCTGCTGGGCGACAAGGTGTACTACCGCGTCAACATCGACGCCTCCAGGCTCACCGACACCGCCTACAAGGTATGGCGACTGGGCATGACGGACGACTACGACCAGGAGTACCTGACCCTCGACGCCAAACACGTGGAGATCCTTGACGAGACCGGCAGGGACCGCACCGGCGAGTTCAACATCCAGGACAAGGACGGCGTGCTCTACACGTTCGCCAGGACCGTTGACACCATGATCCCCGCGACCGGCGAGACCGTGCCCGGCGACCCGCAGCCCGACGACCTGAAGGCCTACAACGAGCTGACCGACAAGGATTACGACCCGCTGAAGGACCCGAGCATCGACCAGTCGCTGCTCGGCCACGACTTCACGGTGGTCATGCCGATGACCGTCACCAAGGTCAAGGACGGCCACACGGTGGAGAACACCGCCACGCAGGTCACCAACGACAAGCGCGACAAGACCAACACCGTCACCAACCCGCTGAAGGAGATCAACCCGACCAAGGACGTGACCGTGAAGGTCGGCGGCGACAGCATCGACGGCAAGAGCGTGTATCTGAACCACACGTTCCTCTACCGACTGGATTCCAGCATCCTGCCCCCGGACCGCGCCTACCAGACCGTCACGGACTGGGGCGGCACGGACCAGCTGAACACCGAGTACGACCAGTACCTGGGCAACTGGGCCGTCTACGCCAGCCGCGACCTGTACAGGGACGGCCAGATGCTCGCAGCCAAGGGCGAGAAGATCGCGGGCAGCGGCTTCGACTCCTCGAAGTTCGGCGGCAACCTGTTCACCGTGGACGCCGACGACAACGGCAAGGTCACGGCCGACGCGACCCAGGCCTACCTCGACCTCGTGAGCGCCGACAACGAGCACGAGGCCGGCTGGGTGCTCTACCTCCAGTGCAAGCGCATCGCCGTGGCCGACGAGGTGCCCAACACGTGGACCGAGACCATCAACGGCCAGCCGCGCGAATCCAACAAGGTCGTCACCAAGACCCCGGACATGACCCCGAGCATCCACCTCGAAAAGGTCGATACCCCGACCCTCAAGCAGGACGGCCAGGAGCAGGCGGACCGCGACGACCCGAAGCAGGCGCTGAAGATGGACGCCGACAACATCGGCATCACGTTCATCATCACCAACACCTCCAAGACCGACCCGGCCACCGGTGACGGCGCATGGTTCAAGGCAAGCGACCTGGACCTCGCCGACTCCACCATCGTCGGCGACGCGCACGTGGACATGGATTCGCTCGCCTATCCCGACAACTGGGACACCCTGGTGCTCAAGCCGGGCGAATCGGTCAGCGTGACCGGCACGCTCAAGGGCGTCAAGGAAGGCGAGACCCACACGGATCGCGCCATCGTCACCGGAACCCCGCTCGTGGAATGCGCGCCGTCCAACGGCGACCCGTTCAACGACAAGACCGACGGCGGCGAAGACACCGATCCGGAATACTCCACCGGCGACGTGACCGAGATCGACGGCAAGCAGCTGTGCGCCGACACCCAGACCGCCAGCAACACCGACGACTGGAACGGATACCGTGCCAAGCCGTTGGCCTCCACCGGCACGGCCGTGCTCGGCCTTGCCGGCGGCGCCCTGGCGGTGCTGCTCGCCGGCGGCTCCCTGCTCGTGTTCCGCAAGCGCCACTACGCACAGGGTTCCGGCCGCCACACGGCCGTGAACGCGGGCAAGTGACCCCGAGGCGTTCCGGCCTCGTCGTCCGATGACGGCCGGGACGCCCTCCATCGACTTCACATGCCGGAAAGGGGCATAAAGCTTTCCGAATCCCGTGCCCCGGACGGCGTGTGAACCCCCAGGCCCTTCGCCAGCCTCTCCCCCGGCGAAGGGCCTTTTCCATGCCCGGAACCCGTGAACCCGTGGAACCGTGGAGCCGCAGACCCGTGGAACCGTGCTCCCGATGGGGCCTGTAGACGGTGCGCCCCGCAGCGGCCCGCGACCCGGCGCATCATCGACTCTGACATTGTTCGCACCATCATCATTCCTCTGGAGGTTGCACATGGCTGACAGGCAAACCGCATTGGCCGTATTCGATTTTCTCGACTCGCTGCGCGCCGGACAATACCGCATCGGCGCGGACGCGGAAAAGGACCATGCCACGGCGGGACTGCTGGCATCGCTGTCCGGCGACACGGGGCTGCGCGACGCCGTGTGCGCCAAGCTGATATCGCCGGGCCTGGAGCGCGCCCGTTTCCTCATGGTCGCCGAGCACGATCCGCACGCCCTGCCCCTGTTCGCCTCGGGCCAGGTCAAACCGTGGTACCAGGCCGACTACAACGTGCGCGAGATCGCCAACAGCGAGTTCCACCAGGACATACCCGCACTGCTGTGGCGGCTGTCCAACAACATCCCGGATTCCGCGCGAAGGGAGGGCGCGCTTGAGGCCGCCGCGTACATGAGCTTCATGCAGGGCGATCCCGAAGCCGCGTTCACCGGCCATCTGGGCCGGCTCGCGGCGGTCTCGCCCGAAGGCGAGGTCACGCGCTGCCTCATGGACGCGCACGAGCACGGCCAGCATCCCGCATGGGTCATGGAACAGCGGCAGCTGCGCGAGCGGCAGGCCGACGCCGCCGACGGCATGACCGCCACCGCGCCGGACCGCCCGAGCCTTCGCCAGCGCCTCTTCCCGAACCGATGAACACCTCCAGCACGGACCCATGGGAGATCGGCCCCATGGTCGCCGCCGGCACCGCCGTCGCCATCGACACGGCACAGGAACCGGAACCGGAACGCCGGCCACCGGCCGAACCCGAACCCGAGCCCGGGCCCGGGCTGGAGCCGGATGCGCGATGCGTGGACGACGCCGGAAGCGAAGGCCGGGCGAACACGGCCGTCGATCCGTGGGAGATCGGCCCGCTGCCATCGGACTCGAATCCGGTGGGGAATGATATCCCGGCCGATGCCCCGGCATCGGAACCGCAGCACGTCGGCGGTGCCGTGGAGCCGGCCGATCTCGCCGACACGATCGACCTCACGCCGGTCGGCGAACAGGATGCCGCCATGCCCGTGCGCGAATGGAGGCGCATAGCCACGACCGCGGGCGGCATCCTGCTCGCGGCCTGCGTCACGGTCGCCGGCATGTCCGCGTGGAGATCGCATGAATCCGCCACGGCCGCACGCGAGCTGGAACAGGCGACGGCGGACTGCGCCACCGCGCGCGCTGCGGCGAAGAAAGCCGAACGGAAGCTGGTCGAATATCTCGACGGCGACCGGCTCGCACAGGCGAAAGCGGTCACGGCCGACAAGCTCGCCGACCCGGAAACCCTGGAAACCCTCGACAAGCTGGCCGAACAATATTCCGAGGGCGAGCGAATCCCCGCATGTGCCGCCACGGACACGGAAACGGCCAACGCCACCACATCCAAGCTGCAAGCCATCGAAAAGAAGCACACGGGAAATCTCTCGCGGCTGAAGAAGGCGGCGGGCGCGGTGTTCTCCTCACGGCTGGCCCATACCGTCGAACAGGGCGAACGATTGTATTCCTCCTCCGAAGGCAAGGTGCAGGACGAATATTCTCGCGCCCTGCTGCGCGCCTCCATCGACAAGCGCGACGAGAAGGCCATCACCGACGCCATGGACAAGGTGAACGCCTCCATCGACGCGAAGACCAAGGCCGACGAGGAAAGGAAAGCGCAGGAGGAGGCCGCAGCGGCTGCGGCGGCGCAGGCGCAGAGCACGCCGGCACCGCAACAGTACTCGTACACGCCCTCCGGCTCCGCTTCGGGCCCGGGTTCCGGCCCGACGGGCGGCGGATACCATTCCTCCGGCGGTTCCGCCGGCTCGACCGGTGGTTCCGCGTCTCCGGGCTGGTCGGTGCCCGCGAACCCGGACCCCTCGCAACTGCCCGGCACCGACCCGAGCCTATGAAAGGACCAACACCATGCCACAACTGACCACGTTGATCCCGTCGTTCGCGGCACCCGTCACCGACCGCGTGTGGCTGGTGGGCGCGCACGGCGGTGCCGGATGCACCACGATCCGCCATTCGGACCCCGACCGGTTCGCCGACGCCGGCCGCGCGCTGCCGGTGAGCCAGGATCCCTCCATGCCCTCGCGCATCATCCTGTGCGCCATGGGAACGGGGCGCGGCCTCGAATCGTTGCGCGCGCTGCTCGCCGACCAGTCGGCCGGACTGTTCGGCGCATCGATCCTGTTGGGCGCGGCCATCACCGACCCCGCGCCCCGTATGCCCCGGCCTTTGGTGGCGGCGCGCATCCAACTGTCATCCGCCGTCCGCGTGTGGCGGCTGCCCCATATCAAAGGGCTTGAACTCGACGGGTTTCCCCGGCGTTATCCGGCCGCGTACTCACGGCTCGTGAAGGACGTAGACGCCATGCCCCGCGCCACGGCCCATGTCGGCTGACGATGGTGCATGAACCTAACACGAAAGGAACAACCCAATGCTGCATGAAACATACGCGATCCTCGCCGAGACCCTTTCCGACCCGACCCCGTGCCTGCCTCCGGGATTCTCGGGCCCGGTATCCACCGCCCTGGGCTGGGTGAAGGCGCTGAGCCTGGTGATCGGCGTGGTCGCGCTGGTGCGCATCGGCGTGCACATCCTGCGCCAGCAGGGCGACGGCGTGCCCGACCGCGACGACACGTTCGACAAGCTCGTCAACTGGGTGATCGGCATCTTCCTCGGTGCGGGCGCTGTCGCCATCCTCGCCGCACTCGGCCTGTCCGTCACCGCAAGCTGCTGAGAAAAAGCCATGAAAGGGATTCGACGCATACGGCAGCGCCTGTGCGCGCTGCCGCTCGCCCTCGCCTGCCTCATGGGCCTCGCCGCCTGCGGCGGACCCGACTTCGGATCGTTCAGCAAGGAGCTCACGTTCGGCGACAAGCAGATCAGCGACACCCAGACCACCTACGTGATGAAGATACCCGAAGGCAGACTCGGCGACCTGATCGGCCCCAGCCAGATCCAATGGGTCATCGACCAGTACGGCGACCCGCCCGCCCATACCGGCGTGGTCGCGGTCGGCACCAAGAAGGCGGCGAAGGATCTGCTGAGGAAGTCTCCGGAACTGCAATGCAGGGCATTGGAGAACACGTATCAGGAGGAGTCGTCCGACGAGGGCAAATGGGAGTACAAGGACTCCTCGTGCCGGAAGCAGCGCAAGCTCTCCTGGCTGGAGAAGACCCTGTGGAACATGTACCAGGTCCAATCGGATTCCACGATCGAATGGCTGTCCACCAGCCGCAACACGCTGGTCGCCGCGAACGACACGGTATCAACGTTGCAGGCGAACGCCACGCCGAACTACGATTCATGGTTCGCACCGGTGAACCGGTACCTGCGCATCGCGCAGGGCGTGCTCGTCGCAGCCGCCGCGATCAGCCTGATCGTGCTGAGCGCGCGCATCGTGTGGAACATCGGCCAGGGCGGCGAGGGCCGTCTGCTCGACCGCATCGGCTGGATACTGCTCGGCGTGCTGCTCGGCTCCTCGTGCGCGAGCATCGCGCTCACGTTCTTCTCCCGCTCGTCCGGCGGCAATCCGGACCTGCCGTCATGGACGCCGGGCGGCGGCACCACGTTCTTCCTGTCGGACTACATCCGTATGCAGGTTGACCCGTTCCTTATCATCGCGGCCGTGTGCGGCGTGATCGCGGCCGGCTGGAAGCTCGTCACCCAACAGGAGGGACGTGACCTGATCCCGTTGGGCAAGGCGTTCATGTGGGCGATCCTGAGCGCCGTGTGCCTTGCCGGACTGGTCAACACGTTCCAGGCCACATTCGACACGTGGACCGCCGACGTGCTCAGGTCCGCAAGCGGCATGATGAACGACGCCTGGGAATCGAAAAGCCTGGCCGCGAGCTCGTTCTTCAATCTCGGCGCGCCCGTCGCCATCGTGCTCACCATCGTGATGTGGATCTGCGGGCTGATCAGCAAGATATTCGCCTACTTCCGCGCCGGGATGCTGCCGATCCTGGTGGGCGTGGCACCCATGTGGGCCGCCATGAGCTGGATGGAGACCGGCAAGCAGGCTTTCGCCAAGACCATCGGCTGGCTGGCCGCGTTCCTGGCCTACAAGCCCGTCGCCGCACTGGTCATGGCGACCGGCTCGGCGATCATGGCCACGGCCGGGCCCGGCGACGACAGCCAGGCCATCACGCTGATGCTCACCCTGAGCGTCATCATCCTCCTTCCCGCCATGATCCGCGTGATCGTGCCCGCCGTGCAATCCTCGGTCGGCGGTGGCGGCGGCGGAATCCTGCCCTCCATACTCGGCATGGGAGTCGCCGTGGCCGGCGGCGGCCTGCGCAAGGCCATGGGCGGCAAGGGCGGCAGGAAAGGCGGCGACAGCGGTGGCGGCGAAGCGTCACCGGACGGTGCCAAACCCGGTGCCGGCCGAGGTTTGGCCGGACTGCTTTCCGGACTCGGCCGGGGCGACGGCAAACCACAGGGAACGAACGGCGGCGGCAAGCACGCCAAGCCGCTGGAAGGCAATCCCACGGGCGGCGAACCACAGAACACCGGCGACCAGCCACAGGGAGCGAACCGCAAGGGCAACGGCGGCAAACCGCAGGGAACGAACGGCAATGGCACGGGAAGCCCGGTTCCACCGGCACCCGATGGCGCGCCACCCGACCCGTCAGGCGGCAACAGGCCGCAGGGAACGAACGATGCCGGCGGGTTCGCCCGCGAGGGCGCACCGGACGGCGCGGACCGTTCCTCCACGCGCAAAGGCAAGACATTCTGACGCATTAAGGAGATTCGGATAATCATGGCGTCGAACACGACATACGGGGATTGGATGCGGCCGATGCCGGGAGGCATCCGCAACATCGGCATACCGTTGACGATAGCGGGCATGGGCGTATTGACCTGCACGCTGCTGGTCAGCATGGCGAGCGTGGTCGCGGCCATCGCGATCCTCGTGGTCGGCATGGGCGTCATCCTCGTGCTGGCGATCAGGGACCGCGAGCACCGCAACATGGTGGACCGCGCCGTGGAGAAACGCACGTGGATGGCCGCGCAGCGTACCGGCGCAAACCTGTACCGTTCCGGCCTGCTCGCGCCGATCGACGGCGGCAAGGCCATGCTGCCGGGCATCCTCTCCAGGGTGGTCCTGACCTCGGCGCTGGACGGCTTGGGCCGTGAGTTCTGCCTGGTCAGGCACGCGCACACCGGCGAATACTCGCTGCTCCTGTCATGCCAGCCGCAGGGCGCGAGCCTCGCCGACGACGACGTGGAGGACTCGTACGTGGCCTCGTGGGCCGGGCTCATGGAATCGCTCGCCTCCGAGACCGGCGTCACCCAACTGGCCGTGACCGTGGACACGGCACCCGATTCCGGCGTGCGTTTCCGCCGCACGCTGAGCAAACGCATCGTGGAGGACGCTCCCGAGCTCGCGGCGCGCGCCATGGCGCAGATCATGGACCAGTACGCAGCCGGCGGCGCTTCCAACGACGTGACGCTCACCTTGACTTTCCGCTACACCGACCGTGACGGCAAATACCTGGAGGCCGGGGAGGCCGCGCGTCGCATAAGCCTGCTGCTGCCCTCGATCCGCGAGCAGATAGCGCAGGCGGGAGGCGGTGCCGCGAGGGCCCTGGGCATGGAGGAGATCACTCGCATGGTCCGCGTCGCCTACGATCCGGCCGCGCAGGAGACCATCGAGGAATCCGACGAGCCCCCGTACATCGCATGGGAGGATTGCGGGCCGCTCATGCACGAGGCCGGCTGGAGCCATTATTCGCACGATTCCGGGCTGAGCCGCACATGGGAGATGGTGGACCCGCCGCAAAGCAACGTGACCGCCGACACGCTCACCCGACTGCTCAGCCCATTGGCGGACTGCGACCGCAAGCGCGTCACCGTGCTCTACCGGATGCTGCCGCCCGACAAGACCATGTTCATGGCCGAACAGAACCGGCAGAAGGCAGCCAACCAGGTCAGCCAGGAGAAACGCGCCACGGTGAGGTCCATGAGCCAGATAGGCAAGGCCAACCGCCAGGCCGTCGAAACGAACCAGGGTGCGGTCATGGTGTTCTTCGGGATGCTCGTCACCGTCACCGTGTCCAGGGGCGAACAGGAAAGCCAACGACTCGAAGCCGCGTCACGCGCCGTGGAACAGGCCGCAGGCGGCGCGAAGATCGACCTGCGCCCCTGCTACGGGGCACAGGACACGGGATTCGCCGCAAGCCTGCCCCTTGGATTGAACGTCAGATCATACACTCCAGCCGGCCCCCTCGGCCGGCTCCTGTCCTGAACGGAGGACACATGATGCCGATGCCATGGAAGCCGTCGAAACGGAAGGGAACCATGCCAAGCGCCACGGCCACGGACCCCGTGGCACGCATGGAATCCATGCTGCTCGGTCCGTTGAAGGCCAAACCGGACGAGCCCGTGCCCCCGATGCCGTGGCGGGGGAAACGCTCGCGTGGAGGCGGCTATGCGGCCCTGATGCCCACGATAGACGAGTTCTTCGGCACGTCGAACCAGGTGTGCGGCGGGTTCTGGCCGTTCGGCACCGACATGGCCCTGCCGGCCGAGGGGGTGCCGGTCGGGCGAAGCCTGATGACGGGTGCCGGCGTGTGCTGCGACCCGATCAGCTGGTTCAAGGCCGGCATCATCAAACAGCCCTCTATGTTCCTGCTCGGCCTGCCGGCCATCGGCAAGAGCACGTTCGTGCGCCGCGAGGTGCTGGGACTGAGCGCCCTGGGCATGAACGCGATCATCCCCGGCGATCTGAAGCCCGACTACGCCTCACTGGTCAACATGCTCGGCGGCCAGGTCATCCGGCTGGGAGCGGGCATCGGCGTGGTCAACCCCCTGGACCCCGGCGACCTCCATTATGCGCTGCAACGCTTGGAGGGCAAGGCGCGCAAGGACCTCACGGACTACTACAACGACACGCGCGCCGCGCTCATGGAGGTGCTTTTGACGATCATGCGCACCGGCCGCGAGGCCGACGACGTGGGCGGTGCCAGGGGCGTGACCGCACGCGAATCCGATATCCTTTCCGTGGCCGTGCGCGTGCTCCACGACCGGCACGGCGACGACCCGCAGCCTCCCGTCATCGCGGACCTGCGAGACCTGCTGCGCGAAGGGCCCGACGAGGTGCGTATGGCGGCGGTCTGGGACGACCCGGAAAACGACGAGCTCTACAGGGCGCAGGTTCGCGGCCTTCTGGCCGACCTGCACGGATTCTCGAACCGCATGACGAAGTTCGGCCGTCTGTTCGGCGACCAGACCACCGCGCGCATCGACCTGTCCAGGCCCGTGGACTTCGATATCAGCGCCCTGGCCCAGTCGGGCGACGACGTGGTCGCCGCCGTGCTGGCGACCACATGGACGAGCGCGTTCGCCGCGAAGAACGCCGCCGACGTGCTCGCCGAGGAGGGATTACAGCCCCGGCGCAACCACGTGATCATCATGGACGAGATGCACCGCGCTTTGCGCGCCAGCCCCCTCATGGTCGAAAAGCTCGACCTGCTCACCCGTCTGAACAGGCAGTGGGGCGTAGGCCAGATCATGATCACACACACGTTCAAGGACCTGATGTGCATGGAGACCCCGGCGCAGAACACCAAGGCGCGCGGCTTCGTGGAACGCAGCGAGATCAAGGTGCTGGGCGCTTTGAGCCGCATCGAGGTGGACCGCTACCTGCGCGGCGAATGCGGACTGCCCGTATCCCGGCGCGAGGAGGACATGCTGGAGGATTGGGCCACGCCCGTCAACTTCGGCTCCGACGCCTCGCACAAGGGTCTGGGCCGTTTCCTGATCAAACTGGGAGGACTGCCCGGAATCCCCATCAACGTGGAGATGTGCCCGCTCGAAAAAAGCGGGTTCAACGATACGAACCTCAAATGGCACGCCTAGAAGGGAACCCTGCGATGACAGACCACCTCGCCACCGGCATGAAACGCATGATCCGCACCGTGGCACGCTCCGCATCCCTCTCCGACCGGCTCGGCGAGCAATCCCGGCTGCTGCGGCTGACGGGCAACCGCAGCACTCTCGACTTCCGCCCCGCCGAGCACGGCGCATCCTCATGGGACTTCGAAATGTCGATAACCCCCACCGAGCCCAAGCCGTACGGCAATGCGGAAACCCGTGAACCCGTATGGCGTGAGACGGTCGATTCCGCCACCTACGGCGAATCGAGGGCGCGGGTCGCGCACGCCGTCGAAACGTTCAGAATATACGACAACACCGGCATCCTGCCGGAAACGGAAAACCGGTGAAAGGACCGACCTGACCGGCCGCACGGGACGAAACCTGTAAGAACCCTGTAGACGCCATGCCCCACCCCGCCATGGCCTTGGACTGATGATCGGGGTCATGGCGGGAACAGCGGGTTGCCGCCGAGGATTGTCAAGGAGCCGAACATGCCTTTGGAGAACACCGATGCCGAAGAGCGGATCACACGGGAAACGATGATCGGATGGATCGAGCATTGGGGCGAATCGTATGACGACGTGCGACCCGATGACGGTGCCATGCGGCTGGCGAACCGCATCATCGAATACAACGCGGCGACTGAAACCATCGAGGCGTTGCGGAACCCCGATGCCGTGTACGACGAACTGGCATCCATCCTCCAGCCGGTGCTCTCCTCGATGGACGGCACCTATTTCGCGGGCTCCGAATGGTTCGCCGGCGAAGTGGACCGCATGGAAGCGGACCGCATCAACGGGGAGCAGCCGGAAGAAACGGACGGCCTGGCCTCCGAAGAACCCCGCATCCCGTTCATCGTGGAGAGCGAGGCCACAGCCGCCGATACGGACGAACCGCCGTTGGACGAGCTGATCACCGCAGCCACACACGAATATCTGGACTCAGGCATGACCTACGACGGATTCTCGGAACATGTGCGCACCACCTGGCGCAACGCCGCCGCCTACGACTGGTCGAAGCTCATGGCCGAACCACGCTCCACGGGCGAATGGTCGTCCGACGCGAACCGGCTCGCCGTATTGGGCGTGACGATGCAGTTCGCGCCCGAATCAACATGCATGATGATCGCCAGCGACATACTGGCCGAGAACGCTCCCCTATCCCTTCCGGCATTGCGCGAACGCATCAATACGCCGGACGGCATGGTGAACACCGACCTGCTGTTTTCCCGGCTGATCGACAACGGCACCACGCCCGATCCGGCGCGCATCGACATGGCGATGGGGATCCTCGGCCCGTTGGAGGCCAACGCGCCGACGGACGCCTGCTACCGGATCATCGGCCTGAAGGCCATGCTCAGCCTCGCCATGGGCGACGGCGAGAAGGCGCGGGAACTCGCCGAACAGGCCATCGGCTACGACGCCTCGGACCGGTTCGCGTCAAGCGTGCTCGACCGTCTGCCGGAAACCGATCCCGCCATGGAGGCGGCGAACGTGTGGGAGAACGGCGGGCATTTGGGGCGCTGACGTAGACGCCGTACCCCGCGATGCCACCGGTCCGGCCGGATGATGGGAGTCGCCGCCGCCATTGAAGGCGCTGGTATTCCCCGAATGAAAGGACCATCATCATGCCACAGTCAATGCAAGTGGTTCGCGGTCTCCTCGCCGCGAACCCCGATTACTGGCCGGCGAAAACCAACGCGGACGGCACCACGAGCTCGGCGTACCTGCGCGCCACCGTGTATGAGGACCGCCCGCGAGTCCGTCAGAAGGACGGCAGCTATACGGACAATCCGCTCGGCCCGGTGAGAACCACCGTGAAATTCTGGGGCCAGGCTGCCGAGCTCCTGCACGGCATGGATTTCCGCCAGGGCGACGCCGTGGTGGCGACCGGCCGCATGGGCGATCCCGACGCCTTCATCAGCCAGAAGGACGGCAAGGCATACGCACGCCCGGTCGTGATCGGCGATTCCATGCAGATCGATTCCATCGTGTCCCAGCGCATCCAGCTCGCCCGCGAACGCAAACGCCAGAACAAGGAACAGGCCGGTGCCGTGGCCGATGCCGGGCGAACGGATCCATGGACGGACCAGGTTGACGCCTCGCGCGGCGAATACGTTGGCGACGGCGTTCCCCGCACTTTCAACGGCGAGCCCTTCGAACCGCTGTCGGGCTATCCGACACCGGGCGCGGCTCCCGCTCCGGCGGACCCTGCGGCACCGGATTTCCTTTCCACCCCATCCGATTTCACGACGGGCAACGCCCGCTAGCCATGACGCAAGCCCTGGCGCATCGACGGCGGGACCGCTTCCATCGGTTCCGCCGTCATGCTTGAAAGGAGAAATGAATCTTGGCCGACGTCGATCCGAAACTGCAATCGAACCGAGTGAAGGATCTGGGCGGCACGGTCCGTCCCAGCCGCAAGATCGAACTGGCGATCATCGTCGCGGTGTCCCTGATCCTCACGACGTTCGCCCTCGTGTGCTCCCATGCGGGGCATCCCTTCCAGATCTTCGCGCTCATGTACCTGGTCTCCGGCCAATGGTCGCTGACCGCAGGCCAGTGGGCGCTGGCCGTGGCCGTGCTCGTCGTACTGGCCGTGGCGTGCGGCGTGGGCGCGTGGCTGATCGCCAGCAAGGCCGTGCCGTGGGCAACCGGCGCCAAGGCACGCACCCGCGTGGACGTGTACGCGCCTGCCATGGGCCATGGCGAGGCCGTGGAGAAGGTGACGCGCCAGCGCGCCGAGGCCATGGCGTCAAGGCTCATAGAAGCGGACCGCTACCGCAAGGGCATGTCGCCGGGATATCCGCTGGGGCTCAACATCGTGGACAACACGTCGATGTACACCAGCTGGGAGGACATGGCTATCGTTCTGGCGGGCCCACGTTCCGGCAAATCCCTGTGCTACGCGATCCCGGCCGTGCTCTCGGCACCGGGCCCGTGCCTGGCGACCTCGAACAAGGGCGATATCCTCGACGTGACCGCCCCGATCCGCAGGCTCGACCATCCGAACGGCGAAATATGGACGTTCGACCCCGAACGCATCGCGGACCCGAACCGGAAGAGCGCGCCGTGGGTGTGGGACCTGATCGCCTCGGTGCAGTCCATCGCCGACGCGAAACGCATCGCCGACTGCTGGCGTTACGCCTCGGGCCAGCCGCAGACCGGCGGCGACGACTTCTTCCCCGGCACCGCCGCCCAGCAGCTCGCCGACTACCTGTTCGCCGCGCATCTGGGAGGCCGTTCCGTGTCCGACGTGTTCAGGTGGTGCTCCAACGAGCGCGACACGTCGCCGGCCGACATCCTGAGCGAATACCCGCGCTACGCGGGCATCGCCTCGCGCGTGTCCAGCGTGATCGCGCTGACGCCGGAAACCCGAAGCGGCGTGTTCGGCAGCCTTCAGACCATGGTCGCGTTCCTCGCGGACCCCGAGATCATCGACTGGATCGACCCGCACCGGGATACGAATGGGAACATCGACGAGCGGCGCGGCCTGTTCGACCCCTACGAGTTCGCCACGAGCGAGGACACCCTGTACCTGCTTTCCGCCCAGGGCCGCCCCTCCACCGCGTTGACCGCCAGCCTGACGGCGGTGGTGGCGTTCACCGCGTTCCAACGCGCCCAATCCGAGTTCACCGGCAACAACCGCCGTCTGCCGGTCCCGTTGTGCTGCGTGCTGGACGAGGCCGCGAACATCTGCCGCTGGCCCGAACTGGCCGACGTGTACTCGTATTTCGGTTCGGCGGGCATCCCGATCATGACGATCTGGCAGAACCCCGACCAGGGCAGGGCCGCGTTCGGCGAGACGAACTTCGGCTCGCTGTTCAACAACGCGAACATCACCGTCTACCTGGGCGGCATCAAGGACGCGAAATTCCTCGGCGAGATCAGCCAGCTGGTGGGCCAGAGGGAGATCGTGCGAGGCAGCGTCAACATCGACGGCACCGGCCGGCGCAGCGTGAACAACTCGATCCAGAAGGAGAACATCCTCGACGTTTCCGACCTGACCGAATGGCCCGTCGGCCGCGCGCTGCTGCTCGCATCCCAATCCCGGGCGCAGATCGTCAAGACCCTGCCATGGACGGGCAACAGGCAATGGGCCGACGCCCTGACGCAAGCCAAGGCGAAAGCCCGAGAAGAGCAGAGAAAGGCCGCATAATGAGCGAACACACCTCGAACACCACGTCCGGCCCTGATGGGGAGGAATGGGAGCGCGCGGTCGGTGCCGCCAAGACCCTGCTGTCATCGGACTGCGGATGGCTGGAACTGTTCACCCGCGCCATCCTGGAGGAGAAGGGCGTGCCTTACGGCAAGGGACTGCCCAACCCCGAAGCGCCGCACATCCCCGAGGACAAGGAGATCGAAGAGGAAACCATGCCGGGCCAAGGCGAGCCGACGCCGACCGCACCCGAGGTGCCGGCAGGCCGGCACGCGGCGGAACCCATCCGATCCGGGATTCCGGCCGATGCCGGGGAAACCGGCAACGGCTACGAGAACCCGCCGGAAGACGCAACGGACCGTGACGACACCCCTCCAAAGGCCGGTGCGGAGGAATCCGACACCCGTATACCGCCCGCGCCGGAGGGGAAGACGGATCTCGGCCGAGACGAATCCGGCGACCTCGATCCCGCGCGGGCAAGGGACGTGTCCGGCCAGTTCGGCGCGCGAATGCGGCGCAGCGAGACCTACTATCCGAACCTCGCCGCGTTCGTGGAAAGGTTCGTAGCCAACGTGTTCTGCTACCACCAGAGCGCGAGCGTGAACATGCAATGGGTGAGCGACTGGTGGCGCTATCCGGCGCTCGTGTTCCCGCTCGACGCCATGTGGCGCGCCTACGAGAACGCGCGCAAGGCACCCGGCCAGATGATGATCTTCTACATCCAGGCGGCGTCGATGCTCGACCGCGTTTTCGACAAGGACCGTGGCATCGTCGCCAGCCTCGACTGCAAGCAGAATCTCACCAGGAAGGGCGAACCGCTGCCCTGCGAACGCCCGAACCGGGCATGGCGCGAACCGATCCTGGAAACGTTGTCGGTCCCCGCCGCAGGCGGCAAGGAAAACAAGGAAACCACCATCACGCCAACAAGGAGGAGAAACAATGGCTCAAACTGATCCCGAGGACGGCTTCGACCAGATCATGGTCCAGAGCTGGAACAGCGTCGCCCAGCAGCTGCGCACCCTGCACAACGAGCTGAGCGGCGACCGCGCGCGACGCAGGGAACGCGCCGAACGCGCCGTCCAGAACGAACGCTACGAGCAGACCAGACGGCAGCAGCAATCCATCCGCCTCGAACAATGGGAGATGGACAACAGGGAACGCCTCAACAAGGGGTTCGAGTCCACCCTGAACGCGACCGTGCTTGCCGACGGCGACGGCTGGAGGAAGATGCGCGACTCGTCCCTCTTGCAAGGATGGATGGTCGCCGACCAACTGGAGGGCAACGACCCCGGCTACCGCAGGCAGATCATCGAGGCGAAGGCCCGGCTGAAGGACGAATGGTCGAAACGCCACCCGGAAACGCACATCGACGCCGCAGCCGACCAATTGACCAACCACGTGAACATCACCTACACCGACCAGTCGCCCGCGTTGCAGGCCACCCTGAACGCCTTCAACACGGCCGGCGTGCCCGTGGACCTGCAACGGGTGGAGGACACGCAGGCGTTCCAGGCCGCGCACGGCGACGACGCCACGTTCTTCGTGGACTCGCGGCTCACCGGCCAATGGACGGGCTACGACCACGACAGGATCGTCGAAGCCGTGATGTGCGCGCCGGTCAACGGCGTGGACGACGCCGCCTCCCGAATCAGCTTCCTCAAGGACCAGGGCCTGCCGGAATCCTCGCACGCGGACAACAAGGCCACAGGAGACGAGCCCAGCACCATAAGCGAGGTCGAACGCACCGAGAACGCTGACGCCGCGCCAATCGTCGAAACCCCCACACCCGTGCGGGAGCATACGAAGCCCGCCGCCGATGAACGCAAACCGGCATCCGGACCCGAGCCCGAGACCACGGGAGGCGGCGACCTGACGACCGGGGAGCCCGACGGATACGAGGAGATGCCACTCGACCTGAACGAACCCGAGGAATGGAACGGGCCCGACCCGTTCGGCGAATACAGTCCCGCCATGGAATCCTCCATGAACCCCACGGACCAGCCGATACCCGACCAGGCCAACGTCTCGACGCCGCAGATCCTGCAACCCGAGACCAACGGCAACGCACGCTGACGCCGATGCCGGCGCACCCCTTGCCATGAGGTTCGTGGGGTGCGCCGGCATCGGATGGCCGTATCATGGTGTCAACGGCTTTCGGAACCGGAAAGGACGAGCATGGCACACGTGACGTTGGATCTGTCGAAATATGATGCCCTGACCGCCTACAAGGGTCTTCCCGACGAGAAGGAGGAGAACCCGGCGCGGTTCTTCCCCGACACCTCGTCGGTCCGCCGTTGCGTGCGCGAACGCATGTCCGTCATGGGTCTCGACGCCGCCGAACTCGCCAGGAGAGCCGGGGTCCCCCTCTCAAGCGCCGAAGAGCTCGTGGAGACCGGTCTGACCTCCATCCGCTACGTGTACAGGATGTTCGACCTGCTGCACATCCGCACCGAAACGCTGCCGTCCGCCTACGCGGGGAGACTGCTGTGAGGGAACTGCACGCCTGGGAGAACGGGCATCATGTGGGCGTGTTCTCGGAAGACGACGAGGAGCGCATATCGTTCGCGTACGACGCGAACGAGGGTCTGCCGATCAGTCTGAGCCTGCCCAGAACCGGCGGATGGAGAGACCAGGCACCGCGTAACTTCCTGGACAATCTATTGCCCGACAATCCGAACGTCCGCCAGGCCATGCGTGAGCACCTGAATGCCTCCTCGGCCGGCGTCTTCGATCTGCTGGACCGGGTTGACGCCACCGGCGGACTGGTGTTCTCCCTCTCCCCGGAACCTCCAATCCCATCGCCGACGCTTCGTCTGATCTCCGATTCCCAGATAGCCAACGAAATCGACCGCATCGAGCGGACCAGGAACTACTGGTGGGACGAGGACAGCCACTGCCGGTTCTCCTTGGGAGGGGCGCAGGGCAAGTTCACACTGTCCCGCGTGGACGGCAAGTGGTATTGGCCGGATATGATGCTGCCCTCCACCCACATCGTCAAACCGAAGCCCCATGACCTTCCCGAGGCGACCAAGGTGGAACTGGCGACGATGCGATTGTCGGAACTGTGCGGCATCGACACACCGGCACGCGGCGAGATCACGGCGCAGCGCAAGACGGCCTATATCGTGGAACGGTTCGACCGTCGCCTGGAGGAAGGCCGAATCGTCCGACTGCGGCAAGAGGACTTCCTGCAAGCGTTGGGATTGCCGACCCGCGACAAATACGATCCGTCGGCCGATGACTGCCTGGATCTCCTGCAACGCATCGATGCGTCGGGTTCCCTGTCCTACCGGTGGCTCGAAAGGCTGGCCTTCAACACGTCGTCCGCCAACAGCGACGCACATGCGAAGAACTATTCCCTGATCCTCGATCCCGCATCGGGGATACGCCTGTCTCCCCAGTATGATGCGGTCGCCACCAGGTATTGGCCCGAGTTCAATTGGGAACTCACCATGCCGTTGAACGAGGATCACGCCTTCGCGGAGCACACCACGCCCCAGGATTGGGAGGATCTGGCGACACGTCACGGTCTCGATGGTTCGAGGGTGGCGGATATGGCCCGGCGTATGGCGGGGAAGGTCCTCGCCGGCATATCCGAATCCTGCGAGGGCCTGGACGCGCGGATGGCCGATCGCCTGAACGCGTGCTGGACGAAGGCGAACGAGTCCATCGAGCCGATCATGCCGGGAGACGAGCCGGCGAACTCTCTCGATCCAGCATCGGCTTTGCCCGATTCGCTCGGTTTTCCTTCCTCGGGCCGTACCATCTGAGCTTTTTCCGGGAAGCGTCCTAACGGCGGGGCCGGTTCTCCTCGTCAGAGGCGACCATGCTCCATAGACCGTATTCCGGCGCGATTCCGTAGCGTTCGCGCAGCATGTCGAACGTGTGCAGGCCCTCGCGCATCGCTGCCCGGTATTCGTCGTCGTCCGCCGCGTTGTTGAGGCTGGCGGCGATGCAGAACGCTTCGGATACGAGGCGTTCCATGTCGTGCGTGGACAGGTTCTCCAGGTGCCGTTCGCGTCCATCATCGAGGAAGGGCGGGCGGTTCTCCATCGCGGCGCGCCATTCCTGCACGGCCAGGGCGCGGCTTCTGGCATCGTCCGCCCAGTCGTCGCGCAGTCGTTTCAATCGCATGTCGTCGCCGAGCTCGAAGGCGTTGAACCGTTCCATCCACCCGTCCGTGCTGCGCCACGTGATCCTGTAGCCGACCACCTGGCCGGGGTCGGTGAACGAGTCTTTGGCGGTTCCCCTGCGCAGCCTGGGGTCGATGGAGAAGCCTTCCCTGCGCACGCGGCGTATGAACTCGTCCTCGCTGCGCGATGCCTTGGCGCACGCCTCCACGATCCGGCCGACATGCTGGCGCGGCATCGTTGAGGCGGCGACCGCCGTGACGAGCCGGCTTCTCTCGTTGCCGTCCAACGCATCCCATCCCTCGTCGTCGCCGTACTCGTTTCGCGCCTTCCATTCGGCCCATTGACGCCATTGCCCGTACTGCCAGCTGACGCGCGTGCCGGTGTCGGAGCGTGCGAGCTCGACCAGTTCGGGGCGTGTCTTCTCCATCCGCCTGCATGATTTCTGCGCGTTGATCCGGTCGTGGTACGGGTTTATCCACCCGTCGTCGGCGGCGAGCTGCACCATGATGTGCACGTGGTCGTTGCCGTTGGCGGACAGTCCGTGGCGGACCGCGAGCCATGTGACGCCCTGATCGTCGTCGCCGTCGATGATGTTCATGCGCGTCAGATAATCGCGGATGATGGCCTCCCATTCCTGGTCGGTCAGTATTCCGTGGCCGGCCTTGATGGCGAGCGAGCAGTGCCACACGCGCTTCCTGCCATGCTCTCGTTCGGGATTGTTCTTGCCTCGCATGTCGGGCGGGAACGGATCGTCCTTGCGTTCCCTGACGCGGTAGCGTCGGTCGAACCTGCGGCCTATCTCCGCATACGACGCCGCCGGCTTGCCATCCATGTCAAACGAGGGAAACATGTCGCCGCTCGCGCACACGAGATGCTGGTCGGTGTGTTCATTGCGCCGTCCCTTGCCGAACAGGTAGCGCACCAGGCCGGCCGGGTCCGAACCCCTGACGATATTCGGTATCATACGATGATTCTCCGTCCGCGCGCCCGGCACGGCGGCGCATGGCGTCTATGAGAGATATGCGTCCTTTGCCGGCACGGCCACTTCGATAGAATTATCGGAAACGGACAAGGAGCTTTGATGGAACCGGTGAGGAACGATACGACGGCGGATAGGCGCACGGCCGTGGAACTGGCGAAGCGGCTGCTGGTCGATTCGATCTGGCGCACCGCCAAGATCGAGGTTGATGGCGTCACCTTCCCCGACACGCAGGAGATCTTCGACGGGCGCGCGCCCGAGGGTATGAGCGTGGACGATATAGTCACGGTGAACAACATCAAGCGCGCGTGGAGGTTCCTGCTCGACAACATCGATTATCCAGTCGATTGGCAGTACATCCGCGAATACAACCGCATCATCGGCGAAGGCCTCGTGCGCGACGCCGGCCGCTTGCGTGAATACGGCGTGAGGATCGGCGGCACGGGATGGGTGCCGGAGATCCCCACCGTCGAATCCTCACAGGAAAGGGTTCGCGGCATCCTGGAGGAGTCAGAAGGGGAGGACACTGCGATGCTGCTGTTCGGCGCGGTCACGCGGGGACAATGGTTTTCGGACGGCAACAAGCGCACCGCGCTGATGGTCGCCAACCACCAGCTCATACACGACGGCATCGGCGTCTTCTCGATCCCTCCCGAAGACAAGGCACAGTTCGTCTCTATGCTCCTGCGCTACTACGAGACGGGCGACTACTCCCGGCTCTCCGATTGGCTCTCACAGAACGCCGTCGGCCATGTGCCCGGCGGGCTGACTTTGGCCCAATCGTCTGGGGCCGCGGAAAAGACGAATGATGCCGCGAACGGGATGGGCATCGTGCCCGGTGTTCCCCTCGATGGCCTCGATGGAGGTTCCGGCTTACTGAGGTGACGGTCGTGGCGTCCGGGGGTGCTCCCGAACTCCATGGGATTATTTACGGTCGGCTTGCGTGATGATGACTTCGAGCCGGCCTATAACGATGTCCCTGATCGCCGCGACGGTGGGCGGATAAACCCGTACCACGACCGGATCAACGCGCAGAAATCATGCAGGCGGATGGAGAAGACACGCCCCGAACTGGTCGAGCTCGCACGCTCCGACACCGGCACGCGCGTCAGCTGGCAGTACGGGCAATGGCGTCAATGGGCCGAATGGAAGGCGCGAAACGAGTACGGCGACGACGAGGGATGGGATGCGTTGGACGGCAACGACGCGCTCAGAAGACTGCTCGGCACCGGCGAGGACCGCAAGGCCTCCCAAGGACACGGCATACCCACCGCGCTCATGTACCTAGGCGACGATGACGCGCCCGTGGTCGCCGACCTTGAAACCACATGGTACGACGCGCGGCGCAACAAACCGAACCGCAGCGCCGAATGGCGTCTCTACTACGCGGCCTGCGAACCGATCCGCATGGCCCGTCCCGGCGACCTCATGTGCTTCGGAATGCTCAGGGACAATCGCCTGCTGATCGTCATCACACAGCATGACAGCACGGCCGAGGCCCAGGCCAAATGGCTCTTCGGCATCGACGACGAACAGGAGGGCGCGTTCCGTTTCCATGACAACACGGAACGTGAACTGGATGCCTTCGGCGCGCAGATCTTCGAAGCGCTCGGCATCAACGTCGAGGTGCGGGATGACACGCATCTCCCCGAGATGATCGGCCGATGGGGATACAGGTTCCCCAGCAACGAGGAGTTCGCGTCCTTCTCCCAATCCTCCTTGACGGACGTGGATCCCGCGCACGACGACCCGGACGACGTGGTGATCGAATACTACGACCGCAGCTACCTGCTGTTCAAACTCTATGAGCGGGCGGTCATCCAACACGACTACGATGCCGCGCCATTCGTGTCGGACGGCATCATCGACGTTGACTCGTTCACCTCGTTCTACACTTCCGTACGCAACCGGCGCATGAGCCGCGCAGGCAAGGTCCTCGAAATCCACATCGCCCACATCCTCGACGCGCGCGGCATCGAATACGAGGCCCAGGCCAGGACAGAAAACGGGAAGAAACCCGATTTCCTGTTCCCCTCGCAAGCCGCCTACGAGGATCCGACGTTCCCCGAGACGCAGCTGCGGATGCTCGCCTCGAAGACCTCGATCAAGGACCGTTTCCGTCAGGTCGCCGACGAGGCCAACAGGATCAGGGACAAGCACCTATTCACCCTGACCCCCGGCGACGTGACCCATCCCAAGCTCGCCCAACTCGATGAACTGCACATCCACCTGGTCATGCCCAAGGTGGTCAAGGAATCATACGACGACCTTATCCAGGGGGAGACCATGACGTTCTCCCGGTTCATCGAGGAGGTCCAGGGACTTCAGGCGGGCCGTCCTCAAAGCCTGACCCTTCTCTGACGGCCCGACGGGAGTCCTCCCTGATTTCGCCGACGGTTCGGCGACGGCGGCGACGCCGTTCCTGAAGTAGAATTGACGGAAAAGCAAGGAGCCACGATGGATGTTTCGATGATCAGACGGCCACAGGACTGGCCTTTCCCCATCCCGCAGATCACGGCGGAGAGCATAGACGAGCTGATCGACGCGCTGCACCGGGACGTGTCGGACTCGACTCTGAGCATCTACTACGACGCCGTGGACGGATGCAGCCGCGAGATGGAGAACGAGGATCAGGAGATGATGGTACGCGAGTACTACCTGCATGACGGATGGGCGGCGAAGCATGGAACGGGTGCGTGATTTCTCGCCGTATGAGTTGAAGGTCAGCGTGTATGACGGGGCCGCCGAAAAGCGAACCATGCTGATGGACGGCCACCTCTACATGGTCAAGTTCGGGTATGACGCCGCCCCGCAGGAGGAGCATCCCAGTCGTACCAGCTACGTCAACCTGCCCGTCAACGAGTATATCGGCTCCAAGGTGTTCGCCGCTTCGGGCATCCCCACGCAGGATGTCATTCTCGGTGATTACAAGGGCCGTTCCGTGGTGGCGTGCCGTGATTTCATGTACGAGATGGATCCGAACCTCATGCTGCTTCATTTCAAGCAGCTGGAAATCAGCATGCCCGGTGGAAGCAGCCGATCGAAGGCCAGGCCCGATTGGGAGTTCGTCAGCCAGGTCCTTGACGAACATGACGCGCTCGAAGGCATCCGCGCGCGGGCGCGGCACCGCTTCCTTCAGATGACATGCGTCGATGCGCTGATAGGGAACTTCGACCGCCACGCGAACAACTGGGGGTTCATAGCGGACAGAAGGACCGCGGATATTCTTGATCTCGCCCCCGTATACGACTGCGGTTCGTCACTGTCCCCGAGCCTGTCCCGTGAAGGCATGAGGGAACGGGTCGAGGATCCTCAGCAAATGCGTGAGGCGAACATGGCCGCACCCTACATGGCGATGAACGTCGGCGGCAAGCGACGCAAGTTCGCCTTCTTCCTGACCTCGGAGACCGCACGCCCCTTCAGGGCGGAGCTGCCGGAACTCTGGCCGCGCCTGTCCGAGGAGGTCACGGACCGCATCGTGGAGCAGACCCCCGGACTCGATGACCTTCGACGTGATTTCTATAAGGCCACGCTGGACGCCCGCCGCAAGTACGTGCTCGGACCCGCATACCGGATGGCACTCAAAGAAGCGGAAACCTCCACCGCCACCGTCGGGAACGACACCCTTGCGACCGACATCGTTCCGGGGATCCCGTTCCCTGGCCTTGGGGGAAACCCCGGTCTCCTGCACTGAGGACTCCACGCGGCTCACAGTCCGGGAAGGTCCTCGTTCTCGCCGTCAATCGTTCCCGGATCGTTCGATGACGGTATCAAGATGGTCGATTAGTTCCCGGCATTGCCGGACGGCGTAGGACGCCGATGCCTCGTCCTCGATGGTCGCGTTCATCTCCCTGTTCGCGTTGTGCGCGATCTGGTTGACGTTGCGGCCGATGCGGCGCAGCTGGTATTCGATCTCCTTGAGCGCCTGGACGGTGGGCGAATCGCGTTCCTCCTCCTTGACTTGCAGTCTCCCCTCCAACAGTTTCACAGCCTCGATGATGGTGAGGGAGACCGTCTGGTTCCTTTTCTTGGCGGCGGTGCGGATCATCCCGGCTTCCTCCTCGTTCACCATGAGATGCACCTGGATGGAGCGCTGCTCGCCCCCTCCTTTGCTGCTCCTCTTTCGCATTATTCCGATTCCTTCCTCATTGGCCTTCGGCACTCGGGTTGTTGCTTCAGCGCCGTAGGGCGCGGGAGGCTGCGGGCTCGGTTCATGTACATGAACCGTCTAGCTTGCTTACCTTCGATTTGATGGGCATCTCCATGTGGATGTCCATGGACATATCCATGTGGATGTCTATGGACGTGTCCATGTGGGTATCCATGGACATATCCATATGAGCGCATAGGAAAACGCATGAGGGTGGATGATCGTTCGGGGTGATGCCTTCTTCCACGAATGGGAAGGGGCTCTTCCTTTTTTTGGAATGTCATCTTCCCGCATCCTTCGTCTTGAGCTCCTTGAGCAGCATCGTCGCGTTGTCGCGGATGCTCGCGTCCGTGAGCGGGGAGAGCTCGTCCGCATAGGAGCGGCAGAGGAGCGCGTACACCCGTTCCCGCACCCAGGCGCTGCGCGCGATGCCCAGCTTGAATGCGGCCCGGCACAGCATCTCGTATTCGTCGCCGGTGAGCATGACATTGAGCTGGCGTCCCCGCTTCAGCGGATGTTCGGGGTCGGGGTCGGTGCGGTACACGTCGTTCCAATCGGTGGTGCCGGGGGCGAGTTCCGTGTAGCTGAACGGCTGGATGGCGTATCTCACGAAACGGGATTTGGGTATGCCCGTCTTGGTGGAGGCCTCGGCAAGCAGATTGAACAGCTCCTGGTCCATGAGGACCCGGAAGGCGTGGCTGTATCGTCGCATGGTTTCATCGTCTCCTTGGTCGTTGCCGTGCCCGGCGCGGCATGGCGCGTCGGGCACGGATGGTTGGCGTTTGGTCAGCGGTCGAAATCGAACGCCGTGCCGCGTTCCTTGTCGATGCGGATGGCCGCGTCGAACTTCTTCCCGGATTTGGATGTGAAGCCCTTCAGGGTGACGGATTGTCCCGCGAGGAGCCTGCGCGCGGTCTGGTCGGTGATGGTCTTGCCCGCGATGCGCGCGAACATCTTCCATCCGCAGCCTGCGGTCGTGGCCCACTTGCCGTCCTTGGTCTTCTCGGTCTTGTTCGTGGAACACTGCCACATCCGGCCGGTTTTCCTCACCGGCTGGCCGCAGCGCGGGCAGTCGCCCCAATCCTGCGCGTCGGTGTTCGCGGTTCGTGTGACGGCATCGGCCTTGAGGTTCGCGGTCGCGTCGGCGGGGATTCGCAATGCCTCCCGGTGGAACATGTCCATCACCTCAGACGGGCCTCGTTTGCCGTGTTCCACGTCGGACAACGCCTGTTCCATCCGTGCGGTGAGCAGCACGTCCTTCAGTCGTGGCTCCACCACGTCGGTGAGGCGTTCGCCTTCCGTGGTGGCGTGCAATTGCCGGCCCTTGCGTTCCACGAGTTTGGAGCGCACGAGCTTTTCGATGGTGTCCGCGCGGGTGGCGGGTGTGCCGATGCCGCCGGAATGTGATTCGTCGTCATCGAGTGCCGCCTTGAGGTTTTTGTCCTCCACGCACCGGCTCGCGTGCTCCATCGCGGCCAGCAGCGTGGCCTCGGTGAACGGTTTGGGCGGCCGGGTCTCGCCTTCCTCGACCGTGACCTTCCCGACCGGGCGAATGACGCCGCCTTCCATGAGGTTCGATGGGATCACGTTCCTTCCTCCCGCCGGGTCTGCGGTTTCCTCGTCTTCCGGTTCGGGCCCGCGGCCGGTTTCGACGGCCTTCCATCCTGCGGATACGGTCTCGTCGGAACGGCTGGAGAACTCCCTGTCGGTGTCGTCGGAAAGCCGGGCCTTCACCTCGGTGACGATGTGCACATGGTCGTCGCCCACGGCCTCCCACATGCGGCGCACGATGCGTGTCATCACCTTGCGCTCGTCATCGTCCAGGCCTTCCAGCTTCCCGGCGTCCAATTGCATGGTCGGCAGTATCGCGGTGTGGCCGGCCACCTTCGCGTCATTGACGGCCAGCTCCGGGCGCGGGTGTCCGGGTATGCCCTCGCGGGTGACGAACCCTTGGGCGAGACGGCCGGATTCGAGGAGCGCCGTGAGCGTTTCGAGGTCGTCATGCGTGATGTACCGGCTGTCGGTGCGCGGATAGGTGGCGAGTTTGAGTTCGTAGAGGTGCTGCAACGCCTGGAGCGTGCGTGCGGCGGTCATGCCGTGCAACCGGCTCATGTCCTTCTGCAATCCGGTCAGGTCATACAGGCGGGGCGGCCGGTCGTTCACCCGCCTCCGGTTCACGGACATGATGCGGAAGCGGCCGCGTTCGACCTGGCCGCACAGCAGCATCGCCGCATCCTTGCTGTCGATCCGTTCGCTGGAGAGCCGCCATCCGCCCATGTCCGCGATCACGGTCCAGAACGGCACCGGTTTGTGGTTCCTGATCTGCCGGTCGCGTTCCGCGATCATGGCGAGCGTCGGCGTCTGCACGCGGCCCACGCTGAACCGTGCGTTGTAGAGCAGCGAGTACGCGCGGCTCGCGTTCATGCCGATCAGCCAGTCCGCCTTCGACCTGATCTCCGCCGACCATGCGAGCCCTTGGTATTCGGATTCGGGTTTCATCGCCCGCCACGCGGCCTGGATGGCCTCCGCCTCCAGGCTCGCCACCCACAGGCGCAGTTCCGGCTTGCGCGAGCCTTCCATGTCCGCGATGCGGCGGAAGATGGCCTCACCCTCGCGGTCGGGGTCGCAGGCGTTGACGAGGCAATCCACATCCGCGCGCCGGATCAATTGCACGATCTGCCGGTAGCGGGAGCCGGCACCGCGCTCCTCGCTGATCTTCCACCGCCAATGGCCGGACGGGTCCACAGGCAGCGTGTCCAGACTCCATTTGCCCCAATCCCTGTCCTTGTAGTCCTCGGGCATGGCAAGGTCGATCAGGTGGCCCTGCGCCCATGTCACGAGCAGCTGGCCGCACTCATAGCATCCGTCCCTTTGGACGGGCGCGGCGCACAACGCCTGCGCGATGGCCGTGGCGACCGATTTCTTTTCCGCGATGACGAGTCTCATTCTTCGTTCGCGTTCCTTCCGTTTTTTGGGATTCCTTGATTCTTGTCCGACATGCGAGGACCGGCGCGGGAATCCCTTCCCGGCCGGCCCTGGATGGAAAGGCGTCGCCAAGGTCAGGCGGCGAAGCCGAGCAGCGGCGCGAACACGGCGGCGATGGCCAGCACCGCGATCAGCATGAGGATGACGCCGGCGATCCACGCGATGGCCGTCACCAGCGTGCGGCTCCAGGTCTGTCCGCCGGATTCCACGATCATCGGGCTGCCCATGCGTTTGCCGATGATCGCGCACACGCCCGAGGCGACCACGCACAACAGCACGAGCACCACCTGGAGCATCCCGTTGAGCTCGACCAGCCACGTCCACAGGCCCATGAACCAGCCGGCGAGCATAGAGAGAAACGATTCCATTGATTTTCCTTTCACCTGATTGGAACGACGCTTCCGATTCTCGGCCGCAAAACGGCCGGCCACGGGGCACGGCGTCTACACGCCCCGCCTTCCGCCATGGGGAATGTAGACGCCATGCCCCGTGGAACGCGCGACGGGAAGGCAGACTCGCCTTGACGGAAAAACGAGCGAAAGGAAGATCGTCGTGGCGAACAACCAGAACACCATGCGCGACATGAAACGCAGCATCCTCAAGGCGGTGCGCGACAGCCAGAAGACGAAACAGGATGCGATGGACGAGTACGTGGCGGCGCGCGTCAACATCAAATCATTGGAGGAACGTCTGGAAGAGGCCCGCGAGAAGGCCACCCTGCTGCGCAGGAAGGCGAAGGACGCGGGAAACACCAGCGCCGAACTGAAAACGGCGGACGACCTCATAGACGCGCGGTGGACGGGGACGGAAGACGGGTCGGCGGAAGACGGGTCGCCCGAAAACGCGGATCCGGGAACCGTGAACCCCGAGCGGGAGCATCCGGCCATGGAAGAAAACACGCAAGGCGGCATGCCGGGTGAGCCGAACCGTTGGGAAGGCGGTGAATCGTGAACCGGCCGGAACCGCGTCCGCTGCCGAAACCGCTGCGCGTCCTGTGCCTGTTCGTCGCCGCGCTCCTCGTGTGCTCGCTGGGCGTCATCGTCGCCAACCACCAGCCGTCAACGGCCGGCGACGACCACGGTTCCGCGACGGACGCGAAACAGGAGTCCACGGGCAAAAGGAAAACGGATTCGGGCCCGCGACGGTACGCCGGCCTGGAGGCGGCGGGAATCCCGGTTCCCGGCGACTGGTCTCAGCGCACCACCGCGTTCCCCGTTGACACCCACAAGGACGGCACCCGCACGCTCTCCGAAAACGCGGACGGCATCACGCTGCACAATGGTTCCGGCCCGATCGACACCGCATTGGAAACGGTGGACGCGCTGCTCGATCCAAACGGCAGCGACGACGAATGGCGCAAGAACGTGTTCGCGCTGCTCGGCGACGACGGTGCCGGGGAGAGCCATCCGGTCTCCGACGCGCCGCGCTGGTGGTGGACCCAGCGCCGCTTCCACGCCGGATCCGTATGCTCGGGCCAATACGATGACAAGTACGTCAACTACGCCTACACCTGCACCTCCGACGGCAAATGGGAGGGCTCGGATACGGATGCCATCCAGTCCCAGCCGTTCTGGACGACGAAGGAAACCAGCTTCCCGATCCCGGAAGGCGGCGGACCGTCATCCACGACGGATCCGCAGCAGACCGTCAGCCAGGCGTACAACACCGTGCTCTTGCCGATGGACGACGGCAACTGGCACGTCACCGTCTACTGCCCGGCCGCGCTCGACGCGTCATTGCTGGACAAGGATGCCAACGAGCTCGACCCCGATCAGGTGAAGGCCGGCGACGAGGCGTACACGGTGATCTCCGCCACCGGATACGGCACGGTCCAGCATCCCTGCCGGACCGTGGAGGTCGTGGTCGGCGGGCAGAAGCCCTTCTGGTCGCTGAGGAACACGCAATGAGCCGGGCCAGCCGCCATCGGATCCTCGCGGCCATGCTCTCGGCGTGCCTGCTGTCCCTGCTCGGCGGATGCACGCCGTTGACCGTGCTCGCGGTCCTCGGCGGCTGCAAGGACGGCGGCTCCAACGGATCGTCGGGAGGCGTCACGGGAAGCGTCGTCACCGGCGAGGTGCGTGACGGCATGACCATCGCGCAGACCAAGGCGTGGTTCAACGGATCCGACGGGCCCGACAACGTGTGCCAGGCCTATCCGGACGGGCAATGCACATGGTGGGCGTGCATGAGAGGCCATAAAAACGGATTGGACGTGGGCTCCTACTGGGGCAACGGCGGCGACTGGGCCGCCAGCGCCACCGCCGCCGGATGGAAGACCACCCGCACCGATCCCGTGGCCGGCAGCATCGTCAGCTACCCGCCCGGCGTGGCCGACGCGGACACCCTGTACGGCCACGTCGCCGTCGTCGAGGCGGTCGACCGGACGGCCGGCACCGTGACCATCAGCGAGATGAACGGGCACGGCGGCCTGGGCATCGTCAACCACCGCACGCACAGGATCGACGTCGGCGCGGTCTACATCCTGCCCAACGGCAGTGTGTCCACCAATGGTTCCGCCGGCACGGATTCCACGTCATCCGGTTCCGAATCGTCCGATTCGTCGTCATCGTCCGACTCGTCGTCCTCCTCTTCGGATCCGGTGGAGGCGGCATGGACGTGCTCCAGTTCCGACTCGGGCTCCACGGACGTGATGGTGGACTACGACGGCGACGGCACCCACGCCACGCCGGAACAGGCCCGGGCCATCGCCAGGAAGATGATCGCCTCGTACAAGGACTGGGGCGACGGCGACTATGACGCGCTCGTATGGCTGTGGAACAAGGAATCGGGATGGCAGTGGAATGCCACCAACCCGAGCAGCGGCGCGTACGGCATACCCCAGGCGTTGCCCGCCTCGAAACTCGCCTCCGCAGGAGACGACTGGAAGGACGACGCCGCCACCCAGATCAAATGGGGATTGAACTACATCGCCGGACGGTACGGCAGCCCCAGCGCCGCCAAGACGTTCTGGCTCGCCCACAACTGGTACTGAGGGGCGGGACACGTAAAGGGACCGAGCATCAGATCTCGGCGGAATCATCTGACCCGTAGACGCCATGCCCCGCGCGACCGCCCGTATGGGCTGATGATCGGAGCCATGCCCGCCGGACGGCGCGGCACCGATCATCCAAGGGAAGGAAGGACGCATCATGCTGATGGAACCCGACGAATACACGCCCCAGGAACGGGCCCTGACCGACAAGGCGAAGGAGCTGATCGAGCAGCACGAGCTCGACTGGGGCAACGGGGAATGCTTCATCCAACGCGACGCCGGCCGCAGCGAACGCAGCGAACTGTACATGACGCTGGAGGCACCCAACCACGCCACGGTCACGGTCACGGTGCCGGCCGAGGCGGACGAGAAGGGGCTGAGGCGCGCCATGGCGGACGGGCTCCTCGACTTCGACCCCGACGAGGAGTTCGGCGAATGCTGGTCCCGCGAGTTCGCGGCACGCAACGGGTTCACGCCCTCCGGCTTCCTGTCCGGCCTCCAGGAAGACAAAGCGTATTTCGGTCTCCGATCTGAGGCGTTGCTTCATCCCGGTCAAAGCAACGCCGGGCAAGGCAACGAAACGATTGCGGAGATCCGCTGGACGGAGGAGGACCTTCGGCACTGGCTGAAAGACCATGACTGGCCCGACAACAACGAGAACATGGACGCGATGCGCGACATGATCTCGGCCAGGGAATTGCGGGACCGCAGCATCGAGGAGGGATGGGAGATCATCGACGCGATGGTGGACGACGGCCGGCTCGCCCGCAAAGACGAAGGCGAGAAGGCCGAAACGTCCGAAACCCACGATCCCGCGAACCCGGCCGACCCGTTGAGCATTGCCGATACGTCTGCCTCGGCCGCAGCCACACGATAAAAGACCCGAGCGAAGGAGCATCATCATGGACGGATTGAAGGACTACCAGATCAGCGTGTACGTCGCCAACCTGGGCAAATACGTGGAGGGCGTGTTGCAGGGCGCGTGGATCACGCTGCCCATGCCCGCCGAACGCTTGCAGGACACCCTGAAGACCGAGGTGGGATTGGGCGGCCGGTACGAGGAGTACGCGATCCACGACTACGAGGGCGGGGAAGGACTGCTCGCCACCGTGGCGAATCCCGGCGAATACGAGTCGCTGACGGACCTGAACCTCATGTGCCGCGCGTTCGAGGCGCGCGAGGACGACGACCCGGACGTGTACGAGAAGGTGCGGACGGTCCGCGACGATCTTGACGCGGTCCCGCGCACCCCGTTGCAGTACGCGAACCTCGCGTTGAACTCGGACGAGATCCCCTATCACTCTTATGATGCGCCGTCCTCGGCCGAATCGAAGGAGGCGAAGTATGCCTGGACCGCCGTGAACCAGGGGTGGGCATCGGATGCCGTGTGGTCCATGTTCGATACGGGGCTCGGCTATCTGATCGATATGGAGATGTACGGCCGGGACCTCAAGCTCGACGGCGATGTGTCGCTTGGCGACAACGGCTATCTGGAGGACGCGGACTGGCCGAGCGATATCGACGGCCGGTACTCGCGCGAGGAGATCGCCGAGGAGGTCGAATGGCTGGATGATTTCGACGCGAAGACCGGTTCGCCGGCCGCGTTCGACCTCGCCTCGCTCGTCCAGCCGGGCGAACGCATCGCGGACTACACGATTTCCGGCACCGGCACGAACTGGGGAGCCCCCTCATACCAGTGCATCGTGGAGGAGGGTTCCACCGATATCCATGCCGCGCTTGAGGACACGATGCACCGGATCATCGACGCGCGCGCCGCTACTGGCGACGCCGTGGACGTGCTGCGCGAGACCATGGGCGCAATGCCCGCAGCGTCCGTCGGCGAAGACGACGGCGTGAGCCCGATCGACCTTGATCTGGGATATGTGCTGCCCGGTGCCGTCACCTCGTTCGCGGAACGCGCGCAGGCGTGTGACCCCTCGGACCCGCTGAATATGACCGATACGGCCGGTTCCGGCCTTTCCAAGTGAGAAAGGGCGAGCGAGATGGCCTTGACGCCTTTTGACATGGAGGGTGTGAACCGCGACCTGCTCGCGGCCGGGAATCCCGCCAAGCCCGACATGCAATCCATCCTGCGCAGGAACGCGCGCGATCTCGTGCTGGGGAACGCGATTCTGGTCTCTTCCGTCGATGCCAAGGAATTGGAGTTCGGCGTCCACATGGCGTATTCCGACGCGGACGGCGGCTTCGACACCGATCCGAGCGAGGACGTGTGGTTCGAGGCGTCCTCGCTCCCGATTCCCAATGAACGCCCTGATCTGCCTCCCGACAACGCGCTCAGGATCAGGGTCACGGACGTGCTGACCGAATACGGGTTCACGGACATTGACGTGAAAGCCCCGGACAGGACGCCGGAAGGCATCTGGATCGGTTTCGAGGCCATGCAGCCGGTCAGGCTCGACGTGACCTCGGCCCAGGAAGGGCGTTCCGTTTCCTTCACCCTGACAGCAGCCGAGGCCAACGATTGGCGTTCCGGCCGTCTCGACGCGCACGGCCTCTCACGCATGGCCGTCGAACGGGTTCTCGCCAGGCCGGGCGACACGGTGACGCTCGCCTACGGGGATTCGCTGTTCCGGCCGGCGGTGATGTGCGACGGTTCGGGAAGGCTTCCCGAGCATCGCGTCAAGGCCGGTATCGGCACGTTCGTCATCGGCCGTGAAAGCGAGGCGGTCATGCCCGAGATACTGCGGATCGACCGCACTGTTGACCCACGAGACCCGCTCGTGATCGAAAAGGCGTTCGGAAAGGAGAACGACATGGAGAACGGGAATGTCCCCGAATACTGGAAAGGCCTGATGGACGAGGCCGATCTGCCGTTGGCGGGCATCGTGCGCGAGCACGGCGGCGGGTTGATGGACTTCCACCGCATGAAGGGCATCGAACGCCTGACCGGTTCGAGTGACTGGGATTTCTACTCCTGGACGGTGGAAAATTACGACGATGACCTGCTCGACGTGTGCGAACGGGAGAACGCCGCCGACGTGCTCGCCGACTTGCAGGCATGGTGGAAAACGAGCCAGCCCGACATGCGGCAACACGTGGACGAGATGATGGCGGGCATCGACGCGGCCATGGAACCGCTCGACAAGCGCCTGTACGCCGCCGCCGAAAAGGAGTTCAAGGAGCGCGCGTTGGACCCGGACGGGGAATGCTACCAATTGGACGGCGGCACGTTCATCTCCCAGGAATCATTCGACGGCATCTGCGGCGACCAACGCGACCGCTACATGGCATGGAAGAACCAGGCCGAACCCGCCAGACTCGTGAGCGCATGGGACGACCCCGCACGCCTGGACCGGCTCGTGGGCGACCTGATCGACGCGGACGATGGCGGCGGATGCTTCTACACCGACGCGCAGCCCATCGACTACACGCAGGGCATGGATTACAGCCCACAGCAGCTGGCCGCAGACAGCGGGCTGGGAGATACGGTCCCGCTGGCGTGTGAGTCCAACGCTTCCTACAGCCTCGCGCACCACCCCGATATCAAATTCACCGCCACCGGGTCTCCCGACGGCAGAAAGGCGCTGGAGGTCTCGGCTCCCGGTTCCGCCCGTCATGCGCTAATCACGGCCAAACCCGGAACGTTCGACGTGAGCCTGCATGACGAGCGCGGCATCGTGTCCGGCGAATCCTTCCCTTACGAGGCAAACGATTCCTGGACGTACCGGCTTTCCGGCCAGGCGTTGCGCGGCGCGCTGGACCTCGCCGTCGGCTGGGCCGACCCACAGGAAACGTCTCCTGAGACCGCAGGGCTCGGCCTCGCGTTGGATGACGGCATGGAAACGACACACGGCCACTGACGCCGTACGGCAACGACGAACAGAACCAAGGAGCACACGATGGACATGAATTGGATCGACGAGATTCGGGATCCCGAACCCCGCAAACGGTACATCTACAACGCTGACGACTACGACCCGCAATACGGGGACCCGTATTACCGTGAACACAGCACCCGCGCCGACAGCCTGTGGCGGCTGTACGAGGAGAGCGGCACGTCGATCACGTTCGATGCCTTCGCGGACGAATCCCGTCAAACCGATTACAGGATGGAGACCGGCGCTCTGCGTGATTTCTTCAATGGATCCCAGTCGGCGCTCTCCTCGTACAGGAACCCGATGGGAGGCAACCCGCTGATCGCGTTCGGAAGCATAGGCCGATGGGACGGCGAACGCACGGGCATATCCTCGTTCGAGACCTTCGATGATCTGATGAACGGCGATGATTCCCCGTTCAAGGACTGCGAGATCGACCACATCTGGGACGAGAACGGAATCCTGAAGATGCGCGGCCACCACCACGACGGCAGTGTGGAGGTGGAGATACGCCAGCTCACCGACCAGGGATGCGAGGCATTGGAATCCTACGAGCAGTCATGGGCTGGCGAACCGTTCGACGCCGCAGGCCGCCACTACGACGGCGGCAAGGAATCCGTGGACCGCTTCTGGAACGACCTGAAAACCGATCGGGGCCTGTCCGTGGAGCCCCGGTACGTGGAACTCGCGTTCGGATGCCCGCCCATCGAATGGGACATCGATGCCAGGGTGAGGGACTTCGCCGAACGCATGGGCGACGAATATACGAGCCTGTACGAGCAGGACACGACCAGCATCAAGGGCGGTGATTTCGAACGTTTCGGCGCGTTCGCGGACAATCACCTCGACTTCATACGCGCCCTGACGAAGGCCAGGGGCATGGACCCCATCAGCAGCGACCGCGAGATAGGCGCGTTCCTCAACACGTTCGACAAGCTCGCCGCGATGCCCGAACCGACACCGGCGAAACAAGAAAAAGACGAGCTTTCCGCCGGCGCATGCGATCCGGCCGACCCGTTGAACCTCGAACAGTCATCGTCATACGGCATGACCCGGTGAACGTAAGAAACGACACGGATAAGGGCCATGGAATCATCGGACGACAACGATGATTCCACGGCCTTTTTCCAGGACTTTCTCGAAGGCAAGAAAATCGTCGGACTGTCCATGTGACGCGCCTGCGCTTGTAGACTTATGGAAGCATCGATTAAGGAGCCGATATGCCGAATCCAGCGCTGACTGAGAAAATCCGAAACCTTCCTCCTCTCTTGGACTCTCTGGAGCGGGACGCGGAGGTGTCCGACTTGCTTCGTCGTTCCGATGCCGCCCGAGAACGGTTCAGGCAGATGTTTCCTTTGGATGGGGTGGAGCAGTCAGCGCTTGAGGATTACCGTAAGGAATGGATGGCCCGCTATGTCTACAACTCCAACGCGATCGAGGGATCCACGCTGACGCTTGAGGACACCGAACTGGTGTTGGAGGGCGAGTTCGTGCCGACCGACTCGCCGGCAAGATACATCTTCGCTGCCCGTGGCGTTGCGGATGGCATGGCCTATGCGGAACGATTCGCTGAAGAGGAGCGGACGCTGAGTGTCGAGATGATCCAAAAGCTGCATGAAGTCACCGCATTGGACATGCAGCCCGCGCTCAGGGGTCGGTTCCGCCCCTACGGCTACCAGGCAAGGATCACCGCCACCCGAGTGAAGACCGCCGACCCACTTGAAATCTACGAGGACATGGAAGCGCTCGTGGACGCGGTGAACGGTTCCAAAGACCACCCGATCCTCAAAGCTGCCGGATTCCACGCGATGTTCGAGAACATCCATCCATTCACGGACGGCAACGGGCGAACCGGGCGACAGATTCTGAATCTCATGCTCATGGCTGCCGGCTACCGGCCCGTAGCAATCAAACATGATGCCGGCCGCAGCTATGGGAAAAGTCTGGAAGCATGGCAGGTTGACGGCGATCCCAAGCCGTTCATTTCCCAGCTTGTCCAATGCGTTGATCAGGAAGAGCGCGCCGTAGCGGAAATCGTCGGCAGATTAAGAGAGAACCCTTTCTCGGAAAACGCCATCGACGGGATTGGTCTCGAAGACGGTCCGGCACGAGGGCGTTCCCTCTGATTGGAACGCTTCAGGATTGTGATAGGTGTACATGAATATGCGTTTTTACATATATTCATGTACACTTATATGCATGAAGAGGAGCGAGGCGATTGATCAGCTGCGCGAGATGGATGCCAAGTACTCGTGCTACGTGTATTGCAAGAACGAACTGGCCGTCGTGCTGGGTGAGCAGGGGCAGAAACTGAACCGAACCCTGTCCAGCCTGGTATCGGCGAAGGCGTTGGTCCGTGCCGCCCGTGGCGTCTACGTGTTCGCGTATTCCTCCCATCTCGGCGAGGGGACACTTCATCAGGTCGCAAAGCGGTTGCGTTCCGGCGAGCTGGTGTGGGAAAGCCTCGAAAGCGCTCTGTCGCGCTGGAACGTGATCAGCCAGATTCCGGTGGATAGGGTCACGTTCATGACCACGGGCCGTGAGGGCGAGTTCCGCACCGCGTACGGGGTGATCGAGTTCACGCACTGCAAGCTCAGCTGGAGTCGCATCCTGCCGAACCTGATCGCCCGCGATGACGGACTGACGCCGCTCGCGTCGAAACAGTGGGCGTATCGTGACCTGAAGGCCGTCGGACGCAACCTCGATCTGGTGGACATGGACGAATTGGAGGACGATGATGACTGGAGCTGACGGCACCTATGACTACAAGGCTATGGCGGCCGGGATCGTCTTGGCCGGGGGCGAGGGCATGGGCAATCTGCTTCCCGTGGTCGAGAAGGAACTTCTGCATTATCGAATCCTGGATGCCATGATGCGCGAGGGTTTCTTCTCCTCGCTGGTGTTCCAGGGCGGCACGAGTCTGCGCCTGTGCCACGGGTCCCCAAGGTACAGCGAGGACCTTGATTTTGCCGGCGGCACCTCGTTCGACATGGACACCCTTAAAGGGCTTGGCTCCTGCATCTCCGATTCGCTCTCGGGGATGGGCGATGATGTGACGGTCCGGGTCAAGGAGCCGAGACCCGACGCCGATGGGCTGACGCGCAGATGGCGTATAGCGATTCGCACGGCCGGTCAGCGCAAGGATCTGCCGAGCCAGACAATCAAGCTGGAGGTGGCATCGATTCCCGCGTACGAGCCGCAGCATCGTCCCGCCTTGGTCAACTATCCGATGTTCCCGGCCTTGTCGGGTCAGATCATCCTCGATGTGGAAAGCCCCACCGAGATTCTTGCCGACAAGCTGCTCTCCTATGCCTGCGCATCGCACCTGCGGCGACGCGACCTGTGGGACATGTGCTGGTTGGCGTCGAGAGGCGACGTCGATTCCCGACGGGCGATGGAGCTTGCGGAATTGAAATCATCTGATTACGGCGAAGAAGGACTTTGGGCAGACCGTGCTGATCGCGTGGCGGGGGTCGCCGATGTGATCGGCTCGGATGCCTTCGCCGACGAGATGCGCCGGTTCCTCCCCGCCGGCCTGATGACATCCACGGTCGAATCCCCACGTTGGAGCGCATGGGCGATCGAACAGATCGGGACGTTGTACGGCACTCCAGGCACTCCATCGTCGGCCGATGCGGTTCCCGGATTCCCTATTTTCGGTGCGTCGAACGACTCCAGTCCAACCCGCTGAACGCTAAGGAGGTCTGCGATGTCGAATCTGGACTATAACTTGCCTGAGCCGACAAAGGCGCAATTGGAGTACGCGCGTTACCTCAGCCGTTTCCAAGCGCCGCGTGAACGCCGGACTCTTTTCGCCCGCACCGAATCGGATATCGCAGCCGCCTTCCGTGAAGAGACCGCGAACCATTCCTGGAACGCCGACGACCTTGCCTCCCAGGCCGGTATCGATCCCCGGTTTGCCGATGCTCTGCTCCAGCGGGGCGAAGCCCCGATTGAAGCGGTGTTCTCCGCAGCCGATGCGCTGGGGATAGACATAGCCGCGTTGCCGCTTTCCAGTCTCGGGAACACTCGGTGAGCGGTGTTGGTATACGCCAATATGCGCAAAGAAGCATGTTGGCGTATACCGTTTGTTCATCCGATCCTCGCGGTGCTAAGGGAATAGGTGGCGACGCTGCCGGCTGTTCCGACGACCTGGTTCATGGGCATGGTCAGTCTCATGTCGGTGCGGGTGGTGGATTCCACGGCGTTGCGCATTTCGTCCTGCACGAGGCCGATGTAACGCATGGTGGTGGCGATGTTGGCGTGCCCCAGCATACGGCTGACAAGCACGATGTTGCAGCCGTTCCTGTAGTAGACGCATGTGGCGAACCTACGGCGCAGGCTGTGCGACGGGTATCCGGTTACCGTCTTGATCCTCTTCGCCACGTAATCGACGCCGCAGTGTCCCTGCACGTCTCCGGGGAACAGCCATACGCCGGTGCGTTTCCGCAATGCCGAAGCGAGCTTTGCCGGCACGGGAAGCATCCGCTCCTTGTTGCCCTTGCCGTGGACGTGGAGCACCATGCCCTCGGCGTTCTCCTCCAGATCGGTCTTCAGGTTGATTCTGGTCATTTCGATGCGGCGCAGGCCGCAGAACGCGCCCAGCATGACGGCCAGCCGCGCGTTCTCGTCGGGTGATGCGAGTCCTTGTTCGATGTTCTCCTCGGGACAGATGCAGCCGGACGGAAGGGTCATGGGCACGGTGGGCACTTCGTCCGCCGGATTGCGGCGGGCGAGCCCTCGCTTCATGCTCCATTGGTAGAAGACCTTGACGCAGCTGCGTACTCCGCGTCTGCCTTCGGTTCCCATGCCGGCTAGGTAGAATATGAGGTCGTCTTCGGTCACGTCGGTGATGCTTTTATCGACGGCTTTGGAGAATCGAACGATCTGGTACCAGCGGGTGCGCAGGGTGTCGTTCGTGCGTCCGATGGCGTCCATCCAGTCGATCCATTTCTCAATGGATTCTTTCCAATCCTCCCGTGGCTCGACGTGTTCGCAGCTCTTCCTGTTGTCGTTCCAATACCTCATGGGGCTCCTTAAGCGCATAGAAAAAGGGAAGTGACTTCTTCATCACTTCCCAAGGAATACTATTGCGCGTTTCTGGCCGATGCTCTTCGGAAAACCAGCTGCAAGGCGAACATGCGCGATGACACGCCGATTTGAAGGAACAGCAAGGCTGGTGTATTGTCTACTCCTGTTGCAAAAAGCCCTACGGCTGCGAGCCAGAACCGTATATCGGACGGTCACTGGTTCAAGCCCAGTCGCAGGAGCTCACCTGAACGGGTAACTCCGGACGGGATGAAAATTGAATATTCCTGCGTAGCTCAGTTGGCAGAGCATCCGACTGTTAATCGGACGGTCACTGG
>OFCM01000053.1_pt1 | contig 95309 bp, 75 predicted proteins | sample 1520841 | NCBI WGS metagenome assembly OFCM01 (sample SAMEA2699037, study PRJEB24076) | metagenome | biome: Human gut stool | place: Spain | collected 2012-11-21 | reverse complement strand
CGGCGGGTACGGCTCGTTGCTGGAGTCGTGCACGCATACGCGCGTCGGCGTGCGTATGCCGTGATGTGACCTTTGTAGTGGAATTGAAGAGTTGAGGGGCTTCTGCTGTTTTCGTGGGTTAGGTTCTTGGTTGTGGTAGGTGTATGTCGAGTCCGTCGCAGCGGAGCATGACGAGCGCGATGAGGCTGCCTGAAGTGGCCTGATTTCTGTTCCCCTTTTATTGTGAGACGGCTTGTGCCGCTTGGTTTGCATGATACTCGGTTTCGATCTGTTCCGGTGTCCTGCAGCCCAGCGACTGGTGGAGACGCTTCGAGTTCCACCACGAGACCCACCGGAACGTCGCCAATTCTGGCTCGGCCAGGTCGGCGAATGGCTTGCGCCGCCACACCAGCTCGGTCTTGTATGTGTCGTCGGCGTATTCGGTCATGGCGTTGTCGTACGAGTCGCCGACCGTGCCGGTCGAGGGAAGCATGCCGTGTTCCCTGACCTGGGTGGTGTACACCGTGCTGATGTGTGTTTTGCCAAATTGAAGTAGTCCAGAATGGCGTGTCAATTCAATCTCGTGCTCTACGGGCCCGTCGGCACCGGCAAGACGCATCTCGCGGTCGCGTCGGGCAGGCTCGCGTGCATGCGCGCGATACCGGTCGGGTTCTTCACCGCGACCGGGCTGCTCATGCGGCTGCGCCGCGCGAAACGGGGGCGGCTCGACGCGGAGCTCCGGCAGATCGCCAGGGCGAGGCTCCCGGTCATCGACGAGTTCGGCTACATGCCGATCGACCGCACCGTGCGCCACGGAAGGCTCACCGGATTCGGGGGGAGGCTCCTACCGCAGCGAGCACGCCCTCATGACCAGATAGCCGGGAAGAAAAGGGCGGCGGGTTCCGACGGCGCGGTTTCTGTTGGAAACCAGCCGCCTACGCCGCTGAAAAAGTGCCCATACTGTGGACACCAACTTGCAGAAACACAATCCGCACGCTCCGTCCCGGGATGCCCGGTCATCCAGTAGTAGGTGGAGCGGGGAACGCCCGGCATCCTGCATCGCGCTGATATCGGGTAGCGGGCGGAGTTGGCCCGTATCATGCCTGCCTTCGTGCGAATACCAGCACCGCGGGGTCGATCGCGCGATGTCGTACTCGGCTCTGATCTCCCGGGATGGCTTGCCGCTCTCGCACGACTGCACGATCTGCCGTTTGAACGCCTCGTCGTAGTGGCGGGGGATGTTTCGGGTCGGCCATCGTCGGCCTCCAATCTCATGTCATTCGTCCCTCATCGGACTGTCTAACACATTGTAGCCACGCCGATCGCGGCGAGGCCGTCGAACGGCGAGGGCATCGCCGTTCCGAGCCGTTCGGCGACCCGGCGGGCGATGTCTCCCGCGGTCCTCCATACGATATGCGGGAAACCGCCGACCGTCTTCTGGTTCGCGACGCTCACCGGCCACGCGCACTCCGACTCGAAGTCGCGCGTGAACCGGCTGCCCGGCTCGGCCCACGACACCATCGCGACCACGACCCCGCACTTCGGGCAATCCACCCGCGGCATGTCGGCGACAAGACGGCCGCGTATATCAGCCACCGGTTGTCGTCGTGCAAGTTCTGCGACGACATCGCCGTGTCCGACCATGGCGCGATCGTCCAGTATGGCACGCGCGACCAGCTCGTGGCCGACGAAAACGGCAAGTACTACGAGTTGTGGCATGCGCAGGCGCAGTATTACGTCAAGGAGTAGGCGCCGCGGGTGGCGGATGCATTGTCGTGCGTCGGCATGGGCGGCAGCCCGACGGTGCCGCCCATGCCGGAAGGCCGGTAAGTACGGGCGCCCGCGGCCGGTCAGAGCGGCAGCAGGTCGCTCAGGTCGTCGCGCTCGCCGACGGCGGTGATGCGCCCCGCGTCCTTCTCTTGGGACCATGTGGTGATGCCGGCGGCGAGACGGAGCCACACCTCGGGGTCGAGCTCGATGACATCGGGCGGTGTGAGATTGTGCGGGTCGGACGCCGGGCCATCCAGGATCTTCACGGCTCCCCAGGGTGCGACTCGCACTTCCACGCCGGGGCCGGGCGCCTTGCGCTCCAGCAGATATAAGGTGTATCGCACCGCCATCGCCCATGTCGGTCGGGGCAACGCCGGCATCAGGGACTCCGAGTCCGCCCCGTCCTCGCGCAGTCGCTGCGCTGCGTCGTTCCACTGCTGCCACGCGCGCTCGCCCGCGGGTATGTCTCGTTCTCGAATTGCGGCCATGACTCCATTGTGCCTCTAGGGGTGACGATTGCCTTTTCGCATCGGCCGGCGGTTCTCGGTGCGGTTTCGGATGCTTTGCATCTTTGCAAAAGTGTTTCATCGGGCTTGCATCAGGTGTTGCAATACGTTGTTTTCCAACGTGGCAACGTTTTCTGTCGTCTCAAAATGTAGTTGATATATAGCCGATTTGGCGTATTTATGGCAAATCCTGTATGATATTTCATGTTTCTGCAAACGATTGCATAACGTTACGCAGCGTTCACCGGAACTTATTGGCGTGGTCACCAAGCCGTCGCATAATAACACAGGAAGCATAATCCGGAAAGAGAGTCAGACATGACTGAAATCACTGCACCCAAGTCACCTGTCACGACCGCCGAGTTCGCGGACGGCATCCGCGAACAGCTGAAGTACAGCCAAGGCGTCACCGTCGAGCAGGCCACCCCCGCCGACGTGTACGTCGCCTCCTCGCTGGTGGTCCGCCGCTACCTGCAGGACGCATGGTTCAAGACCCAGCAGGACATGGTCAATGGCAACACCAAGGCCGTCGGATACCTGTCCGCCGAGTTCCTCATGGGCAAGCAGCTGCGTAACGCACTGCTCAACGCCGGCATGATCGACCAGTTCGACGAAGCCGTCAAGGACCTGGGCTTCGAGCCGCAGGACGTCATCGACGTCGAACACGAGCCGGGCCTCGGCAACGGCGGCCTCGGCCGTCTCGCCGCCTGCTTCATCGACTCGCTCGCGTCCCTCGGCGTGCCCGCGTTCGGCTACGGCATCCAGTACAAGTACGGCATCTTCGAGCAGGCCTTCGACAAGGACGGCAAGCAGATCGAGAAGCCTGACTACTGGCTGACCAACGAAGAGCCCTGGGGCCACATCGACTACAACCGTTCCCAGAAGGTCTCCTTCGGCGGCGAAGTCGTCGAAGAGAACGGCAAGAAGGTCTGGAAGCCGGCCTGGTCCGTGCGCGCCGTGCCCGTCGACTACATGGTCCCCGGCTACGCATCCGGCCGCGTCAACACGCTGCGCCTGTGGAGCGCCAAGAGCTACGACGAATTCGACCTGCTCACCTTCAACAAGTCCGAATACCTCGACGCCGTCAAGCCGCAGGTCAAGGCCGAGAACATCTCCAAGATTCTCTACCCGGAGGATTCCACCCCGCAGGGCAAGGCGCTGCGTCTCGAACAGCAGTACTTCTTCGTGGCCGCGTCCCTGCACGACGCCATCCGCGTGTTCTACCCCGGCCAGAGCAAGCCCGACCTGACCACCTTCCCGAGCAAGATCACCTTCCAGCTCAACGACACCCACCCCGTCATCGGCATCCCCGAGCTCATGCGCATCCTCATCGACGAGTACGGCTACGACTGGGACACCGCCTGGTCCATCACCACCAAGACCTTCAACTACACCTGCCACACCCTGCTGCCCGAGGCGCTGGAAGTCTGGCCGGCCAAGCTGATCTCCGAACTGCTGCCCCGCCACATGGAAATCATCAACGAGATCAACGAGCACTTCCTCGCCGAACTCAAGACCAAGACCCGTGACAAGGCCAAGATCGAGCGCATGCGCATCGTCACCGACGAGGAGAACCCCAAGGTCCGCATGGCATACCTCGCCACCGCCGGTGGCTCCCACGTCAACGGCGTCGCCGAACTGCACTCCGAACTGCTCAAGGACGTCACCCTTCGTGACTTCTCCGACCTCTACGGCGACAAGTTCACCAACGTCACCAACGGCGTCACCCCCCGTCGCTTCATCCGCCTCGCCAACCCGCGCCTGTCCGCCCTCATCACCGAAGGCCTCGGCACCGACAAGTGGCTGAGCGACCTCGAACTGCTCAAGGGCCTCGAACCCCTCGCCAAGGACGACGAATTCGTCAAGAAGTTCGCCGCCGTCAAGCAGGCCAACAAGGAGGACTTCACCGCCTACGCCAAGCGCGAATACGGCTTCGACCTCGACCCCAACACCATGTTCAACACCATGGTCAAGCGCCTGCACGAGTACAAGCGCCAGTCCCTCAAGATCCTCGCGCTGATCGCCAAGTACGCCGACATCAAGTCCGGCCGCGTCTCCGCCGACGACGTGCTTCCCCGCACCGTCATCTTCGGCGCCAAGTCCGCCCCGGGCTACTACCTCGCCAAGATGACCATCCAGCTCATCAACAACGTCGCCCGCGTCGTCAACAACGACCCCGACGTCAAGGGCAAGCTGCACGTCTTCTTCCCCTGGAACTACAACGTCCGCCTCGCCCAGCACCTCATCCCAGCCACCGACCTCGACGAGCAAATCTCCCAGGCCGGCAAGGAGGCGTCCGGCACCGGCAACATGAAGTTCGCCCTCAACGGCGCCCTCACCGTCGGTACGTTGGACGGTGCGAACGTCGAAATCCGTGAGCGTGTCGGCGCCGAGAACTTCTTCCTCTTCGGCATGACCGTCGACGAGGTCGACAAGCTCTACGAAGATGGCTACTCGCCGGCCAAGTACTACGAGGCCGACCCCCGCCTGAAGGCCGCCATCGACATGGTCTCCGACGGTACCTTCTCCAACGGTGACCGCAACACCTACGCCCCCCTCGTCGCCGACTGGCTCACCAAGGACTGGTTCATGACCCTCGCGGACTTCACCGCCTACTCCAGCATCCAAAGTGAGATCGAAGCCCTCTACCGCGACCCCCTCGAGTGGAACCGCAAGGCCGTCCTCAACGTCGCGAACTCGGGCTACTTCAGCTCCGACAGGTCGATCCAGGATTATCTCGACAACATCTGGCACACCTCCCCGTTGGCCTGATTACGGAGCGTCCTCGTCGTTGCTCCTCAGTCGCGGTACCTTTGTACCGTTTCCTTCGGTGCACCTAGAGGACGCGCGCGTAATCAGTCCAACGGGCTGCGCCCGCTTGCCGACTGACGGCGTGTAACGTGATTCGCCCCCGTTGGCGGGAGCGAATCACGTTACACATCACTGCGCAGCGCGGCGAATGGCGAACACGGCGACTGCGGCGATTAGCAGCAGGAAGCCGCTTGCAAGCATCGCCATCACCGGGCTTGCTCGGCGTGGTCGGCTGCTGGTCACCATTCGACGCGATCGCGACCGCGAACGACGCGGATACGCCTGAGTCTCGATGTTCAACGATCCGGGAAGATCGTAATCCAAGGTCTTCGCCTCATCGAACGTCCAGCTCACCCAAGGCTCGGGCTTCACACTGCCCTTGGACTGCCAGTCGCCCCACGCGGTGTCGGTATTGCCATCGCATAGGTTCGAAACCGGCGTCTTGCCTTGCGAATACGACGCTTCGGGCTTGCCGGCACCGCATACGTTGCTGCCGTTTTTCGATCGTGGCGGCGGTGGGACATGTCTCGACGAAGAGGGGCAAGGTTGGAATCGCCATGCAGTGAGCCATCCAGAGCCCCAATGCGGCACAACATGCGAGAAGAGCCTGCCTGCGAAATGCAGACAGGCTCTTTTCGCGGACACATGTGTGCCTACGACGATTGACTGTTAGATGAACTCAGGCGGCTTCCGGGGCTGCTTCGGCCTCATCGGCGTCGCCCTTGTCGGCGTCTTTGGTCAGGCCAAGGTCGACCGGGGACGAGCTGTTCTCCCAAGGCTCCTCCCACGGATCATAATCCGGGTTCTGCTGCTTGTAGATGTACAGACCAACCACGGCGGCCAGCAGCGCACCAAAGAACAACGCAAAGAACTTCCAACCGTTTGAAGACTTGTTCTCCATGACGGCTCCTTTCCCAATCCTGGTTGGCTTGCCCGTTCAAAACCAACTCTGGGTTCCATCTTAATTCCAAAAATGTGGCGATTGCGTGCGGGAATGCTTTTGCTTTGCCGGCGGTGCGCACGACGAGCCGGGAGCGTGTTGTTTCACCGTCCGGCGAGGAGATGCGATTCCGCTACAGTAGATGACATGAGTAATGGCCGATTCAGTTTGTTTCCCGGTGCGCCGTCGGCGCACAACCTGTTCTCCAAGCGTGCGATTCAATATCAGTGGCGGTCGAACGGCCCTGTGTTCACCAGCGCGATCATCATCGCGTGCGTCGCCGTGTGGGTTGTCGAGATGGTGTTCAGCCTGTTCTGGCCTCTTGGACTCGCAACCATGATCTATTACGGCCGGTTCGACCCGATGACGGCGGTCGCACAACCGTGGATGTTCCTCACGTCGATGTTTCTGCATTCGCCGAAGTCGGTGCTGCATATCCTGTTCAACATGCTGGCGTTGTGGAGCGTGGGGCCGGTGCTGGAGAAGATGATGGGGCATTGGCCGTTTCTCGCGCTGTACGTGCTTTCCGGTTTGGGCGGCGGTCTTGGGCTGATGTCCTGGGCCGCGCTGTGGCCGGGTGGCACCGGGTGGCTTGGTGGTGCCTATGGCGCGTCCGGCGCGTTGTTCGGCCTGTTCGCGGCGATGCTGGTTGTGTACCGGCGCATCGGAGAGGATATCCGTTCGATGCTGGTCTGGATGGCGGTCAACTTCCTGATGCCGTTCCTGGTGGGCGGCATCGCATGGCAGGCTCATGTAGGCGGGTTCATCGTCGGCGGCGTATTCACGTGGCTGCTGATTTCCGGCGTGCACGCGTTGCGTGGCAAGAGCCTGACGTTCCGGACGATGGTGTACGGGGCGGTGGTGTTGGCGCTGATCGTGGCAGGCGTGCTGGTCTGTAATCTGAGCAATCCAGCTCTGACGTACATCATGTGATTGGCCTCTTACCCGGTGAAAGTCCCACCTGGCGCGGCGTGTTCGAGAACAGCAGGCGCCGTTACGGGTACAGGCGCGTCCACCTGGAATTGAGGGGCGCGGGCGTCGTCGTGTCCGCCAAACGGGTCATGCGCCTGATGGCCCGGCACGGGCTCGTGCCCGTGTCCAGGAGCGCGAGGCGCTACTCCTCGTACAGGGGTGAGATCGGCGAGGCGCCCGTCATCCACTCGGACCGCGGCTGCCACTACCGGTGGCCGGAATGGATACGCATCTGCAAGGGCCACGGGCTGACCCGCTCGATGAGCGCGAAGGGCTGCAGCCCGGACAACGCGGCCGCGGAGGGGTTCTTCGGCCGTCTCAAGCAGGAGTTCTTCCACAAGCGCGACTTCACGGGCGTCACGGTCGACGGGTTCGCCGACGATGCTCGACGAGTACATGACATGGTACCGCGACGAACGCATCAAGACCGAGTACGGGATGAGCATCATGGACAGGCGCATCAAGCTGGGGCTCGTCGGCTGAACACATGTGATAACCTGCCAGACAACCATACAGACAACGAAGTCCAACAAAACGTCACCGCCCCCGAGCTTGTGATGGGACTTTTGTGGGGTGGGCGGGGCGCTGGAGAATGGCTCGGGGTGGAGGCGTCGCACCAATGTGAATTACATGCGTGTAGTTTTCCACATGATGTGGAGAACTTTGTGGACAACTTGGGTATAAGTTGGGTATAACTCGTGGATAACTATGGTGAATAAGTCCGTGTGAGCTCTAACAATGTTGGAAATACTGGGTTTTGACACATTGTGGACAATGTGCACAATGCGAATAAGAGTTATCCACAATTGTGTATAAGTATGTGAATAATGTGGATAACATGGGGAAAACCGGTGGATAGACAGTGCACAACTTGATTTGCGGAGCATCCGTTACGGGTCTCGAAGCCAGGGCGCGATGACGTTGCCGGGATACCATGACACTATGGATATTTCGTCTCAGACCAGTCGGTTCATTGCGGCGCACCGCAATCAGGATGTGCGCGACCTGGCGCTCAGCGCCAAACGCGTGGACGGGCTTGACCTGCCATTCGCGCTCGACCAGATCGCCGGCTGGCAGACTGCGTGCCGCAAGCTGCCGCAATGGGCCGAGACCGACGGCATCGTCTATCCGCCGCACATCTCCATGGAACAGTGCTCTTCCCAGTTCGCCGCGCAGTACAAGGCCGGCATCGCAAGGCGCGTAGCGGGCGCCGGCGGTGCGATGGTCGACCTGACCGGCGGATTCGGCGTCGATTGCTCGTATATCGCGCGTGGATTCAGCCGGGCGGTCTATGTGGAGCGCCAGCCTCACCTGTGCGAGCTCGCGGCTCATAATTTCCGGGCGCTGGGACTCCCGCACATGGATGTGATCAACGGCGATGCGGAGGATTGGCTGCGCGGCGTCGTTGACGCCCGCGCCGCCTCCGCAGACTCGGCCGCAGTCGATTCAGCTACAGCCGTTCCCATCGCGCTGATCTACCTCGACCCCGCGCGACGTGACGCGCATGGCGGCCGAACCTATGCCATCGCCGACTGCACGCCGGACGTACTCGCGCTGAAAGACCGTCTGCTGGCCGTCTCGACGCACGTCATGGTCAAGCTGTCTCCGATGCTGGATTGGCGAAAGACGGTTGCGGACTTCAACGGTTCGGTCGGCGAAGTGCATATCGTCTCCACAGGCAACGAATGCAAGGAACTGCTGCTGGTGCTCGACCGCGGTTCGCACGACGCCGTACGCGTGATCTGCGTCAACGATGGCGACGTATTCGGATACGTCCATGACATGAAGACCGGCGCGGATTCTGACGGCGTGGTCCTCGCCTCCGCAGGAGAAAAAGGCAGTCAGGGCGGGTCTGCAGAGCCGTCACACGCCGCTCCGGAACAGCCCAGGTATCTGTACGAGCCGAACGCTTCGCTGATGAAGGGCGGCTGTTTCGCGCTGCTGGAGGACCATTATGGTATGCGCCAGATCGGTCCGAACAGCCACCTGCTGATATCGGGCACGCCGGCGCCGCAGTTTCCCGGCCGGGGATTTGTCATTGAAACCATCGCGGGTATGGGCAAGAAAGAGCTGAAACGGGCTCTAGCGGGCGTCGACAGGGCGAATATCGCAGTGCGCAACTTCCCGTTGACCGCTGTCCAGCTGCGCAGGAAACTCAAGCTGGCAGACGGTGGCGATGTGTATCTGTTCGGCACGACGTCCGTCGATGGCCGTCATGTCATCGTCCGCACCGTGAAGCAGTGAAACCGCGAAAAGGGTATGACAACAACACAGTTTGGCGGTGGCGCAGCACCATGCCGCGCCACCGCCAAACCGTAACGTCGCTTACCGTCGATATGGAGCTGGCTGCCGCGAGGGGATCTCGCCGCTCAGCGCCACCACATCGTCATGATGAATCCGACCATAATGATCGCGAAGGCGATTGCCAGGTTCCAAGCACCGATACCCGGGATCGGCCACGTGCCGTTCGGCGACAGGTAGTAGACCACGGCCCAGATCAGGCCGATGATCATCAGCGCGCAGAACAGCGGGACGAACCAGCGCGGGTTCGACTTGGTGCCCTTGATGGTCTCCTCGACGCGGCGCGTGTTCTCCGCCTGCCGCGACATCATGCGCTGCATCTGCGGGGTCATCTCTGACTTGTCGGCGGTGGCGTTGAGCACCGCCTGCACCTTGTCCATGGAGACGCCGTAATCGTCATCGGTCTCGTTGGTGTCCGTGTCCTTGACGTCGGCGTCGGTCTCGGCCTGCCAGTCCTTCTGGTCTTCCGAGTCGGTTTCGTGCAGCTCTGTGTCAGCCATAAGCGTAGTCTCCATTCAATAGGCTAAAAAATCATAATAGCGGTTACACTCGAAAGTTGAACACACTGGGAGGAATCATGGCCAGACACACCAGCAGGCACGCCGCCCGGCGCACGTGGCTCGGCGGCTTCGCGGTGTGCCTGATCGTGGCTTTTTCCGGGTATCTGCTGGTGACGAACGTGCGCGTGAACCGCACGGCAACGGTCACTTCCGACACGGCGGACCTGGTGGAGCAGCGCGTGGAGCATGTCGACCAGCTGCAGAAGGACATCACCGACCTGAGCGCGCAGATCAACACGCTGAAGGATTTCGCCAACAACAGTGGCTCCTCCGAGCAGCCCTCGGGCACGAGCGACCCCAAGCCCAGCGACACCGAGGACGCGGGCTCCGGCACCATACTGCCGGCGGTTCACGGTCCCGGCATCACCGTGACCCTGAACGACTCCCCGTTGTGGGAGAACATGGTGGACAGCTCGGGCTCGGCCGCGAACATCAACGATTACGTCGTGCATCAGGAGGATGTGGAGGCTGTTGTCAACGCCCTGTGGGCGGGCGGCGCGGAGTCGATGATGATCATGGACCAGCGCGTGTTGTTCAATTCCGCAGTGATCTGCCAAGGGAATGTGCTTCTATTGCAGGGCAAGAAATACTCGCCGCCGTTCACCGTGTCGGCGATCGGCCCCGCAGATGCCATGATTCGGGCTTTGGACGACTCGAACGCGGTCAAGTTGTATAAAGAGTATGTCAGCGCATTCGGATTGGGCTGGAAAGTGGAAAAAAAGGACGATCTCGTGTTCGGGCAGTCTGCGGCGACGCTGCAGCCGTTGCGGTATGCGTCCGTGGTCAAGGACGGGAGCGAGGAATGAAGCATTCGCGCAACTCTCAACAGATTCAAGGCGATTTTCAGGATTTCGAGGCGCCTGCCCCTGCTGAACCGGAGTACGCCGGGGAAGTGACCATGGCGCTGCCTCCGGTGCCGATGCCCGATCCGAACGCCCGGCGCGGCCTCGCGCAGCCGGCGGCCAAGCGCAGCGTTCTGTGGTCGGTGCTGGGGATCCTCGGCGAGGTGCTGATGACGCTGGCGGCCGTCTGCGCGCTGTACGTGGTATGGCAGATGTGGTGGACCGGCGTCCAGTCCGAGCACACGCAGGTCGAGACCCGCCAGTCGGCGTCATGGTCCGATCCGGCCGGCGGCGACAGCTCGAAGGTCGCCAAGGCGCAAAGCGGCGACGTGCCGGTCCAGCCGACGAGCGCAAGCGATGGCGAGCTCATCGCGCAGGTGTACGTGCCCCGGTTCGGCCAGGGGTGGGTGCGTAACGTGGTCGAAGGCACGGACGAGGCCGAATTGTCGCTGCATGGTCTGGGACATTATCCGTCCACGCAGATGCCCGGTTCAGTCGGCAATTTCGCGGTCGCCGGCCACCGCAACGGCTACGGTCGACCGCTGGGAGACGTCGACCTGCTGCAGGAGGGCGACGCGATCATCGTGCGTACCAAGGACTACTGGTACGTGTACAAGTACACGACATACAAGATCGTCACCCCGGAGCACTCCGAGGTCATCGCCGCTAACCCGGAGGATCTCAACACGCCTCCCAGCAAGCGCATGATCACACTGACCACGTGCGAGCCGAAATACACCACGGCCACGCATCGTTGGATCAGCTACGGCGAGCTGAGCTATTGGGCCAAGGTCTCGGATGGCGTGCCGCAGGAGCTCGCCACGTCGTCGAACTCGGCGAAGGTGGCGTTCTCCAGCAGCAACACGAGCCAGTCGTTCGTGTCCAAGCTGGGCACGCTGCAGCCCATCGTGCTGTGGGCGCTGGTGGCGTACCTGGTGCTGTACATCGCGGCCCTGGTGGCCTGGCGGTACCCGGTGCTGCGCGAGATTCGCGCCGGCAAGCGCCGCCGTCCGGACGCGAGCATCTACGGATGGCTGCTGCGTCACCAGCCCGGTCCGCTGGTAATCAGGTGGGCGCTGCTGATACTGCTGCTGTTCATCGTCAGCGTGGCGCTGATTCAGTGGGCGTGCCCATGGGCGGCAAGCAACATCCCCATCCTGCAAAGCATGTCGAATTACGCGGTCGATTAGCGGCATGGCCGGTTGGCGGCGATAATGGGAACGTATGGGATGGCGGTCGGCGCTCGCCGGTGCCATCCCATAATCAGAACGAGACGAGGAGCGTCATGACGGATTCGGCACGCATTGTGGTGGTGGACAATTACGATTCGTTCGTATACACCATCGTTGGATATCTGAAAACCTTGGGAGCGACGGTCGATGTGGTGCGCAACGACGCAATAGACCCCTCAGATGCCTCTGTGCTGGACGAATATGACGGTGTGCTTATTTCCCCCGGTCCGGGCGCTCCGGCGGATTCTGGGGCCAGCGAGGACGTTATTCGGCTATGCGCCAAGCTCGGCAAGCCCATGTTCGGTGTGTGCCTCGGCCTGCAGGCGCTCGCCGAGGTGTTCGGCTGCACGGTCAGCCACGCGCCCACCATCATGCACGGCAAAACCAGTCTCGTCGAGCATATCGATGATGAGATCTTCGCCGGCGTCGCCAATCCGATGACCGCGACCCGATATCATTCGCTGGCCGTCGAGCCCGACACCGTGCCCGATGACCTGGTCGTGACGGCGTGGACGAAGGATGACCATATCGTTCAGGGCATCAAGCACCGGTCGTTGCCGATGTATGCGGTGCAGTTCCATCCTGAATCGGTGATGACGCAGGACGGCTACCGGCTGCTCGCCAACTGGCTCGCCGTCTGCGGGCAGACCAACGCCGTGGCCAAGTCCATCGGTCTGCAGCCCAAGGTCAACCGCTGACACGCACGTGTGTGTGGCGCCGCGCGTGACGCGCGTGACAACGATGATGGGCCCGTGGCATGAGGAATGCCACGGGCCCATCATGTGTTCTGGGCCGATGTGTGTAGACCGCGCGGCTGGGCCGCCCGTCTGGCCGATCGACCCGCCGCGATTGCCGGTTGCGCTTACCGGCCGTCAGGCGGCCGATCGGTCACACCGCAATGGCAATCACGGCCATTCCCGGCGGTTCAGTTCCCACCTGTCGTCGTGCCGCCGTTGCCGTTGTTGTCGGGATCCTCGGTGGTGGGCTTCTTGGCGGTGACCGAGATGGTGCTGCCCTTGTCGACCTGCGTGCCGGCCGCGGGATCCTGCGTTTCGATGACCGCATCATCGGTCGCGTCGCCGGTGACCTTCAGCGTGAAGTCGCTGCCCAGCGTGGCCTTGGCCCCGGCGATCGTGTTGCCGAGGAGATTGGGCACGCTGACCTGCGGCTTGCCGGTGGACACGTAGACCGTGATCTGCGAGCCCTGCAGCACCAGTTCTCCGGAACCGGGGCTGACTCGCGTCACCGAGCCCTTCTCCACCTTGTCCGAGGCCTCCTGCTCGACGACCGGCAGGAACTTCATGGACGAGAGCTTGTCCAGCACCGTGTCCTTGGGTTGGCCGACCAGACCGTCTGGCACCTTGGTCATGCCCGAGGAGATGTACAGCGTGATCGTCGTGCCCTTGGGCTGCGACGTGCCGGAGGCCGGGTCGGTGCTCATGACCTTGTCCTTCTCGATGGTGGCGCTGTCGGCGGTCTTCGTGACGGACGACACCTTGAAGCCCAGTTTCTCCAGCGCGTTGCGCGCATCCTCCTGGGTGTAGTCGCTCAGGTCGGGCACGGTCACCGACTTGGGGCCTACGGAGAACCAGACCTTCACGTCCGAGCCTTTGACGGCCTGAGTGTCGCCCTTGGGGGACTGCTTGGTGAACGTGCCGGCGGGTTCACCGGAATCCGAATCCTGCATCTCCACGAAGTTGAACCCGGCCGAGGTGACCTTCTCCTTCGCCTGCGCCTTGGTCATCGTCGCCGTGATGGTGGGCACGGTGCCCATCTCCGTGGCGGATTTGCGGCTCATGGTGTAGATCACGCCGAAGATGATCGCCAGCAGCACCACGCCGCTGATGATCGACGCGATGATGATCTTCTTCTTGCGCTTCTGCCTGGCCGCCTCCGCGCGTTGTTCGGCGCGAGACTTGACCGCCAGGGCCTCGTTCGGGTTCTGCGCCGGAGGCACCATCTCGAACTGGCCGGTCGCCGGGTTGTACGCCTGCGTGGGCTGACCCGCGCCGACAGCACTCATTGGCACGGTAGCGCCGCCGTCCTGCTGCTCCGCGGCCTTGCGGGCCTTCACGTTGGCCAGATCGGTCAGCGGGTTGAACGCCGCCGCGACCGGCACGCCGCCGTTCATGAACGTCAGGATATCGTTCTTGAATTCGGCCGCCGTCGCGTAACGGTTCTGCCGGTCCTTCGCCATCGCCTTCGCGCAGATCGAATCCCACATGCGCGGCAGGCCGGGCACGAGCGTGCTGGGCGGCGTCGCCACCTCCGACACGTGCTGATAGGCGATCGCCACAGCCGAGTCGCCGGTGAACGGCGGACGGCCGGTGAGCATCTCATACAGCACGCAGCCGGCCGAGTATAGGTCGGAGCGCATGTCGACGGTCTCGCCGCGAGCCTGCTCGGGCGAGAGGTACTGCGCGGTGCCGACCACGCCCTGGGACTGGGTCATCGTTGCAGCGGAGTCGTCGAGCGCGCGGGCGATGCCGAAGTCCATGACCTTGACCACGCCCTGCTCGGAGATCATGATGTTGCCGGGCTTGATGTCGCGGTGGACGATGCCCATGTGATGCGAGTATTCGAGCGCGTTGAGCACGCCGAGCATCACCTGTTCGGCGTCTCGCTGGCTGAGCGGGCCGTTCGCCTTGATCACGTCACGCAGCGTCTGGCCCTTGACGAACTCCATCACCAGGTACGGCAGCCGCTCCGTGCCGCCGCTGTCGGTCATTACGGTCTCCTCGCCGGAGTCGTAGATGTTGACGATGTTCGGGTTGTTCATCTGCGCCACGGAGTGCGCTTCGCGGCGGAATCGGGACAGGAAGATCTTGTCGTTGGCCAGGTCGGCGCGCATGATCTTGATCGCCACCGTACGTCCCAGGCGCGTGTCCAATGCCACGCGCACTTCGGCCATGCCTCCACGCCCTACAAGTTGGCCGAGCTGATAGCGGCCGTTCGCCAGCGATGCCGGCATATTGCTGCTCATAGCTATTCCTCTCGATTCTTCGGGTCGGTCGTCGCCGTATGCCCGCCAAATTGGTTACGGTTCATGGTGATCAGCGTCGCCGTGTGCGGTGTGCTGGATACGCGGCGGGGCATGCGCCCGCCAAGTCCCATGATGGTCTCATCCATCTGCGCGGTCTCCTGATCGAGCAGACGTCGTTCTATGCGCGACAGCGTGCGCGAAACGGTCAGCGCGTCCTTCGGACGGTCAAGCGGATCCTTGGACAGCATCGACATGACGAACTGCCGAAGCTGCACATCTATGGAATCCGGCAGCGGGGGCACCGGGTCGTTGACGTGTGCGGCGGCGATGTCGACCGGCGTGGTGCCGGTGAACGGCCGATGCCCGCACAGCCCTTCGTACGCGACGACGCCCAGCGAGTAGATGTCGGATTGCGGCGTGGCCTGTTTGCCTTGCGCCTGCTCGGGGGAGATGTACTGCGCGGTGCCGACGACCATGCCATCCTGCGTGATCTGCTCCTGGTTCGTGGAGTAGGAGACGCCGAAATCGGTGATTTTCACCTCGCCCGTAGTGGAGACCATGATGTTGGCCGGCTTGACGTCGCGGTGGATCACGCCGTGGCTGTGCGCCACGAACAGGCCGCGCGCGGTCTGGATCAGTATCGGCAGCAGTTCCGTCGCAGGCAGCGTGCCACGGTCGCGGTAGATGTCGGCCAGCGAGTCGCTGGGCACGTACTCCATGATGAGGAAGCCGATGCTGTCGTGCTCGTAATACTCGAACAGCGCGGCGATGTTGGGGTGCGCCAGATTGGCGGAATTGTGCGCTTCCGCCCGCAGACGGTGCAGCTTGGCCTCGACGTTGCCCTGATCGTCGCGCAGCGCCTTGATGGCGACGGGACGGTTGAGCTGGATGTCGTGGCCTTTCCACACCTCTCCCATGCCGCCCTGCGCCAGTCGGCGATCCAGGCGGTAACGGCGGTGGATGAGTTGTCCTTCGACGAGTTTCATTGTTTCAGGGCCTCCTCCATCAGTGAACGCATGATCGGTCCGGCGGCTTCCACACCGTACTGATTGACATTATGGATAACAACGGAGACCGCGATCTTCGGGTTGTCGGCGGGGGCGAACCCGATAACCCATGCGTCATTGGTCTGGTTGGAGCTGCCGATCTGCGCGGTTCCGGTCTTCGCCGCGACCTTGATGCCGCTCAGCTGCAGGCTGGGCGCGTCATGCTCGACCACCGACTGCATCATCTGGTTGAGCTTGGACGCCGTGCTGGAGCTGAACGCGGTGGACATCACTTCGGGCGTGGCTTCGGACAGCGTACTCAGGTCGCTGGCCCGCACGCGGTCCACCAGCGTCGGCCTCATGAGCTTGCCGTCGTTCGCGATGGCCGCGGCGACCATCGCGTTCTGCAATGGCGTGGACAGCACGTCGCCTTGGCCGATGGACGCCAGCGCCATCTTGTCGTCGGACAGCGTGTCGGGGAACTTGGCGGCGACGGACTTCATCGGGCGCCCGGACGACGAAGTGCCGTCGATGGTGATCGAGCTTCCGTAGCCGAGCTTCTTCGCCTGCTCGGTGATCTTGTCCTGGCCGAGTTTCACGCCGAGCTGGGCGAACGCGGTGTTGGACGAGTATGTCAGCGCGTCCTGCAGCGTGATCTTGCCGTCGATGCCGTTCGCCGCGGTGGTGGTGTTGGTCAGGTTCGTCGAGGTTCCGGGCAGCGTATAGCTCGCTCCGGCGGGAATCTGAGTATCGGTGTCGTAGTCGCCGGATTCCAGCGCCGTCGCGGCGACGATGGTCTTGAACGTGGATCCGGGCGGGTACAGCTGCGAGGTCGCACGGTTGATCATCGGGCTGTTGGCCTGCGCGGCGAGTTTCGAATAGTTCGCGGTGGCTTTCTTCGTGTCGTGCGTGGCGAGAGCGTTCGGATCGTAGCTGGGGGCGCTCGCCAGGGTCAGGATGCGGCCGGTCTTGACCTCGATGACCACTGCGGCGCCGTCGTTGCTGCCGAGTTGCTGGTAGGCGAGCTGCTGCAGCTTGGGATTGATGGACGTCTCGATGGACGCGCCCTTGTTCTCGACGCCGGTGAACAGCGATTTCAGCTGATCCCAGAACAGCGCGTCCGCCTTGCCGCTCAGCAGCTTGTTGCGGGATGATTCGATGCCGCGGTCGCCGCGCTGGGTGACCGAGAAGAAGCCGGTCACCGGGGCGTACACCGGCCCGTTCGTGTAGGAACGCTGGTATGAGAACACGTCGTTGACCGGGGTCGACTGCGCGAGGATCGTCCCGTCGGACGCGAGTATGGCGCCTCGGGGAGCGCCGTATTCCTGATACAGTGCCCTTGCGTTGCGCGGGTCGGAGCTCAGCGAGTTGGCGCGGATGGCGGTGATGATCGTGGTGGACATGCCGAGTACCACGAACAAGGCGATGACGGCGGTGAACAGCTGCCTGAGGTATTTGTTCATCGCGCACCTGCCTCGATGATTTCCGTGGTCTGGTTGTTCGCCGCCGCGTGGCGGGGTTCCGGTTGCCGCTCGGCCTGCGGTTCGCGTTCGGGTGCGGACTCCTTGTCAGTGCGTTCCTTCAGCTCGCGGTCACGCAGCACCGCCAGCGCCTCGTATTGGAACGTGTCGGACAGTGTGTCCGGTTCCGGGCGGTTCGCCGCGTTCGAGATGATCATCAGCAGCGCGGCGAGCAGGTAGTTCGCGATCAGCGATGAGCCGCCGGCGGCCATGTACGGCATGGTCATGCCGGTCAACGGGATTACCAGCGTGATGCCGCCGACCACGGTGAACACCTGGAAGGCCATCGTGAACACCAGTCCGGAGGCCAGCAGCTTGCCGAACCCGTCCTTGATCTTCATGGCGGTGATGAACCCGGACGCGATGATCAGCAGGTACAGCACCAGAACGGCCATCAGACCGGTCAAGCCCAGCTCCTCGCCGACCGACGAATAGATGAAGTCGGAATTCGCGAACGTGGTCAGCCCCGGCTGCCCGTGACCCAGGCCGGTGCCGGTCATGCCGCCGGAGGCCATGCCGAAGATGCCCGTGACCAGCTGCCACGAGCCGCCTATGCGGTTGTACTGCTCGTCGCTGAACGGGTGCAGCCATGAGTCCACGCGCTGGCCGACGTGGCTGAACACGCTGGCCGCGGCGACCGCGCCTACGGCGAACGCGATGAAGCCGATGACGATCCAGCTTCTGCGCCCGGTGGCCGCGTACAGCATCGCGACGAACATCGCGAAGAACATCAGCGACGTGCCCAGATCGCGCTGCATGATGAGCACGCCCATCGAGATCAGCCACACCATGATGATCGGACCGAGGTCCTTGATGCGGGGCAGCTGGAGTCCCAGCACCTTCTTGCCTCCCACGGCGAGCTGGTCGCGGTGGTCGAACAGGTAGGCGGCGAAGAAGAACGCGAGGAACAGCTTGGCGAATTCGGCGGGCTGCAGCGAATATCCGCCGATGCGGATCCAGATCTTGGCGCCGTTGATGTTGCGCCCCAGACCGGGGATCATGGGCGACAGCAGCAGTATCAGGCCTATCACCATGTTCACGTACGAGTATTTGCGCAGCACACGATAGTCGCGCATGACCGCCACGAGGATGCCGCACAGCGTCAGGGCTATGCACAACCAGATCAGCTGCCTTGAGCCGACCGAGGAATTACCGGACTTGTCGATGCGCGCGATCATCACCACGCCGATCGCGGTCAGCATCAGCACGCATGGCAGAATCGCCTGGCTGGCGTACGGCTTGAACCGCAGCAGCAGTCCCCACAGCACGAGGAACAGCGCGCCGACCACGGCCAGCAGGCCGATGTAGTTGGCGGGGAAGTGGCCGTAGACGCGCAGGAACATCTGGTAGAAGGCGACGACGCTGATCAGCATGGCGAGCAGCAGCAGCGACGCCTGGCGGAGACGTATGGGGATCATTGGGCGTCACCGCCGTCTGTGCCGGTGGACGATGCGTCCGTGCCGGTATCGCCCGCGGTGCCGCCGTCGGTCTGGCTGCTGCCGGCGCTTGAGTCGCCGTCCGTGCCGTTCGACCCGGATGAGTCGGATGAGTCGGATGAGTCGGACGTGCCGTTGCCCGCGTCGCCGGACGACTTGGACGTGTTGGAATTGTCGTTGAAGTTGCTTTTCTCCTGACGGATGACCTGCACGTGCTGGATGGCCTCGTCATAGCTGTTGAAGGTGATGCCGTCCTGTAGCTGGTCGCGCCACGCCTGCGGCAGCGAGTCGATGTCGATGTTCGTGCGCTTGACCTCGTGCGACAGCGCCAGGCCGAACACGTTGGTGTTCACGCCTTGGTACACGGCCACCACGCCGTCTGCGTTGCCGATGAAGTATTTCGTCTGGCTCCAGCGGTAGGCGCCGAAAGCGCCGCCCGTGGCAAGCGCGAGCGCGGCGATCACGATGAGGATTGCGATCAGACGATTGCGGCGGCCGCGCTTGCGCGTCTCCTTGCGCTGCGTCTGCCGCTCGTGATGGATGGCCTTGGCGACGTCGGGATCGTTGGGATCGTCGGTGACATGGCCGTCACGCTTCTGGATGACCGGTATCTCGCCGGTGTCGGGGTTGGCGCGTTCGCCGTTCTCCTCGCGCACGGCCGACGGCTGCGCGACGCGCGGCGACGGCTGCGAGGCGGGCTGGCTCTGTATCAGCGCGGCGGCGCGTTGCGCTGGCGATGCGTTCGCGTCGCGCAGCATGGGCGCGGTGGCGACAGGCTCGTTGAGGATGTCTGCGATGGGCTCCAGGCTGGCGCTCGCCGCTCCGGCGACCAGTGGGGTCTGGTGGGGCAGGTCGAAGGCATCCGCGTCGAGAGCCAGCGTGGCGTCGGCGATGACCGCGGTCACGTTGTCGGTGCTGCCGGCCTTCAAGGCCATCGAAACCAGCTGCTGGGCGCATTCCTCCTGATCGGAGTAGGCGGTGAGCGTCTGCTCGATGGTGGAATCCTCCAGCACGCCGCACAGGCCGTCGGAGCACAGCATCCAACGGTCGGTTGGATGGGCGGCCCGAATGGCGATGTCGGGGTGCGGATCGATGTCGAAGTCGCCGAGCACGCGCATGACGACGTTGCGCTGCGGATGGTTGCGCGCCTCCGCGGGGCTGATGCGGCCTGTGTCGATGAGATGCTGAACGTAGCTGTGGTCCTGCGTCATGCGGGTCAGGCGACCGTCGCGCAGCAGGTACGCGCGCGAGTCGCCGATGTGCGCGAGCACCCAGTAGCCCGCGACCAGCGCCACGGCGGTCACCGTGGTGCCCATGCCGGCGAGCTTGCGCTCGCGCTTCGCCTTGCCGACGATCGCGTCGTGCGCGGCCATGACGGACGTTTCCATCATCCGGGCGACGGTGCTCACGTCGCCGTTGACGTCATCGTGCTCGATGTGGGCGAGTGAACGGATGGCGATGGTCGAGGCGGTGTCGCCGCCGGCATGGCCACCCATGCCGTCGCAGATCGCGATGAGGTGCTCCCCGGCGAACGCGGAATCCTGGTTGTTGGAGCGCACGGTGCCGACGTCGGACACCGTGGTCGAGTACAGGAACAAGGTCTGTGATGCAACGGAATTTGGCATGAGCCGTCACCTCAATTCGAAGGTGGTGGCGCCAATGCGCACCGGCATGCGCGGGGGCAGCAGCATGGGCATGTTCAGCCGCTGCTGGTTGACGATGGTGCCGTTGGTGCTTCCCAAATCCTCGATCGCCCATTGACCGGAGGCGGGATCCTTATATATGCGGGCGTGATGCGAGGAGACGAATTCGTCGTCGAGCACCACGGTGTTGGACGCGGCGCGTCCCAGCGTGATGGATTCGCTGGTCAGCGGCACGGAGGCGCCGGCCTTCGGGCCATCGATGATGACCAGCAGTGTGGGACCGGATTGCGGCGTGCGCTGCTGGCTTTGGCGCGGCGGCGTAACGGGCGCGGTCTGTGCGGCGGCCGGGCCGGACGGTGCCGCGCCGTCAGAGGATTTCATCGCGCGCTTGTCTCGGCGGCGTCGGGCCCGCGACGGCTGCGGGCTGAACGCTTCGATGTCTTTGTGCAGCGATCGCACCGCAAGCCAGACAAAGACCCACAGCAGGATCAGGAATCCATACTTGAGGATCGCAAATGTCAGTTCGGTCATAACGGAAAGTCGACTCCTGGCTCGGGGTCACTCCTGCTCTCGTGAGGAAGCCCAGAACAGGATGCGGGTGCGGCCGATGGTGATGGTATTGCCGTCCAGCAGCGTGGCGGCCGGCACCTGATGGCCTTCGACGTACGTGCCGTTGGTCGAGCCCAGATCGCGCGCGATGACGCCGTTGGGGGTCAGGTCAATTTCCAGGTGCTTGCGGGAGATGCCGGGATCGTCGATGACGATGTCGCAGCCGGAGCCGCGGCCGATCACCGTCTTGCTCTCGGTGAGCAGGTAGGGGTTGCCGTTGATGTCAAGCATCGGATGGTCCTCGGCCTGGTCGGTGGTGGTCACGGGGACCGCGTTGCCCTGCACGGATTCGGAGCTCAGGTTGAAGCTGCCCTTGGGCAGGTCGAGGTCCTCCTCGAAGATGACCATCACGGGGCCGACGAACGCATAATGCTGGCTCTTGGCGTATTGCGTGAGGTTGTCCGCCAGCTCGTTGGCGAGCACTTCGCTGCCCCACTGTTCGATGCGATCGAAGTCGGCCGTGCTGAGCTTGAAACGGTATTCGTTCGGGGCTACCGTGCGGTCGCGGCCGACCGGCATGGCTTCGGCGTCGATCTCGCGCTCCAGGGCGCTGGAAAGGTCGACAGGCTTCAGGTCTTTGGAGCCGAACTTGGAAAAGACTCCGTTGACCGCGCCTTCTACACTTTTCTCAAAACGGTCGAGAACGCTCATGGTGATCCCTTTCTATATCCTTACCCATCCTATACGTCAGTGGGGAAGTCAATTGTGATTTCTGAGGAAAAAGCCTGTTTGAGCGCAAAATTTCCACTTCTGACACGGCGTTGTGGGGCGTGAGACCTATTTGGACCGATGCCGTCCGCCTGATGCGCCAGCCCGCGGGGCGATCATGGGGGAGGCAAGGGGGAGGGCTGCCGGCGTGGTTTGCCCAGTGCGGTGGCTACCGTGGTGGGCATGAACGATATGACGACTCTTCATGATGCAATCGGCGATTTTCCCCGCCGCAAGGCGCAGACGCTGCGGTTCTCCTGCGGTGCCCCGCGTTCCGCGACCGCGATTGGCGACGGTTCCCGCGCGCTGTTCCTGCGTTCCGACGGCCCTGAGGACCTGGTGACCTCGCTGTGGCTGAGCGTGTTCGACGCGGACGGCACGCATCGGGAGGTGCTGCTGGCCGACCCGCGTGTGCTGCTTGCGGACGCTGATGACGAGGACGTGCCCGCCGAGGAGAAGGCCCGTCGCGAGCGCGCCCGTGAAGGCGGCTCGGGCATTGTCTCGTATTCGGTGGATGCGGCTGGCCGCCGTGTGGTCTTCACGATCAACGGTCAGCTGTTCCTGACCGAGATCGCCGAAGACGGCAGCGGTCGCACCCGTATGCTGGCGGCGGATGGCATCGCCGCAGGAGAGGGTGCCACGCCGGTGCTTAATCCGCGCATATCGCCGGACGGCAGGCATGTGGCGTACACGACCGGCGAACATCTGATGCTGGTCGACATCGCGCCGCAGTGGCCGTCTGACAGTCGTCATGATGACGCCACCGACGACGACTGCGACGGCCAGCCGGCGCCGCACGCGCACGGCCACCGCTGCGGCGACGAGGAGTCGGGCGCCCCCTACGACCCCTCCGCCGACAAGCTCAGCACGCTGTGGAGCGTGTATCCGGACGATGACGCCGACGAGAACACGTGGAAGATCGGTCTGGCCGAATTCGTCGCCGGCGAGGAGATGGACCGTTACGACGGCTTCTGGTGGGGGCCGGACTCCCGTCACATCATCTTCGAGACGTTCAACGCGGCACCTGAGCCGATGTGGTACATCAGCGACCCGGCGAACCCGCAGACGCCGGCCTCCGGCCGTCGATACGCGCGTGCGCTCACCAGCAACGCCGATGTGCGCCTGACGCTGGCGGAGCTCGCGTACGACGGGCATGACGAGTATGCGGGACTGGGCATCCAGCAGATCTCCTGGAACCGCAAGGACTATGAATATGTCGCCGCGGTGCACTGGTCCGCCGGCCATGAGCCATTGCTGCTGGTGCAGAACCGCCGACAGACGCGTGACCAGGTGCTCTCGGTGCATCTCGGCTCCGAGGCCTCTGCGGGCTCGGCGCCGGTCGGCTCCACGACCGTGCTGGAGGAGCATGCCAACGACCAGTGGCTCGACATCATCCAGGGCACGCCGGCCTTCACGCCGGACGGACGCCTGGTCTGCGCGCTCAACGACATGGACGCCGACACCAACCGGCTGACGGTGGACGGCCGCCCGTTCACGCCCGCCGGCTGGCAGGTGCGAGAGGTGCTCGACGTCACCGATGAGGACGTGCTGGCGGTCGTGCAGCGCACCCCGGAACTGGACGGATACGAGGCGCCCGACGGACTGAGCCCGTGGCGAGGCGACGCCGACTGCCATGACGCCCGCAGCTTCGACGTGGTGAGCTTCGATTATGATGGCAATGCGCTGCCGATGACCGCACGGCCCGGCTCCTGGTCGGCCAGCCGGCGCGGCGAGGGCCTGGTGATCTCCGGGCGCGACATGGACTCGGCGAAATCCGTGATGTCGCACTCCTTCACGATGCGCCCGGTCGACGGGGGAGCCGCGCCGGAAAACGATGGCGATGGCTCCGCCGCGATGAGCACGCTCGTCTGCCCGATCGACAACCATGCCGCCGAACCCGGTTTCGCGCCGAACGTGCGCTTCGCCCGGCTCGGCGAGCACCGCCTGTACACGGCCATCATCGCGCCGAGCGCCGATAGCCCGTACGCGAAGGCCGACAGGCTGCCGGTGCTGCTCAAGCCGTACGGCGGCCCCGGATTCCAGCAGGTCGTGTTCAACCAGGCGTACTACTGGGACGCGCAGTGGTGGGCCGACCAGGGCTTCCTGGTCGTCACCGCCGATGGCCGCGGCACCACAGGCCGCGGGCCGCGATGGGACCGTGAGATCTTCGAGAACATGAAGGACGTCACGCTTGCCGACCAGGTGGAGGCGGTGCATGCGTTGGCCCAGGCCGTCGAGGAGCTGAACCGCGGCACCGCGCAGGACGGCGACGCGTCGCGCATCCCCGCCCCGGACCTCGACAAGGTGTGCATGATCGGCTGGTCGTACGGCGGTTTCCTGTCGGCGCTCGCGGTGCTGGACGCCCCGGACGTGGTCAAAGCGGCATGCGCCGGCGCCCCGCCCACCGATTGGACGCTGTACGACACGCATTACACCGAGCGCTACCTCGGGCTCGACCCGGCGGCGTACGAGCGCAACAGCATCATCGCCGACGCGCCGAAGCTCGCCCGCCCGCTGATGCTGATTCATGGCTTCGCCGACGACAACGTGACCATCGCGCACAGCCTGCGCCTCAGTCAGGCGCTGATGGCCGCCGGCCGTCCGCACACCTTCCTGCCGCTGACCGGAATCACGCATATGACCAATGACCCGGTCGTCGCGGAGAACCTGCTGACGCTGCAGCGCGACTTCCTGCGCGATGCCCTCGACCTGTGAACGGTCGCCCGTTTCGGGGCGGAATGGAACGGCATTCCGCCCCGAAACGCGGCAAATGCGACATTGGCGGCGATTGTGCACAGTATGTCCGATATCGCGTTCGACATATGGGCGGTTCGTGTCCACATATGGCCTCGGTGGTGCGCTGTGGGCGAATCCAGCTCTTACGGCTGGGGATATACTCTCACTGAGCATGATCGGGCGGAAGATACGAAACGGGGGGTTTGGTGCGTACGATTTGGCGAATATTCACGCGCGACCTCATGCGCATCCTGCGCAACCCGGTCGCGGTGGTGGTGACGCTGGGCGTGGCCATCATCCCCTCTCTGTATGCATGGTTCAACATCCTCGCCAACTGGGACCCGTATTCGTCGACCGGCAACCTCCAGGTCGCCGTCGCCAATGAAGACAAGGGCACTACATCAGATCTGGTCGGGCGGCTCGACGCGGGCAAGCAGGTCGTCAGCCAGCTCAGGAAGAACGACCGGCTCGGCTGGACGTTCGTCAGCGCCGACAAGGCCGTGGAAGGCGTGCAGTCCGGCGAATACTACGCGGCGATCGTACTGCCGAAGGACTTCAGCGAAAGCCTGATCAATTCGATCACCGGCTCTTCCGACAAGCCGAACATCATCTACTACGTCAACGAGAAAAAGAACGCCATCGCGCCGAAAATTACCGATACGGGCGCCACGACCATCGACTCCCAGATCAATGCGACATTCGTCTCCACCGTCAGCAAGACACTCGTCCAAACGATGACGAAGGAGGGCGGCAAGCTCAGCCAGTCCGCCGACGGCACGCGCACCAGCGTCGTCAACGACCTCAACGGCCTCATCGAGCAGCTGAACGACATCGACTCATCGCTCGGGCGCATGGGCGGCACGTTCGACGATGCGGAAAAGGGCATCAAACAGGCCAAGTCCACCGTCGCCTCGCTGAAACGTCAGATCTCATCCGCGCAGAAAGCCGCGAAACAGTCACAGAGACTGCTCACGCAGGTGCAGGGCAGCGCCCAATCGTTCTCGTCGTCGCTTGCGGGCGCGTTCGACAACGGATCCGTGCAGCTGTCCGGCATCGGCGTCAGCGTGAACAACGCGGCGGGAGACGCGCTCAGCGCCTTCAACACCGCACAAGGCAGCATCGACGACATCACCAACGCTCTGCAGAAGCCGATCGACGGCGCGGCTACGCTGTCCAGCGACCTCAAGGACGCGATGAACAAGGCCGGCATCGGCCGCGACACCGCCATCGGCAAGCAGATCTGGCAGCAGATAGACGCGCTCGACAAGACCGTGAACACCCAGCAGGGCCAGCTCGACGCCTTCCACAAGGACACGTCACAGTTCATCAGCTCCGGCAAGAGCGCGGCCACCAGCCTTTCGGACGTCACCAGCACCGCCACCGGCAGCGGCATCGGCATACTCAACCGCGCACGCACGACGCTCACCGGAACCGTCACCCCGAACCTGACCGCGGGATTGAGCAACTTCGCCACGCTCAGCGGCACAATCGACGGCACGCTGTCATCGCTGTCATCCACGCTCGGCCAGTCCGACAGCCTGTTTGACGAGCTGTCCGACACGCTGAGCCAGGCGAAAACCACCGTGGCCGGCACGCAGAAATCGCTCGCCGACCTCACCGACAGCGTCAGCGGCGTGCGCACCGACATCGCCGCGCTCGGCAGTTCGGCCACATACCAGAAAATCAAGCAGGCCCTGAACATCGACGGCGACAGCTTCGGCGAATTCATGGGCACACCGGTCGAACTGTCCACCAAAAGCGTCTACCCGATGGACAACTACGGCTCCGCGGTCACCCCGTTCTACACGAACCTGGCGCTGTGGGTCGGCGGCTTCGTGCTCATCGCCATCTACAAGCTAGAGGTCGACCGCGAGCGGCTCGGCGACGTGACCGCGTCGCAGGCGTATCTCGGGCGGTGGCTGCTGTTCGTGGTCGTCGGATTCCTCCAGGCCCTGATCGTCATGATCGGCGATCTGGTGCTCGGCATCCAATGCCAGCGTCCGGTGCTGTTCGTCCTCGCCGGTCTGTTCTGCTCGTTCGTGTACATCAACATCATCTATGCGCTCGCGGTCGCGTTCCGGCATATCGGCAAGGCGGTCGCCGTGATACTGGTGATCGTCCAGATTCCGGGCGCGTCGGGCCTGTACCCGATTGAGATGATGCCGGACTTCTTCCGGGAGCTGCACCCGTGGCTGCCGTTCACGTACGGCATCAACGCGATGCGTGGCCCGATAGCGGGACTCTACGGCAACCATTACTGGATCGACATGCTGCATCTGTTCCTGTACCTGCCCGTCGCGCTGTTCATCGGGCTGGTCGTGCGCCGGTACGCGCTGAACCTGAACGCGCTGTTCGACCGGCGGCTGGCCGAAACCGACCTGATGATGACCGAGCACAACGCGATGGTCAACGAGTCGGTGAGCTTCTCTTCGATCCTGAACGAGTTCTCGAACACCGAAGAGCTGCGCAAGGTGATCCGCCGTCGCGCGAAACGGTTCTTCGGGCGCTATCCGCGGCTGATCCGCGCCGGGCTGGCCCTGCTGATCGTGCTGCCGTTCGTGTTCCTCATCCTGCTGTTCGTCATCCCAAACAAGGTGGCGATGCTGACGACGTGGATCCTGTCGATAATCATCATCGATGCCTTCCTGATCGTGGTCGAATACATGCGGGACCGGTACGCGCGGCAGCTGGGCGTCAGCGCCATGAGCGCGGACGCGTTCCGCGACGCCGTGCTGCGTGGATACACGCACCGGCACCTGACGTTCCGCACGTCCGGGAGGTCGCCGCGCAGGCATGCGGCCGTCTCCAAGGCGGCTCGGGACGACGGTGATGCCGGGGCCGCTGGCGACGGTGACATCGGGGAGCTCGGTGAACTCGACGGCCTTGACTGGCCGGCGCAACTGATTTCAGGCAATGACGATGCCGAAGGCGGCAATAACGGCAATGAGGAGAGCGCCGGGGAGACCACCGAGCAGATACCGCCCGCAGGGCATATGCCGTTCGCCGGGCAGGAGGACGAGACGCGATGAAAAACATCTGGAGGATCTTCACGCGCGACGTCTGCCACGCCACGCGCAACGTCATCGCGATCATCGTGGCCATGGGACTGATCATCGTGCCGGCGCTGTACGCCTGGTACAACATCGCCGCCAGCTGGGACCCGTACGGCAACACCAAATCGTTGAAAGTGGCCGTGGCGAACGTCGACAGCGGATACAAATCCGACCTGATCCCGGTGCGTGTCAACATCGGCGAGACCGTCGTCAGCTCGCTGCGCGCCAACCATGACCTCGACTGGCAGTTCGTCGACCGCGACACCGCGATCGACGGCGTGCATTCTGGCGAATACTACGCGGCGCTGATCATCCCCAAGCAGTTCAGCGCCGACATGATGACGCTGTTCTCGCCGGAAATGAAGCACGCCGAACTGGAGTACTACCTCAACGAGAAAATCAACCCGATCGCGCCGCACATCACCGATCAGGGCGCGTCCACGGTCGCCACGACCATCGACCAGACCTTCGCGAAGACCCTCGCGCAGGTCGCCCTCGACCTGGTATCCAGCCTGCTGAAATTCGCGCAAAGCCCGCAAATGAGCGAGTACGTATCCAACGCCACGAAACACATCTCGTCGATTTCGTCGCAGCTGAAGTCCGCCGCGTCACAGGCCGACTCCTACGCAAGCCTGATGGGCGCGACAGGCAAAATCATCAGCTCCACCGACCGTCTGCTCGGCTCGACCGGATCCAGCGCGTCGGACGCGAAGAAAGCGCTGAAACAGGGCACGGCCGGCGTGAAAAGCCTGGACGAGGCCCTAGCCGGCGTCTCGACGAGCATGAGCTCGTCGCTGTCCGACGCCGCGGGAGCCTACGACACGATCAGCAAGCAGGTGGACACCGCGTTCTCCGACATGGGCTCCCAATCCTCCCAGATTACCGACAAGCTCACCACGCTGCAGCGCAACATCCAATCGCAGGCCGACACATTCGGCACATACGCGGAGGCGCTGCGCTCGCTGGCCGACGCCGCGCACCTGCAGGCGGTCAAGGACGCGCTCAACAACGCGGCTCAGCAGGCGCAGAACACGCAGAACGAGCTGCAGAAGGTCGCCGACAGCATCAGCGACGCCTCCAAGAAAATCACCGACGGCACCGCCAGCGCGGACGACACGCGCAAATCCCTGAAGAAGCAGATAGCCGCCGCGAAGCAGTCGATCACCGACATGGCGAACACGTACGACACCACGATCAAGCCGCAGCTCGACGAACTGGGCAAGTCGATGAGCGATGTCGTCAAGCAGTCGGGGAGCGTCATCGACGGACTGGCCGCCACCGCCACCAGCATGTCCGGCCTGTCCGGCGACATCACCGGCAGCCTGTCCGACGTGCAAGCCTCGTTGGGCGACGCGGCGACCACCCTGAACGCCTCGGCCGAGAAACTCGACTCGCTCAACAAGCAGCTGACGGCGGTCGTCGGAGGCAGCGGCATACCCGATCTCTCGCAGATCACGTCAGCCGACCCCTATTCGATCGCCACACTGCTGTCCGCCCCGGTCTCGGTGAACCGCATCGCGCTGTACCCGGTCGCCAACTATGGTTCCGCCATGACGCCGTTCTATACCGTGCTGTCGATCTGGGTGGGCGCGATCATCCTCGTCGCCATGATGAAGGTGTCGGTGTCCGACCGCGAGAAGGCGAAGGTGCTCGGCCTCGGCGAAACGCTGCCGATGGGCGAGACGATGGGCGTGAAGGATGCCGTGATCGCCGGACGGACCGCAGGGCCGGGCGCGATGCTCGACGTGCTGCGCAAGCCACGCCCCGAGTCGCCCGGCAACGCGCGACGGTTCGGCCTGCACCCGTATCAGGAGTATTTCGGGCGATACGCCATTTTCGGCGCGATGGCGCTGCTGCAGGGCACGCTGGTATGCCTGGGCGACATGTTCTTCCTCGGCGTGCAGTGCGAGCATCCGCTGCAGTTCCTGATGGTCGGCTGGCTGTGCGCGCTGGTGTTCTCGCTGCTGATCTACACGCTGACCGTGTCGTTCGGCGACATCGGCAAGGCCATCGCCGTGGTGCTGCTGGTCATGCAGGTGGCCGGCTCGGGCGGTACCTTCCCGATCGAGACGTTGCCGCCGTTCTTCCAGACGATCTGCAAGTGGCTGTTGTTCCCGTACGGGGTCGATGCGATGCATTCGGCGATGGCGGGGTCGTTCGGCAACGAATACTGGGTGTCGATGGGCAAGCTGGCGCTGTTCATCCTGCCGGCGCTGCTACTCGGCCTGGTGCTGCGCAAGCCGGTGATGCGGCTGAATGATTGGATCATCCGCAATCTCGAATCCACCAAGGTCATGTGACGTGAGTCGGCGGGCGAGCGGTAGGCTGGCCGCGCGGGTGCGGCGGCCGGTAGCCGCCGGTTGCCGGCCGTCCGGCCGCCCGGCCGTGACGCCGGACGAAGCCGGTCGTTTTTTCCCCCCCCCCCCTGCCCGTCGCCGGCGTGAAAGGCGGTACAGTGGAGGCTATGCAAGTGAAGCTTATCGACGAGAACCGCTATGCAGACGAGATGCGCGAGACGGTGCTGCCCGCGCTCGCCACATGCCGGTCCGAAGGCTGGATGGCGCCGGCGGACGACGACGGTCTGCCGCCGCTGCAGCGTGCGGGCAAACTGCATTACGTGTGTTACGACGCGGCGAAATTCGACCGGTTGAGCGAGGACGGCGCCGCCGCCACATTCCGCGGTGCCGTGGTGATCTCCCACGGGTTCACGGAGTTCGCCGCGAAATATGCGGAGATGGTGTGGTACTTCCTGCTCGCAGGGTACTCGGTGTGTGTGTTCGAGCACCGCGGACATGGGTATTCCGCGCGTGACGTCGACAATTCGTCCCTGGTGTGGATTGATGATTGGCGGCGGTATGTGGCCGATCTGGCGAAATTCGCGGAGACGGTGGGCAAGGATTACGCGGATGGCCGTCCGCTGAACCTGTACTGCCATTCGATGGGCGGCGGCATCGGGGCGAGTGTGCTGGAGACGCATCCGACGCTGTTCGACAAGGCCGTGCTGTCGTGCCCGATGATCGCGCCGGTGACCGGTATGCCGAACTGGCTGGCGTCGGTGCTTGCCGGCGCGATGTGCCGGCTCGGGCTGGGACGGCACATGGTGTTCGGGCAGAGTGAGTTCACGCCGGAGCTGGATATGGCCGATTACGAGGGCGCGAGCGAGGCCCGCGTGCGCTGGTTCCAACAGCAGCGCATCGACGACCCGCATCAGCGGACGTTCGCGGCGACATTCGCGTGGGTGCGGCAGGCGCTGCGACTGTCGCGTGCCGTGCAGCGGCCGGAGGCGTGCGACAATGTCGAGACGCCGGTGCTGCTGTTCCAGGCCGGGCGCGACGTGTGGGTGCTCAACGAGCCGCAGAACCGGTTCGCGCAGGAGGTCAACTCCGATGGAGGGAATGTGCGCGTGGTACGCATCGAGAACTCGCTGCATGAGATTTTCAGCATGCCCAATGCCGTTCTTGGGCCGTATCTGGAGCGGATTCTGGGCTTCTTCAGTTCATCTGAGATGCCGACGTTCTGATGGTTTGTGACGGATGCCGACCGGATGAGTCCGCAATGAAAGATGCCGTGAAACATGCCGTGAAACATATCGTGAAACAGTCGAAAACGCCGGCCGCCGAGTCGGCGCCCGAGACTGCATCATTATTCGAGCGTACGCCGAAAGCCATGCTGCTGGGCGCCGTGCTGGTGCTGCTTGGCGGTGTGCTGTGGGGCATCAACGCCACAGTGTCGAAATTGCTGATGGCCGACTATCACGCCGACCCGCTGTGGATCGCCTGCGTGCGCGAGCTCGCGGCCGGCGCGTTGTTCCTGGCCTGTGCCGGTGTGCGTACGCCGAAACTATTGGCAGGTGCGGTGCGCGACCGACGCTCCTACCCGATGCTGCTGCTCGCCGCGCTGACCTGCGTGCTGTTCGTGCAGGTCTCGTATCTGTCCGCGATCGACTGGACGAACTCCGGCACCGCGACCGTATTGCAGACGTTGAACCTGCTGTTCGTGCTGGCGTATGTGTGCATACGCGGGCGCCGCTGGCCGGGGCTGCGCGAGAGCATCGGCGTGGCGTTGGCGTTTGCCGGTACGGTGCTGATCGCCACCGGAGGAGATCTTTCCACGCTGAAGCTGCCACTGGTCGGATTGCTATGGGGCCTCGCCGACGCGGCGTGTACGGCGGCGCTGTCGATTCTGCCGGCCAAGCTGGTAGCGCGATGGGGCAATCTTGCGGTCAACGGCATCATGTTCGTCATATCCGGTTTGGTGCTGACGCCGTTCGTCCGCCCGTGGGCCAGCGCGCCGCAGCTGGATTGGTTCGGCATGCTGCTGATGGTGTTCACCGTTGTCGGAGGCACGTTCGGCGCATATTGGCTGTTCCTGGCCGGCGTGATGCGTATCGGCTCGATGCGCGGCACAATGCTGGGTACCAGCGAGCCGATCGCCGCGACGATATCCGCCGTGCTGTGGGCCGGAGCGGTGTTCACGCCCACGGATTTCGTCGGCTTTGTGATGATCATTGTCATGGTGTTCCTCGTGCGCTAGCACGCGTGGCCCGCATGCCGACATACGGTCTCTCTTGCGTGCGACGCGCTTCACCGACTGTTTGCGTTCTTAAGTGCGCGCCGAGACGACAAGTCCGCGCACATAGGAACGTAAACAGGGCGATTTGCGTTCCTATGTGCGCATGGTCGTCGTTTTGGCGCGCACTTAAGAACGCAAAACCACGTTTCGCCCGCCAGGCCAGGCGTCGCGGGATGTGCGGATAGTGTGATAGGTGAGCATCCGAATGCATAGAACGGGGGCTGCCATGCATGAGTCATCGTATAAGGCCGGTTCGGGGCGACGTTATCAGGCCGGGCAGGGGCATCCGGGTCGCGTTCCGCGGATCCTCGCCACTGTTGTCGCCGTAATCGCGCTCATCGTGGGCGGCCTCGCACTGGTTCGGGCCGTCGCACCCCATGCAATCGCGAAGCTGACAGCGGTATCCGTGCGCAGCCTGGCAATCGGCGCGGCGGTGCTGATCGTCGTCGCCATCATACTGATCGTCATGGCTCGCGTGGCTTCCCGACGCGGCAACCGAGTGAGCGTGCGCGGAACCGCAGGCGGAGCCATCGTCGCCGTCGTATTCGCAATCATGCTGACCGTAGCCGCGCTGCTGATCTCCAACCTGTTCAAGGACGGCATCGTCAAGCCGTCATCGCCCGACAAGTCACCTGCTCAGAGTGCGCAGAACATGCAACAATCAGTTGAGGAGGCTGGCATCTACTGCGAGTCCGGCTGGTCGGAACTCTCATCGCAAGGGTATCCGGGTGTGACGGACGTCGAGATATGCCTCAAGCCGCGCATCGCCTACGTCACGTTCGATAACGAATTCGCTGCCGACATGTACCGCGCGCCTTTGCGATACAAAATCGCCGAGATGTTTGACGAGCAAGCGAACAGCACCGTCTCCAAGGGAGACTGGCGGCTGTTGAGTGGCAAGAAATGGTCGGCGTTCAGCTACAGGACCATCATTGACAAGCTCCAGAAGCAGTGGGGTGGAACCGTCGAGAAAATAGGATGACGGCGGATGATCCGGGTGCGATGCAACCGCGGCACATGAGGCGCGGACGCGGTTCTCCGCGAAGGCTATGATGGAAACGTGAATGACGTCTCGAATCAGCCGGCAGCGAAGACCCCAGCCGAATCATCCTCCGAGTCCACCGAATCCTCCCGTTTCACACGCGGAGACAGCACGCTGACCACCGTAGGACGGATCGTCATGGTCTACGCGGTCGTCCAGCTGCTGATGGCGATCAGTGCGCTCGCGTCACTGTCCGGCCTTGATCCCGCGGCTTCCGTGCAAGTGATCGGCGGGTGGCGCATCGGCCTGCGCGTGGCATGGTTCACGCTCGGCCTGGTGTTCGCGTGCAATTGCGTGCTGTATCTGATCGGCGGATGGCTCGGCCGCCGGGCCGGAGCGGACACGTCCAAATCCCGGCCGTTCATGGCACTGATGTGGCTTTCCGTGGTGACCACGCTTATCGGTCTGCTCGCCGCGCGGGCGACCACATCCGGCTGGGAGGCGTGGTTTTCGCTTCTGATCGCCGTGATACTTTCCCTATACGCGACCAAAGTCGTAAAGCGCAGCACGCGCATTTGAGCGGTGACATCGGCGGCTGGCCTACAGCCGAGCGAAACGCCGCCAATCGACGGTGCTGTGAGTGAACGCAACGCAAAGAAAAATCAGGTATGGTGAGACGTATGAGCGAGCAGAACAATCACGATACAACAAACAACTCCCGGCGCAACCCGGCCGCGGCGGACGGCCCGTCCACGCAGACGGCCTATTTCGCGGGCGGATGCTTTTGGGGGCTGGAACGCTACTTCCAGAACGTCGACGGTGTCACCGACACCACGGTCGGTTACGCGCAGTCGAAGGTCGAATCACCCTCCTATGAGCAGGTGTGTGCGGGCGTCACCGACGCCGCGGAGACCGTGAAAGTTGTGTTCGACCCAGCGCAGGTGACGCTGCGCACGCTCACACTGCTGTTCCTGGAGGTCATTGACCCGTTCTCGGTGGACCGTCAGGGCGAGGACAGTGGGCGGCAGTACCGCACCGGCATGTTCTTCACGGACGCGACGCAGCAATCCGTGTATATCGCCGCGCTGGAGCAGCTGGTCGATCGGCAGCCCGCCCGCCCGGCGGTCTTGGTCGAGCCGCTGCGCAACTTCTACCCGGCCGAGGCGCACCATCAGGATTATCTGATCGCCAATCCGGGAGGCTTCTGCCATATTCCGCTGGCCGCCATCGCGAACGTGAAACGGCGGCAGAAGTATGTGGAAAAGATCTGGGACCTGACGCTCGAACAGTTCGCGGTCACGCAGCTCGCGGCCACCGAGCGGCCGTTCGTCAACGCCTACGACGAGGAGTTCGAGCCGGGCATCTACGTGGATGTGGTCAGCGGCGAGCCGTTGTTCTCATCGCGCGACAAATTCGATTCCGGCTGCGGTTGGCCGGCGTTCTCCAAGCCGATCGCGGACGAGCTGTTGACCGAGCACGCGGATCATCGCATCCCGGGGCGCGACCGCATCGAGGTGCGGACGGCCGACACGCAGATCCACCTCGGGCACGTGTTTGACGATGGGCCAGCCAATCGGGGCGGTTTGCGGTACTGCATGAACTCCGCCGCGCTGCGCTTCGTGCCGCGCTCGCGCATGGAGGCGGAAGGCTACGGCGACTGGTTGCCTGCGGTGGATGGCGAATAGCCGTTCAGAGAGCCGTTGCGCGCCTTTTCCTCCGCGCCAGCCATTGCCGCCATTGGCCATGGACTAGCGCAACGGTCGCGATGAGACTGGCCGTCGCAGCCAATCCCAGAGAATACACGAATCCCGGAGTGCCGAAGCCGTGGGCGATCACCAGGGCGTTGGAACCGATGCAGATCGCCGCGAACGCGGCGAGCGTCGCGATACGCAGCCATGGCACCCAGCGCGCCGGGATTCTGCGACGGCGAGATACAACGATGCGATAACGACGACTTGCAGGCATGGTGCAGCGACGAATTGCCACAGCATCGCCGGATCATGCAGAAATGCGGTTTCGGGGAACATTCTGATGATTTCGCGGATGGTGTTCGGCAGGCGCCACCATTTGAGCCATACTAGCCAAGCGTCCACTGCCACTGCGATGCCCCACGCCAATCCTGTGCGCAGGCGCAGCTGTGGCGACGCGCGTCGGATGCTGCTCTTGGCGATGAGCGTAGATTCTCTCATCGTCGGCTCCTTCGAAGGCGAATCAGGTATATCGCACATTGTGAAGGCGCGGTTGCCGCGAATCGCCGCCAAACCTCATACGAACGGGCAGACTTTTCGCGGGAAGGGGCAGCCATCTGCGTTTCAGGGGGTTGATTTCGTGTTCGCCAAACGTCTATCTACGTTTCGAGGGGTTGCCAAAACGCGATGCCCGGGGTATTGAGCGCCAATCGCCATTGGAATCATGCGGTTTTGGGGGTGCTTATACTTGGCCACCAACCCCTCGAAACGCAGATAGATGTTCGGATCAAACCGAATCGCCCCCTCGAAACGCAGATAGCCTTCTGACAGCGCTTATCTGCGCAATCTCTCACCCGACAAGGTGCCGGTACAGCTCAGGATCCAGCGGCCGCGCAAGTCTCAGTGTGGAGAGCGTGACCTTCACCGTACCGTTTCCGGCCGCGTTCGGCTTGGTGGTGAGCGTCGGATTGTCAAACGCGGCGACGTGCCCGACGTAATAGTATTTGCCGTCGGCCTCTTCCGCCTTGCGCATGACGAACAGCGGAACGAAATGCGTACGGCCCCAGTCCGGTCCCACACCGCTCAGCGCCCACTGGAATTCGGGAGATTGCGGGGTGCGCCCGTTCTTGCTGAAGTACTTCATCTCCTGTGCGTTCAGGAACTCGTCTTCGTATTGGCTGGCCGCGTACTTCACGAAGATGGGCATGGTGTTGGTGTCTTTGTCGAGCAGGTACCCGCCTACGTTCTGAGGCGTGTTCTCCTTCTTCCATCCGCACAGTCGCATGACGTCGGCCATGGAGTATTTGCGCTCATACAGGAATGCATGGTCGAAAGCGCGTCGCCGGCTCTGCGCCTCCTGGAACAGGTCTCGGCAATTGGCCAGACCGGTGCGCAGCGTGTCTGCGAGAAAGATGCGGAACGTGCGATTTTCGGCGAGCATGTTGACGAAGCCGGAGCTTAAACGATAGGCCGGTTCGCCCTGATCATCGTCGGCCAGCGTCTCCACCAGTGGCAGGTTCCCGAAACGTTTGCGATTCGGTCCGGTGAAGTATGAGTAGTCAAGCACGCTGATAGCGGAGTCGAACTGCGCATCCGAGAGATCAGCCTGTGGGAAGTCCGCACGGATCGCATCAAGCAGCGCATCTCGACTGATTGGCGCGGATGCGTTCCAGCTGACAGGAGTCTCGTCATCCAGGCGCTCTTCGGCAAGCCGACACAGCCGTTCGAGGATGGCCAACTCATGAGGGCGCAGCCCGGGCAGCAGCAATTCCGTGGCCATCTTGAGGACCGCGTCTTCGGTGTCGGTTACCGGGTCCAGCTGATCCTCAAATGTTGTCTCGTGGTTCTTGCCGCCGCCGAGGCTCTTCTCGCGCGATCGCACGAAATCGAGGTAGTTGCTGCGCTTCGTGGCCAATGTATACGGCAAGGAAGGATCGTAGGCGTAGATATCCATGAGCATCGGAATGCGGCCGAGCTCGTATCGCACCTGCCGGTATTGTTCCGATAGCTTCTTCATTTCGGACCAGTCGGCGGTGTCCAGTGATTTCAGTACGCGTTCCTTGGCGATCGGGTCGAAGCTTATGGAGGACAACCCGATCGATTTGCGCTGCAGGTTCTTGCGCGCGCGGTCGCGGTCACCGGTGTTGCCGTACAGGGCCACGGGGATCAGGTAGTTGTTGTTGTAGTTGCCGATGAAATCGATGACCACGACGCTGTCCTTGTACGGGAACTTGCGCAGTCCGCGGCCAAGCTGCTGGGTGAATATGATGCTGGACTCTGTGCTGCGCAGCATCACGATCTGGTTGACAGCGGGGATATCGACGCCCTCGTTGAACATGTCGACGGTGAACAGGTAGTCGAGTTCGCCGTCGGTGAGCCGCCGGACGTATTCGTCGCGTTTTTCCTGCGATAACGGCTTGCCGTTGACGTCTTTGCTGGTCACCGCTGCCGTGCGATAGGGGCGTTCCGCTTGCTGGTTCCAATGCTCGTTGAACAAGCGGGACAGCTCGTGCGCCTCCTCCTGCCTGCCGCAGAACACCAGCCCGGTGACGGGGATCCCGAATTGCCCGTATTCCTGCAGCTTGTCGATGATATAGCGCACGCGCTGCTCGGTGGCGAGCTGCCCGATCTCGTATTTGAGCTGTTTCGACTCCTTCGCGTCGAGCCCCTGTGAAACATCGAGGTGGTGCATGTCCTGGTCCGGGTCCTCGTCGGAACCGAGATATTCTGCGACGCCGTAATAATGGAACGGGCAGAGCATGTTTTCGTCCAGAGCCTTCTGCAGCCGGATCTCATAGGCGATGTTGTGGCCGAACAACTCGAAGATGTTGATGCCATCGGTGCGTTCCGGTGTGGCGGTCATGCCCAGCATGAAGTCGGCATCCCTGAAATGGTCGATGACGCGCTGATACCCTTCGGCGCCCGCATGATGAACTTCGTCGACAAGAACGTAGTCGAACTCGTCAGAGGCGAATTGCGCCAGGGCCTCCGGCTGACGCATGGTCTGCACCGTGGCGAACACGTAGCGCCGATCCTGTTGTTTGCTGGTGCCGGTATACAGTCCCAGTTCGGATTGCGGACAACCGAGCACTTTTTGGTAGGATTTCATCGCCGCTTTGAGGATCATTTGCTGCTGGGCGATGTACAGCATGCGCCGGGGCCGGTACTCACGCACGTCGAACGCGGAAAGATAGGTTTTGCCTGTTCCCGTGGCCGACACGATGATCGCACGATGCTCCCCTTGCTCGCGTAGCTTCTTCAGGCTCGCGAGGGCTTCTTTCTGCATGGCGTTCGGCTGGATCTCACGGCCTTCGAGGGACTTCAGAATGTCGCGCCGTGGCGGCGCGTACTTCTTGAAATCCTCCTCATACTGTTTGATCCATTCCTCGGTGAGCGGCTTGGAATCGGCGATCTGTGAGTCGATTTCATCTCGCACCTGCGCGACCAGTTCGCCATTGGCGAGGGATGAGACCTTGAGATTCCATTCGCGTTGAGTGTTCAATGCGGCGCCGGTAAGATTCGAACTGCCGACGAACAGGTCGTAGTACGGGGTGCCGTTGCGCATGCGGCGCGAGAATACGTATCCTTTGGGATGGAACGGCTGCCCTTGAGCGACTGATATCGAAGAGTCGGAGCCTGCCCACACGCGGACGTCCACGCCTGCCGTCCGCTGTAGGTGAAGCAGTTCCCAGAAAGCGCGTGGGTCGTTGAAATGATTCTTCGTTGACGTGATCAGTCTGCTGACCTGCTCGGGCGCATTGGCATGATGACTGCGGAAGTCCTCGAACAAACTGAGTATGGCATCAGGAGAGACGAAGGCGACGGAGATGTCGAAGGAATCGCTGTTCGTGAGCGCATCGCTGATTTCATCATGCATGGTGAGGTCGCCTGGGCGGTTCGAAATCAGCGTTGGCTTATAGATTTCGTGGGCGTCCTGCCGGGGTTCGATCAGTCCGGAGATGACGCTTTCCAGCACGGAATGCGTGGCATCGGTTTTGAGGTCTGACTGCGGGTTGAGTGATTCTCGCGTATTCATGGCCGGCTCGGTTCCTCGGAGGTGTCCGACGTTGTCTGGGTGAGGAAGCGCATGCCTGCGATGATGCCGACGGCCGTACGGTCGACCGGAGCCCAATTCAGCTGTGGCATTGCGGAAGGATCCAGCCAACGGATGTCCGTGTGCTCGGTCAGCCGTGGCATGCCGTCGATTAGGTGACAAATGAATGTGATGAGTCGGACCGTGCCGAAGTCGTAGGCGTACTCGCTGGTGCACACCTCATCGGCGACCTCGATCTCACAGAGCAGTTCTTCTTCGATCTCCCGATGCAATGCCTGACGAGCCGTCTCGTAAGGCTCTATTTTCCCGCCGGGGAATTCCCAATATCCGGCGAGAGATTTTCCCGGGCCGCGTTGCGCGCATAACACCGCTCCATCGCGTACGATCGCCGCACCCACAACGTTGATGATCTTGGCATGAGAGTCCATGGTTACCCAGGATACAACGGCGGCGTTTGATAATGCGATTGTGCGGACGGGTGTCATGAGCGGCATGTGAAGTGATTGCAATTGCTGTCGGAAGTTTCAGCTACTGAAAGTTTGACACAAACCGCTCGGCAAATACCACCACCAGCAGGTATGACCGCGGCGCCGCGGTTGGAGGTCGGCTGCCCGCGATCCTTCAGCGAGACGCCAGCACAACCGTCACCATGGCAGCTGCGCCGCGTCGCTGTCGGACGAAGGGGCCGCAAGATTCGCGTCGCTCGTGTAGCTCGTGCCCGGCTCCGGTGCGACGGTCTCATGCGGATCCGGAATCGCTGCGGCTGCGCTGGCTGTGCTCGCTGCGCTGGCTGCGCTCGCGCCCGTGCTCGCGCCCGCGTCACCTTCCAGTCCTCTGGCCACCTCATCGAGAAAATCGTCGACTTCGTCGATGTCGTATCCCTCTCTGAAACGCACATTGCTGAAGGTCTTCTCCTTGATGCGCCTTGCGAGCGAGTGGTCGCCGGTCGCCATGCGGTCGACGATTTCGTCAAGGAAGTCGTCGACCTCTCTGGCGCTATACCCTTCCTTGAACCGCACTGTGGTGAACGTTCTCGATGTGATGGCGTCTGCGCTGATCATGACTGATCCTGTCTGTCGCTGGATATCTCGCGCTTCCACTCTACTCTCGCCTCGCTTGTTGGAATTGCGATTATGGAAGCAGCATTGAAGCCCGCCGCGCCCTCTGCCGTCACGGTGGTGATCACCAGCTGTAATCAGGGAGCGCTCATCCGTGAAGCAGTCGAATCTGCGCTCGCCCAGACGATTCGTCCCGATTGCGTCATCGTCGTCGATGATGGTTCCGACGATCCGGCCTCCATAGCAGTGCTTGATGCGCTCGCCGAACTCGGTGCGCCAGGACGCGACGGTACCGCTCCCGCCGGCCAGTTTGCGCCGGTCCTCGAAAAAACATCCCTATATCAATTCCCGTCCTGCCCACCTACAGGACGGGACGATTCACCTGCTCGGCGCTAGACTGAAGATGTCAATCGTAGTCAAACCAAAGGCGGTCATATCATGATTCTCGTCACCACCACGCCGTCGGTCGACGGTTACGTCATCAATAGCTATCAGGGCATCGTGTTCGGTGAAGTGATTTCCGGCGTCAACATGTTCAAGGATATCGGCGCCGGCCTGCGCAACATGTTCGGCGGACGCAGCCAGGGCTATGAAGAGGAGCTGATGAGGGCGCGCAACGAGGCGATTCTTGAGATGCAGCAGCGGGCCGAGGCAATGGGTGCGCACGCCGTGGTCGGTGTGGACATCGACTACGAGGTGCTTGGCGCCGACAACGGCATGCTGATGGTCACCGCGTCCGGCACCGCCGTGCAACTCGCCCGCCGCGGCTGAACTGTGCCGGCGGCGCCAGCTTGTATGCCGGCACCGGCGTTCGGCGAAACATCGCACGGCGACGGTATCGTAAAGCGTTGCGCCGCGAAGCGCGACGGATGATACCGGTGGAAAGGACCGTGTGATGACTCAACCGCAGGCATATGCAGTGACCGAGGGCGACGGGTTGCCCGTGGTGTTCGTGCATGGCATGGGCGTGGACCACCGTTCGCTGATGCTGCTGGATGAGGCATTCTTGTGCCCGGAGTCGGGCGCTGCCGCGTCGCGGTCGCTGAAGCGCATATATCTGGATTTGCCGGGGTTCGGCCGCACTCCGGCACTGCCGGCACGCGCGTGCGGTCTGCCGGAGATGGCCGACTGGCTGCAGTCCTCCATCGACGATCTGGTCGGCGTGGGGGAGCCGTTCGCGCTGGTCGGCAATTCGATGGGCGGTGCACTCGCCCGTGAGATGGTGGCTCGCGAGTCATCGCGGGTTCGCGGACTGGCATTGATCGCCTCGGTGGTGGATCCGCGGCGCACTCGTCGTCATGTCGCCGAGCATGTGATCACCGAGCCGAATCCGACGCTGATACACGCGCTGCCTCAGGATCAGACGTTCGATTTCGTAACCATGGGCGTCAACCAGTCATTCGCCGCGTGGCGCCGCTATCAGTCATATATTTTGCCGGGCATCCGTCTGTGCGACCGTGACGCCTGCGCCAGATTGGACGCCCGTTATTGGCTGAATGACGACCCGGAGCGCGTATTCGGCACTTATGCCGGGCCGACCCTGTTCGTCACCGGACGACGGGATCAGATCGTTGGTTTTGAAGATCAACGGGCCCTGTTGTCGCATTATCCCGACGCCACGTTCGTCACGCTGGATGATGCCGGCCACAACGCGCACATCGACCAGCCCGAAGCGGTGATTCGTCTGCTCCGGGAGTGGGCCGGCCGGCTGTGACGGTAGGCGTCCACGCGATGCCGGGCGCGGCACCACGTATGACACGCGCTACACTGGCGCCCATGACCGGTAAAATCGAAGCCTACGACCATCTGCCTGAAACGGCTCGTGCGATACGCGAGCAGGTGTTCATCCGCGAGCGTGACTGGCGGCCTGAATTCGACGAGTGGGATGCCGTGGCCGTGCATCTGCTGGCGTTCGACGGGAATCGGACCGTGGCGACATGCCGATTCTATGCGGATCCCGACCATTCCGATCAGCCGGGAAGGTACGTGATCGCGCGTCTCGCCGTGCTGCCCGACGCGCAAGGCCGCGGTATCGGCTCCCAACTGCTGGCCGACGCCGAACGCCGTATTGCGCACAGTGGAGGAACCATCGCCGCGGTACATTCGGAGAACGACCACTACAAGTTCTACGAGCGGCGTGGATATCAACTCACCGACGAACTCTACGACGACGGCCGCCACGGTTGGCTGATCAAGGCGCTCATATGATGCAACTTACGGGAGCGAGTGGGGGGCGAACTCTTTGTAGTAATGGCCGGTTATCACGTGATCCGATTGATCTCGGAATCAGTTGGTTTCGCGCGACGACAACGGCGACGACGGAGGACCCGGATACGGCACCGGGGCCGTATCCGGGACGAATCCCACACCCACGTCAAACGGGACCAAACCGACCAGAAACCAAAGTCTAAAACACCACGTCTAGTTCCTAAAACCCAAGAACCCGGCATATACGAGAAAACCCCGGAGTGTTGGCGTTCCAACGTTTTCCGGGGATTCTCCATACGTGCGAGTGGGGGGAGTTGAACCCCCACGAGCATACACTCACTGCCACCTGAAGACAGCGCGTCTACCATTCCGCCACACTCGCAGACAAAGAGATAACTTACCAGCGATACGCGGATAATGCAATTCGGCGTGTCGCGGTGGGGCGCCGTAATGATTGTCGCGGCGGGTGCTGCGGTGATTGTTGCGGTGACGCCCGCCGCAAGCACCCGTCGCAGCGCTCCCTCACCTCACCCGCGCGGCCCGTGCGCATAGAAGCGGGCAAGCGACTCGTCGCGGAATTCGTCGAAGTAACCGCCGTCAATCGAGGCACGAATATCGTCCAGCAGCTTTACGAAGAAACGCTCGTTGTGGATCGTCGCCAGCGTGAACCCATTGAATTCGCGGGCGCGCAGCAAGTGGTCCACATATGCGCGCGTGTAATGCTGGCACGTGTAGCAGTCGCACCCCTCCTCAAGCGGGCCGAAATCGAACTTGTGCTGGGCGCGCTTGACGTTGTAGCGCCCGTCGCGCGTGAAAATCGCCCCGTTGCGCGCGCACCTCGCGGGTGCAACGCAATCGAACGTGTCGCCGCCATTCTCCACACATGCGAAGATGTCGTCGACCGAGGCGATACCCAGCACGTGCCGTGGCCGGCTTTCCGGCATCGCGTCGCAGATCCACGCGCACGTGTCTGCGATGATACGCTTCTCGATCGCGCCGCCGATGCCCACGCCGTCGAAGTCCAGCGAGGCGATCTGCTCGGCCGCATGCCTGCGCAGGTCCTCATAGTTCGCGCCCTGCACCACGCCGTACAGTGCCTGGTACGGTTTGCCCAGCCGCTCCTCGGTCAGCCGCTGGTGCTCGGCCACGCAACGCTGCGCCCAACGGTAGGTGCGTTCCACCGAGGCTTCCTGATACGAGCGCGTGTTCATCAGCGTCGTCAATTCGTCGAACGCGAACATGATGTCCGCGCCGATTTTATGCTGGATGCCCATCGAGATTTCCGCGGAGAAACGATGACGGTCGCCGTTGAGCGGCGATTTGAATGTCACCCCATCCTCGTCGACGAACGCCAGTCGTTCCTTGCCCGCCGCGATCACGTCGTCCGATTTCATGCCGGTCACGTCCATCGCCAGCGTCTTCTTGAATCCGGCTCCCAGCGACAGCACCTGGAATCCGCCGGAATCGGTGAACGTCGGCCCGTCCCAGTTCATGAATCGCGCGAGTCCGCCGGCCGCGTCGAGCACATCCTGGCCAGGGCGCTCGAACAGATGAAACGCGTTGGACAGCAGACATTGCGCCCCCAGCTCGCGCATGGTCTCCGGCAGGACGGCCTTCATTGCCGCCTGCGTGGCGACCGGCACGAAGGCCGGCGTGCGGATGTCGCCGTGCGGCGTGTGGATGATGCCGGTGCGGCCGTAACGGCGTCCGCCACGGCCTTTGCCGTCAGCTGAATCGGGCAGTTGCGTAAGGGTTTCGAAAAAGAATGCGCTGCGGTCGCCGGGCCTGCCATCGGCCGCGCCGCGCGGGTGCTCCAGAAAACTCGTCATACGATTACTCTAGGCGATGGCCGGGAAGGCGGGGACGGCACTCGGAAAGTCTGTTTCTGGCTTTCCCGGCGGTTCGTGGCGTATCGTTGTCTCAAGCTGTCCGGCTGATGCGTCCGCTTTTCGGACGGGATATCCGCGGGTTTCAGAAGAATCGTTTTGCTGCTGACCGGTCGGAAATGTCGCACGAAACAAGGCCGACGGCCTGCTTCATGATAACGGTAGGTAATTCATTCTCTCCTTCCAATCAACGTTCAGGAAACATCCAGAGCAGGTATCTTTACTCTTACGTAGAGCTTGGCGGCGCGCTGGCTCACAGATACGAGACCCAACCCGCCTGCTGATACTTACGAATACTGAAGGAGACAACATGGCTGACAACAACAATGGATACTGGCCCGCCGATAACGGCGGCCAGCCTGAGCAGCCGCAGAACGACAACCTGCAGCAGCACGCTCCGACGACCTCGGATGCGCAGGATCAGCAATTCGCCCAGGAGCCGCTGGGCGCGCCGCAGGAAGCGCCCGCGCAGAACGACGACGCGCAGCAGCCACAGCCCGAAGCGCAGGATACCCGTCCGACCCAGCCGTTGGCGCCTGTCGCGCCGACCTCAGAGCAGGCCCAGGCTTCCGAACCGACTCAGCCGCTGTACCGCCCGGCACCGGAGTACGGCGCCTACGGCCCGACTCCGACTCAGCCGGCGCCCCAGCAGCCGCAGCCGACCCAGCAGCAGAATCAGAACACGGGCAACGGCGGCAACCCGTTCTTCAACGGCAACCCGTTCATGACGCGCCCGACGGACGACGCCTCACAGCAGAATCGCCAGAACGGCAACACGCCCTACGGTTTCCCGTTCGGCCCGCAAGGCCCGAACGGCGGCCAGGATCAGGGCATGGCTCAGCCGGAAGACGGCGGCAACGCGTCTCGCGGCGGGAGCTCCGCGGCCAGCCACATCGTGACCGCAGTGGTGGCCGCCCTGGTGGCCGCGGCGCTGTGCCTCGGCGTTGGATACTTCGCGCTCACCTATGGTTGGGTGAGCACGCCGACGACGACATCGCTGACCAACGTCCAGTCGAACAAGTCCGGTACCGGCAGCGCCACCGCCAAGACGGGCGAGGCCGCCGACTGGAAGACCGTGGCGAGCGAGGTCTCCGGCTCCGTCGTGTCGATTCAGGCGGCGCTGAGCAACGGCACCGCCAAGGGATCGGGCGCGATCGTGAGCGCCAAGGGCTACATCGTCACCAACAACCACGTGATCTCCGGCGCCCAGCAGATTCAGGTGACGCTGTCCAACGGGCAGATGTACACCGCTCAGGTGGTCGGCACCGACACCACCACCGACCTGGCGGTCATCAAGCTCGACAACCCGCCGAGCGACCTGAAGGCTGTGGAATTCGCCGACTCCGACAAGCTCGCCGTCGGCGAGGACGTCATGGCCATCGGCAACCCGCTGGGCTATGACGACACCGCCACCACCGGCATCGTGTCCGCGCTGAACCGCCCGGTCACCGTGACCGATGACTCCGGCTCCGACATCGTCACCAACGCGGTGCAGATCGACGCGGCCATCAACCCCGGCAACTCGGGCGGCCCGACGTTCAACGCCGCCGGCCAGGTGATTGGCATCAACTCGTCGATCGCCTCCACCGCGACCTCCAGTGATTCCGCCGGCTCCATCGGCATCGGCTTCGCGATTCCGTCGAACCTCGTCAAGCGCGTGGCCAACGAGATCATCAAGGACGGCAAGGTCAAGCACGTGGCCCTCGGCGTGACAATCACCACCGGCACGGTCGAGGCGGACGGCGTGACCCGCGCCGGCGCCAAGGTCACCGCGGGAACCTCCGGCTCCGCCGTGGTGTCCGGCAGCCCCGCCGACAAGGCCGGCCTGAAGGTGGGCGACGTCATCGTGGCGTACGACGGCAACGCGGTGAGCAGCACGTATTCGCTGCTCGGCTATGTACGTGCGTCGGCGCTTAACGACAAGGTGACGTTGACCATCGTGCGCGGTGGCAAGACCATGGACGTCGAGGTGACGCTCGACAAGGAGGAGTCCGCGGTGAACGGCTCCGGCAACTCGAACTCGAACAACAACCAGAACAACCAGAACAACCAGAACAACCAGAATGGCAACGGCCAGAACGGTAACGGCAATGGCAACGGCAACAACGGCAACGGCCAGAACGGTAACGGCAATGGCAACGGCAACAACGGCAACGGCAACAACGGCAACGGGTACGGCAACAACGACTACGGCAACGGCGGGTTCTCCGATCCGTTCGGCCTGTGGTAAATTCCGCTCCCGAAGCCGCTGACGCTGCCTGACGGCTGACATTGCCCGGCAGTTGACATGGCTCGATGATGGAGGGGCCGGTGCGCTTGCGCCGGTCCCTCCACTTGTGTCTGCGGCCATGTTCCCGCGTGACGTTGGCGTGTCCTTTCGCAGTTGTTGCTAGAGTTAGTCGAAGACGTGGATGGCATGTGCCGCCGCGCAACATAATCGAACGAACAATTGAATATCGAATAATCTTTTTACGCCGTGTATCGCCTGCCCTCGCCGTTTTAGGCAGTGCTGCCGATGGGTTAACAAGGCGTGGGTCGCATGCCGTTCGTGATTCCGCGCTTGTTGCTGGGATGACGGATGGTCCGTATACGAGCGTAAGGAGACACGATGCGTAAGTTCATCTATCTTTGCAGTCATCTGTGTGTTCAAGTGCCGCTGTTGCCGATTGCCGTGCTCACGGTCATTCCGCTTGCCGTGTGCCCGTCATGGCGCCCGTGGGGAGCGGCGGATATTCCTGTACTGGGCAATCCCGGCGTGGGCCAGTGGATTGTCATCATCGTGGTGGCGTACACGATCATCGACACCGTGCGCGGCATGATCGACGATTTGCGGCATGGCCGGGTCGGTGTGGATCTGCTGGCTGTCGTGGCGATCGCCGCCACGGTCGCCGTGCAGGAATACTGGGCGAGCTGGGCCGTGGTGCTGATGATCTCGTCCGGCGAAGCCATCGAGGAATACGCCCAATCCAAGGCCGAAAGCAGCCTGACCGCGCTGATGACGGCCGCGCCCCAGACCGCGCACGTCGTGCGATGGCCCGGCGTGGGCGTCGCTGGTGTCAACACCGGCGACGGCAGCTCCGACGACCGGTGCGACGGCTTCCGCAAGGTCGCCACTCTGCCGTCTTCCACCGCCAGCGGGTCGTCCGACGCTGCGACTTCCCACTATGACACCGTTGCCGTGGAATCCGTCACCCCCGGCGATGTGCTGATTGTGCTGCCCGGTGAAACCGTGCCGGTGGATGGCGAGCTGTTGTCCGGATCCGCCACGCTCGACCTGAGCAACATCAACGGTGAGCCGGTGCCGCGTGGAGTGTTCGCGGGCGCCCGCGTCATGTCCGGCGCGGTGAACGGCTCGACCACGTTGACCATGCGTGCCACCGAAGCCGCCAGCGACTCGCAATACCAGCGCATCCTCGCGCTCGTCGCGGCCGCGCAGGATTCCCGCCCGGCGGTGGTGAAGACCGCCGATGTGCTGGCAGTGCCGTTCACGGTGCTCGCACTGGCGATCGCGGCCGTGGCATGGTTGGTGTCCGGTGTGCCGACGCGCTTCGCTCAGGTGCTGGTGCTGGCGACTCCTTGCCCGTTGCTGATCGCCGCCCCCGTCGCGTATGTGGCGGGAACCGGCCGACTAGCCAAGTCGGGAATCCTGATCAAGACACAGGACGTGCTGGAGAACCTCGGCCGCGTCACGCACGTGTTCTTCGACAAGACCGGCACGCTGACCGTGAAGCAGCCGCAGGTGACCCGCGTCGAGATGCTGCCCGGTGCCGGCACTCACCTCAATGAGGACCACGTACTGATGATGGCGGGCGTGGTCGAGACCTATTCCGTGCACATCCTCGCCAAAGGCATCGCGAAGGCCGGCACGGAAGCTCTGTCCCGGCTGCATCGGCGGTTCGAGGAGGGGCAGCGGCTATGCCCGCAGCCCGATGCGGACTGGCCTGGTCATGGGCGCGATTATCCGGTCGTCAAGCACATTGATGAAGACGCCGGGAAAGGCATCTCCGGCGAAGTGAATGGGCATAAGGTGCGCGTAGGCAGACTGTCTTTCGCGGCCTCAAGCGAAGATGGGTTCCTGCCGGTTGAGCGGATCGTCCCGGGCCGGGCTACGACTGATGGAGACCGGCGGTCCGGAAAACAAGGTGAGGGGCGGCTTGCGGACGAGATCCGTACCCGTTTCGGCATGCTCGCGCCGGATGAAATGGCCTCGTACGTGTCGGTCGACGGTCATCTCATCGCCCGGATCGTCCTGCGTGACGTGCCGCGCGCGAACGCCAAGTCGGCGCTCGCGAGCCTGCGCGGTCTCGGCGTCGCCAAGCTGTCCATGCTGACGGGAGACAAGCGATCCTCCGCCGCCATCATCGCCAGTGAGGTCGGCATCGACGACGTGCATGCGGAATTGTTCCCCGAAGATAAGGTCACCGCTGTCACGACCGCGACCGTGACGCCATCGCGCGGCGTGACGATGATGGTCGGCGACGGCGTGAACGACGCGCCCGTGTTGGCCGCCGCCGATATCGGCATGGCCATGACGGACGGCACGTCGACTGCGGCCTCGGAGTCCGCGCAGGTGGTGATCCTGAACGACGACATCGCCGCCGTTCCACGGGCCATCGCCATCGCCCGCCGCACCAAGCGTGTGATGCTGCAAGCCGTGCTGGCCGGTCTCGCGCTGGCCCTGATCGGCATGGTTGCGGCGGCGTTCAACTTGATTCCCGTCGTGGTCGGCGCTTTTCTGCAGGAAGCTATCGACGTGGTAAGCATCCTCTGGGCGCTCACCGCGCTGCTTGACCGTGACTGACGGGCCGCGCCCGTCGCCGGACGATCGGGCGAGAACGAATGTGACATTCGACAACAATGGGGGCAATGCCGGGAAATCCCGCCGTTGCCCCCTTCCGTGATTCGGTGGCTTGCGATAACCTATAACGCGTGACTGAATCTGAGAACAATGAACTTCGTATCGCCGTGATCGGCGCCGGTCCCGCCGGCGTCTACTCCTCCGACATCTTCCTGCGCCAGCTGAAGAAGCTCGGCGAGGAGCTGGGTCTGGGCACCAAGGCCCGCATCGACCTGTTCGAGAAGCTGCCGGTCCCGTTCGGCCTGGTCCGTTACGGTGTGGCCCCCGACCATCCGAGCATCAAATTCATCGCATCCGCGCTGGAGAAGACGCTCGACAACCCCGACATCCACCTCTACTGCGACGTGGAATTCGGCAAGGACGTGACCCTGGACGACCTGCTGGCGCGTTACGACGCCGTGCTGTTCGCCACCGGCGCCGTCAAGGACAAACCGCTGAACCTGCCGGGCGCCGACCTCGACGGCGTGTACGGCGCCGCCAAGTTCGTCGAATGGTATGACGGATACCCCACGGGTGCGCGCGAATGGCCACTTTCGGCCGAGAACGTCGCCGTGATCGGTGGCGGCAACGTGGCGATGGACGTCGCGCGCGAGCTCATGCGCAACGCCGACGACCTCAAGGCCAAGACCGACATCCCCGACAACGTCTACGAAGGCATCCAGGGCAACAAGGCCAAGGTGCTGCATCTGTTCATCCGCCGTGGCGTCGCCCAGGCCAAGTTCAGCGTGCAGGAACTGCGTGAGATGGAGAAGCTGCCCGGCGTGCAGCTCATCATCAACGAGGACGACTTCGAGCTGGATGACGACACGATCGAAGAGGCCGGCAAGGACAAGCTGACGCGCCAGATGGTCGAGGAGCTGTTCACCATCCGCGAGATGGCCGAAGACATGGAAGACGACGGCGACGTCGATTACGAGGGCAACCCCGCAGATCGCAAGTATTACGTGCACTTCAACTCCGCTCCCACCGAGATCCTCGGCAAGGACGGCAAGGTCGCGGGCATCCGCGTGGAGAAGACCGAGACCGGCGCCGACGGCAAGATGCACCGCGCCGGCGAATTCGAAGACTACCCGGTCGAGGCCGTGTACCACGCAATCGGCTACAAGCCCGCCGAAGCGCCCGGCATCACCTATGACGAGAAGGGCGCCCATCTGGCCAACGCGAACGGCGATGGCCGCATCACCACCGAGGCCGCCGGCGGTGACGTGCGTGAACGCCTGTATGCCACCGGGTGGGCCAAGCGCGGGCCGGTCGGCCTGATCGGCTCCACCAAGTCCGACGCGTTGATGATCGTCACCAACATGCTGGAAGACCTCGCCAAGGCGGCCGAAGGCGGCCGTGTGGCCGTCGACCGCGACCCCGAGTCCATCGACCGCCTGCTCGCCGAGCGCGGTGTCAAGCCGATTGACTTCGCCGGTTGGAAGAAGGTCGACGCCTTCGAACGCTCCGAGGGCGCGAAGGAAGGCCGCGAGCACAAGAAGGTCGTCGAGCCGGATCAGATGCGTGAGCTTGCTCACGCCTGAGCGACCTGTAGCGCGACTCGTATACATCGATCAAGCCGCCTCCCGCGTGACATTGCGGGCGGCGGCTTGTTTTTGCCCGTACTTGTATCATCCCGTGCCTCCGGAATCATTTCATTGTGCTCAAGGCGCATATCCAGCCAACTGTCAGACAGTGAATTTAGTGTGTGGGCTATGGACGGTAAATTGCATGTGCGCGGCCACTTCAACGGCCTGAAAACGACGCTGCTCTTTGCGTTGATGTGGGCCATCATCATGTTGATCTGGTGGGCCACCGGCGGTGACCGCGGCACGCTGGGCGTATATATCGTCATCGGTCTGGTCTCCACGTTCGGCACGTACTGGTTCTCCGACAAACTCGCCATCGCCTCGATGGGCGCCCGCGCGGTCACCGAGCAGGAAGCTCCCGCACTGTACCGCATCGTGCGCGAACTCAGCGCCAAGGCCGGCAAGCCGATGCCTCGCATCTACGTCGCCCCGACCATGAGCCCCAACGCGTTCGCAACGGGCCGCAACGAGCGCCACGCAGCCGTATGCTGCACGCAAGGCATCCTCAACATACTCAACGAGCGCGAGATTCGCGGCGTCCTCGGCCACGAGCTCATGCACGTGTACAACCACGACATCCTCACCTCCGCCATAGCCTCCGCACTGGCGACCATCATCACGTATCTGGGATACTCGCTCATGTATTTCGGCGGCGGTCGCAGCAACGACCGTGACAACTCCTCCGGCGCCTTCGGCCTGATCGGCGCGCTGTTGAGCGCGATTCTCGTGCCGATCGGCGCCTCTCTGATCCAGATGGCCATCTCCCGCACCCGCGAATTCGACGCCGACGAGGACGGCAGCCGCCTGACCGGCGACCCCGAAGCACTCGCCTCCGCCCTGAACAAGATCTCCTACGGTGCTCAGGCCAATCCGATGCCGAAAACCGCGGGCACGCAGTCGGTGTCATCCATGATGATCGCCAACCCGTTCTCCGCGCGCGGATTCTCGAAGCTGTTCTCCACGCACCCACCTACCGACGAGCGCATCAGCCGGCTCATGCAGATGTCGCAGGAGATGCGCAATTCCGGCATCGGCGGCGGCAGCAGCCCGCAGTACTTGTACTAGCTTCGTTGCGCAAGGTTCGCGGGCATCGCCGTCATGTGATACACTGACGACTTGTGCACAAAGCACTGCGGATGTAGTTCATCGGTAGAACGAAAGCTTCCCAAGCTTTAAAGGCGGGTTCGACTCCCGTCATCCGCTCCACTTCCCTCAACGATAAGGCTTTAAAACCCAATCATTCCAACGATTTTCAATTTTGCAGGTACTCGCTCAATCACACGATTTTTGTCGAATTGTTGTCACCGTGTTGTCACGAGGTGTGTAAAAGAGGATTCGGAGAGTGGTTTGGGCTCAAGAGTTTTCCCGTGGTCAATGTTTCTGCTGCAGTGATCTTGCTGCTGATGGATGTTGCCACGTAATCAAGATCGGTGTCGAATAGGTCTGCATAAGTATCCCTTCTTAGCTTGGCTTATGACAGGATTTTTCTCTGAATTCAGTGCTCTTTCTCTGAATTCAGAGAAAGAATGTATAATTCAGAGAAAAATTCAGAGATTCAGAGCAGGCGGTGGCGAATGGCGCACGAGTATGGCAAAGAAACCCTGTCCAAGGAATTCAAAAGCGATCGCGATAAAGGTCTGCCGGATTCCGAATTAGTGGAGGCTGTTGTCGCCTTAGCCAATACGGACGGCGGGTGCGTGTATCTGGGTGTTGAGGACGACGGCACCGCGACCGGTGTCCAGCGCAAGCATCAAGATCCTGTCGGGCTGTCAGCGATGATTGCCAATAGGACTGTGCCCCCGATATCGGTTCGCGCGCAATTGGTGGGTGATGGCGTCACCGTCATCCAAGTCGATGTACCCAAGTCACATAGTGTGGTGTCAACTAAGTCGGGGAGAATCCTGCGGCGCATGATGAAAGTGGACGGTACGCCCGAAAGCGTACCTATGTATCCGTATGAGATCGCTACCCGGCTTTCGGATCTGGGTAAGCTCGACTACTCCGCCCAACCGGTTCCGGGGGCCACGCGGGAGGATTTCGATCCGTTGGAGCGCGACCGCCTGCGCAAGATCATCTCCACCTACCGATCCAGCGACCGTAATCTTCTAGAGCTTTCAGACGAGGATCTGGAAAAATCATTGCGTCTTGTCGTATCGGCGGATGGGAATGTAACGCCGACCTTGACAGGTTTGTTGCTCATCGGCAGTGAGGAGTCACTGCAACGTCTTGTCCCGACAAGCGAGGCGGCTTTCCAAGTTCTGGTCGGCACCGACATCAAGGTGAACAATACATATCGCGGCCCGCTGCTCAAGACCATAGAGCAGATAGCGGAGTCGTTCGCTCCTTGGAATCCAGGAACTGAACTGACCGTGGGTTTGTTTTCCTCGGTGGTGCCCGAATTCGACGAGAGGGCGTTCAGGGAAGCGTTGGTCAATGCGTTCGGCCACAGGGATTACTCAGTTCTTGGCCGTGTGCGTGTGCTGGTGGATGACGCGGGACTGACGATTGCCAATCCTGGAGGATTCGTGGAAGGCATCAACGTTCACAATCTGCTTACCGCGGAACCGCATGGACGAAACCCATGCCTCATGGATGCGTTGAAGCGAACTGGGCTAGCCGAGCGAACCGGTCGTGGAATCGATCGCATTTTCGAGGGGGCCTTGAACTATGGTCGGCCCTTGCCTGACTATTCGAGATCCAACGGGCGGGGTGTTTCGGTGCTGCTGCCTCGGAGCGCGCCCGACGAGGCGTTTGTGGAATTATTAGCCGAGGAACGCGAGCGTAGCGGCAAGTCAATGTCGCTTGACGGTCTGCTTATTCTGGATAAGCTCAAGCGAGAGAGACGTTGTGGCTTTGACGCGTTGTCAGAGTCCTTGGATATGAGCGATCAACGTCTGCGCACTGTATTGGGGCAGTTGACGGAGTCTGGGCTCGTCGAAAGCTCCGGCACTAACGCTCGTCGTACATACACATTGGGGGCGAAAGTGTATCGGCGCAGCGGTAAAACGGTGGAATATGTCAGACAGTCAGGCATCGACAGGGTGCGTTACCCCGAATTGATCATGAAGCTGATGCGCGAGCAGAAGTCGGTAAGCAAAAACGACGTGATGGAGCTATTGCATCTCGACGAGAACCAGGCATATTACCAATTGCGAAAACTGGTTGGTGAGGGACGCGCCAAAAAGGTGGGTGGTGGTCGCAATGTACGATATGAGGAAATGCAACGAGACGACGATGGAATATCGGGCGAACAGTTCTGATTAGGGATTATCCCCTGAATGCATAGAGCTGGGATTCAGCACAGCAAAGAGGATTTTCATCGACTCGTTCGTCGGTATGCAGGAATCGCCATGGAATTGTTCCATGGCGATTATCCGTTTTCTCCGGACGCTCATCGTCCAGACCAGTTTCGCTGATTCTGCTCCACGATTGAAGTGTGGGCGATCCTTTTGCCCTCTACTGATGCCGTTGGAAGGGAGCCGGCATGCCGATATATTCATTCCCCGAACCACGCTATATTTCGGGCGCGGGCTGTTCCCAATCCATTGATATGAATATGGGGTTAGCAAGCGACGTATGTGTGGCCACACGTGCTCGCTCCACAGGTGCGGGACGGCTTGCCGGGAGACCCGGTCCCCATGGTCGGCGAGGCCTCCAGACCGCTGACGTGGCTTATGGAATGAGCCGTTCCAGCTCCCGCGGGGAGGTGTTTCTTTATGGGCTGGCGTGACAACCGCAGGCGCAGCGTATGCAAGAAAATCATGTTCACACCGGAGGAATGGGAGCAGACTAGGAGAATCCACGAGCGTTGGGCGAGGAACATCCCGGTATACAGGCGGTGGGGTGATTTCGCCCGCCAGACCCTCATGCATGGCGCGTTGATGAACGTTTCGGTGACGCTGGCGAGCGATCCGGAGGTGTTCAAGGCCGAGCTCCACCACATCGGCGTGAACGTGAACCAGACAGCCCATTGCGCTGGCCCGACTGGTGGATCCTGCTCACCGCCACCACGCACCCGGTCTACCTGCTGGCAATAGCGCCAAAGATCAGCCGGTTCATCACTGGCGGCCAGCGATGAATGGCAAGAGCATGGAGGCATGGCGGTATCTCGGCATGGCGCAAATGACGAATTCTTCCATAACGTTCTTCAGGTCCGGGCCAGTTGCTTATAGAGCGTATGAGCGTCTGGGTAAATCCTGCAGGGCACTCCGGCGACGTTCGCTTGACGCTCCATGATGGGGTCGTGCTTGCCATACAGCAGCAGTTTGCCGGGCCTTATCGCAAAAAGCTTCTCGGCGAAGAGCAGATCCAGTTCGGATTCGGTGTTCGCGCATCCCAATGTGCTGGTGGCGCACATCACTCCGGAAGGAACGCAGCTCAGGCATGTGATGGTGCTGGGGGAACCGCATCTGAGATTCTGCACGATTTTGACGCCGTTCACCGCCAATGTCGCCAGATAGAGCTGATTAAGCAGCATGATTGCCTGCTGCCATTCCAGGTCCATGTCCGAAGTGACGGTGAGGTCCGAGCCGACGGCACCCATATGCCGCGAGTATTCCGGGATGTCGTCGAGGGCCTTCTCCAGTCGCGGGTATATCCGCATGTCACTGGTGAACAGACAAAGCACGGTATGGGAAGGATTATGGACGAATCGCGCCTTGCGATCCCGGTACGGCACCATGAGCTCCGGCCATTCGTCCAGATACATCTGCGGCTGAAGCATCGGGAAACCTTGTGGATTGAACTGGATGCCTTTACCGCTGAGATAGTCGGCGTAGCGGTCGATGAGCTCTTCGAATGATGCGATGGATCGGTTCATGCCGCCCTTCCCACGTTGGGAAACTTCATGACAAGGACGTGCGCCCCCGGGATTTCGCATCGCAGCAGGCACAGCACCTGGCGCAGGCGATGCTGGTGAAACTGCTGCACCGCCTGGCCTTGGAACCGGGGACGGCAATCGTCGATCACTGCGATTTGACGGCAGCCGGCCAGGGACGCCCTGACCCGTTCCCAGTCCGCCTCATCCCGAACGGCGAATAGCACCGAGAGCCAGATGCCGCGCCGCTTGCCATTGATGTCGAACAGACAGTAGGGCGTTCCTGCTTCCGGCATCAGGGGATCATAGGGAACCGTCTGCGCGACGGCGTCGGCGGGCCTGCCGTCCCAGAAAGTGCCGATGAGATCATAGGTGGATTTCATGCTTGTCCCTTTGCCTAGAGATCGAAGACAATGCCGGTGCCCAGCTCGATAGCCTTGTTGGCGAACTCGACGAGCTTGCGGTAGATCGTTTCAAGCCGTGGGTTGATCGGCTCCGTGAGCCGCCATTCAAGCCATCCGAGCATGAGCTTGCACTGCTCGGCGTTCAAGTAGTCCACGTCTCCAGGGTCGATGAGCGAATTGCACAGCCTGTCTATCGGGCCGATGAAGTCCTTATCGAGGAGATCCTCGTCCCCCTCGGTTAGTTCGAATGATTCCGTCTGCCCCGGCTTCGCTTGGAAGGTTTCGGGAATATAGCCGTAGTAGTTGAGACCTTCAAGGCTGAGAACAAGGACAAGTTCCATGATCACATTTCCCTTCTCTTGAGAATTTTGAAGTGGGTTTCTTTGTTGCTTCCAGGCAGACCGTTGAGCTTGACGTTTTTCTTCGTTCTTTTGTCGTATATGCGCAGATAGCCCGCCACCATGTCCGCGTCGATTCTCCACCGGGCGTTCTCGAACACGTACTTGACGCCCCTTCTGCGCCCCTGGGCACCGGGAGTGAACCGGCTGACAATGTCATTGAGATCGACCGGCTGCCTCTTCCAACTTTCGTTCCACCTCGTCTCGCGGTCTTTGCTTCTGTCGTAGCGGCCCTGATCCACCATGGAGCCGGGGACGTCGTTGCCGATGTAGCTGCGCGAGCTGTCCGAATACCGCTGCTTGCTGTCCGACATATGCCATATGTCCTTTCCTGCGGCGCCTTGCCGCATGCCATCTTGAAGATGCGCCAGCATTGTGAGAATGCGGCGCGCTTCACCTGTTTGTATGAGTGGGTGGGTCCAGACGGTGGCACAATGGGATGTGCGAGATAGTCCATTGTGGGCCGTCTGGACCACGGTGCGAGAACTTGCCGGTTCGCGCACCGTTTTTTTTTATTGCAGAATCTGTGCCGGGTCGGCCTGCTTCTCATCCCTCCTTTCCAAGAGGAGTCCGCGTGCGTAGAGTTCGAGGATGCTGGCGTCGAGCGCTTCGTCATCATGGCGATGGCGCAGCCAGTTCGCATGCTGGTTCAGGATGTTAGAAGCGCATTCCAGCGAGGTGCCGAATCGCTGAGAGATTTCCTCGATGGTCGTGAGACCGAGTTCTTCGATGAGTACTTGGGGCGCGATAGCGTATTTCGCCCAGAAATTCGCTTCGATTTCGGCAAGCTCGCTGTCTCGGAGATGGCCTCGCATGGTGTGTCCCATTTCATGCAATTTGGTAAAACGAATTCTTCCTGAGTTTTCTTGGAGATTGCAGGCAATGTATCGGCTGTCATTGCCGTTTGCGCTAATCGTGAATGATATGCCACTTGGGCAGCTGCAGAGCGTCATCAAGTCATCCAAGGAGACAGATGGGTTGAATGCAATCTGATAGGGTATCGTTTGAATTCCGTGTGCATCCAGCAACTCTGATGGGTCGATGGGCAGCCTGATGTAGCCGAGTTGCTGGAATGCGTCCACCACGCTCCATTTCAACTCCTGATAAAACGACGGGTCGTCAATCCTATATCCCGTGATGTCCTCCTTGTTCCCTTGCAGTCAACAGAGTCATGATGAGCTCCCGCGTCTCCGCTTCGCTGAGATCGCCGCCGTGCCTGGCGCAGTACGCCTTGATCGTGCCGAACGGCGTATCGGCGTTTGATTCGGGCAGGCCCAGCAGAAATTCCGATGTGGTGTGCAGAGCGGTGGCTATGTTCGCGAGCGTACTCGACGTGGGCTCCCGCTCTCCCGCAAGGTATTTCGAGATATTCGGCTGGGTTGTCCCGGCTCGCGCGGCGAGCTGGGACTGATTGATGCCATGCTGCCGCATAAGCTTGCGCATCCTGTCGCCAAGTGCCGCCGTCATATGATGTCCTTTGTCTTTAAGCCTGCGAGGCTCCTTTTCAATTGCTTCACGGCAATCAATATACCACGATTATTCCAAAAGGAATAATCGTGGTGCAACAACTAATGTGCTGCAAGTAGGAAAACGCAAGATAAGTCGTTCCCAAATTGTTGTCACCATGTTGTCATACAAGGCTGCAATCAGGTAAATAAAGCCGCTAAATCACTGGTATTTAGCGGCTTCTCAGCATCGGTCAAGGCGGGTTCGACTCCCGTCATCCGCCCCACCACTTTCCGCTCCCGCTGGCGGGAGCTGGCTCGCGTCAGCGAGACTGAGGGTGAGACTGAGGGTGGTTTTCCACCTATCAGATAGCTACACGTGCCAGCTCCAGCAGGGGGCTCAGTTACCCGCGTCCCCCCGTATCTCCCGCGTCGCCGGCCATCTTAATCAGTTGCTCGATGGTGACGAACTCGTACCCCTGCTTCTTGAGATCGTCGATGATGCCGGGAAGCGCCTCGACGTCCTGCGAACGGTCGCCGCCGCCGTCGTGCATCAGCACGATCGCCCCGTTATGCGCGCCCGTCATCACGGCATCATGAATCGCCTTGGCTCCGGGACGCTTCCAATCGAGCGTATCGATATCCCACAGCACGTTCATGTCGATCAGGTCGGACGTCTCCTGCCACTGCTTCTTGCCGAACGCCCCGTATGGCGCCCTTAGCACTTTCGTTACATGCCCGGACGCCTTCTTCATGTTCGAAAACCCGGCGATGATTTCAGCGCGCAACGCGTCGCGGCTGAGTGTCGGCATGTCCGGATGCGTGTTGGAATGGCTCGCCACCTGATGTCCCTCCTCCAGCATGCGTTTCTCGGCGTCCGGGAACGACAGGCACTCCTCGCCCACGTCGAAGAACGTGGCCTTGACGCCCTTCTCCTTGAGGATGTCCAGGATCGGGCCGCTGTATTTGCTCGGCCCGTCGTCGAACGTCAGCGCGATGACCTTCTTCCCCTCCGGACGCGGGTTCAACGGCACGACGATCGTGTCCTGCGGCTCGACGGTGACGCCTTTGTCCACATGCTTGCCGGAACGTTTCCCGACCCAGTATTCGTGCACGCCGTCTTTCCCGGCCTGCTTGAGTATCTGTATCGAGCCGCCTGCGATGTCGATGCTTTCGCCGTGCGGCACGGTCTCCTTTCTCACGGTATGGTCTTCGGTCACATCCTCGCCTGACGTCACCATCACCATGCCATCCTGCGGGATCGTCGTGCTGTCGATTGCATCCCGGCGCACGGCAGCGCCGTTGATGCTGACGACGATCGGTTTGCCGGCATGCTTCTCGATCATGTCGCCGGCCACGTCGACCAGATTGCCCGGATGCGCGTCGAAATCGCCATTGTCGCGCAGCAGTCGTCCCAACGTCATGTCGACGCTGACTTTCATGGAAGTGCCGTTTACCGTGATCGGTATCTGCCGCCAATGCCGGTCCCACATCCACCAGCCACCGACACTGCCACCGGCCAACGCCAATATCACCAGAATGGCGACGAATGCAATCAGCCGATGCCGTCCCCTGCCGCGCCGCCCGTTATCGGGGCCGGCTCCGTACTCGCCATATTCGTTCCCGCGCGTCTTCCCCGCCCGGCGCACACTGTCCCCAAACGACAGCTCTTCAATGTACTGCGGTTCTTTTGTCACGTCCTAATTTTACGGAGGTGAAGATGGGAGAAAGGTGAGGAACGGGCCGCGGCGTGCGGAGGCGATGGATTCCGCCCGGCGGCTCCGGCCGGAGTAGCGGTGGTGCCAAATGTTGCATGGTCGCGGGATAATGCAGGTATGACGATTGCAACTGCCGAACGATACGCTGAAATGCTGGACGCCGCGCGCCGCGGCGGATATGCCTACCCGGCGATCAATGTGACGAGCTCCCAAACGCTGAACGCTGCGCTGCAGGGTTTTGCCGATGCCGAGTCGGATGGCATCATCCAGGTTTCAGTGGGCGGCGCCGCGTATTTTTCCGGTCAGGGCGTGAACGACCGCGTGACCGGGTCGTTGGCGTTCGCGGCGTTCGCGCATGAGGTGGCGAAGCGCTACCCGCATATCACCGTCGCGTTGCACACAGACCATTGCGCCAAGCAGTATCTGGACGGTTGGGTGCGTCCCCTGCTGGACATGGAGGCCGATGAGGTGGCGCACGGCCGCGAGCCGATGTTCCAGTCCCACATGTGGGACGGTTCGACGGTTCCGCTGGACGAAAACCTCGCCATCGCCGAACAGCTGCTCGACAAGTCCGCCGCCGCGCGCACGATCCTGGAAATCGAAATCGGCGCGGTCGGCGGCGAAGAGGACGGTCATAGCGCCGAAATCAACGAAAAACTGTATTCCACGCCGGCCGATGGCGTGAAGGTCGCCCAGCGTCTCGGCCTGGGAGAGCGCGGCCGGTACATGGCCGCGTTCACGTTCGGCAACGTTCACGGCAGCTACAAGCCCGGCGTGGTCAAGTTGCGCCCGGAACTGTTGGGCGACATCCAGCGCGAGGCGGCTCAGGCCGTGGTGGACGGGCGTATCGCATCCGCCGCCGGGGCCGTCGATTTTCCGAACGGCAAGCCGTTCGCTCTGGTGTTCCACGGCGGTTCGGGCTCTCGCCCGGAAGAGATCGCCGAGGCGGTGCGGTACGGCGTCGTCAAGATGAACATCGATACGGACACGCAGTACGCGTTCACCCGTGCGATCGCCGATCATGTGTTCTCGAACTACGATGCCGTGCTCAAGGTGGACGGCGAGGTCGGCGAGAAGAAGCTGTACGATCCGCGCTCCTGGGGCCGCGAGGCCGAGAGCGCGATGGCGGCCCGCGTCGTGGAGGCCTGCAAGCAGCTCGGTTCCGCCGGCAAAGCCCTGAAGTGACGTCGGTCGCCGCGGTAGATGCAACCGCAGCTGTCGAGTTACGGTCTTCCGATATGATGGCTGAATATTGAAAAAATGCGTCGGCGCGGGATTTCCCACGCAAGTGCAGGGAGAGACTGCAGGAACTTCAACAAGGCAAGGACGGCAAGTTGCAGCCGTTCGCGCCCATGTTGATATGGGCGTTGACAAAACGAATGCGACGGTAACCGCCGCCCCAGCGCTTACCTTCGCAGTAGAGGGCATACGGTAGGCTGTTCCCGGCGGAATTGTGCGGATGCGGAGGTGCAGTATGTCCGGAATCGTGTTGATCGGCGCTCAGTGGGGCGACGAAGGCAAAGGCAAGGCTACCGATCTGATCGGTACCAAAGTGGACTATGTGGCCCGTTTCAACGGCGGCAACAATGCCGGCCACAGCGTGATGGTCGGCGACCAGATGTATGCGTTGCACCTGCTGCCTTCCGGCATCATCAGCCCGAACGTCACCCCCGTGATCGGCAACGGCGTCGTCGTGGATCCGGAAGTGCTGTTCGAGGAGATTGACGGTCTTGAAAGCCGCGGCGTGGACTGCTCCCGCCTGCTGGTGAGTGAGGCTGCACATGTCATCGCGCCTTACCATCGCACGCTCGACAAGGTGACCGAGCGTTTCCTCGGCAAGCACAAGATCGGCACCACCGGTCGCGGTATCGGCCCGGCCTACGCCGACAAGATCAACCGTGTCGGCATCCGCGTGCACGATCTGTTCAACGCCGAGCACCTGCATGACAAGGTCGAAGCCAGTCTGCACCAGAAGAACCAGATTCTGGTCAAGCTGTACAACCGTCGCGCCATCGACGTGGACCAGACCACTGACGAGCTGCTCAAGCTCGGCGAACGCCTCAAGCCGTACGTCGCCAACACCGGCCTGATTCTGAACAAGGCTCTCGACGAGGGCAAGACCGTGCTGTTCGAAGGCGCCCAGGCCACGATGCTTGACGTGGATCATGGCACTTACCCGTTCGTCACTTCCTCCAACCCAACCGCCGGCGGCGCCTGCACCGGCACCGGCGTCGGCCCCACCAAGATCACCCGCGTGGTCGGCGTCTCCAAGGCGTACGTGACCCGAGTCGGCGAGGGCCCGTTCCCCACCGAGCTGTTCGACGAATCCGGCGAATGGCTTCGCCAGCAGGGCCACGAGTTCGGCGTGACCACCGGCCGTCCGCGCCGCTGCGGCTGGTTCGATGCGGTCGTGAACCGCTACGCCAGCCAGGTCAACGGTCTGACCGACCTCGTGCTCACCAAGCTCGACGTGCTCACCGGTCTCAAAGAGATTCCGATCTGCGTCGCCTACGATGTGGATGGCGAGCGTTACGACGATATGCCGACGGATCAGGCCGCCTTCTCTGCTGCCAAGCCGATTTACGAGACCATGCCCGGCTGGACCGAGGACATTTCGCAGGTCCACGAGTTCGACGAGCTGCCCGCCGCCTGCCAGGCGTACGTCAAGCGTCTTGAAGCTCTGAGTAACTGCCGCATCTCCGTGATCGGCACCGGTCCTCAGCGCGACCACATCATTTCCGTCCACTCGCTTCTCGACTAGTCGCCATTCGGCGTTCTCGCCGACCCACGGCTGCCGGGACAGAGTGAATCCGCGTACTACAAGGGTTTCAGATCATGAATCAGTCTGTACCGTTCGTGCCCTCCTCGCATGACGAATCCGATGGTGGCGACGCCGCCGGCGCGGGGGACATCGAATCCGTCTCTGCCGGGTCCGACGTCGCCGACACTTCCGCGCCGGACTCGACTCCAAGCGAGGCTCACGCCCTCGCCGCGGACGAGCCGGCGCCATCGACCCAAGAGATCAGCGCCTCCGAAATCGAATACTTGGCGCCTCGGCCCACCGGACTGGCAGCCGCAGTAGCACCACCTTCCATTCCACTGGCCCCGGCCAAGCGCGTGCAGGCGAAATTCAATCCCCTCGCCGATGGCATGCTGTATTTGGTGGTGTTCGTCGGCGGGTTCTTCGGCACGGCGATACGATACGGGCTCTCGCTGCTCCTGCCGAATCCGGCCGCGCCAAGTGGCCTCCTTCATTCGTTCCACACCGCCACGTTCATAGCGAACATGCTGGCGTGCTTCATCTTCGCCGCCCTGAGCACGTACATGTCGCAGGCGGCGTGGATTCGCAAGCGCATCCGCCAGCTGGTCAGCCGCGGTGTCGGCATGGGCATGTGCGGCGGGTTCTCCACGTTGTCGGCGATGATGATCGAGGATCTGAACTCGTTGCGCGCCGAGAACATCGTGGGATTCGTGACCTACACGCTGCTGAGCTTCATCTGCGGTTTGATCATCGCGTGGCTTGGCACCATGCTGGGCCTTGCGCTGAGCCGAAAACGCGAGGCGCACGTGGTGGCTCGCGCGGTGCGCGAGTCGCAGGCCGCCGGCGCTCCGTCCGGAGCAGACTTGGCTGTTGAAAGTCAGGCCGGTTCGGAACCGGCTGCGGGCCGCGTACAAGACATGCCAGTATCCGACGAACAGCACCTTCCGTCGTTCGAACCGGATCCGATCACCGCGGAAATTCCGCTCAGGCCTGATCCTGAAACCGGGGAGGTGCGCTGACATGTTTGCCCTGATCTGTATGTGCGGCGGCTTGGGCGCCGTGACGCGGTTCGTCCTGAACACCTCGATTCAACGGTGGTGGAACCGCGCGTTCCCGCTGTCCACGTTCATCATCAACGTGCTCGCCACGTTCTTCGCCGGCGTGGCCGCCGCGGCCTACTTCTACCAGACGGCCGACCATTCGTCGTACCTGCTGTTCGTCACCGGCTTCCTCGGCGGTTTCTCTACGTTTTCCACGGCTATCAACGAGATGGTGTCGCTCGCCCGCAGCGGCAAATACGCCGCGGCCGCCGTGTACTTCATGATGACCGTGCTGGTGCCGGTGGTGTGTGTGGCGCTGGGTTGGGGGCTGATCGCGCCGGTGCGGTAGCTCGTCTGCGCTGGAGTGGCTCTCAAAACTCGCAGATACAAAAACGATGTTGTTGGAAAATAGGGGTTCTGTTTTTGTATCTGCAAGTTTTGAGAGCGTCGTTCTGTATACAATTAGGCGAACAGGCATATTGTGACGGCAAACGATGGAGTGGGGACATGGTCGGGATGCGTGATGTGGCCAAAAAGGCCGGGGTGTCGTTGAGTACGGTGTCGCTGGTGGTGAATGGTGCCGGGTGCGTGTCCGATGACATGCGCGAGCGCGTCGCCGAAGCCATGCGTGCGCTCAATTATGTGCCGAACGAGCTCGCCCGCAACCTGTATCATGACCGCACCAACACCGTCGGCGTCATCGTGCCTACCATCCGCCATCCGTTCTTCGCCACGTTGGCGGCCGGTCTGCAGCGAGAGCTGTCGGAGCGGGGGCTGCGTACCATGCTGTGCTCGACGGCCGATTCGGGTACTGGCGAGGCCGAGTACGTCGACATGCTCCGCCGGCATATGATGGATGGCATCGTGATGGCGGCGTACACTGAGCACGCTCCGGATTACTGGACTTCGATCGGTCGGCCCATCGTGGGGTTCGATTGTTATCTCGGCGAGGGCATCCCATCGGTCGGCTCCGATCACGAGCAGGGCGGGCGACTGATCGCCGACCTGTTGATTCATAGTGGTTCCCGGCATGTGGCGATGGTAGGCGGCCCGTGCAGGCAGTTCCATGATCTGGCGCAGACGCCGACTGGCGAGGCGCGGCAGACGGAATCGCCCGGGAACACCACGTTCCCGACCGTGCGCTATTACCTGACGCTGGAGCGTGAACTGCAGCGTGCAGGCATTCGGTGCGAGTACATCGAGGCCGGGGAAGTGGCGGATTTTCAGGGTTGTGCGACGGCCATGCGCGAACTGTTCGACCGTTTTACCGACGTGGATGCCGTGGTCAGTTCCGATATCGGTGCCGCCTGCTGCGTGCAGGAGGTGTTTCGCCGCGGCATGCGTGTGCCGCAGGACGTGCAGGTCGTCGCCTATGATGGCACGTATCTGACCGACATGGCAGGGTTGCGTCTGACCGCCGTATGCCAGGACTTCGATGCGCTTGCCGGCACGGCCGTCGCCCGCATGACGGATGCCATCGAGGGGCGTCCGGTCGATTCCGCCGGTGACGTAATCCCTGTTTCCCTGCGCGAGGCCGACACCACGCGGCGCTGATTGCCGCGCCTCCGCCAGCGAGTCCGGAGGCGGTACCTACGCCAACCGCTTCGGCGACGGCACCATCGCCTCGCTCACCGATGTGCTGCGCACCCGCTTCGCCGGGGTGTACGACGGTGTCCTCATCCTGCCGTTCTTCACGCCGTTCGACGGCGCCGACGCCGGCTTTGATCCGATCGACCACACCAAGGTGGACCCGCGCCTGGGCTTCTGGGATGACGTGGCCGAACTCAGCAAGTCCCACGACATCATCGTCGACGCGATTGTCAACCACATGAGCTGGGAATCCGCGCAGTTCCAGGACGTGCTGAAGAACGGCGAGAAATCCGAGTACTACCCGATGTTCCTGACCATGATCTCCGTATTCCCGAACGGCGCCACCGAAGAAGACCTCGCCGGCATCTGCCGCCCGCGCGGCGAATCTCGCAAGTCCCGCGCTCCCAAAAGTTTCACGTGACGCGGCCGGCATATCGGCCGTGCCACGTCGTCGTGTAATATGCGAACGTTACGATAGTTGTATACCCGTAACGAGAGCGCACAAGAGAAGAGAAGTAAACCGATATCATGACCGATGATCAGCAGCAACCGAACGAATTCCCCGCTCCGAAGCCGTTGCCGGGCAGCGTGTACATTCGCCCTGGCATCGATGATCGGCCTGATTACGACAAGGTGCTCAGCCCCGAAGACAAGTCCGCGGTCGCTCGCTTGGCTGTGCATCAGCCGCGGCGCAAGGTCGAGGCGTCCGTGACGCAAGCCGAGACCCAGGTCGCGCAGATGACTTCGGAGGGATCTCCCGCGGCGGCCGCGGCCTCCGTCGACACGGCGGTCCCGGACATGGGCTCGGCGTACGTGGACATGCGCGACCCGGTGGTCAGCGCCGACGGCCAGCGCCCGAACCCCGGTCAGGTGACCCGCCTGTCGTGGGGCTTCGCGGTGGGCGCGACCATGGCGATCGTGCCATGGGCCGCATTGAACCTGCTCGCGCTGCCTGCGGTCATAGCGAAAGTCAGCTGGCAGCGGGTCTCCGGCGCGGTTGCCTCCCGCGCGGCGTTCTCCGGTGGCGGCCAGGAACTCTCCGAGAGCCTGGTCAGCCGCATTGGCACGGTCGGCGACGGCGGGGTGGCGTCGGCATGGGCCATTGATCTGGCCGTGGTTGTTGTCGTGGGCGTTGTCGTGTCGCTGATTGCCGAGGCCGTCGTCTCCGCGCTGTCCGATCGCACGCGCGTGGCCGCTGGCCGGCGCACGCCGTGGATCATCGCGGGAGGCGTCGTCTCCGCGGTGATGACGCTGGCGCTGGGACTGTGCTCGAACGTGGTGGGCATCGCGTTGCTGTGGGGTCTGGTGCAGGTCGGTTATGTGATGCTGACCGTGCCGATGGCGGCCGCGTTCAGCGAGCGAGTGCCCGACAAGTTCCGTCCGCGCATCGTGCGCGCGCGTGGCGTCGGCCAGATGGTCGGCCAGGCGCTGGGCGTGTGGATCGGCGTCGCCTGCGTCGTGTTCGGCGGGCTGTATACGCCGTTCGCCGCGGCCGCCGCGGTGTTCCTGCTGGCCGGCATCGTGCCGGTGCTGGTGTGGCCGAAGGAACCGTCGAGCGAGGAGCAGCCGCATACGGCGATGAGTGCGCACATGCTGATGGAGCGGTTCCGCGCGCCGCGGCGCGCCGTCGAATTCTGGAAGGCGTTCGCTTCGCGCTCCTTGGTGTCGGCTGGTGTCGGACTGACGACCATGTTCCTGTGGTTCATCGCATCGGCGCTGATCTTCCGGGATTGGTTCACGCAAGGCAACTCCTCTCCGATCGCGGTACCGGTGTGCTCGTTGATCGCCTCGATGGCCTTGGCGACGCTCGTCGGCTCCGTGGGGGCCGCGTTCATCGCCGGTCCGGTGGGTGAGTACATTGAGGATCCGCGGTATCTGTCGGTCATTTCCTGCGTGCTGTACACGGTGGCGTTGGCTTTGCCCATGACCATGCCGAGCGCCGTCAGCATGGTGCTGTTCGCCCTGATCGGAGGGTTCGCGTTCGGCCTTATCGATACGTTCGGCCAGTTGCTTGCGATGGGCGCGTTGCCGGATGCGCGTTCGGCCGGCCATGATTTGGCGTTCTTCAACCTGTCGAATTCCGTCGGTCTGGCGCTCGCCGCGATAATCGGCGCGGTCGGTGTGGCCGTCACCGGCGGTTTCTCGGTGCTGTTCCCGGCGGCCATCGTCTGTGTGCTCGCGTCCGCGGTCGTCACGATTTCGATGAAGCGCTAGCAATCCGGCCGGATTGGCCGCTGTCGCGCTTCGTTTGGGATTGAGGCATCATCCTATCCGCGATTAGTCCCATCCGTTGCTGCTGAAATGGGACTTTCGCGGGATGGGGCGTCGATGTGTCTGTCTGTAATGCAGGCGGAACGCAGACAGGTTGTGCCGACGCCGCCGATGTTGTTATGCCGCGGCCGTCCACATAGTGAACCTTTGATGGCTGTCGTGGAATCCCGCGCCTATGTTGTCAGACAGTCGAGCGCGAAAGAGCTCGAAAGACACGTTCGATACCGAAAGGAGGTTCGCCGCGATGACTGGATATGCTGCTGATAACGCCGCTAACGCAACCACCGTTAACGTTGTTCTGCTGTCTGCACGAATTATTATTCCGTCTTCGCTGGCGGACTGATTCGGCATCACTGCTTGGAACCCCGCCAACGAAGGCAGGGCTCAGCGAGCAACCAATCGTATAGCCCTGCACGAGTCGCGGGGCTTTTTTGATGCGTCCCACAAGGTCACCGGATCAGCAAAGCGGCAAACGAGAGAGAACAGAATAAAAAATCGCGGGCTCGTCCGCGTGCAGTAACAGGAGCTAACAATGACAGCAGTCACACTGACAGCTGACGGCACCACTTCGGTGGGTGGAAAAGCAAAGGCGATGGTCCGTGACTCGGTCAAGACCGTGATCGCCGCCTCGATGGTCGGAACCGCCATCGAATTCTACGACTTCTACGCCTACGGCACCGCCGCAGCGAACTACTTCCCGCACATCTTCTTCTCCGCGAAGGACAACCCCACCGTCGCGCTGCTGATGAGCCTGCTGACCTTCGCCATCGCGTTCATCGCTCGTCCGCTGGGATCCCTGATCTTCGGCCACTTCGGTGACCGCATGGGCCGCAAGACCACGCTGGTCGTCTCGCTGATGACCATGGGCGTCGGCACGTTCCTCATCGGCTGCCTGCCGACCTACAGTCAGGTCGGTGTCGGCGCGGTCGCGGTACTGTGTCTGCTGCGTTTCATCCAAGGCATCGGCCTTGGCGGCGAATGGTCCGGTGCTGCGCTGGTCGCCACCGAGAACGCGCCCGAAGACAAGCGTGCGCTGTACGGCTCCTTCCCGGAGCTCGGCGCCCCGATCGGCTTCTTCCTGTCGAACGGCACCTACTTCGTGCTGGAGTCGTTCAATGACACCGATGCGATGTGTGCCTGGGGTTGGCGTGTGCCGTTCCTGCTGTCCGCCGTGCTGGTGATCATCGGCCTCGTCGTGCGAGTCCACATGGAGGAGACCCCGATCTTCCGCATGGCCCAGGAGCAGAAGAAAGTCGTCAAGTCCCCGCTGACCGAGGTGTTCCGCAAGTCCTGGAAGCAGGTGCTGCAGGCGACGTTCCTCGTGGCCGTGACCTACACGCTGTTCTACACGCTCGCCACCTGGTCGCTCGCATGGGGCACCAAGACCAAGCGTGAAGGCGGCGGCGACCTCGGCTTCACCAACCAGGAGTACCTGCTCATGCTGATGATCTCCATCTGCGTGTTCGCGCTGTTCATCGTGCTTTCCTGCCTGTATGCCGACCGGATCGGCCGTCGTCGCGTGCTGATGTTCTCGTCCTGCGCGCTGGTCGTGTTCGCCGTGCTGTTCCCGTTCCTGCTGGACAGCAGTCTGGTCGGTCAGAAGAACTTCGCTGCCACCATGGTGTTCCTGTGCCTCGGCTTCGCCCTGATGGGCATCGCCTTCGGCCCGATCGGTGCCTTCCTGCCCGAGCTGTTCGACGCGAACGTGCGTTACTCCGGCTCCGGCATCGGCTACAACCTCGCCGCCATCGTCGGCGCTGCTTTCGTGCCGACCATCGCCACGTGGCTGTCGAAGAACTTCGGCGTGCATTCGGTGGGTCTGTATCTTGCCGTGATGGCCGTCTGCTGCCTGATTGCGTTGGCGACCTGCAAGGAGACCAAGGACGTCGACTTTACGAAGTGACGGCGATGGTCGGGTACCGCCCGGCCGCGTTTGAACTCCCAAAAAACAACAACAATACACAAAAACAATCATTCAATATTTGGACGTGGGCAACCACGTCGCCTCCAGTGGTACTAGAAATGAGCCACAGGAGGGGATGACTTTGGCGCGGGACACAATCCCGCGTGGAAGCCGTCTGCAACCAAGAGGGCCGTCGAAAGCGAGCGCGTTCGGCGGCAAGACATCCAATTAAAGGAGTGCCTATTATGGCAGCAACTATCTGGTATGAGAAGGACGCCGATCTGTCCGTGTTCGATGGCAAGAAGGTCGCCATCCTCGGTTATGGCTCCCAGGGCCACGCGCATGCGCTGAACCTGCGCGACTCCGGCGTTGACGTGGTCGTCGGCCTGCGCCCGACCTCCAAGTCCGTCGAGTTCGCCAAGGAGCAGGGCCTTGAGGTCAAGCCGGTCGGCGAGGCCGTCGCCGAGGCCGACGTGGTCATGATCCTGCTGCCCGATCAGTACCAGGCCGCCGTGTACAAGAAGGACGTCGAGCCGAACCTGAAGCCGGGCGCTGCCCTGGCCTTCGCTCACGGCTTCAACATCCACTACGGCTACATCAAGCCTTCCGAGGATCACCCGGTGTTCATGGTCGCTCCGAAGGGCCCGGGCCACATCGTGCGTCGTGAGTACGCCGCCGGCCGTGGCGTCCCGGTCGTCGTGGCCGTCGAGCAGGACCCGGACGGCAAGACCTGGCCGCTGTGCCTGGCTTACGCCAAGGCTCTGGGCGCCCTGCGCGCCGGCGCCATCAAGACGACCTTCACCGAGGAGACCGAGACCGATCTGTTCGGCGAGCAGGACGTCCTCATGGGCGGCATCAACCACCTGTGCGACCTCGGCTTCGACGTGCTGACCGAGGCCGGCTACCAGCCGGAGATTGCCTACTTCGAGGTGTTCCACGAGCTGAAGATGCTGGTCGACCTGGCCAACGAGGGTGGTCTGAACAAGGCCCGTTGGTCCTGCTCCGACACCGCCCAGTACGGCGACTACACCTCCACCGTCATCACCGACGAGACCAAGAAGCGCATGCAGTACCAGCTCAAGCGCATCCAGGACGGCTCCTTCGCCAAGGAGTTCATGGATGACCAGGCTGCCGGCGCCCCGAAGTTCAAGGAACTGCAGGAGAAGTTCTCCCACCCGCACCTTGAGACCGTCGGCCCGAAGCTGCGCGCCATGTTCTCCTGGAACAACGGCCCGGCCAAGGACCAGGACGAAGCCGAGTCCTTCAACGGCAAGATCGCTCGTACCCAGGTTCAGTGATCGCCTCCGCTCCGGCTCCCGCTGGCGGGAGCTGCCAGTCGGTCGCAGACTGACTGAGAGCGGTGCATAACAAGGCCGCCGTTCCCGTTCATTCGGGAGCGGCGGCCTTCTGCGTTGCCGGTGATGCGGCCGGTAACGAAGCCGACATTGCCGCGTCCTGCGCCGCGTCACCCGCTCCCCGCCTGAACTGTTCATACTCCAATAGTGAGATGGTTCACGTTGTGGACGGTGAGGGGGCTGTGGCGGCGTTACCGGTAGGATAGTCCTCAGTTCTAAGGACAAAATCCTTAACGCTTGGATCGACCGGGCCCATGCCCGAACCCAAACGCGCGGAATGCAGGCTCCTGCATAATGCGCAACCACAAACGACACCGTGTGCCGGCAAGAGTGCCGGTACGCAAGTAAAGGAGTGCCAAACATGGCTGCACAAATCTGGTATGACAACGACGGTGACCTCTCCGTGCTCGAAGGCAAGAAGGTCGCGATCATCGGTTACGGCTCGCAGGGCCACGCGCATGCGCTGAACCTGCGCGATTCGGGTGTTGACGTGGTCGTCGGCCTGCGCCCGACCTCCAAGTCGGTCGCCTTCGCCAAGGAGCAGGGCCTTGAAGTCAAGTCCGTGCCGGAAGCCGCCGCCGAGGCCGACGTAATCATGATTCTGGCCCCCGACCAGTACCAGCGCACGATCTGGGCCAACGACATCGAGCCCAACATCAAGCCGGGCGCGGCCATCGCCTTCGCTCACGGCTTCAACATCCACTACGGCTACATCAAGCCTTCCGAGGATCACCCGGTGTTCATGGTCGCTCCGAAGGGCCCGGGCCACATCGTGCGTCGTGAGTACGCCGCCGGCCGTGGCGTCCCGGTCGTCGTGGCCGTGGAGCAGGATCCACGTGGCGACGCTTGGGACATCACCCTGGCTTACGCCAAGGCTCTGGGCGCTCTGCGTGCAGGCGCCATCAAGACCACCTTCACCGAGGAGACCGAGACCGATCTGTTCGGCGAGCAGAATGTGCTCATGGGCGGCGTGAACAAGCTCGTCGAGATGGGCTTCGAAGTCCTCACCGACGCCGGTTACCAGCCTGAAATCGCCTACTTCGAGGTCTGCCACGAGCTGAAGATGCTCGTCGACCTCATGAACGAAGGCGGTCTGAACAAGGCCCGCTGGTCCTGCTCCGACACCGCCCAGTACGGCGACTACACCAACACCTGCATCGACGAGCACGTGCGTGAGCGCATGCAGTACCACCTCAAGCGCATCCAGGACGGCTCCTTCGCCAAGGAGTTCATCGACGACCAGGACGCCGGCGCTCCGAAGTTCAAGGCGCTGCAGGAGGAGTACTCCAACGTGCGCATCGAGACCGTCGGCCCGAAGCTGCGCGCCATGTTCTCTTGGAACAAGGACGCCGTGAAGGACGCCGACGAGGCCAACTCCTTCACCGGCAAGATCGCCCGCGCCCAGGTGCAGTGATTTCTGAAGCTGTGAGGCCGTAAGACCGTAGAGCTGTAAAGCCAGGCCTTACCGCATGACTCAGGTCGTTGTCTTCGTCGTTCATCGCCGAAGACAACGACCTTTCGTTTATCTGGTCCTATTAATGTGTTCGTAAGCAATGTGCTTACGAACACATTACGAGTATCAAGGGTTGCTATCACACCAAATTGCGTCACTGTGTGCGCCCTCGCACACAGTGACGCCTGTGTAAACCCTTTATTTTTCAACGGTTCTGCAGATTGCGTCACTGAGAGAGGTCGCGCACAGTGACGCAATCCGCACACAGTGACGGTCGATAACCATGGTTGTGTCGCACGATTCGCATGTTTCGTATGATCACGTGCGAGTTGCAGGATCCGACGCTGGTGGTATCAGCGCCGAGGCTCGTTCGCTGTCGTCTTCCGCGATGCCCGACTCATACGCGGCGCCCTTTGCGGCGTTCTCTGGCGCGGTACCTACGTTGCCGCTGACGGGCCGTCTCAGCACGATCATCTGCCAGCAGTGCCCGGAATTTCGGGTGTGGTCTATTCCGGCAGGTGGTGTCAAGGGCTTTCGCCACCCTTTGCGCGAATCGTCGCCGCCCCTGCGAGGTCAATATATCATCGGCAAAGACGACGATGACTGTATATCCCATCGCCCGCAAAGCCTGCCTCTTGCGTTCGTCCCATCGGTATTGTCGTTTGTCGCGGCGATGCGCGTCTCCATCGTATTCGATGATGACCCGTTGTTTGGGGTATGCGATATCGACTGTCGCCTCGTGAGCCAACTCCGGAATGAGTATCTTCCAGTGTTTGACCGGCTGCGGCAATCCATGTCGCAGCATCACGAGAGTGCAGCGGCATTCCATGGTGGAGTCAGTCATGGCATCGAGGAAAACGAGAGCATCAATGCATTTCCTTCTGCCCGGGAACGCGTCTGCTCCATCAAGGAACCGCGAGATATTGGCGACCGTCATGGAGCCTGATGACGCGCGCAGTATGGCATCCGCCAGAACGATTACCTCGATTTGCGTGAGATACGGCGCCAGCAGTGCCCATGTCATCAGCGGGTGCGTGTAGACGATGGTGATGTTGTCGTGAGTCCATGTGAGGTGGGCGATGCCCGTCAACGATGGCGGGCATTTCAGGTAGGACGTATCTTTCCGTCCGGATCTCTTGGTTGGCTCCCCAACGTACAGTACTTGGAACTTCACGGCTTCAAATCTTGAACATAGCGGTGTCTCTATGCCTGCCAGACGTAATGCGGTCATACCGGTATAGACCGGTGGCGAGGTGTTGATGGTTTTTCGTGAGTGTTCCATGCAATGCAGGAACGTCGTGGATTGCAGCTGGCGCAGTGAGCGCGCAAGATAGTTGTTCGCGACTGTTGCGCTGGAGCTGACAGGGGTGTGCTGATTCGTATTCATGGATTGAATGTAAGCATGATAATCTGCGGTGCGCCACCGGCCGCCTCAAATCTGTGGATAAGTGTATAACTCATCGGTTATCCACAGTGATGTAGCGAATGTGGATATGTAACTGGCGGAGATGCTGCGTGTGGTGTTGCTCTGCGGATGGAGGAACGCGTCACTGTGTGCGGGGTGCGTCACTCTGTGCGCCCTCGCACACAGTGACGCCCATGTAAATCCCTTATTTTTCAACGGTTCTGCGAGTCTCGCCACTGAGAGAGGGCGCACACGGTGACGCACCCCGCACACGGTGACGCAACCCGCACACAGTGACGGTATTGCGGGCTTCCGCCGTGCACGGGTACGGGTATCGGATCATGTGACTGATCCGATACCCGTACCCAACGCCTCAGAGCGCCTGCGGGCGCAGGACGAGATCGAAATCGAACTCCGCGTCGTCGAGGCGGTATTTCTCGTGCAGCTTGGGACCGCAGCTGTTGGACCCGACGCCGGACTGCATGTAATCCACGCACACCACCGTCGAATCCGCCGGCTTCAGCTCGCTGTTGTGGGCCTTGGCGGTCAGCTCCTCCTGGGTGTAAGGCAGCGCCTGGAAGTCGAAGGCGTGGTCACCGGCACGGAGCACCAGCAGCTCGGTGTCATCGCTGGCGACGCTCGCCCAATCGCAGTCGTGATGGTTGCCGTTCTCCTGCGGCTTGATATACGGCTCGAACAGCGATTCGGGAGTGCCGGAGAACACGCCATGATAGCTGGACCGGCGCTTGTCGATGTAGCTTTCGTTCGGGCCGAGACCGCAATAGGCGATCTGCCGCATCGGCTTCGGCACGAACAGGCGCAGGCCGAAACGCGGCAGGAACGGGAAATCGGTGTCGCGCATCACATGCATGCGCAGCGCCACCGAACCGTCGGGCGCGATGGTCCAGTCGGCGTCGATGTCGGCGATGCGCTGCACAATCGGCGCCACCAGCGCCATAGTCGCATGGATCGTCACCTGGCCGTCGACCACCACCGAGCCGTCCTCGGACGTCGCTATGGCGCTCACGTTGCCGGCGTCGACGTTGCCGTCGTCGAGGATCGCATCGTCTCCAAACGAGGCGACCGGCGCATCCTCATCGTCCGCACGCAGTTCAATCGACTCGGGCTTGGCGATGACGTCATCCTCATCGACCAGTACACCGACCTCGTACGCGCGCGCCTGAGCGCGGTCATACTGGGCGCGAATCCAATCGGCCTTGATGTACTGGTCGTTGTCGGTGGGAGCGCGCCACACGTTCAGCTCCATCGGCCTGTTAAGCAGCGACCGGTTCGCGAACGACATCGACGAGAACAGGCCGGTACGGCGGTCGAGCACATACCGGAACGTCGAGCCTTCCACGGTGATCGAGGCATCGGTCTGCATGACGGTCAGCGGGTCTGCCAGCACGTCGTCGTAGCCGGCATCCGCGGCATCGTTCGCCCCATCGTCGGCGCCTTCTACGCTATCGGTGCCGTCATCGGCAACGTCGTCGACATCGTCATCCGAGCCGATGCCATCGGCGATATCGGCCAGCGCGGCGACGACCGTCTGATTGCGCGGATCCGCGGTCGGCACGGCGACCTCGTCGAAGCCGAGCTCGAAGCCGATCGGCAGTGTCTCGGTGTCCGTCGCCTGATAGTACTTCACCAGCATCGTCACGTTCCCGGCCTCGGGTATGGCATCAAGGATCTCAGCCGGTACGTCGACGACCGCGTCACCATGCGGCGCGATCGATGGCATCGACGGCGTGTAATTGCCGGGATGCTCCTCCCGGAACGCCGCGCCCGCCGCAGGGTCGCTCTCCCACGCAGCCCATGCGGTCTCCACGCCATCCACCAGCAGCTCGAACGTCATGAACACCGCGTCGGCGGCATCCAGGAAGTCCAGGTAATTGTGCAGCGTCACCGTGCCCGCGGCCGCGTCGAAACCGGTCACGCGCACCGGCCGATACACGTTCTTGAACTCCAGCAGCCCGGTATGCGGCGCGCGGTCCGGGTACACCAAGCCGTCCATGCAGAAATTGCCGAAATGCGGGTACTCGCCCGAATCGCCGCCGTACGCGTACTCGCGCTCGCCGGCCGCGTTCGTGCCACGGTCGATCGCATGGTCGCACCACTCCCAGATGAAGCCGCCGACCAGGCCGTCATAACGCTGGATGCGCGTGAAATAATCCTCCAGATCGCCCGGGCCGTTGCCCATCGCATGGCAGAATTCGCACAACACGTACGGCTTGACGCCGTTGTCGCCGTCATCGCCGTTGCTGCCGTCGCGCAGCCCGTCCGGCGTGCGCGGCCCCTCCTCGGAGAAGTACTGGTCGATCTCCTCGACGGACGGGTACATGCGGCTGTGTACGTCAAGATAGCTGTAATCGCACTCCTGTCCCTCATCCACATACCGGGCGCTCTCATAGTGCGTCAGGCGGCTCGGGTCGAAGGTCTGCGTCCACAGCAGCGCCGCCTCGAACGTACAGCCGTACGCACACTCGTTGCCCATCGACCAGAAGATGATGCTCGCATGGTTCTTGTCGCGCTCCACGCTGCGCTGCGCGCGGTCAACGGTCGGCGCGATCCACGCGGGGTTGTCGGCGATAGGCCGGTTCCAGCGCTTGTTGACAGCCGCGTCGCTCTCGTCCGGATGCACGCCGCGCATCGCGCCGTGGCTCTCGTTGTCAGCCTCGGCCACCACGTAGAAGCCGAGACGGTCGTACAGGTCGTAGAAGTGCGGCGCGTTCGGGTAATGGCTGGTGCGGATCGCGTTGACGTTGTGCTCCTTCATCAGCGTGAGGTCGCGCATGAGCTGCTCCTCGCTGATGACCGGGCCGGTCACCGGGTCGCTGTCGTGCCGGTTGACGCCGTGGAGCTTGATCGGCTTGCCGTTGACCTTGACCACATTGCCATCCACGCTGACCTCGCGGATGCCGACGAGCGCGGTGATGACCTCGTTCGCGGTGGTGTACACGATGGTGTACAGGTACGGCGTCTCGGCGGTCCACAGATGCGGGTCGTCGACCGCCAGGGATGCGTGCGCGGTCGGGGCGAACGCGCTGTCTCCGGTGAATCCGGTGCCGTTCGCGCCGCCGGCGAGCGTGCCGGTCACCGACGCGATGCGCAGTGCGGCCTGTGCGTCCGTGGAGTCATCGTCGATGGCGGCCACGTCGTCGATCGACTCGATGACGCCTTCTTCTTCGTCGTCCGCGGCGGTGTCGCCGCTGCCAGTGCCGGTCGCGTCGTCGGCTTCGCTCGCGTCGGGCTGTGTCCGAACCGTCACTTCGTCCTCGTCCCCGGCCATCGGATCATCGATCGGCTCCGAGGCCGCCTCTGCCACCAGCTCGCCATCCTCATCGAACAGCTGCACCTTGACCGGCACATCCGCATCGTCGAAGAACGCGAAATCCACGTCGACCGTCGCGTGATCGACCGGCGACGCATCATATTCGTCATCGCTGATGCCGGCCTCAACCAGCGCGGAATCGACATTGCGCCAAATCGACGTATGCACGAACATGTCACGAATCGCATACTCGGGACGGTCCAGCAGATACACGTCACGGAAGATGCCGCTCATGCGGAACTTGTCCTGATCCTCCTGATAGCTGCCGTCGCACCACTTCAGCACCAGCACGGCCAGCGTGTTCACGCCGTCCTCCAGCACGTCGGTCACATCGAACTCGCTGGTCGAATGCGACACCTGCGAATACCCGACGAACTCGCCGTTCACCCACACATAGAACGCCGAATCCACGCCCTCGAAATTCAGGTACGTGCAGGGTGCGTCAGGATCGGACGTATGCATGAAATCGCACAGGTACACGCCGCACGGGTTGTCCTGCGGCACGAACGGCGGGTCGAACGGGAACGGATAGTCGAAATTCGTGTACTGGTGGCGGTCGAAACCATGGTTCTGCCACACGCTCGGCACCGGCGTCGTCGTGAAGCCGTCCGCCGCCAGCGCACCCGTGGCGGCAGTGCGCGGATCGGCGTTCTCCGGTGCGTCATCCCCGCCGAAATCCACGTCATAGAACACCGGGCGGCCGGCGGCGCGCAGTCGGGAGACCTCGGCGTCCAAGTCGTAGATGCTCGCATAATACTTGAAATCCCAGTCGCCGTTCAGCAGCATGAAACGGTCGGAATTCACGCGATTCTCGCCGACCGTGTCCATCGGCGTGGACGCGGGCACGTAATACGCGCGGTTCGGCTGCGTGCCGACATGTAGATGGCCGAGACTCTCGTAGTACCGGGGAATGAACATGATGGAGCCCTCCTTGGTTGTGCATGTGCCAGTGCGATGACACTGCACACCATTATCGGCGTCAGCATGGTCGAGAAGTAAGGCCTTTGCCTGGCTTCCGGCGATATTCGCGGGTCCTGGAAAGGTGGTCTCGCGCTAAACCAAGGAAAATGGCGGATCGCAAGGTTTGTGGGGACTTCGTTGTGACTTGTGTTCGGCGTGTCGGATTATGGTGGGCTGGCTCTGTGCGCTCGTGAGCCGTTCCGGCTCTGTTCGCGCGTGCGGCGGCCATGGCTCCATACGCGGGATGTGCGCGACTAAGGGCGGACGGTCTTGCGCGTCTGCGTGACCTGGTATGCGGTCAGCAGAATCGCAAGCCACACCACACCGGCGATGACGGCGACGCGATAGCTGGACGAGAAGCACATGAGCACCACGACGAATGCCAGGAATGCGAGCACTACATACGGCATCACGCGGGCGAACGGCAGCTTGAAATGGATGCGTCCCAGAGCCTCGTCTCCGGTGAGCCCGGCCAGCTCGCCGGGCCCGTCTCCGGCCGCCACACGGCGACGGAAATGAATCTCGGTGACCATGATCATCGACCAGTTGATAACGCCAGCAATCGTGGCGATCGACATCAGATAATTGAACGCGAAATCGGGCCACAGGAACACGACCACCACGGCCAGCGCGGTGATGGCCGCGGAAGCGAGCACCCCGACAACCGGTACGCCGTGGAAGTTGAGCTTGCCGAGGATTTCGGGCGCGTTGCCCTGCCTGGCCAGCGAGTACAACATGCGGGAGTTGGCGTACAGGCCGGAGTTGTACACGCTCATCACCGCGGTCAGACACACGAAGTTGAGGATGCCGGCGGCCGCGTGCACGCCCACCGAGTCGAAGATCTGCACGAACGGGCTGGTCGTGCCGTCGATCGTGTTCCACGGCACCACGGCCATGATCACGCCGAGCGCGCCGATGTAAAACACCAGGATGCGCCAGATGATGCCATTCGTCGCGCGGGGAATGGTTCTGCGTGGATCTTCGGTCTCGCCGGCCGTGATGCCGATGAGCTCGGTGCCGCCGAAACTGAACATCACCACGACCAACGCCATCAACAGTCCGGTCCATTGGCCGTCGGCACTTTGCTGCAGCAGGCCGTGGGGGAGTACGCCGCCATCGAGCGCGAACCAGTTCGAGAAGCTCGCCTTGACGCCGGAATCCGTTGGCAGTCCGGCAATCAGTACCGCGAGCCCGCCGACGATCATCGCTATCACCGCGACGATCTTGATGATCGCGAACCAGAATTCGAACTCGCCGAACTTGCTCACCCCCAGCAGGTTCATCGCCGCAATCACGACGAGAAACACCGCGGCCGACACCCATTGCGGAATCGCGGGAAACCAGTAGTTGACGAACGAGCCGACCACGCTCAGCTCCACCATCGACACCAGAATGTAATTGAACCAGTAGTTCCAGCCGCTCACGAAGCCGGCGCGCTTCGACCAGTAGCGGGTCGCGTAGTAGCTGAACGCACCAGCCCTCGGGTCTTCGACCGACATCTCGCCCAGCGCCCGCACGATCATGAAGATAGCCAACCCGCCCACAAGATAGGCAAGCAGGATTGACGGGCCTGCCAACGCGATCGACTCGCTGGAGCCATAGAAGAGTCCGGTGCCGATCGCCCCTCCCAGCGCGATCAGCTGGACATGCCGGTTCTTCAACGATTTGCGCAACGCCGCCGGTGCCGGCGTGTTGCCGGTGCCGGGGCGGGAGGCCGTCGCCGTGCCGTCGTGCATGGTGTTCTTGCTCATCGGTTCCTCTCCATCGTTGCCGCACGCCGGAGACCGCTCGCGGCATTGGCCGTCTGCCCGTCGTTGACCCGCTCGCGCCCGTCTTCGACATTGCCGTCATCGCCGGTGGGGCCGGGCCGTGATGCCGTGATCGCCGCACCCGCCGCAACGCAGGCCGATATCGGCACGACCGCCATTCTATGCCATCCGCTGACGAGTCGACGTCACCGTGCGCCGTTTTGTCTCCCGCATCGGCTCATCGGGGTGCGTCATGCCGCGGTGGGCACCACGGTCACGGTCTGAGCCTTCCTCATCGTCGCGGCGTCGACTTTTCGTGGCTATCTGCGTTTCAAGGGGGTGATTTCGTGTTCGCCGAACATCTATCTGAGTTTCAGGGGGTTGCCAAAACATGATACCCGGAGTATTGAGCACCAATTGCCATTGGAATCATGCGGTCTTGAGGGTGTTTATACTCGGCTACCAACCCCTCGAAACGCAGATAGATGTTCCGGAAGAGCGCCATCAACCCCTTGAGATGCAGATAGCCCAATTTTGCCGCAACATGTCTGCGATTGAGCGCCTAGCATCACGTTTGCATAATCGTGATTTACTAAATCGCGATTATGCAAACGATCTGTGCCGGTGCGAAGAATATGTCATGCCCCGTCGATTCCTTGTGACCAGCATCTCCGATTCGTCTAGTGCCGCTGCGGCACTCTGGCCGTATGATTTCGGGTGGGTCGAGGCCGGAATCGTCTGCCTCACCGGGCGCCGGGCATGCCCATGGTGAAGATGATGTGGGCGACGGTTTCTGGTGGGGCGGCGAGGTCGGTGGCGAGCCAGTACTGCAGCAGTCCGATGCTGCCGGATACGGCGAACCGCATGCGCATCTGCGCTTCGGCCGGGTCGCTGGAGGCGGGCTGCATCTGTTCGGCGACGGAACGGCGGCTGTAGATCAGGCCGAGCAGCTGTTGCTGGAAATCCAGGTCGGCGGTAGGGCTCATCAGCACCTGCAGATGGTTGCGGTTGTCGGCGATATAGCGGCAGATGTGCTCGATGACGTGCTCGACGCCGGCCGCGTCAGGCTGCATGAGCAGCTGGTCGAGCGCGGTCGTGACCCATGCCATCGTTTCGTCCTCGATGTCGTGTAGCAGCTCCTCGATGCTGTCGTAGTGCGCGTAGAACGTGGAGCGGTTGACGTCCGCCTGCTCGCACAGCGCCTTGATGGTGATGCTGCCGAGCGGCCGTTCGCGCATCAGGTCGATGAGCGCGTCCTGCATCGCCTTCCGCGTGTAACGGGTGCGGCGGCTTTCGGTCAGTTCCTTGGCCATGGCTGGTCCTTGCCTCGTATGATCTCGCGCCGGCGGATTCCTGCCCGACATTCGGCAATCCGACTGTTGGTTGCGAAACCGACATAGTGTTGTTTTACTTGAGTATAACATCTGTTGCGTGTGCGGGGAGGTGCATGATGGCGTATATCGAGTTCGACCGCGTGGTCAAGGAATACCCGTCCGGGCGCACCACGATCCGCGCACTGGACGAGGCCAGTTTCACCGCCGACCGAGGCGAACTGACGGTGATCCTCGGGCAGTCGGGCGCGGGCAAGACCACGGCGCTGAACATCCTTGGCGGCATGGACACCGCCACCTCCGGGCGCGTGGTCGTCGGCGGCCGCGACATCACCGGACTGCGCAAACGCGACCTCATAGCCTACCGGCGGATGGACATCGGATTCGTCTTCCAGTTCTACAATCTCGTGCCGAATCTGACCGCATTGGAGAACGTCGAACTCGCGTCGCAGATCTGCCCCGACCATTTCGACCCGGCCGACACCCTGCACAAGGTCGGCCTGGGCGACCGGCTGAGCAATTTCCCGGCGCAACTGTCCGGCGGCGAACAGCAGCGCGTGTCCATTGCGCGCGCAATCGCCAAGAAGCCGAAGCTGCTGCTGTGCGACGAGCCGACCGGCGCGCTCGACTATGAGACCGGCAAGGAGGTCCTGCAACTGCTGCAGGACATCTGCCGTGACGAGAACATGACGGTGCTCATCATCACCCACAACTCCGCGCTCGCTCCGATGGCGCACAAGGTCGTCCGCTTCCGCTCCGGCAAGGTGGTGGGCGAGGATGTGAATCCCGCGCCGACACCGATCGCCGACATCGAATGGTAGGTGCTGTGATGGGACGGCATGCGCATAGGAACAAAGGTCGGAAGGCGGACGGTGATTCTGCCGGGTGGTCGCCCGCGTCCGATGTGCCCACCGAGGTGATTCCCGGAATCTACGACTTGGCGTCCGACACCGATACGGGCGGCAGGCCGTCTCGTGGGCGCTCGCTGTCGGGGGCGTTCGTCAAGGATACGATGCGCTCGTGGCTGCACGGGTGGAAACGGTTTCTGTCCATCGCCGTGATTTCGCTGCTTGGGGTGGCGGTGATGACCGGCATCTACGCCGGTTGTCGTGACACGTTCCGCGCCGCGAACCGGTTCTACGACGCGCAACGGTTGCACGATATCCAGGTGCTGTCGACCTACGGCCTGACCGATGATGACGTTGCGGCCTTGAAGCAGGTCCGCGGAGTCGATGTCGTGCAGCCGGAACGCAGCCAGAGCGTCGAAGCCGACGTCAAGGGCACCGACAAAACCGTCACCATCAACGAGATCGGCGTGAATGGCCTCGACCAGCCGTACCTACAGGACGGCCGCATTCCGAGCAAGGCTGGTGAGGTCGCGGTCACCAAAAAGTTCCTCGCCGACAGTGGCATGGCAGTCGGCGACTCGCTGACCGTCACCCCGGTCGACACCGGCACTGCGACATCGACCGTTTCGGATACGGACTCCGCCGACAGCGGCGCGAACGGCACGGAACCGACGGACGAGCAAGCCGATGCATCGCAATCGGCGCCGAGCTTCCCGACCGAACTGACCATCACCGGCACGGTGATAGACCCCAAGGACCTGAGCAATCCGGACGGATACAGCGGCGCCACGGCATTCCGCAACTCGCTCGCGTCCGACTACACGTTCTTCGCGCCGAGCGACGGCGTGACAGGAGACATCTACACCGCTATCAGCCTGACCGTGAGTGGCTCGACCGACGAGGACGCGTTCGGCGACGACTATGACACGCTGGTTCGCGATGTCGCCGACCGCATCGAAGCCACGGTGCAGACCAAGCAGCAGAACGAACGCCGGCAGACTCTCGTGGACGCCGCGCAGAAGAAGCTCGACCAGGCGAAGACCGACGCCTACCGGCAGCTCGACGACGCGCAGATGCAGATCACCGAGCAGACGGAGGAGCTGAAAACCCGGCGCGAGCAGGCGAAAACCACCAAGCAGAGCCTCGAAGACCAGCTCACACAGCTTGAAGACCAATCGGAGCAGCTGCAGGACGGCAAAGACCAGGTCAACGTGGGACTGCTCCAAGCCCGCCAGGGCCAATCGCAGCTGCAGCAGGGCATCGCCACCGCGCAGACGATGAACGACCTGGCCGCGCAGGGCGCGCGGGCCGCAGAGCAGGCCGCGGACGCGGCAGACCAGGCGGTCGCCGGCGCGCAAGGTCTGCCCGAGACGGTACTCGAACCATTGCGCAAGGCAGCGAAAACCGCGCGCGATCTCGCCACGCAGGCACGGTCCAAAGCCGATGAATCCGCGGCACAGCTCACGCAACTGCAATCCCAGCTGAGCCAGGTCAACGCCACCATAGCCCAACTCGAAGCGCAATCGGCCACCTTGCAGCGGCAAACCGAGCAGCTGCGCGGCGGTCGCCAGCAGATCCGCGACGGACTCAAGCAGATAGCCGCCGGCGAAGAGCAGATGGACACCGGCGAACGGCAGCTCAAGGACGCACAAGACCAGCTTGACGCCAAGCGCAAGGATGCCGACAGTCAGTTCGCCAAGCAGCAGCAACGCGTCGACGACATCGCCGCAGCCCGCTGGTACGTGCAGACGCGCTCGTCAATCGGCGGCTTCAGCTCGCTCAAATCCGACATCAGCTCAATCGAATCAATCGGCTACGCTTTCCCGGTCGTATTCCTGATTGTTGCGGTGCTGATGAGCCTGACCGCGATGACCCGCATGGTCGAGGAGGAACGCGGTCTGATTGGCACCTACACCGGGCTCGGTTACGGGAACGCGGCTATCGCGATGCGATACGTGCTGTTCGCCGCGCTCGCCTGCCTAATCGGCGGCGGACTGGGACTGATGGTCGGCTTCCTCGGCATTCCGTCGTTCCTGCTGCTGGTGATCGAGGGACTGTACACGGTGCCCGGCATACAGCTCGAATACGATTGGCTGTACGGGTCGACAGGCATCGCGCTGTTCGTCGTCGGCGTGGTCGTCGCAACGGTCGTCGCCTGCGCCGGGGCTCTGCGGCAAAGCCCGGCGCAACTCATGCAGCCGAAAGCGCCGAAGGCCGGCGCGCGCATCTTGCTCGAACGCATCCGCCCGCTGTGGCGGCGGCTCAGCTTCCTCAACAAGGTCACCGCGCGCAACATATTCCGCTTCAAAAGCCGCCTGTTGATGACCGTCGGCGGGGTAGCGGGCTGCACGGCGCTGATTGTGTGCGGCTTCGCCATCAACGACACCGTCGCCACGCTCGGACCCAAGCAGTACGAGGACATCTACCATTACGACCTGCTCGTCGTCAGCGGCGACGACAGCGTCGATGCGATGCGCGCTCGGCTCGACAAGGACGGGCGCGTGGAACGTTCGCTCGATCTGCGGCTCGACAGCGGCGAGATGGACGCGGGCGACGCAGGCGAGACGATTCAGCTCATGATCGTGCCGGATGATTCAGCAGGGGCGCTCGGAGACATGATTACGCTGCGGTCCGCGAGCGGCGGGCACGGCAAGCTGCAGCTTGGGGGCGATGGCATAATCGTCGCGCAATCCGCGGCGAACTCGCTCGGCGTCAAGGCCGGCGACACCGTCACGCTACGCGACGGCAGTATGCGTCACGGCGAAGTGAAGGTCTCCGCGGTGACGCGAAACCTCATCGGCTCGAACGTGTATGTCAGCGAAAGTCTGTACAAGAAAACATTCGGCGTGTCGACGGCGGTGACGCGCAACGCCGTGATCGCCACACTGGACGGAACCGCCGACCAGAACATCGCGTACGCGGATCGGCTCGCACGCGATCCGTCGGTCGTGAGCGCCACCAGCACCGACGATCTCGAGCGCAGCTTCTCGTTCGACCTGATGAGCGCCGTCGTGGCGCTCATCATCGCGCTCGCGGGCGGGCTGGCGCTTGTCGTGCTGTTCACGCTGGCGAACACGAACGTGTCTGAGCGCGTGCGGGAAATGGCCACGCTGAAGGTACTGGGCTTCTACGACCGCGAGGTGCACCGGTATGTCAACAAGGAGATGCTGATACTGGCCGGCATGGGCATCGTCGTCGGTCTGCCGCTCGGGCGCGCGGTCGGCGGGCTGCTTACGGCGGCGCTCAACATGCCCGCGTTGTATTTCGAGGTGAGCGTGCACTGGTACAGCTATGTGATCGCCGCCGCGGCGACGATGGCGTTCGCGCTGCTCGTGCAGCTGCTCACCAATCCGGTGCTCGACCGCATCGATCCGGTCAGCTCGCTCAAGTCCGTGGAGTGAGCTGACCGCCACCGCCCTACTTGTGGTATGGCTCGCCGGCGTTGATTTTGTAGGCGCGGTACAGCTGCTCCAGTAGGATCACGCGCATCAGCTGATGCGGGAACGTCATCTTCGAGAAGCTGAGCCTGTAGTCGGCGCGGCGCAGGATCGCGTCGTCCAGGCCGATCGAGCCGCCGATGATGAGCTGTATGTGGCTTTCGCCGTGCAATCCGAGCTGGTTGATGTGCGCGGCGAGCCCTTCGGAGGAGAGCATCGTGCCGTCGATCGCCAGCGCGATCACATAGGCGTCGGGGCGGATGTGCTTGGCGATGCGCCCGCCTTCCTTGGCACGAATCTGCCGTTCCACGCCTTCGCTGGCATGTTCGGGGGTCTTCTCGTCGGCGACCTCGATGATGTCGAGCTTGCAGTAGCGGCCGAGCCGTTTGCTGTATTCGGCGATGGCGTCGCGCAGATACTGCTCTTTGACCCTGCCGACGCAAATGACGCTAATACGCATTATCCTGCTTTCTATCTGCCCGGAGGATTACGGAAGATACGCCGTCGTACTACTCCGAGAGTCACGGCACGACGATACCGCGACTCTCAGAGTCCCTCGGTGGGGGATTGGCTGACGCTCCGCCAGTCAATCCCCCACCGTCGGCATTGGTTGATGTGTGCGGATACGGCCGTTCAAAGCCGAAGGCGTATTTCGTACGTCGAGCGCTGAGGAAAGGCCGTATACGCTCCATCAATCAATGACGCCGTAGAGGCGGTCGCCGGCGTCGCCAAGCCCCGGCACAATGTACGCCTTTTCGTTGAGTTTTTCATCGACGGCGCAGACGACGACCTTGAAGGCGATGGAGGGGTCGATGTGGTCTTGGACGTATTGGATGCCTTCGGGGGCGGCGATGATGTTGATGGCGGTGACGTCTTTGGCACCGCGCTCGGCGAGGTAGTGGGTGGCGGTGACGAGGGTGCCGCCGGTGGCGAGCATGGGGTCGATGAGGAAGCACTGACGGCCGGTGAGGTCTTCGGGGAGACGGTTGGCGTAAGTGATCTGCTGGGTGGGGTGCTCTTCGTCGCGCTTCATGCCGAGGAAGCCGACTTCGGCGGTGGGGATCATTTTGGTCATGCCGTCGAGCATGCCGAGTCCGGCGCGAAGGACGGGAACGATGATGGGGGCGGGGCTGGCGATGTGCTTGCCGACCATGGGGGCGACGGGGGTTTCGATGGGCTTGTCGACGATGTCGAGGTTGCGGGTCGCCTCGTAGGCTTCGAGCATGACGAGTTCGGTGACGAGCTCGCGGAAAGTGGCGGATGAGGTGTTTTTGTCGCGCAGGACGGTGAGCTTGTGTTCCACCAGCGGGTGGTCGAGTACGTGAAGTTCCATGAGTACCAGCGTACCCGGTTATCTCACATTCTGGATGGACGTAGCGTGTTGCTTATGTGACGTAATGGTCAAGATGTGCAGTGAGGTCGGACTGCAGGAGCCGAAGGCGGTTTCGACGGCGACGATATCACCAAGGCCGCGCCGAACCAGCGCATCCGCAAAGGCATGGCGTTCGTGCCGCAGGGGCAGCAGTCGTTCGGCACGATGACCGTCGACGAGAACCTGCATGTGGTCGCCGACCGGTACGGGTCCGAGGCGAAAGCGCGGTACGACGAGGCCGTGACGATGTTCCCGGTGCTCAAGGAATTCGCCGTCGAACGGGCGGATCGCTACTATGTGCTGGCCTCCGGGCGCTTCATCGCCACCGGCGAAGGCGGTCCTGCACAGGTTGAGGCCGCCAAAGAGGCCATGCGCGTATAATCGCGCTCTCAAAACTTGCAGATACAAGGCTTTTTTCGAGCGTCAATCGTTATACCTGCGAGTTTTGAGAGCGCCTATTGCAGAGCCTTCATCAAAGAAGCCACATGACCCTTCGCCCGGACGTTGTAACGGGCGATTTCTATCGTGCCGGCTGCGCCTGTAACAGACACGCTGATGACGAATGTCGAGCGGATCACGCCTATGTGCGTGCGCCCATAGAGCTTCTTTTCGCCGTACGCGCCGTAAAGCCGATGCACGGTCAGGTCCGCGTCCGACAGCAGCGGGAACGACAGGTGGTCGCGCTCGCGGAAACGCTGCAGCTTGTCGATTGGGTCCTTGGAGACGCCCAGCACAGTGAAACCGAGTGCGGTGAGCCGGGCAATGTTGTCGCGGAAGTCGCATGCCTCGGTGGTGCAGCCCGGCGTCATCGCGGCCGGATAGAAGTACAGCACCACACGCTTGCCCTGCGCCAGCAGCCGCGACAGCGTGACGGAGGTCTCACCGCCGTCCGGGTTGACCGCAGGCAGGGTGAAATCAGGAGCGGGCTGGCCGGGGGTGAGTCGCGTGGGAAGAGCGGGCTGGCTGGATTGTCCGGGCTGCGGTGATTGGTCGCTTGCGTGATTTTCTGTCATGATGCGTGCTCCTTTACCTCGATGCCCATGTGTGCCACCACTATCGCCGTCGTGGTGGACAGTCGCGCGACCGCGTATAGTCGAATCATGCAATGGCTGCACAGGATAGGCGAGGCGATTGATTCGCTGGTTGCATGGTGGCGGCGCTCGCTGATCGGGCGGGTGATTGACCGGTATGTGTCGCGGCGCGGGCCGCTGCTGGCGAACGGGTTGGCATATGGGCTACTGTTCGCGTTCTTCGCCGGCGTATGGATCGTGGTCAGCGCGCTCGGACTGGTGGTGACCGGGAGCGAGGAGATGCAGAAGGCGCTGCTCGCGATGCTGCGCACGGTGATTCCGAGCGTTTCCGATTCGCTGTTTTCCGCGTCGATGCTGAGTGGAATCTCGCATACGCTGACATGGACCGGTCTGGTGACGCTGGCGGTGTTCTGGTGGACGGTCACCGGTTGGATGAATTCCCTGCGCAATGCAGTGACGACCATGTTCGACGATTGCACGCAGGAGCTGAACGTGGTTAAGGCGCGATTGCGCGATACGGTCGCTGCGATCATGGTGGCGGTACTGTTCATATTGTCGACCGCGGCGGGCGTCGTCTCTGGCGGCCTGATGAGACTGGTGTTGCGGGCGCTTGGCATCGCCGATGATTCGCTGCCGGGCGCGCTGTTGCTGGAATCGACCGGTTTCGCTACCGGCGTGTTGCTGAATTTCGCGTTGTTCATGCTGCTGCTGCGCGTGGTCGCGCACATACGCGCGGGCAAATTCACGCTGGTGGGGGCGGCGCTTGGGGCTCTGGCGGTCGCGGTGATGCAGCTGCTGGGCGCTCGTCTGTTGACGGGTGCGTCGCGCAACCCGATGCTGGCGCCGTTCGCAGCTATCATCGGCGTGCTCATCTGGTTCAACTTGGTGGCGCAGGTGATTATGATCTGCGCGGCGTTCATCGCCGAGTGCCGGCGGGGGGGGCGGGGAGAGCCGGAGCTAGCTACAGCCGCTGTCAGCTGACAGGGTAACTGGCACCAAGCATTGCCGGATACGATATCGTATGAGACGGCTGCGAGCTTCATCGCAGGTCGCAAGGTGCATGTCTTTCATGAGATGTGCCGTAGAGCATATGACGAGAGGGGAGTTCCCATGGCGATTGATGTATATGGTGCAACATGGTGCGGCGACTGCCACCGTGCCAAGAACGCGCTCGACCGGTTCGGCGCCGCTTACACGTGGCACGACATCGAGCAGGAGGAGGGCGCGGCCGACCGTGCCGTTGAGATCAGCGGCCAAAAACACATCCCGGTCGTGCTCTATGGCGACGGGTCGTTCCAGGTCGAGCCGTCCGTCGTGGACATCCAGAACAAGCTCAACGAGCTTGGCCTGCTCGGGTGAGCGGTGAGTGGCTGCGGCGGTGGCGAACGATGGCGGGCGGCTGATGGCGAGGTGCGGTATCGGCTGTCCGCCATTGAACACGATGCATCAATTCGCGCCTTATGGTCGGCGCTTTTGCAAAGTGAGGACAGCATCGTTGCTTGATTTGACCAGATTCTATTCGTAGGTAGAAAGGGCACTTGCGCCCGCAGCGCGAACACCTGAGTGCCGCCTTCCGGCACCGCACCCGGACCGCCAGCGCGGGAGCGGGACGCAACGGGGAATCGTCCACTGACACGTTCTCGACGACCATGCCTTTGACGTTCAGCAATCGTTTGAATTAGCTCTTCAACTAAGGCGCTTTCTTCGGTTGTATTTCTTGGTCGAATGTAGTATTGAATTCGCATGATATGGAAGCGCGACCGTCTCCCATGCCCCCACGGGATAAGGAGCTTCGGCCTGACGGCCTCCGCGCCGTTACATCCATGTCGATGGGCGAATCGACGTGTCAGCGCATAAGGGCATAGGGAAGAGCAATGACGAAGCCATCAGAGGAAGTGGAAACCATGGATGACGCCACCCCAGAGGAAGGCAAGCCCAAGGGTATTAAGCCCGCCAAACTCACCGCCGTCATCGTCGCGGCGGTGGTCGTGGCGCTGGCGGGCATCGGCGGCGGCTACGCCTACTGGACGCACCAAGAATCGACTGGATACCACGCGGCGGTCGCGCAGGCGGAAGCGGCCGACAGGTCGCTCTCGAGGGCCGTGGACGAGGCCACGGCGACCGGGTACAAGGCGGATCAGCTCAAGGAGCCGAAGCTGCTGGGCAGGCTCGACGACGCCATCGGGAAGGCGAAGGCGCTCAAGGGCGTCCCCGAGGACCGGCCGGGCGAGTGGCTGGCATGGCAACTCGCTTCCGCGAAGAAGGCCAATGCCACGGACGCGGACGAGGCCAATGCCCAAGTGAAGGCGCTCGATGCCGCGCTCAAGGCCGTCAGGGACAGCAGGCTGGCGAAGGAGCTGGACGGCGCGAAGGACCAGCTCAAGCGGGGTATTGACAGCGCGGGCAAGACCCTCAAGGACACGGACGGGAAGGTGGCGGACAACGCCACCCGCGACAGCCTCACGAAGGCCATCGACGAGGCGAACAACACCCTTTCCAAGAAGGGCGTCACCGACCCGAAGACGTACACCGACGCCAAGGCGAAGCTCGACGCCGCCGTCAAGCGGGTGACCGATTCGAAGGCCGCGAAGGAGTAGGCCGACGCCGAGGCCGCAGCCCAAGCCCAAGCGCAGGCAGCGCAAGCCGCCGCGCAGTCGCAGCGCTCCTACTCCCAGTCCTACAACCGTTACGGCGGCTCCAGCCGTGGGTATTCCTCCAACCGTGGGTATTCCGCCCCGCAGCAGTCCTATACGCCATCCACCAACGGCGGTTCCTCCAGCTCCAGCAATAACGGAGGAGGTCTCCACATTATTGGTGGCGGTGTTAGCGATGGTTTGGACTGCTCTCAGGCTCATTGCAACCCCCTCGGCTGACGTTCCTCCATTCCATTTCTCTTCCTCAAGCCCCGTCTCCTCATCGAGATGGGGTTTCATATGCCCCACAGCATTGCCGATAACGAGGCTCCGCTCCATGCCTCATATTTCCTGTGTGATGTCTGCTCCTTGATTCCTTGTTTGACGGCGAGCAGGCTACTCGTGTGGCCGTGCTTATGCAGTCAAGATTAAGGAGCGTTATGCAGTTGAAGAAGCATAATTCCAAGACTCCGCCCAAGCGCAAGCCGAAATGGTTGAGGAAGGGTATTGCCCTTCTCGCGGCTGTGGCGACCCTCGCCACGGGAGGCGTGATGGCTTCCACAGCCAGTGCAGCCGACATCGGCTGGGGCGGCGGCGGTCTGGTCAATTCGGGTAATTCCGGTGGTGGCGGTGCCCTGCCGTCCGAGTTCCTGTTGTGGCTGGCCGACGATAAGACCAGCACTGCGGCGGGTAATCCGCCGACGGGTTGGAATTCTGGCACGTATCCGAATGCGACCGCCGACATCGACAAGCTGTTGACCAAGCAGCTTGCGGCGGCGGGTATTGATATGAGCGGAATCAGCAGGACTCAGGTACAGGATGCCTGCAATCAGGCCGTGAACAGCGCCATCGCCCGTGCCAATGGCAAGGCGACGAAAGCGCGTGTGGTCGGTCTGGCCGCGCCGTTCATGAACTCGAATTGGTATGGAACCAATCGGGATAATTGGTGGGATCTGTTCACGAAGCATTGGGACGCCGTCAAGCCTGTGATCAAGAACTATCTTGGCGATTGGACTGATGCCGAGATCGAGAAGTTCGGCCGCCAGCTGTTCAGCGAGCAGCATGACCGCATGACTCCGGGTTCCACCACCAACTCCGTGGTGTGCATCGCCGTCAACGAAACCGAGCCCCCAATGGCCTTCACCCCCACCATCTCCACCGAAGCCCCTCACATCATTCAGGAGGGCCAGCCCATCACCGACAGGGTGACGGTCGGCGTGAAGTCGGGTGACCACTGGATCAACGGCACGAGCGTGACGGCGAAGGGGTATTACTTCACCGGCTCGAAGGACGCGATCATCAGGGGTATTTCTCCCAATGACGGTATCAACTCCGACGCTGATATCGCGAGTTATCCCGGCCGGGTCAGGTCGGGGGGGGGTGAATACCCGTGGGTGGCCGGGGTGGGGGTGCGGTACGGGTTTATCGGGCCGGATCCGGCCCGTGGGCGCGTGATGGCGACACAAACGCTTCAAGGGCAGGGCGGGGGGGGGACGGCGGCCGGCCGGGCGTGTGCGCGACCGGGGGTGAAGGGTGGGCCGCCGGAATGCCGCTTCGCACCACTTCGCGCTTTTGCTTATCGCCGGTAGAACTTGGGCTTGTATGCGGGCAGGACGGCTTTGTGGTCTTTTTCCGTTCCGTGGGCCAGGAGGATCGTCGTCTTTCCCATGCTGAGTCGCGTCTCGTTCAGGGTCAGCAGTATCCGGGCTCCTTCGCCTCGGAGGTCTTTCCCGCCGACAAGCAGGATCGCCGTGTCCGCTCTTGCGGTCTCGATCATTCTTTCACACTCGTCGAGGTTGGTTACGCGGGTGTCCCTCAGCAGTTCCCGCAGGGTCGGAATACCCGTCTGCGGGGTTCGTGTCTCCGTGTTTTTGATGGCCCGCAGCTTGCGGAAGAATGATTCGACGATGCTTATGTATTCCTTGGCCGTCTGTGTGCGTGACACCGTTTTGCCGCCGGCCCACGCCGCCGCCGTCAATTCGTCCCGGATGTCGTGCGCCTCCTTCTTGGTGGGCAGTCCGATGATGCGCGACCTGTCCGGGGCCTTTTCCGGGTCGGTTAGGGAGTCGTATATCTTGGCGAGTGTTTTCCTGCCTTTGCGGCGGATGGGGTCCGGGCTCATGTCTTCTCCTTGGCGGTCATGGCGGTGCCGGTGCCGTTCGCTGGCGAATACCCGGAGGAGGGTGCCGGCGGGGTTTGCCGTTATCTCCTTCGGACCCATCCGACCGACGAACGTTCCTTGGCTTCTTGTCTATGTATGAAGGAGTCGATTGACGGTTCGAATGGGCTGTTATGGCACCCGTATGCGTTCGTGTGGCGTTCATCGGAGGGGGTCCGGGGGGACCTTCGCGCTGGGTCGACCGGTATTCGCTGCGATGCGCTTGCGATACGGAGGCTGGGATTGTTGCGAACCAAAACGAAAAAACTGCGCGGGGGACATGAGGGGATCCGGATCGGCCCGCCGGCGGGACGCGTGGGGCGGGGTCGGACTTCGATGGCGGACACGCGGCGGGCGGGGGCCCGAAGGTGTTTTCGGAATCGTCGGTTCCGATATGTGACACGCGCGGCAGGTCGGGGCCAAAGGTGTCGAAACGGAGGGTACCTGGAGGGAACCGGCAATCGGAAGGAACCAAAGCAAAACCCCGGAAACCGAATGATTTCAACGGTTTCCGGGGTTCCAATCCGGGCGGAGGATACGAGATTCTGTGCAGAATGCGAGAAAAGCCTTATTTTCCGCCAGTTTTCGAGACTGCAAGGTGACGACGCCACGGTAATTCCCACTGTTTATACGGGCCAACATGTCCCTTCTAGTAGTGCTACAGTTAATTCCACGATCATTCCGATTGTCGTCTGCATGACGTTAAAGCAATTACCCATGGCAAGGTCTGCCTTGCAGGAAGGAAGATTATCATGTCAGCAACGGTCGCTCCTTGGAATTTGGAACCTATCTCCGTGACTATTGCCGAGGCCACCCGTCTTCTAGGCTTCAAAGACTCCAAAACTGTCTACAACCTCATTTATCAGGGAAAGATCAAAGCCCGCAAGGTCGGGCGAGTATATCTTGTCTCCTACGCGTCCCTCAAAAAACTCATTGAAGGCTAAGTATCCGTACTTGGAAAACGTGAGGTCACGTCAACGGGAATTGACACGACCTCAAAGAATCCATGTTCATGCGCGCTGCTGTTTGCAAACCGGCGCGAGATAAAAAGGACCCTTACAATGCTTCATTATAGCGATGCGCGCCCGGAGAGGGGCGAATTCATCGGGGACGGCATAGCAAGAACCGCGGGAAACATCCCGTACAATCCGGAATCCGATGACAACGCGTCATTTCCTGACGACGAATTCTGGAATTCGAGGGAGAGCCTGCAACAGATCAAAGATTATGCGGTCAGCAGGTTCGTTTCCCCCTACGCGGTGCTCGCCGTGACGCTCTGCCGCATCATCGTGGCGACGCCGCCCCATGTGGTGCTGCCACCCACCATTGGCGCGGATTACGGATCGTTGAATTTCGGCGTGGTGATTCTTGGTAATCCGGGCTCGGGCAAGGATGCGGCCTTTGGCGCAGCGAAGGCACTGGTGCCGGACATTCGTGACGCCCCAGTGACCAGCGTGGCCAGCGGGCAGGCCATCAGCGCGTTATTCGGCCAGCGTGTGCAGGACGACGGCAGATTCAGACTGGAATGCAAGACTCCTCGCGCGATGATCAGGTATTCCGAGGCGTCCAATTTCAAGGCGCTGTCAAGCGCGAAGGAAAGCAACCTCCAGGCGGAGGTGCTGTCGCTGTTCTCCGGCCAGCAGATCGGCGACTACACCAAGAACAAGGAGCTGTCCGTGACCATTCCGGAACACGGGTATAGAACGGCTGTGGTGATTTCCGCCCAGCCGTCGATGATGGGCATGTTCGAGGTTGGCGTCGGTGTGGGATTCCAGCAGCGGTTCCTGTACGTCTCCGCGTACAGCGACAGGCTCAATGTCCGCGCCCTTGACGAGGATCCGGTCGCGCTGTCATCGTTGACGAGATTTCCCTACGACACCGGTCTGCTGCCCGTTGACTATCCCATCGAGCAGATGAACCGGCTCTACGAGTGCGGCAGCTATGCAAAGGCCAATGACTCCACGCCGGATTCCAGCCATCTGGAGAAGCGCCCCATGCGTCTGCCGCCGATAGCGATAGCCGAAATGAGAGCCGACAAAATACGGGTCAACAGGGAGCATGGCGGCGATCCGCGCCGGGCCCACGGCATGTTCCTGCGTGCCAAACTGTCGGCGGCCTTCCGCTTGCTTGAAGACCCGCTGTCATCCGAAATCATGCAGGAGGACTGGGAACTCGCGGGCATGATGATGCGTTACTCGCGTCGATGCTACGAGGAAAACCTGCAAGAGTATAGGAATGAGAACCTCAAACGACGCGCGGACTATAAAGAGGAGGACGAGCTGGTCCGCGAACAGGTCGATATGCGTTCCCAGCTCGCCACCGAGGAGCGCATCATGGAGGTGCTGTCCAACTCGCCGAAGCCATCCGTGTCCAAAGGGGAATTGACCCGTTCCCTGTCCAAAAGACAGAAAGCCAGTCTGGATGCCGCTCTGGAGAACCTGATGGCTTCAGGAAAGATCAAACACAGGAAGGGCATGAAGGGCGGCCACTGGTATTCGCTTGCGTGAGCGACCTACCGACCTACCCGCCTACTCACTACTGCCGTAAGGTTTTCCGCGACCTACCGACCCGAGCCTACCGACCTACCTACGGGAATCCAAGGTAGGTCGGTAGGCGAGCTCAGTAGGCGACCAAATCCCAGTGATTCCACCAGGTAGGTCGGTAGGTTGGTAGGTTTTTGGGAATAGACCAATTCTGACCGACGATTAAACCCCGGCTATCGAAACTGGAACATGGGAAAGCCATGACCCTCAGCATGACGCACAGTGTGGGTGTCGTCTGCTTCTACTGGTGTGTGAATCTGCGTACTTGGTATTGTTGAAGGCTATATCTACGGTTCTGAAGAAGGTATGGCATGATGAATAGCGGAGCGCAGCGCGCGGAGTTGCACAAAACGATTTGGAGTATCGCCAATGTGCTGCGCGGCTCAGTGGACGGCTGGGATTTCAAACAGTATGTGTTGGGGTTCCTGTTCTACCGGTTCATCTCCGAGGACATCACCTCATACCTGAATGAGTACGAGCACCAGGCCGGCGATGTGGATTTCGACTACGCCAAGCTGGACGATGCCACGGCCGAGCAGGTGCGTAAGTCGATGGTGGAGGAGAAGGGCTATTTCATCCTCCCGTCCGACTTGTTCGCCAACGTGCGCAGATGTGCCGATGCGGACGAGAACCTGAACGAGACGCTGCAGCGGGTGTTCAAGAACATCGAGGGCTCAGCCATCGGCTCGCGTTCGGAATCCAGTCTGCGCGGCCTGTTCGACGATTTGGACCTGAACAGCCGCAAGCTCGGCGATACCGTGGTGGATCGCAATGCCAAGCTGGTGAAGGTGCTCAATGCCATTGGCGATCTGGACTTGGGTACGGAGAGCTTCGCGGACAACAAAATTGATGCGTTCGGTGATGCGTATGAGTATCTGATGACCATGTACGCGGCGA